>PVMK01127977.1_pt1 | contig 38746 bp, 37 predicted proteins | sample 1853481 | NCBI WGS metagenome assembly PVMK01 (sample SAMN08533507, study PRJNA380276) | Marine sediment metagenome, whole genome shotgun sequencing project.
TCTTTCAGTTTTTCTTTTTCAGTCTTTTTTATGGATAAAATTCTCATTTGGCCTCTAATATTTGCAAAGGCAATTGTTCTATCCTCCAAAAAGACCGAAAAAGAAAAACTAAAAGATCCACCAGCAGAATATCCCCGACTTAAAAATGGCAATGAATTTATTCTTTTAATATTATGTTTGTTAGTAATTGCTTCTAATGCCTTAAGCAAGGCAGCTCCACTTCCTCCCGATGCGTCCGTATAAGAATTGCCTCTGGGTGTGGATTTCAGATGAACGGATAACAGCGACAGATTTTCTTTTTCAGCATACTCCTGCCAATCTTTTGAATGCACCAAACCTAATCCATTACTATTATAACTGCTTAATAAAATCAATATAGCCTTTAGACCATCAATATTGTCCGGAACCCAAAGCCGAAATTCTGCCTCGCTAAAATTATCGTATTTTGTTGGAAAAACCTGATAGTTCCATTCGTCAGTAAATTCGCCCTGAGATGTGATATCATTATTCGGTTCATCTTGAGTATCTTTCTGGTCTCCACAAGAAACAATGAAGACAATCAGAATTATCGCAACATTTCTAATGAATTTTAGGGCATCCATTGCAATCTCAAAAATTACTATTTTTTCTTTTTACTTCTTATCATCATTTCTAACATATCCCACATCTCCTCAGGAATTTCCCGTAGCATATTAAATTCTCCAGCTCCCTGTAACCACTCCCCGCCATCAATAGTTATAACTTCACCATTTACATAGGAAGAGAAATCGGACATCAAATAGGCAGCCAAATTTGCCAATTCCTGATGTTCTCCCACTCTACCCAAGGGTACCTTTTTTTTCATATCAAATTTATCTTTCAAATCTCCAGGAAGCAACCTGTCCCATGCTCCTTTCGTAGGAAAAGGTCCAGGTGCAATCGCATTAAATCGAATGCCATATTTGGCCCATTCCACCGCTAAAGATCTTGTTAGCGCCAAGACACCTGCCTTAGCAGTTGCAGAAGGTACAACAAATGCCGAACCGGTCCAGGCATAGGTAGTTACTATATTCAAAACCGTAGCCTTCTTTTGTTTGGTAGATATCCAATGTTTGCCAAATGCAAGTGTGCAATTTTTTGTTCCCTTTAAAACAATATCAATTATAGTATCGAAGGCATTCGGGGATAACCTCTCTGTCGGGCTTATAAAATTTCCTGCCGCGTTGTTCAACAGACCATCAACTCGACCGAATTCATTCAGAGTCGCTGCAAGCATGGATTCAACTTCTTTATAATTTCTAATATCACATTGTACAGGTAAAACTTTTCCTCCTGTTTTATCTTCTAATTCTTTAGCTGCGTTAGTAAGTTTTTCGAAATTTCTTGAACTGATTACCACCTTCGCTCCCAGTTCTAAAAAATAAGTTGTCATAGATTTTCCTAATCCACTCCCTCCTCCAGTGACAACTATTACTTGACCGTCAAGCGACCCATCTTTCAGCATTGGTTTATTAAATTGCATGTTATTTTTGTTTTTTGTAAAAATACATTTTTAAATTGTTAAAAAGTATGCAATATTGTTAAGTTTTTTTCTTGTTTCCACTTGCCAGAACTAAAACTCTTTGTATATTTGCCGCACTTTTGAGATAAAAAAAGCGCACAGCTAAATATAAAGATATTAAGAAATGAAAAGAACATTCCAACCATCAAAAAGAAAGAGAAAAAATAAGCACGGCTTTAGAGAGAGAATGTCCAGTGTTAATGGAAGAAAAATTTTAGCTAGAAGAAGAGCTAAAGGCCGAAAGAAAGTTTCAGTTTCGTCAGAACCAAACCATAAAAAATAATATGTTTTGATAAAAAATATATTAGGTGTTACTTTTAGTAGTAACACCTTTTTTTATATCTAATTTTCAGAGTATAGAACATACAAATTATTATATTTACGTTTTTAAACCATCATCCTAAAAATGCCAAAAAATACATCTCTTAAATCAATTCTAATTATAGGTTCAGGTCCAATCGTAATAGGCCAGGCATGTGAATTTGACTATTCAGGTACGCAAGCGGTACGATCATTGCGCGAAGAAGGTATTGAAGTTATTTTAATAAATTCTAATCCAGCAACGATAATGACAGATCCGCAAACAGCTGATCATGTTTATTTGAAACCTCTTACCACCAAATCAATAATTGAGATATTAGAGAAACATAAAGTTGATGCCGTCTTACCTACTATGGGAGGACAAACGGCTCTCAATTTATGTATTGAGGCTGATGATAAAGGAATTTGGGATGATTTCAATGTAGAAATTATAGGTGTTGATATAAATGCTATTCATATTACAGAAAACAGAGAACAGTTTCGAAATTTAATGAATGAAATTGGTATCGGGCAAGCACCCTCAAAAACGGCAACCTCATTCTTAAAAGGTAAAGAGATTGCTCAGGAATTTGGATTTCCTTTAGTTATACGACCATCCTTTACTTTAGGTGGTACAGGTGCATCTATAGTTTATGCGCGGGAAGATTTTGATGAATTGCTACAAAGAGGTCTTGAAGCATCACCCATCCATGAAGTATTGATTGACAAGGCATTATTAGGATGGAAAGAGTATGAACTTGAACTTTTAAGAGATAAAAACGACAATGTAGTAATTATTTGTACCATTGAAAATATGGACCCAATGGGCATACATACCGGAGATTCTATTACGGTTGCACCTGCCATGACTTTAAGTGATACAGCTTTTCAACGCATGAGGGATATGGCCATAAAAATGATGCGGTCTATTGGAGATTTTGCGGGTGGATGTAATGTCCAATTTGCAATGAGTCCTGACGAAAAAGAAGAACTGATAGCGATTGAAATAAATCCACGAGTATCCAGATCTTCGGCCTTAGCTTCAAAGGCCACTGGATATCCAATTGCTAAAATTGCATCAAAATTGGCTATAGGATATCATTTAGACGAACTTGAAAACCAAATTACAAAAAACACCTCTGCCCTTTTCGAACCAACTTTGGACTACGTAATAGTAAAAATTCCAAGATGGAACTTTGATAAATTTGAGGGATCCGATAGAACTATTGGGCTGCAAATGAAATCTGTGGGTGAGGTAATGGGTATTGGTCGTTCCTTTCAGGAGGCACTTCACAAGGCAACCCAATCTCTGGAAGTAAGCAGGAATGGAATTGGAGCAGACGGAAAGGGAGTAAAGGAATATGATAAAGTTATCAGCAAGCTGCAAAACCCGAGCTGGGACAGAGTGTTCGTAATTTACGATGCTATTCAAATGGGAATTCCACTGAGTAGAATTCATGAGATCACTAAAATCGACATGTGGTTCTTAAAGGAATATGAAGCGCTTCATTTTTTAGAGAAAGAGATTAGCACCTATAATTTAGAATCAATACCAAAGGATCTATTACTTGAAGCCAAGCAAAAGGGATTCGCAGACAGGCAAATTGCACACATGCTCAAATGTTGGGAAAGTGAAGTGCATAAAAAACGAAGAGAATTAAAGATAAACAGAGTATACAAATTAGTAGATACTTGTGCGGCAGAGTTCAAAGCTGAGACACCATATTACTATTCTACATTTGAAAGTGACATGATCGTAAACGGTAAGTCCTTTTCCGATAACGAAAGTAAAGTTAGTGATAAGAAGAAAATTGTTGTTTTAGGTTCAGGACCTAACAGGATTGGACAAGGAATAGAATTTGATTATTGTTGTGTTCACGGTGTTCTGGCTGCTAAAGAATGTGGTTATGAAACCATTATGATCAATTGCAACCCCGAAACGGTTTCCACTGACTTTGATGTTGCAGACAAATTATATTTCGAACCGGTTTTTTGGGAGCATATTTGGGATATTATCCAATTAGAGCAACCGGAAGGAGTAATTGTCCAATTAGGTGGTCAAACTGCTTTGAAGTTATCTGAAAAATTAAGTAAATACGGTATTAAAATAATCGGAACCAGTTTTGAAGCTTTAGATTTAGCGGAAGATAGAGGACACTTTTCCGAATTGCTGACAGAGCTTGATATTCCATTTCCACAATTTGGCACGGCTACAACGGCGGATGAAGCAGCAGCAATAGCAGATGATCTGGACTTTCCAATATTAGTGCGACCAAGTTATGTACTTGGTGGTCAAGGCATGAAAATCGTTATAAATAAAGAAGAATTGGAAAAGCATGTAATTAATATATTAAGAAAAATGCCAAATAATGTCTTACTTCTTGATCATTATTTAGATGGAGCAATCGAAGCTGAAGCCGATGCTATTTGCGATGGTGAAAATGTATATATAATTGGTATTATGGAGCATATTGAACCTTGTGGAGTACATTCAGGTGATTCGAATGCTACATTGCCTCCTTTTAATCTGGGTGAATTTGTGATGCAACAAATTAAAGATCATACTAAAAATATTGCTTTAGCCCTTAAAACAGTTGGATTAATTAATATTCAGTTCGCCATAAAGGATGATATGGTTTATATCATTGAAGCGAATCCTAGAGCTTCCAGAACAGTTCCATTTATTTCGAAAGCATACAATGAACCCTATGTGAATTTTGCTACTAAGGTAATGCTTGGAGAAAATAAAGTAACCGACTTTAATTTTAAACCTCATTTGGATGGTTACGCTATCAAACAACCTGTCTTTTCTTTTAGTAAGTTTCCTAATGTGAACAAAAATTTAGGTCCGGAAATGAAATCTACAGGTGAGAGTATCTTATTTATCGACAGTTTAAAAGATGATCAATTCTATGAATTGTACTCCAGAAGAAAGATGTACCTAAGTAAATAATCGTCATTAAAATTGAACGGCAACTTGTAGACCCCATATCCTTTTTTGAGAAACCTGATCGTAATCAATAGGCCCTATTACGGAATAATACTGTATTTTATTCTTGGTCTTATATCCAAAGCCATTTAGTATTTCATTTACCGGATCCATTATAATTATAGATGCTACACCAAGGAATTTAGAATTTAATATTCTTCTGTCATTTCTTATTATTGCTCCTTTTGCTTCAAAAAATAATTCCCCAAGGACAGATCCTAAAACCGGTGTTATAACTAAATCCTGCCAGGAAGGTATTTCGGCAAATGATTCCACCCCATACTCCCAAAAAAATGTCGACATTAAAGTTGAATATAAGAATGACTCCCACCACTTGTATCCACTTCCTCTGGCGGACATATAGTATATCGCGCCCACATAGGGATGCATGATCCAATTTAAAAACCAATCATCTTGATCCCATATAGGTCCTGCCAGTACGTTCTCCTTCCATTGTTTTATCAGTCCTTCTTCTCTTATCTTGTCTTTATCCCATCCCGAAAAGCTCTCTGGAGACGCCCATAACACCGCAAAAGCGACAAAGGTTCCACCAATATATAACGCCGTGTTCAGACCCAATCTTTTTAGATCTCTTACAGGGTCATAGGTCATGCGATTTTGGATATAATCCATAGCTGACCCCGAAATCACAAAATAGTCCGGGGTGTTTTCCGGAATATATACCTGATTAGTTAAGAGGAGCTCGTTTCCAAACTGTAATGGCTTGGTTTTATAATAGATATTTGTTGCAGGAAGGGAATCATTTTGCGAAAAACCGGAGAAATAAGTCATTAGCAAAAATAAAGCTAACAATATATCCTGAAGACACCTTTTACATTTCATAGTTTGCAAATATAAAAAGATTCTTCCGTCTAGTTAATTAATTTTTCATGCTTATTTAATACTATAAATTTGCAATAACACGTTCCAACTTTTCTAAAACATCTTTTGCAAAAACCTCTACTTTTTCGTTTTTTACAGACAGCATGGAGGCAATTGGATCTACGGCTGAAACTTCGATTTCTCCGTTATTATGTTCTTCGATAATTACATTGCAAGGTAAGAAAACTCCCAATTTACTATCCTCTTTTAATGCGTTAAAAGCATAGTTAGGGTTACATGCTCCCAAAATGACATACTTATTCATGTCAACATCCAATTTTTTCTTGAATGTTGATTTAATATCGATTTCTGTCAGAACACCAAATCCCTCTTTCTTTAACTCTTCGGTAACTTTTTCTATGGTTTTCTCAAAGGATATACCATCTTGCATTTTTTTATTAATAAAATAACTCATAATAGTTTGAATTTTAAGTTTCTATAAATTGAGTGAAACATCTGATTTTCATTCGCAAAATTAGCAATTAATCTCAAGGTCCTATGTAACATTAGTTCTAAAATTCCGTTAATTGGTTAATTAGATCGAAGAATTTAATTAAATTATAAATATAACGACAGAGAGCCAATAAAGGCCGGGTTAATTCGAACTAAATTAATATTAAAAATGATTGATTATACATTTTTAAGCTAAGAGGTCTCACTAATAAAAACTTATATTTGCAAAAATAAATGTTATGAATTATATTTTGTTTGATGGCACATCACACATCAACTTACTCCCCTTAACTTATACAAAACCAGTAGCTGACCTAAGAATAGGGGTCCTAACTATTAGAGAAAAATGGGAAAAAAGATTGACAACTACTACCACAACTCTCACAGAAGAATATCTTCAGGATAAATATCCTATGGTAGAAATGGAGGAAAATGTAATGATAAACGCTTCGTTTGTGCCAACGGAAGGATTGGCAGAGATCATCATGAATTTGAGGGAGAACCAAATGGTGATAAAAGATGATGAAATTATTGCATTCTTCACTAAAGATACACAGCAGGAAGTAGATTTTGACAGCTATGACACCATTATGTATGACGGGCCTGTTATACAATTAAAACAAACTTGGGATATTTTTAAAAATAATGGAGAAGCCATAATAGCAGATTTCGATCTTATAACTCAAGGAAGAAAATCGGCTCCAATACCCAATAGTGTTCATTGTATCAATAAAGAACAAATATTTTTGGAAGAAGGAGTCGATATAGAAATTGGTGTTCTTAATGCCAAGAACGGCCCTATTTATTTAGGAAAGAACACGGAAATTATGGAAGGCAGTATGATTCGTGGTCCATTTGCCATGGGCGAACACTCCGTAGTAAAAATGGGCGCTAAAATTTATGGATCAACTTCTTTGGGTCCAAAATGCAAAATAGGAGGAGAAGTTAATAATGCAGTCCTATCTGGCTATTGCAGCAAAGGGCACGAAGGTTATCTTGGAAATGCTGTCATTGGAGAATGGTGTAATTTGGGTGCCGACACAAATAATTCAAATCTAAAAAACAATTATGCCGAGGTTAAAATGTGGGACTACGAAAAGGAAGGTTTTCAAAAAACAGGTCTTCAGTTCTGCGGTTTGATAATGGGTGATCATTCAAAATCCGGAATTAATGTAATGTTCAACACGGGTACTGTAATTGGAATCTTTACTAACATATACGGTTCTAATTTTCCCAGGAATTTTGTACCATCTTTTTCTTGGGGTGGCGCAGCAGGATTTACTACATATCAAATGAACAAAGTAAAAGAAACCGCAACCATGGTGATGAATAGAAAAAATGAAGCTTTTACAAAAGAGGATGAGAAAATTCTAGATCACGTTTTTGAAATCACTAAAAAGTTTAGGGTATTTAAATAAAAAGAGGGCTTAAAAGCCCTCTTCAAGTTATATAAGATTTCTATTTATTTGTACGCTTCAAAACTTACAGGAAGATACTCGATGGTATTGAAGTCAAATGGCTCGTCTGCTTCTTCTTTTATCAATTCATATTCAGCTAAGATAGATTCATTTTCACTATAGGCATTAAATCCCTCTGGTAAATATTCATTAGTATCGAAGTCAAAAGATTCATCCTCTTCTTCATTAAGTAATTCATATTCTTCCATTATGGATACATCTTCATAAGGATTAAATCCAACTGGCAAATAAGCTTTTGTATCAAAGTCAAAAGGCTCGTCTTCTTCTTCAAAGAAATATTCATAAACATTATCGTAAGTGGCATACATTAATTTATAAGGATTAAAGTCTTTTGGTAAATATTTTTGAATATCAAAGTCAAAAGGCTCATCTTCTTCTTCTATTTCCACTTCAAAAATGGAATCTACTACGGAGTTTGAAATATGATGAGTGATATTTTTAAAATTAGCACTAAAATTGTCTCCAAAATTTATTGTTCTGTGGTCGAGATACTGAGCTGAGACTGTTAAACTTACAATCAATAAGCAAGGAATAATTAATTTTTTCATGATGTTATATTTTATGTTTTGAGTTTTTTACTTACAGTACTATGCTTTGCACAATACCTTTTATATTATAATAGACTACCGAACTTAAATAATGTTACATGATTTTTAAATTATTTTTAAAATTTCGCTAGAATAATGGATTCATTAAAAACCAATTAAACTTATCACACTGTATTACTGACACTTATGATGTCGTTAAAATTTTCATAATAATATGTTTTACTTTATAGAATTAATAATTAATTTTAGGTCAACCTATAAATCACCATTATAATATGAAAAAAATTGTTATACTTACCGGGGCTGGTATGAGTGCTGAAAGTGGTCTAAAAACGTTTAGAGATGCTGATGGTCTTTGGGAAGGTCATGATGTTATGGAGGTTGCCTCTCCCCAAGGCTGGTACGCAAATAAAAATTTGGTTCTTGATTTCTATAATCAGAGGAGAAAACAATTATTAGGTGCACAACCAAACAAAGCTCATACATATATTGCTGCGTTGGAAAAAAAATATGAGGTTAGCATTATTACCCAAAATGTAGATGATCTACACGAGAGAGCAGGAAGTACAGAGATAATTCACTTACATGGCGAACTACGGAAAGTAAGGAGTGTCAATAATGAAGAATTGGTTTATCAGTGGGATGAAGACCTGAATCTAGGGGATCTGGCAGATGACGGATGTCAGTTGAGACCTCATATTGTATGGTTTGGGGAAGCAGTCCCGTTGTTAGACAAGGCTATAGAAATTACTAAAAAAGCAGATATATTAGTGATTATTGGAACATCCATGCAGGTTTATCCTGCGGCCAGTCTAATACATTATATTAAAGCCGCTATACCTATTTACTTTATTGACCCTAATCCAAACATTTTAACGAATAGCTATGATAATCTGACAATTTTTTCAGAAAAAGCAAGCATCGGAGTTGAAAAATTGATTAACATTCTAAAATAATAAATGACAATTTGCATATTCCGAATGACAAATAGCTGGCTGTGATTTAATTTGGTGATTTGGTCAAGGAGATTCTGGCACTATCTGCAACATGTATAAAAGTAGACAGCTCAACCTGAAATGGAAAATAGGGAGGAATTAGTTATTGATCAACACAATTCTAGGAATTTTAGAGGTCCAAATAATTTTACACAATTGAACAGTTCAACAAAAAAACAAATTACCCTATACCTTATTCAAAGTGACCAACCAAATCGGAAATAATAGTCCTATGATTTAATAGGGTGATTTGAAAATGACTTGATTTAGATCCCGGTTATCCTTTTCTTATATTCGCCAAGGGCATCGGCCAATCTTTGTTTTGAGGTCGAATCTCCTGCAACATTATGTGAAGGATGAATAAAAAGTTTCACTCCGCGATCGGCCAGAATTTCTGCTACTGTGGTTACCGTCATCCAAACTGTGGTCATAAATGCCATTGTGGAAACAGGCCCTATTTTATCAATATGGCCCTTTAAGGGCACTGTTGCATCTTCAGAGGGTGTACATGAATCTACCACTATATCGGCCAGATCGAACAACGTTTGGCCACAGGAATGTTTTGTAGTTTTACCTTTTGCCTGTGCCGCAGATCCATAGACGATGACTTTCATCCCTCTTTTCTTAGCCTCCAGGGCAATATCTATATTTACTGCATTCACTCCGGTATGGGAAAATAGCCACATGGTATCTTCTTTATTAAAATTATGCCCTTTCATAATTTCTGTTCCATATCCTTCCACGCGTTCAAGGAAAATGAATTGATCTACCCCCATTTGGCCAATAATGTTGGTGAAGAAAGTCAAAGGCAGTTCCACTATGGGATGAAACCCCACAAACCCACCAATTCTAGGATACATCTCCTCAATGGGGAGGGTGGCATGGCCACAGCCAAAGGTATGTACCCATTTCTTTTTTTCTATGGAATCGGCCATAACTGTTGCTGCTTTTTTAATATTCTCCATTTGGGTTTCCTCGATCTTGTCCATTACGTTTCTGGCATTATATAGCCATTGTTTTGCTAACATATAATTCGATTTTAATTAATTATTACACTGTATTTTCTCTTTGTTATAAAAAGTATCATAAAAATTGCCAAAACGGCAACGATTAAGAAATGAGGGAACACCTCTAGTCCATATTCCTGTGATATCAGGCCCATTACATAATTAGCGATGACGTTTCCTATTAAGGCAATGGTAATTACGATGCTAAAAGCTGTGCCCGAAAGACGGGTATACATTTGTCCTATGTATCCCAAAACTACCGGAAAGCCCGCTGCCAGACCCATACCTATCATCGCCAATCCACCTATTGAGGTATAAAATGTATCGCTATACAGCAAGCAAAGACATCCGAGAAATGCAAGCACATATCCACCGACCATGATCTTAAAGGGATTAAAAACTCTTAGGATTTTACCAAGTATGATACGAGCTACCGTTAACGCCCCTACAAAGGATGATAAAATAAACAGTGCATTGGAAGCACTCAATTCTTTTATCGCCTCAAGATACGTGGTCGTCCAATTATTAGTAAGTCCCTCAATTCCGCTTTGAAAAAACAGAATAGCCCCGAATAATAACAACATGGGGTCTTTTGCCATTTTAAATCCTTCTCTTATAGGGAGTCCCTTAGTCTCTGCGGATTTCGGAAATCGGATAACTACAAAGAAAAGGATGGGTAAAACAATAAACGCACCCAACAATCCCAAGATAGTCTCAAATGAATAAATGTCCTTGTAAAACCCTAATATAACCGGGGTTCCTAATGCTCCGACACCAAAAAATACACCAAGTAAACTGAGGTTTGCACTACGATCTTCATCGCTGATCTCGGAGATGAGCGCATTAGTCACACCATTAAGAATACCCCCACCCAGACCAATACCAAAAACGGAAATATGCAGTACGGTCAATGTCTGTGAAAATACGATTCCTTCAATACTCAACAATGTAAAAATGCTTCCGGCTATCAATATTTTCTTGTAAGAAAGCCAGTCGACCAGGGGGCCAAAAACCAAGGACCCTACCAAAATACCCGAGGGCAAAAGGGTTAGCAGATATCCCGTATTGGCCTCTTTCAAACCGAATTTTTCAGTGATTTCCGGAAGAATGGATCCCAGGGAGATCATCACGATACCAAAAAGCAACATCCCGATACAAGCCGCGGAAAAAACATATCTTTTTTTGTAACTACTATTTGTCATAGGCCTGATCATTTAATCTATTGATTGCCAAATACACGGCCCCTATCAGCCCCGCATCACCATCCAAGGTCGTAACTTCCAATGAAATTTCATGTATCGCTAGAGGTTGTGACCATTTTTTCGATTCCTCTAGTATTTTATCCAATAAGACCCCAGCAGGACCGAAGACACCGCCGCCGAAAATAACTTTTTCAGGATTGAATATGCTCACCAAATTGGCAACGGCCATCCCCCAATATCGGACGGCCTTTTGAACAACCTCAACAGCTACTGGGTCCTTTTTTTTAAGAGCCTTAAAAATATGGTGGGACGTTAATTCATGAACGGGAATATCATCTAAAATACTTGTTGGCCTTCCGGATTTCCTTAATGCCTCTCTAGCACTTCTTGCAATTCCGTTGCCGGAAGCATAGTACTCGAAATTCCCATAGTCATTATATTTTGTTTCATATGGGGATTCCAAGGCCATCCAGCCTATGGCCCCGGCTATTCCACTACTACCGGTAATTATTCTTCCGTTCGACAATATACCTGCCCCTATACCGGTCCCTACCGATATGAATATAGCATCGCTGCAACCTTGTGCACTTCCTTTCCATACTTCACCTAAAATATAACATGAGCGGTCGCTTTCAATTACAATTATTATAGAAGGGCTGTTCAAACGGTCGTTCAGTTCTTGCCAAAGTGGATAATTGTCCCAGTTCGGAATATTCGGTGCCCATACTGTTTTCTTCACCGGATTGTATATCCCCGGTACACACGCTCCAATGGCAACCACATTGAAAGAGGTATTCTTGGCAAAACTGATTAGTCCACGCACCAGATCAATTATTAATTCAACTACTTCATTCCCTTTTCTGCCATCAACAGGTCGGATTTCCTTTTGCAAGACCTTGCCATCATGCCGGAATAGCGCGGCAGAAATTTTAGTTCCTCCAATATCAATACCTACCACAGCAATATTGTCCTTCATAAGTTGATTATGTGTGAATATTATATAAATATATTAAATAATCAATAATAAGAGAATCCTCATATCACAAATATTTTGAAATTGGTATAAGTATTAATAAAGTACAATGAAAGAGCAATTATTATAAGGAAATATATAATCTCTAAAAATATAATTTATTACTATTCATCTTATTAGATGTTGGGAGAGTCTTATGTTTAGACCGTATCGTGTAGAAGAGCAGACAGATGGTTCAACCTGAATTAGAAAGAGGGAGGATTTAGTTATTGATCATCCAAGCAACAAATGACAAATTATGAAATAATAGTCCTATGTGTTAATTTGGTGATTTGAAAATGGATTGATTTGAAAATTGGTGATCCAGTGACAAATAGGCTGAAGATATCCGGATCGAAAGATAAAAATATTTAACTTTTAATAAGGTTTTAAGAACAATGATTAGGTTCTAACGATGTATTATTGGTAAGCACTAATCACTGATATTTACAAAGCATCAAGATCTTATACAAAAAAACAGTTCAACGAAAAACAAAATACCTGATATCAAAAATCCCTATTGAGATATTATCTTCAAAATTGCATTATACAAATCTCCATTGCATACAACGCTACCTTGTTGAATCAAATCGAAGATTTCATCATTTCTTTCTTTGGTATAACTCTTTTTTCCTCTAAAGTATTCAATACTATCATCTTGTGAATTATCCAGGAACCAATCAAAATTATCTTTATTCGTAAAATCGAAACCATCTTTACTGGATTTAACCACAATTCTTAGGATGGTATCACTATTACATTTGAACAGGTTTAGTGTACCATGAGAAAAGTGCTCTAAATATTTCGATTTTCCAAGTACTTTTTCCCAAACCAGATCACTGAACAAATTAAGTTCTTCATCAGCCATTTCCGGCTTGTCCTTTTTGATTTCCTCCCATTCGGCAATATCAATTTTTTGAGTGGCCAAGAATAATGCAAACTCTTCATTCAATTCTTCAAATTGTTCCTTAGTAAGCTGTGCGTACCTCATTTTTATCAATTATAGTTCAATCAAAATTTCAGATTGCAAAAGTAATAAAATTCCCTAACCTTGGTATAATTTAACTTTGATAAATTGTTTTAAAAACAAAAATAATATTGTATATTTGCACGCTTAAATTTTAACATTAAAAAAACAATTATGAATCATTACGAAACTGTTTTCATTTTGAATCCCGTTTTATCTGACGATCAGGTAAAGGAAACAGTACAAAAGTTTTATGACTATTTGGTTTCTAAAGGTGCCGAAATGATTTCAAAAGAGGATTGGGGCTTAAAAAAATTAGCTTATCCAATCCAAAAAAAGAAAACCGGATTTTATCATTTATTTGAATATAAGCTGGCCGGAGAAGAAATATCTGCTTTTGAATTGGAATTCAGAAGAGACGATAGCATCATGCGTTATCTAACTGTAAGACTAGACAAACATGCAATTGCCTGGGCAGAAAAAAGAACAGAAAGAAACAAATCTACTAATCCTAAAAAATAATTATGGCATCTATAGAACAACAAGCAAAGGGTGGCAGTAAAGGAGAGATTAGATATCTTACTCCTTTAGAAATTGACACTAAAGTAAAAGTAAAGTACTGTCGTTTTAAGAAAAATGGTATCAAATATATTGATTATAAAGATGCTGACTTCTTAATGTATTTAGTTAATGAGCAAGGAAAAATATTACCTCGCCGTTTAACAGGAACTTCATTGAAGTATCAACGAAAAGTATCTCAAGCAATTAAAAGAGCGCGTCATTTGGCATTAATGCCTTATGTAGGTGATATGTTAAAATAATAATAAGAAAATATTATGGAACTTATATTAAAACAAGACGTAGCTAACTTAGGATTTAAGGACGATCTGGTATCCGTAAAAAATGGATACGGTCGTAACTATTTAATTCCTCATGGATTTGCGATATTAGCTACAACATCCGCTAAAAAAGTTTTAGCAGAAACTTTAAAACAGAGAGCACATAAAGAGAAAAGTATTGTTAAAGCAGCTAATAAAACTGCCGAAGCATTAAAAGCTTTAGAGTTAAAGATCTCTGCAAAAACCGGAGAGGGTGATAAATTATTCGGATCTATTGGAAACGCAAATTTATCTGAATCTTTAGCAATCGAAGGTCATGAAATTGAAAAGAAATTCATCACAATTGCGGGTGAATTAGTAAAGAGACTTGGTAAATATTCTGCCAAAGTCAGATTACACAGAGATGTAATTGTTGACTTACCTTTTGAGGTTATAGCTGAGAAAAAGTAGTTAATTAGATAAAAAATATTTTAGGAGACTGTCTGAAAAGATAGTCTCTTTTTTTTTGTAGTTTTATCAAAATAATTATTTGACATTTTTAATTTACTATGATGGAAGTGCCTCAAATTCCTGACCTGATACATTACGCCATACCTCTCTTTGTAATTACTTTGATCTTAGAAATAATAGTCGATGCCCGTGCAAGATCAAATTCTTATGAAACTAAAGATGCAATTACCTCTATAAGCATGGGATTGGGAAATGTTCTTTTGGGTTTAATTAGCAAAGTTTTAGTCTTTGCGGTTTTTTATTATCTCTATGATAATTTTAGATTATTTACTATTCCTTTTGTTTGGTGGGCATGGGTCTTGATCTTATTTACTGAAGACCTTATTTATTATTGGTTTCACCGAATAAGTCATTTAAGCAGATTTTTTTGGGCCTCTCATATTGTCCATCACTCCTCTCAAAGATATAATTTAAGCACTGCACTTCGTCAAACTTGGACCGGAAGTTTTTTATCCTTTGTATTTTGGCTACCCTTACCCCTACTTGGATTTCATCCTGTAATGATCCTTGCTCAAATGTCCATTAGTCTAATATATCAATATTGGATCCACACTGAGTTTATTAAAAAAATGCCGGATTGGTTTGAAGCATTTTTTAATACACCGTCGCATCACAGAGTGCATCATGCAACAAACCCACAGTATCTGGACAGAAACCATGCCGGAATTTTTATTATTTGGGATAAATGGTTTGGTTCTTTTGAACCGGAAATAGAAAAACCTATTTATGGTCTGGTTACGAATATTTCTTCTTTTAATCCGTTGTACGTGGCTTTTCATGAATGGATAAATTTATTCAGGGACATTTTTACCTCTAAAACTTCTTTTATTAACCGATTGAAATATATAGGTAAACCACCAGGATGGAAGCATGATGGGACCGGAATATTATCTGAAGATTTAAGGAGAACATGGGAAAACAAAAATCACAACTTCTAAGAAGATAGTTTTAGCGAGCTCCGGAAAGATATACTAAATATGTTTTTTGAATGTCCAACACCGATCGGCATTCTGCAGGCTTTTGGGGTTAGATTTTCGAAGTTCAAAAGAACATCGCTGAATAATATTGACAGGTTTTTACTAATCCTTATAATATCATTTTCTCGCAGAATACGCAGATCTTTTTGATTTCGCAGGTCTATCATTCCTAAATTTTAAATTTAAATCCAATTGCTTCCTATATCTACTGTCTACTTTATTCAGACTCATTATCCTCAATAGATCTTGTAATTCAATTAAAACTTGAAATTTGGAAATTTTATCTATATTCTTTTTCCTTCCTGAATTTGCCATCATTAACAAGGTTCAAAGTCATAATAATATTACAAATAAAGGGCATGGTGGTTTCTACGGTTTAAATGTACATTGGTGTTGTCAGACCATCTCTTAACGATACTACATTAAACTCTCTTACCTTCATAATCATCATCCCAATCCTTTACGTGAGGTTCACCTAGCTTTCCTTCTGTTTTAGCTACAACCATAGATACCGTTGCATCACCTGTAACATTTACAACTGTTCTACACATATCTAAGGGGCGATCAACAGCGAATATCAAAGCCAATCCGGCCTCCGGAATTCCAGCCTGAGCCAATACAATCACAAGCATTACCATACCCGCTCCGGGCACCGCCGCAGAACCAATACTCGCCAATGTTGCCGTGGCTACTATTCCCAATTGCACTCCAAATGACAGATCCATACCAAATGCCTGCGCAATAAAAACGGCAGCAACAGCCTGATACAAACTGGTGCCATCCATATTTATTGTAGCTCCAATAGGTAGTACAAAACTTGATACTTCCTCTTCCACTCCCAGGTGTTCTGACACTCTTTCCATGGTAACCGGTAAAGTTGCAGCACTTGAACTCGTTGAAAACGCTAAAAGCTGTGCCGGAGAAATTCCATTTATAAAAAACTTAGGTTTCTTCCCAGTAAAAACGTAAACCAGGAATACATAAAGAACTATCATTAAGAACAATCCTAAAACTACAGTCATAGCATACCAACCTAATGCCAAAAATAAATCCGTACTTGGCGATTCAACAATTAAGGAAGCAAGCAATGCGAAAACTCCATATGGAGCTGCCAGCATTATCAGATCGATCATCTTCAGGATAACTTCGTTAAATCCATCAAAAAAGTCCTTAACCGGTTTTGATTTACTCTCAGGAATTAAAATTAGTCCAACGCCAAAAAATATAGCAAAGAAAATAACCTGTAACATATTTTTATTCTCACTGGACGCTCCTATAATATTATCCGGCACCAGATCAACTAAAGCTTGCAGAGGACCACTTTGTTTCTGACTTGCAGCTTCATCTTTATATTTTTGTGTACTTTGAGAATAACTGCCAACTAATTCTGTTCTTGTTTTTTCGCTTATTGAATTTCCTGGTTTAATAGTGTTAACTAAAAACAACCCAATGGAAACAGCCATGACGGTTGTTAAAATATAAATTAATATTGTTTTACCTCCCATTTTGGAGAGCTTAGAAATATCTTTTAGATCAGAAACTCCCTTAATTAAAGAACCTAATATTAAAGGCACTGCAATTAACTTAAGAGAGTTAATAAATATTGTCCCGAATGGTTTTACCCAGTCTTGTACAAGTCCTTTACCCTCCGCAAAACTTGACATCAATATTCCAAATAAAACACCGAGTACCATTCCCAACAATATTTTCCAGTGTAAGGCTAATTTTTTCATATTCGTTCCGTCTAAAACTAAATTTCAGGTAAAGTAATAAAATAATTCCAAACAAAAATATTTTAATTCTCTTTAGTGTATTTATTTATATTCCCTTACTTTTGTCGAAATTTTTTGATGGAAAAGTTAAAACAAAAGTGGGGATTAACTTCGAATTGGCAATTATTGGCAATTATTTTGGTTTTTAGTATCAATGGTTCTTTTGCAACCTGGGTAGCAAAACCTGTTACCGAATTTTTTGGATTAAGTTCTGAAACCACAAAACCTTATATTTTATACCTGACACTAAGAATATTACTTATTTTTCCTATTTATCAACTTACTTTGCCCCTTGTAGGATGGTTATTCGGACAGTTCAAATTCTTTTGGAATATGGAAAAAAAGATGCTTAAAAGAATGGGATTAGGTAGACTTTTTAAATAATTTACCTTTTTTTCCATACATGAACATACAGCCAAGTTAAAGTGAAAGAGGGGAAAAAATCTAGCCCGGGTACAATTTCCTCAACAAAAGAAATCAATCCTGCAATTTTACCCACATCCCCTTTGTACATTTTAATCATCAGAAAAGCGGAAAGTGGTGCCCATATAATATCTATTGGAGGGAATACATACGAGGTCATTCCAATTAGGTCAAACAGTAATCCAGCCCATAATAACTGATTTTTAGAATATTTTTTATTCTTACCGGAGTTCACTCTTTGAGTTTGGATTTATATTTTTTTACGAACTTATCTAATTTAGGATTAATAACGGCCCGGCAATATCCCTCATTCTTATTGTTATTATAATAATCATTGTGGTAATTCTCTGCCAAATAAAATTTATCTAATCGAGTAATTTCTGTAACTATCTTATCTTCATATACTTTCTCCAGCTCCAACTGTTTTATAATTGTTTTAGCATCATTTTTTTGATCTTTATCATGATAATAAATTGCCGATCGGTATTGCGTTCCAATATCATTCCCCTGTCGATTTAACGTCGTTGGATCATGTGTGTAAAAGAATACATCCAGTAACTCTCTATAGCTAATTACTTCCGGGTTGTAGCTAATCTGAATTACTTCTGCATGTCCGGTAAATCCAGTAACTACTTCATAATAAGTTGGGTTTTCAGAAGTCCCTCCAGCATAACCGGGAACTACATTTTCAACTCCATTTAACCGTTGAAAAATTGCTTCAGTGCACCAAAAGCAACCATTTCCAAAAGTTGCTAAAGCTAAATTATTATCCATATTTTCAGTATTTTGTTGTGCATTCAAATTAAATGATATAAAAGCTAATAATAATATGAATTCAAATTTATTTTTCATCTGTTTAAAATTTTGTAATTATCAAGAAATAAGTTAATAATAAACCTACTTTCCAACTGACAGGTTTATTCATGTTCGTTTCATGACTGTTACCTTTTATATTTTGCATTTGAGTCGAATTAGTGTGCAAATCTTTACATAAATTATCAAATACTCAAGCTATTCAATACATCAATTACCTTCTCCAACATTTGATCTGTAAAATCAAGATGTGTAACCATTCTTAATTTTCCATTTCCCATAGAAATAATCAATATATTCTTTTCTTTTAAAGCATTTACGAAATCTGTTTCGCTTATTTTATCATTCACATAAAAAATGATGATATTTGTTTCGATGGGTTCTACATTTTTAACAAATTCCGAATTTTGGAGTGCTTCCCCTAATTTTTTAGCTCTCTCGTGATCTACAGCTAATCTTTCCACATGATTATCTAAGGCATAAATCCCGGCAGCAGCCAAATAACCAACCTGCCTCATGGCACCTCCAAATAATTTTCTAATTCGTATTGCTTTTTTTATTCTTTCTTTATCGGATAATAAAATTGAACCAACGGGAGCCCCCAACCCTTTGGATAAACAAATAGATATGGTATCAAATAGATCGCCGTATTGCTTTGGAGTTTCATTTTTAGCCACCATAGCATTGAATAATCTGGCACCATCCAAGTGATAAGCCAAACCATTATCCTTACACACTTTGCCAATTTTTTGTAATTCTGTAAAATCCCAACAAGCTCCTCCTCCCTTATTGGTGGTGTTCTCAATAGCCACCAAACTGCTTATCGGTAGATGATAATTTTCAGGATCGTTTATAGCAGCTTTCACCTGATCAGTATTAAACATCCCTCTAAACCCATCTAATAAACAACAAGATACGCCCGAATTAAATGCAGCGCCACCGCCCTCAAAATTAAATACATGGGCCCATTTATCACAGATCAGTTGTTCTCCCGGTTGGGTATGGATTTTAATGGCGGTCTGATTTGCCATGGTTCCCGATGGAAAGAACAAAGCTGCCTCCATACCGAACATATTTGCGACTTTTTCCTGTAATTCTATTGCCGTAGGATCCGCCATAAAAACGTCATCACCCACTTTTGCAGCCAGCATTGCGTCCAACATCTCCACAGTTGGTCTTGTAATAGTATCACTAATTAAATTTATTTCCATAATTTCCAATTGAAATTCTATTTTTGTAAAATGATTACATCCGAACAAATAAAAATTCTGACGGAGCGCATTGGCAAGTTAAAAAGCTATTTGCAAATAGACAATAAAAAGATTGAGATTTTCAATGAAGAGGAAAAGGCCTCCGATCCTGCATTTTGGAACAATCCGAAAGAAGCTGAAGTATTAATGCGATCCCTCAGAGGAAAAAAAAAGTGGATCGAAGATTTTGATCAGGCTAAAACAGAAATAGAAGATCTGGGTGTACTCTATGATTTTTTTAATGAAGGTGATGCATCAGAAGAGGAAATAGAACAGCAATACAACAAAAGCCTGGAGCTAATAGAAGCCTTGGAGTTTAAGAATATGCTTTCCGAGGAAGGAGATAACCTAAGTGCTGTTTTGCAAATAACTGCCGGCGCCGGTGGAACAGAAAGTTGTGACTGGGCCCAAATGCTGATGCGCATGTATATGATGTGGAGCGAGAAGCAAGGGTATAAAATTAAGGAATTGAACTATCAGGAAGGGGATGTGGCAGGTATAAAAACGGTAACTCTGGAAATTGACGGCGAATATGCGTTTGGATATCTTAAAGGAGAAAATGGAGTGCATCGGTTGGTAAGAATATCGCCATTTGACAGTAATGCCAAGCGACATACCAGTTTTGCTTCGGTCTATGTGTATCCCTTAGCGGATGACAGCATTGAAATAGAGATCAATCCGGCAGATATTACATGGGATACTTTTAGAAGTTCCGGTGCTGGTGGACAAAGTGTAAATAAAATTGAAAGCGCTGTACGACTCAAACATGCACCATCCGGAATAATAATTGAAAATCAAGAGTCCAGATCACAGCTCGAAAATAAAACCAGGGCCTTAAAATTATTAAAATCTCAGTTGTACGAGGCGGAACTACAAAAACAACAGGAAAAAAGAGATAGTATTGAATCCAGTAAAATGAAAATTGATTTCGGTTCTCAAATTAGAAATTACGTGATGCATCCTTATAAATTGGTCAAAGACGTTAGAACTAAGTTTGAAACCGGGAACGTTGATGCAGTAATGGATGGTGGTCTGGATGGCTTTATCAAAGCCTTTTTAATGGCTAGCGGACAAAAAAGTAACGAAGAAGTACTATGAAGATCGATATATCCACTATTGTATTTGATCTGGGAGGGGTTTTGGTAGATTGGAATCCTGAATACGTCTACCGAGATGTGTTTAACGGAGATCAAAATAAAGTAGATTGGTTTTTAAATAATATTTGTACTTCCGAATGGAATGAGAAACAGGATGCAGGAAGGACCTTAGAAGAGGCAACAGATCTATTAGTAAATGAGCACCCCCAGTATGAAGCCTGGATCAGAATTTATTATGACAAATGGGAGAAAATGTTAGCCGGTCCAATTCAGGAAACTGTAGATCTCTTGAACAAATTAAAAATGGACAATAAATACAGATTGCTCGCTTTGACTAATTGGAGTGCTGAATTATTTCCTATAGCTCTAGAACGATATGAATTTTTAAAACTATTTGAAGGGATCGTAGTTTCCGGTGATGAAAAGACCAGAAAACCATTGTCAAAAATATATGAGATACTTATAGAACGGTATGAATTAAGCCCTGAAAATTGTGTATTTATCGATGATAATTTTGACAATATAAGGACTGCAAGAAAATTTGGAATTCACGGTATCCATTATAATTCACCCTTACAATTAAAAGAAGAATTATTGAGAATAAAAATCTCTATATAAAACCAAAAACACTTCTTAAAACTTCTAATATTCATTATAAATTATTTCTATAGTGATTATTTATCTTTCTCTTTTTCAGCATTTAATACATGTTATTTAATGTGTTGGTTTAATATTAGTTTTTATTTTAATTTTTGATCAATACAATTAGAATTAAGGAAAATTATCATAATTATTTTCTTCAATATCATCAATTATAACAATTTAACAGGTGCTAATTTTAACTCATATATCCTCTATTTTCTGCGAATTAAAAATATACAAATACTATTTTAATTTGTAGATTAGCCACTGATCAAATTATTACAATTGAGATTTTAAATATTAGAGATTATTGAGCTTTATCTAAGAAATTTATATTTAGGAATATTGGGATTAATTGAAGTTTATTTGTACAAAAGATTAAATTATGAGTCACTTACCATCAGAGAAAGTAAAAGAATTAGAGCTTAACTTACCACCGGCTCCGATGCCTGCAGGTCTTTACAGGCCAATTTTAGTGGTTGGCAAATTTTTATATGTTTCAGGACAAGGACCTGTTAAAACGGACGGTTCTCTAATGATAGGAAGAGCTGGAGATGATCTAACTATAGAAGAGGCAAAATTGGCTGCTCGACAGGTCGGACTTACGATGCTCTCCACAATTCAAACACATTTTGGAGATCTGAACAAAATTAAAAGAGTAGTAAAAGTACTTGGCATGGTAAATTCAACTCCGGATTTTGGTAAACAACCCATTGTAATGAATGGATTTAGTGAATTAATGGCTGATATTTGGGGAAAGGAAAAGGGAATTGGTGTTCGCAGCGCGGTTGGAATGATGCTGCCGGACAATATTCCGGTAGAAGTTGAAGCAATGTTCGAATTGTATTAAATAATTTCATCCTATAATATCATTAAGAGAACGAGATCATATACGTTTCTACATAGAATTTCACTTTGTGTCAAAAGATTACAAACAGAATAAGCTACTATCACAAAAAACCAGCTACACAGTAACTGGCTTTTCGCTGCCCATCTCTCGACAAAACCTAAATTAATTTTTATCAGACAATGCAAATATGAGTTTAATCTTAGGTACTTGGGATAATCTCATAACTATTTTATTGAAATTTAAGATGTTATCAATCTTTGATATCTTTTTTTTAAATACTTTGTGCAAAAGTTTTTGTTAAAGATTAAATCTTGTAAGAAATTAGATCGACAATTAATCTCATAAAAAAAGGGTGCGATAACACCCTTTTATTTTTGATTTATTAAATTCAGGATTTAACAAATTTTACTGGCATCAAATACATTTCTCCGGGCTTATTTGATCTATAAGAAACTTTTTTGTAATTAATTTTTCTTTTGACGTGCCTTACAGCTGCAGAATTCTCAGATAACACAGAGATGACGATCACTTCTCCCGACGCGTTAACTGTAAATATTACTTCAACAACGGATTCATCTGTCGCTAATTCAAAGCTATGATTGTTTCCTATTAGTTGAACTAATTCAGATCTTAATTCTGCACTCGGTTTTACCGGGTTTTCGTTAGCGAAAGAATAATTAGCTGTTAATACTAATGCGATTGTGGCGATAAATAATTTTAAATTTTTCATAATGATATTATTTAGATTAGATAAATAGATTAGACTTTTATTATATACAAACAGACGGAACTATGTCATATATGTTACATTAATTGATAATAAATATTACGAATTAAGAATATATTAACTATAATTAATAATTTATTATAATTATATTAAGAAATACTTAACATATATACTAAATTCCCGACCAAAATTAATTTTGTACAACTAATTCCACTTCACTACTCTACTTTTAAAATTAATTTCTTTTTAATTCTTAGCTTTAGAAAATAATAGAAGCTATTGAGACAAGTTGAAATATATAGACCCGTAGAAAATTGAACGAAGCATTCTCATCATCATTTTTTCATTTATATTAGCAAAATTCTAAAATTTGTTTTGACAAACCATTCCGCATGAAGATTAGTAATATCATTTTCTTATTATCCATAAGCTCACTATTTATTAAGTGCCAACCGATTTCCTATCAAGAACCAAATATTTCTTTAGATAATTATCAGATTATTGAAGGCTTTGAAATAGAAGTTGTGGCTTCGGAACCATTTTTGGAAGCTCCCGTTACCATGGATTTTGATAATCAAGGTAGAATGTGGGTAGTTGAGATGAAAGGTTATATGCGAAATCTTGAAGGCACAGGTAGCGAATTGCCAAATGGCACTATCTCTATTATGGAGGATCTGGATAAGGATGGTATCACCGATCACTCCAAAATATTTATGGATAGTTTGGTTCTGCCAAGAGCAATTGCCCATGTTTATGGAGGATTACTTTATGCAGAACCACCAAATCTTTGGTTTGTGGAGATCGAAAATGATAAACCGGTACATAAAATTCTGGTGGATTCTTTATATTCCGATGGAGGAAATGTTGAACATCAACCAAACGGATTAATGATGAATATCGACAACTGGATCTATAATGCCAAGTCAAATTTTCGCTACCAGAGGAAGAATGGGAAATGGATCAAGGAACCAACCTCCTTCCGTGGTCAGTGGGGTATTAGCAGGGATAATTTTGGCCGACTTTATTATAATAACAATTCTACACAACTTATAGGTGACTATGTTTTACCAAACACCGCCATTAGAAATGCCTATTACGAACCTCAGGTATCTTTAAATAAGGTTTTGACCTCTAATCAAAGAGTATATCCTTTACACCCAACTTCTGTTAATCGTGGCTATATCGAAGGCATTTTAGACAAAGACAGCCTGCTGCTGAATGTAACATCTTCCTGTGGCCCTCTAATTTATAGAGGAGATCAATTTTCAGATCCCTATTTTCAGAATGCTTTTGTTTGTGCCCCCGAAGCCAATATTGTAAAACGTAATATTTTAACTTTTGAAGATGACAAAATAACAGCAAAACAAGCCTATGATGATAAAGAATTTATCGCATCAACAGATGAAGGGTTTCGCCCTGTTAATTTATTTAACGGTCCGGATGGTGCCATGTATATTGTGGATATGCACCGTGGCATCATTCAGGATAAAGCCTATTTGTCGCCCTATCTTCATAAACATTTGGCAGATAAAAAATTGGATACTATTATTGGTATGGGAAGAATATTGAGAGTAAAGAATAAAACAAAAAAATTAAGTGATTATCCTAATCTTGATGATCTTAGTAATATAGAGCTTGTGTCTCAATTAAAAAGTCCAAATGCCTGGCTACGAGATAAAGCCCAACAGATTTTAGTGTATAAACAGTCTAAATCGGTCATACCATTATTAAAGGAGTTATTGCTGGAACCTGAGGAGCCTTTGGCACAATTACATGCTCTTTATACTCTTGAAGGTTTAGATGCTTTATCCTTTGAATTACTTGAAAAAATTGGATTGGCAGCTGATAGCATGATCACCGCTCATACCTTGATATTATTGGAGAATTATGCAGCTCAAAAGAATACTGAACCTATGTCTAATTTGATCGCTAATTTATTGCTTAAAGAAGATGCTACAATAGATCTTTATATCTGTCTGTCTCTTGGTTCCTGGGTGAAATATTCAAAGGATATATTTATGCCTTTGCTATATCAAATCTCTAAAAGGCATGAGAATAAGAAGATCTATCAAGAAGCAATTATTAGTGGATTGCAAAATGCGGAAGAACAATTTAATCAATATTTGCTGCAACATGATCTGAATACAAACACCAACAGAATAATTAAAGACCTTATAACTCAGACTATAGAAAATAAGAAAAATAACAGGAAGAATTCTATTTTTGTAGATAACTATGTCACAACAGATTCCAGAACTGCGGGATATCAAATATATAGAAATTTGTGTGCTACCTGCCACGGTTTCGATGGGGAAGGAATAGTAGGTGTGGCACCGCCTCTTAAAAGTTCAGAATTTATTGAAGGGTCAAGTGAAAAGCTGGCATTGATCATATTACACGGACTTCAAGGCCCTGTCCATGTAAATGGTAAATTGTATCTATTAAATGGAGTAATGCCCGGGCTTGCTAATAATAGTGAATATGATGATAGAGATATAGCCAATATCATTAGTTATATTCAAAATGCATTTGTAAAAAATGGAGAAAAAATAAATATTGAAAGAATAAAAGAACTGAGAGAGTTCAAACCTAAAAACGGAACCTTTTTTACAGAAGAAGAACTGCTGGATGTTAGGTAGTAATAGATAATAATTCAATAAAAATAAGATTGCCAGATCCTAAATTATTGTTTTTCAAAAAGATAGAAATAAAAATAGATTAATATAAAAAAGACACTAGCCTGTAGAGTATATAAACTTTAATTTTCTTCGTTATCATCGCATAAATATCAAGGCTGATATTTTCAATTATCTACTAGCTGCTCAATGACCTATATTATGATACCACTGCTATTACTTATCCAATTCACCCAGAATTTCTTGTACACCAAATGACATTAACAACAAATAGGTATGTGTCCAATTTATAAGACTATGCAATTTTATTATTTGCCTTTCAACATGGTTAACACCATTTTAAATTTCTCGACGGCAATTAATGCATGAGGAACATTTGCCGGCATTATTATGTTTTCGCCTGCTTCAAGAATATTGGAAACTCCATCTATTTTTATATCAGCTTTACCATCAACTATAAAAACTACGGCATCAAAAGGTGCTGTATGTTCGCTCAATCCTTCATCTTTATCAAAAGCAAACAATGAGATGTTTCCTGTTTCTTTTTTTAAGATGTGCTTACTAACAATAGCTTTTTCTGCATAATTAATACTCTCGTTATAGGAAAATATTTTTCCTTTCTCAAATTCATTTGGCATATTATATTCTTTTAAATGTTTTTATTAAATCCACTATCACAAAAGTCATTGTCATTCAATATTAATAAGCTCTGTATTTATATCTGTTCCTAACCATTATGTAAAGACAATACAGAGCCTATTTTTAACGTCTATATTTACTGGCAACTAACCCAAATATCGCATCAAATTCTCTTTATTTTTACAAGAGAATGAACATAGATCGGCTCGTTGTTAGTAAATATGATGATTCACACCCATTAAAACAAAAGTTTTAGTTGAAATTATCAATATAATCGAATACTGAGAATCTACTAAAAATCTGTTTACATAATTTTATCTGCAACTACTACAATTTGTTTAACTGACTATCATTTTTCCTTTCTATTTGCCGAAATAACGCATCTAAAACCAACAGGGTATCCACTTTGTTTCATACCGCAAGATAGTAGCGATGTGCACAGCGCTGCATACTGGGATCCGCAAAACGAGAGGCCCCTCTGATCACTTTGTATTTTTCTCCGAAAGCAGGACTGTCATAAGTGTTTCCCTCATATGGCTTATACCAATCCGCTGTCCATTCCCAGGCACCACCAGCCATCCAATAAGCCCCATATGGGCTTTTTCCAGCTCGCCATGCCGCGGTTTTTGCAATTCCGTCGGGTTCTGCAAAACTCATATCATGGATATCGCCCCAGGGATATTTTCGCGCATCCGTACCACGTGCCGCTTTTTCCCATTCCGCTTCCGTGGGAAGGCGTTTTCCTGCCCATTCACAATAGGCCACCGCCTCTTCCCAACTAATGTTTACCACCGGCTTATCATCGGCCATCCATTCCTCTTTATGAACAGTTTCATCCACTTTTTCAGCGTCATACTTATATCCTTTCTTGAATTTGGCATATTGACTATTAGTCACTTCAAACCTGTCTATATAAAATGCTTCCACATAAACTTTATGTTGTGGGTTTTCATCTTTATCGCCCACGTTGCTACCCATTATAAACTCACCAGCCGGTACATAAACCATCCCCTCAAATTTATCGGGTTTCGGCACAGCCCATTCAGGTGGCTTGCCATACCCAATTTTTCCATCTGCAGTAAGAAGTTCGTGATATCTAGCCTTCCAGTAACTTAATAGATAGAAATGTGATGGCTCTATCCAGGTGCCCTGTACCCGCTCCGTACCATTTCCTTTTCGAAGATACTGATCATTCACTCCTCTATTTGCTCCTTTATAGTTTACCAATTGAGCTATCGACTCCTCATCAAATCCGCCCTGATCAGGTACATAATGATTATAGGTTATCTGTAGTGGAATATTTTTACATGGATACTCTTTCAGCCAAAAACGCTCCAATGCTGCCAGATATTTATCGCGTAAGCTTGGATCCGTTTCATAACGCAATAGCATATAGACTCCTTTCATAAAATGATAAGTATCCCAGGAAACATAGGGAGGTTTAAAAGATGCTGCCATAATGGATTCGTCTGCAAATCCATAGTCATTGATCAGCTCGAGATATTTATTTTGATATTTTTCATTCCCAGTAATATGATAAGTGACTTTTAATTGAAAGAGTGCCAATAAGGAATTCAATTTCTCATGATCGAGTGAAGGACTGTAATTGCCCCAAAGTGTCATTTTACCGTCAACATCCACAAGACGCATATCATTTTCGATAATCCGATCCGTTACTTTAGACACCCATGCCTGTACTCGTTTTTTGTAATTATCATCTGCAACCAGATCGTAATACATTGCAAGCCCATACATAAGATTTGCATAGGTATCCGAACTGGGGTCTCCTATCCATCTATACCCGGGCATGCTCGTTGACTGATGCCATTCCATTGGAAAGAAAAACCAATCTTCGTGGCGTTGTTTTACGTCCGATTTATTAAAGCTTCGTGCTATACTTCCCTCCACACCGGTTACTTTTTCCAATATTTCTATTGCTTCAAAGGATTCATTTGCCCACTGCTTTATTTTTTCATCTCCGGTAACAGCATACTGAAAACTTAATGTTGCCAGGTAAGGCCCTGTACGATTTCCTCCATCTTCCTGATGTGCAGACGACAGATCCTCATTTCCCTCAGGGGGAAGTAATACCCGTGGCATCACAATACCGTATTGCATATTGTTTTGATGAAGATCTTCTTGTAACCAAGCAGCCTTAGCAGCTAGATCCTTATATCCGGGATAGGGATATTCTTCTATTGGAGGCTTATTTTGTGCTAAACCACTACCCAATATCAGAACATAAAAAAAAGTGAATAAAAACCGATTTAACAGAATCCTTTTCATATTGTTATAGATTGTATTAGACCTTAAAAATAGTTTTTATTGATAAAAAGATATTCAAGTATCTTGATGCTTTTTAATTATAATTTCACTGCATCATCTTCTAAATTACCCTTCATAAATCTAATTTAGTGCACAAAACAAAAATTGACCAATGTTTTGAAAGGACTGGAAGGAGAAATAATAGAATTGCAAAGTGGGATATAAAAAAAAAAATATAGACAAAACCAATCGCAATTAATAGTCGTGTTTATTGGGATTTGCATTCCTGTTAATCTGATCCAATCGAATACTTCTTAAACTAAAAGATATCCATTCTTTACTATTTTTTCTTTCCATATGAGTAGATATCACATATTCAACACCATTTTTTGTAGTCTTAAACAGTATGGAACGAATTTCTATAATCTCCTCATTACGAACATTATCCATGTCAAAGGATATCATATAATTATCTTCTATCCCCTGGATCAGTTCTCTAACATCGTTATAAAAGCCTATTTGGTCAAATTTGTTTTCATCAGAACGATAGGACTTTGTTGATGAAAATGTTATTTTCCATATCTTTTCATTTTTCATTTTATCAAACACCAATATGCCTGACAATCCACCAACTGTTGTGACTTTTTCACTATCCGGGCTATATCCACCAAGTTCAACTCCTTTTAAAGCCACTTGAGAAAAGGCCATACTACTTATTAGGAACGCTATTATGGTAATACATTTATTCATAGACTGCTAACTCAATTTGCTAAAAGTACAAAAATTGCACTAACCACGTAGAACAGACTTACGAATATTTGATTTTTTTTTAAGAATCTATCATTAAATCTTAACATTCAAATAATTCATTAGCAATCTTTATGCAAATTATTTTTGAGTGTATAAGATTAAATCAGTATTAGAAATGGGACTTGTTGTAATTCAGATACAGATTGTCTGGAAGATAAATAATCAAATTAGGAGAGAAAGGAATATATAAAGGTGAAGAGTGTTGCTAACAATCATTATTAAGGATCTTCCATTCTTGGAAATAAAAAAAAAGGAAGCCCAATCTAAATCTGAACTAAAGAATTTATTAAAGTTCATTCGGTAATTAAACAAGCGTACTCGGAAAGTTATTCAGTTGTTTCGTCCTACATTAGATGGTTAAAGTTCAAAATTTTTATATTATTGGGGCTATAAATTTATTTACTAACTATTTAATTTCAATGTTATGCCAACACCAAAAACAAATCCAGTGACGATAACGGGAATCAGTAGCGATGGAAAGGTAACCATGCAGCCACATAATGGTGATGTTACTGTTAATGCTGGTGAGTATATCCAATGGAATATAAATCCAAATAGCAATGTACAGTCTATTAGCACTTTTACAGATAATTCAAGTGTTAATATATTCAGTTCTCTTCCTAGTAGTGCTAATAATTGGAAAGGACAGGTAAGTTCTTCAGATTCTGTGAAAGGAAAGGACGAAAACTATACCATTATTGTGGTTCAGAAGGGATCAAATAAATCATTTCCTCATGATCCAAAAATTACTGTTAACAGGTGAATAAGAAATGTTTATTAGCAGAAAAATAAATTATGCCTTATTATATTTCTTATTCATTCTCTCCTTAGGTATTAATGCTCAAGACCAGAAAATAGCTGATAGTCTTACTGTCATTTATAAAGAGAATAATTTGCGAGGAGTTGCAAAGTTGAAGTTACTACGCGACTTATCATTCAACGAAAAAAGAGATCTTCAATTGGCTTTGAAATACGCTGACGAATTGATATCGCTTTCCAAATTCGAAAATAATGATGAGTATCTTACCTCAGGCTATTATAGAAAAGGTTCGGCACATCAGCAACTAGGAAACATTGAACAAGCTATTGAAGCATTCTATAACAGTAGTAAAATAGCAATTAAAAGTGATAATACAGTTCTACAAGGATTGAGCTACATGTCAATTGCCGATGCATATTCCATTATTCAAGATTATAAAAATTCAGAGGTTAACTACATCAAGGCCATTGAACTTTTACGGAAAACTGAAGACTCTGTTTCTTTGGCAAGCGCCTTAAATAATGCAGGAGACGCATTTTTTAATAATAAAAAATTTGATACCGCACTTAGATACTTTGAAGAATCCGGTATTATTTTCAAAAAAATGGATTATGTCGTTGGTAATGCCTATAGTCTCGGAAACACAGGTATGGTTCAAGCCTCTCAAGGAAAGGACTCTCTAGCCCTTATAAACATCAACAAAGCAATAAATATTCTTGAGGATCTTGAAGATTACTATCCCATTTCAGTGTATTTGACCATTTTGTCAGACATCTATGCAAACAAGGAGAATTGGGACCAAGCCTTCACTTATACTGAAATGAGCCTTGACCTGGCGCTTAAGTATGGCCTGAAAGACCAGGTCAGTGAAGCCTATCTCCAGCTGTCGGAATTGCACGAAAACCATGGGATGCCTCTGGTGTCATTGGAGAATTATAAACAACACATCATCTACCGTGATAGTGTAAGCAACATTGAAACTGTACGTGAAATGGCCGACCTGCGTACAGATTATGAGGTGGCACAAAAGCAGGTTGAAGTAGACCTTTTGAATGAACAGAAAAAGAACCAACGGATTGTAGTGATTAGTACGGCGGTGGCATTATTGCTAATTGGAGTCTTAGCGGTAGGCCTGTACCGTCGCAACAAGTACATTAGCTACACTAAAAATCTCATCGAATACGAAAAGCAGCGTTCTGACAACCTGCTACTTAACATCCTTCCTGAAGAAACTGCCGAGGAGCTGAAAAACAATGGAAAGGTGCAAGCCAAACGTTTTGATTCGGTGAGTGTGATGTTTACTGATTTCATAGGTTTTACAGCTTATTCTGACAAGCTTTCTCCTGAAGAGCTGGTAGAGAGCGTGGATTATTACTATTCCAAATTCGACGAGATTATTGAAAAGTTCGGACTCGAGAAGATAAAGACCGTTGGAGATGCTTACATGTGCGCCGGAGGACTTCCCTTTCCTATTCCGGACCACGCCTTGAAAATGGTTGAAGCCGCTATTGAAATTGCGAGTTTTGTAAAGGAATCAAAAATATCCGGTTCTAATGATCAAACACGTTTTGATATTCGCATAGGGATCAATACAGGGCCTGTTGTAGCAGGTGTTGTAGGTACAAAAAAGTTCACCTATGACATCTGGGGTGACGCTGTTAACATCGCCTCTCGTATGGAATCTAATTCAGAGTCTGGAAAGATCAACATCTCCGAAAATACCTATCAGTTGATCAGAGAGGATTACAATTGCACCTATCGAGGTGAGGTCGAAGTTAAGAACAAAGGCAAAATGAAAATGTATTTCGTGCAGACAAATAAAGTCAAAAAGTTTAAAGGGGTTTAAGGATAAGAGTCCAAATATTAACTTAATGATTAGAACAAACTTTGATATCAATTTCTTACATCTTATCTTTAACTATTATTAAAACATCCTACCCCAACCAACCTTCTCTATCTAAGCTTCTATATTGAACGATTGCTCCGATATGTTCCTGAAGAATATTCTCTACACCATCCAGATCACTTATTGTTCTAGAATCTTTCAGGATCCCTCATAAGTTCTGGCTGAAATATACAAAGTGGTGTAGCAATATGGCACACAGATATTGTAATTACGGAATAATTATAATGTATGTTGTGACTACTTCAAATTAACAGAAATCGGATTCTAATATTATACTTCGTTTGAGCAGTTTCAGTTCATTTTGCATTGTTCAAATGTTTCTTAAAAAAGCCCTCTCCTCATAAGAGAAAGGGCTTTCGTAAATTTAACATAAAGTACTATTTGTTGAAAATATATTTTATCCCTGCAGCAAAAGAGACCGGATAAGTATTTTCGTAATTACTATTTTTGTATTCTACCGATTCAAACTGTAACCATGGATATTGTGCTTCGTTAATCAGGTTAATTAGTTTGATGCATTTTGGACGATCATTACTTGTTGAAAAAGAAAAATGGAGTTTTTTGTTCAATTTATTTTTCGGAATATTATCTTTTTCAATTAAGTTAATAATAGCTGATGCGTATTTGGGAGATGGGTCTGTAACAATAAAATTATCAAATACAGAGGTTTCTGGATTTTCAAGAAAAAGAGCCATAAGTACTATACCTGCCTCACTGCCTTTTCCAATAAATGTTCTGGAAATATTGTTGGTGTATTTACCGTCAACATAAGATGCCATATTTTTAAAAATTTCATATTGATCCTTAAATGTTTCCGGTTCAGCGTCAATATGAGGAATGTTTTCTAAACTGATAACCAATGCATCAAACCCTTGGATCTGTCGGACACCATCAATTACCTTTTCAAATTCATCAGTTGCAAGTTTAAAATGCTGTTCCGTAAAATCTATTAAATAGATAGCCGGTAGATTTTTATTGGTTTCATATGAGTCAGGTAAATAAATTTTTCCTTTTGTTGTCATTCCGTTTGATGAGAATGTAAAGGATTCAATTTTTGATGAAGTTGTTTGTGCAATCGGCTTAATCATATCAGCTTTATAGCTTGAAAAGGATACAACCCCGAATAACAATAATATTAACCCAATTGTATATTTCATTTTTGTTTTCAAAATTCCAATTTAAATTAATACATGTACGTCTTCAAGCAAAAGTGATTTTCTCAGTCTAAAAAATAAGAAAGTCTCTCATAAATAAGGCTTTTCGAATTGGCTATAACCATTATTAAGCTCCTGTAACGGGGCAAATGTGCAAATATTTTTCAGTGACAGAACGAATTGAACAAAAAGCTGTAATTCCCGATTGAGAAATACAGCCTTTATTGTTTTCATACCCAAGAGTAATACATTATTCTTTCAATGGAGAATGATGTTCGAACCATTTTCCAGCCATCATTTGTATTAACGAACAATAAAGTAATTTGGTCGTTTACAACAACAAGATCATCGCCGAATTTTAACTGAAAATCAGATTCAAAAGTTACATTGGCTACATCGCCATAAACTGCAACTTTCAAATCTTTCGCATCGAATTTCACTACTTCGGTCACAGAACCAAAAACATTGCGTTCATGAGCTTCATTTTCCTTGGCCCCGTTGCGAGGCTCTCCATTCTTAAATTCAGTAAACTTTGGGCTATAGGCATGAAAAGCAATTAGTTTATCCACATCTCCTTCTTTAATACTGTTTGCAATTGCAATGAAAGTATTTATTACTTCTTCCTGTTCTTCAGGAAATTCGTCGTTTACAAGGTCAACTTTTGATTTACAGTTGGTAAATAAAAGTCCAATAATCATAATTAATGCAAATGTCAATTTTGTTTTCATATTTTTATATTTAAGTGGTTAATTTTAATGTTACAATTATTGTGTAATTTATATGTTTTAGTTTCTTAATAAATTAATATATTGTAACATTTTGAAACAAAGTTAGTTACAATTGCAATTTATTGATATAAATAATGAACTCTTCAATTGTAATCCTGTATCAAATGATGGTAATTCTATATCATTGATAGTAATATTGGATCATTTTTGAAATAATAACCTGAGTTCGAGCTAAGCTTAGCTCGAACTCGGTTTAATAGAATTGAAATTTGTAGATTTTATGTTCAGTTGACTCTTCCTATTCGTATGTTGAAGAATTTGAAAGGTTAATTATAACCTCGCTCAATCCAAGGTTTAAGCGAAAAATAATGCTTTAAAATGTTTATTTTTTGGATAAGGGTCAACCTTGATAAACCATTATATTTATGAATATTGTAAATATTTATCCTTATTGATATAATAACACATAGAATCTATTTCTTCAAATATGGAAAATATAAATCCTGAGTATTAATAAAGGCATCCATATTGTTAATTGGACTTATTTGATTTTTGAAAATCCAATTTTATGGTAAAGATCTTTATATCTCTCATCATTACGCAAAGGAATTAAAAGGGGTTCTTCTCGAAGCCAGGTCATCTCGACTTCATGACGATCGAACGATTTTTGTAGCCAGATAAAAGTATTTTCATAATCTTTGAAATAACAATAGTAGAGTGCAATAAACCACGCAGGACTTCCTGAACTATTTGTATCATAAAGATTTATCAGTTGATCTAAATATAATGCAGCATTTTCATTTTCTCCATCAATTTTAGCAAAAACCGCATCCAACCAAATTAAAATAGATGGATTTTCATTTGGGAAATTATTTCTGATTTTTTTCAATTGATTTCTAGACTTTTCATATTCTTCACAGTTGAAGTATAATTTTGTTGAACCTCTCAGATAATACAAATCATCACTAAACAAGGAATTATATCTCTCTAATAATTCAAGTGCAGCATCCTTTTTACCAAGAAACATTAAAATTTCTGCTTTAAAAGCATATAAGTGACTAGTCTTAGGAGAATTTTTAATATACCTTTCATTTATAAGAAATGCCTCATTATATCTTCCGGTTTTTAAGGCATAATCTAGAAGAACACCAGTTATATTATCATAATGAGATCTTAATAATCTTTTTTGATAATATTTTTCCATCGCCTCAAAATCCCAATCATAATAAAAATAGCCTAAATGTAAACTATACTCTAACTGATCGTTAACACTATCAATACTCCTTGCTTTTAATAATAATTGTTTAGAATTTTCCCATGCTTCCTGCTCATCATACAAGCCCCATACTAATCCACCTATCTGCCAGATTTCTGACAAGCCCATATACGCTTCAATAAAGTTAGAATCTAAATCGATTGCTTGTTCATACAGAGGCAATGCTTTATTAAAAGCAATTTTATTAAACAAACTATTTTGATAGTCAGCTTGAAGAAATATATTATAAGCTTCTATATTATCAGTTGGATACTTTTCAATGTTCTTTATCTCTTCAGGACTTAAAGTAATATTAAGTTGTTTTACAATAAGTTTAGAAACGTCATTTTGTAATTTTAATGAGTTTTCAATACTTTCATCATAAGTGTTTGACCAAACATGCTTATCTTTCAGATTAATTAATTGGGTAATGATTCGAACAGAATCGCTATATTTTGATTTGGATACACTCGACTCAAGAATATAGTCTACATCAAGAGTTTTTGCTATTTCATTAATAGGTATATCAGAGTTTCTAAATTGTTTTACCGAGGTACGGGAGGTTACCAATAATTTTTTAACGCCAGCTAATTTTTCAATAATTTCTTCAGTAAGTCCATTGCAAAACCATTGTATATCTGATTCAGGACTATGATCATCGAAATATAAAACGGCAATCGATATTTTGGAAGGATTTAGCTTACTTTTAACAAGTGAAATTATTCCAAATAATAATAATGCCGTTCCTAGGATATAAATAAAGATTTGTGATTTTTTAATTCCTGATCTGGAAGGGGCTTGATCAAAATCCATAACCGGAGAATTTTCCTTATTTTTTTCTTTATATTCTCCCGGAGTGACCCCGTAATATTTACTAAAACATTTATTAAAATAAGATGGGCTACTAAAACCTACCTTATAGGATATCTCAGAAACATTAAGGTCGGATTCTAGAATTAATCTGGCAGCTTCCTGAAGACGGGTTTCCTTAATAAACTGATTTGCAGATATACCTGTTACAGATTTTACCTTTTTAAATGTATGAGACCTACTCCAACCAATTTCAGATGCTAATTGGCTAACGCCAAATTTTTCGTCATCTATATGATCTAAAATAATTTGCCTTAATTTATCTATAAAAGTGTTCTCCATTAAAATAAATTATAACTAAAATTACAATTTATTTTTTTATAATACATGTATTAAAAAATAATTTGAAATTATAAAAAACACAATAAATATTTCATAAATCTATATCCAATGTCATTTAGGCTATTCACTACAACGAATAATTTAATTGGTTTCAATTTAGATTATTTATAAATATATTAAATCTATCTCTTAGATTTAGCCCTTATAAAGTTCACTTTTTGCTGACACTAAACAATCATCCTATGGGATACCAATAGCTATTAATAAACTTTCATAGGAAATTCCATCACTTGTAAAATCTATTAGTTTTTGAGATGATTCTTCAAAGTTCTGAAACACATGTATTGATTTGATAATTTCCTCAAATTGTTTTTCTGTTATCGGCTTATCCGTTAATGTTGAGTGTATAAGAGGAGAAAGACTTTGAATATTAATTTGTTGAGAATTCTTTAAAAGAGGTTGAAAAGCCATTTCCAAAGAAAACTTTTCAACCTCTTTCTAATCACTTCATAATTCAAAAATTCATGATTATTTATTTACTTATGATCCGCAATCCAATCTCGTAATTCAGACCATACCAATTGATCTGCGTTTTGACCGGTGAAATTATCGGCGTGACCAAAATCTTCTGAAGACTCAGCGTGCTGGCTTACCAGATGATTGGTGATATCACTACTTGCGGTTAAACTTCCGGTATAAAATGCAGCGTCAGTGGCTCCACCTCCAGCTGCAATACAGAATATAGGAACCGATATTAAATTTAGATAATCATCAAAAGTAACACCACCCATGGATGCGCAATTGACCTGATCAATTTCTTGCCATAATAAATTGGGCATATAATGTGAATAATTTGATACTGCACGGACAGCTCTCATTTCATCAGAATAAAAAAGTCCATTAAAATCACCACCAAAGAAGTGCATTCCAAATCCAAATATATCTCTTGCAAATATCAACCTAAAGGCCTGAATATTTGTAGTTGGTTCACCGAGTATAGGTGAAATATCATCAGGGTAGTTGAGCGCTAAAAATCCCAATGTTTGGAAAAATTGACCATTAGTATTTTGATAGATCCCTGCCGTAATTTCATCTGCAACTGTTTGAGCAGACGCACATCCACTATCCCCATCTGGAACTTTAAATGCATTGTCAACTGTGATAATACCTTTTATATGTCGCTTCATTCTAGAGCGTTTTTGAGTTTCCCTATTTGCGGCAGCATAGGCAACAGTATTACCAGAACTGAATCCTAGTAAGTTTAACCCAGAAAATCCTTGTCCTGAAAAGCCTCTAATCAAACGCGCTATCTTCATGGCTTTTAGAGTATGTCTGGCATCTTTTTCATATCCCCAGCCATCCATAAAAGAAATTCGGTTGTTGAATTTGGAACCATAGTCCATCCCATATCAATGCCCCATACATCAATATTTTTTGAAGCTAAATAAAATGGAGAGGAGGTTGCTGCATTGATATCATCACTTGATTCAAGCCCATTTGCAAGAAAGGTACCATCAAATCCGATTAAGGCACCATGAACCATAAAAACATGGCCTTTTGTTGGAATCGCATGATAGGGACGGCTTTCACGAACAACACGGTGGATTCTTACAACATCAAAATCATCTGGTCCCATACGCACGTTAAACTGATAGTGAACAATGCCTCTTCCGAGTTCGGTTCTAGAAAAATTACTTATCCTATTGCCTTTTCCTCTATTTTGAGATTTGTTTTGAAGTTTATCAATACTTTTCTGATCGTACACTTTTAGAATGTCAATTTTATTTTCATTATTGCCGTTTATTTTCAGGTCACCTGGCGTTAGGCTTAAACCGATTATTTTGGGAGCAGATTTATTAAAAGATAAATTTTCGAGATAGTTGCCAGGTTCAATATATACAATATCTCCGGGTAGGGCAGCATCGATGGCTTCCTGGATAGATTCTCCATTTTGAACGAATGCAATTTCCGATTCTGAGTCTACTTGATGTAACAAATCCTTCCAGGGGATTTCTTCTTTATGTATAGCTGAATCTTCTATCATCATTTCATCATCTGATAAATCCTGACAATTGTTAAAAAATAAAATGACCAATACAGTTAAGATAAGTGTTGTAATTTTTTTAATGAATGAATTTGAATTCTCCATAGTTTTAAGTATTTGAGGG
>PVMK01123353.1_pt1 | contig 38728 bp, 42 predicted proteins | sample 1853481 | NCBI WGS metagenome assembly PVMK01 (sample SAMN08533507, study PRJNA380276) | Marine sediment metagenome, whole genome shotgun sequencing project.
CTGCGGGCCGAGCCGTTCCGCGCCGTCTCGGTACGCTTGAAGAACGGCCATTTGTTCCGCACGCTCGCTGTTTTCGGCAAACCGGAGAAGATGGAACTGAGCCGCATCCTCGATCACAATTTCGAGGCGATCGTTCTGCCGGAGACCGGCCTTGTCATCAGCGAGCGGATTGCCGAGGTATTGAAGCTGCGGCGCGGCGATCTGGCGGAGATGGAAATCCTGGAAGGCCGGCGCGGCACGGTCCATGTGCCCGTCACCAGCATCATCAAGTCCTATTTCGGCCTCATCGCTTTAATGAATATCGACGCGCTCGCCGTGCTTCTCGACGAAATCCCGCAGGCGAGCGGCGTTCACATCGCCTATGACCGGACACAGACCGACCGGCTGTTCACCGCCGTGAAAGGCCTGCCGGCGGTCGCCTCGATCGGCTTGCAGAAGTCGTCCCTTGCCAAATTCCGCGAGACGATCGCCAAGAACGTCAATATCATGATCTCCATCTATGTCGTGCTGAGCGTCGTGATTGCGTTCGGCGTCGTCTACAACAGCGCCCGGATCCAGCTCTCCGAGCGCGGCCGCGAACTGGCCAGCCTCAGGGTGCTGGGATTTACGCGCGCCGAGGTCTTCTGGGTGCTGCTTGTCGAATTGGCCATCATGGTGATCGTCGCCCAGCCGCTGGGTTGGCTGCTCGGCTACGGCCTGGCGTTGATCTTGAATCAGGGGTTCAACACCGATCTTTATCGCCTGCCATTCGTTATTTTTACCGAGACCTATGCCATCGCCAGTCTGGTCGTGCTCACCGCGGCGATCATTTCCGCATTCGCCATTCGCCGCCGGATCAACCGGCTCGACCTCATCGCCGTATTGAAAACCCGGGAATAGGCCATGACCGGACCATGGACCAAGCGCATCGTTCTGACCGCTTTTTCGGCGGCCATCGCCGCGGCATTTGTCTACGTGCTGCTGCCCGACCCGATCCCGGTCGATGTCGGGCGCGTCGACCGCGGACCGATGCTGGTGAGCGTCGATGAAGAGGGCGAGACGCGGATCAAGGATATCTACACGGTCTCCGCGCCGCTTGCCGGCCGCCTGCTGCGCCTTCCGGTAGAGGTCGGCGACATTGTCGTCCGGGACCGCACACCTGTCGCCTCCATCCTGCCGGTTTCGCCGTCCTTCCTCGACCAGCGCACACGCAGCGAGCTCAGCGCCGCCGCGGCGGCCACCGAGGCCACCGTCGGTCTCGCCGAAGCCGAACGCGCCCGCACTCAAGCCGAGTTGCGGTTTGCCGAAAGCAGTCTTGAGCGGGCCGAAAAACTGGCCAAATCGGCGACGATCTCGCAGACGGCGCTGGAAAAGGCGGTGCTTGATTATGACACCGCGCGGGCCGCCCTGAAGCAGTCGGAGGCCAATCTGGAACTGCGCCGGCACGAACTGGAAAGCGCCCGGGCGCGGTTGATCGAGCCGGACGCCCTGCCCGACTATGATCAGCCGTCCTGCTGCATCGTGCTCTACGCGCCGGTGGATGGCCGGGTGCTGAAAATGATCCAGGAAAGCGAAGCGGTGATCGCCGCCGGCACGCCGATCGTGGAGATCGGCGATCCGACCGATCTGGAAATCGTCGTCGATCTATTATCGTCCGACGCGGTGCGGATCAAAACCGGGGCGGCGGCGAGGGTTGAGGGATGGGGAGGCCCGCCGCTCAAGGCAAAGGTGCGGCGCATCGATCCGGCCGGCTTCACCAAGGTCTCGGCGCTCGGCATTGAGGAGCAACGGGTCACCACCGTTCTCGATCTGCTCGATCCGGCCGAGCAATGGCGCGCGCTCGGCCACGATTTCGGCGTCTTCCTGCGCATCGAGGAATGGGCCGATGATGCGGTGCTGCGCGTGTCTTTGAGCGCGCTGTTCCGCGTCGGCGGCGATTGGGCGGTTTTCCGGATCTCCGAGGGCAGGGCCGCGCTGACGATCGTCGAACTCGGCCATCGCAACGACGAATATGCCGAAGTGCTCGGCGGCCTCGATGAGGGCGAGCCGATCATCCTTTATCCCAGCGACCAGGTGTCCGACAGCGTCGCGGTCGTCGGCCGCAACGCAGATCGCTGAGCCATGCCCGCCGCGCTGTCACATCCGGCGACTGGCCCGGCGGCCGGCGCACCGCCCAAGGGCGATCCCGGCTTTCACGCGCTTGCCGCAAATGACGTCCTTGCCCGGCTCAATGCCGATCCGGCCAGCGGCCTTTCCGAGGCGGAGGCGGCGCGGCGGCTAAGGTTTTACGGGCCGAACCTGATGCGCATTAAAAAGCCCGTCAACGCCTGGCGGATCCTCATCAATCAGTTCGAAAGCGCCGTCGTTCTGTTGCTGGCGGCGGCGGCCGTCCTTTCGGCCGCCTTTGGCGAATGGCCGCAGGCGATTGCCGTCGCCATCGTGCTGGCGATCAACAGCGCCATCGGGTTCTTCACCGAATTGCGCGCCGTGCGGTCGATGGAAGCCCTGCGCGCGCTCGGCGCGCGCGAGGCGCGCGTCCGCCGCGGCGGCACCGTGCGGATCGTGCCGGCCGGCCGTCTGGTGCCGGGCGATATCGTGCTTCTGGACGGTGGCGATCTGGTGCCGGCCGATCTGCGCATTGCCAGTGCCGCAAATCTGGCCTGCGATGAGTCGACGCTGACCGGCGAATCGCTGCCGGTCGACAAGCAGGTCGCGCCGGTCGCCGGCAAGACGCCCATGCCGGAGCGGTTCTCGATGGCTTACAAGGGCACGGCCGTCACCCGCGGCACCGCCGAGGCGGTGGTCACGGCGACCGGCCTTGCCACCGAGCTTGGCCGCATCACGGCGCTGGTCGAGGAAGCCAAGCAGGACCGCTCGCCGCTGGAAAAACAGCTTGAGCGGCTGAGCCGCCAGTTGATCTGGGTGACGCTGGCGCTGGCCGGCGCGATCACCGCGGCCGGCATCGCCACCGGCAAGGATGTTCTTTTGATGGTGGAAGCCGGGATCGCGCTCGCCGTGGCGGCAATTCCGGAAGGCCTGCCGATCGTCGCCACGCTGACCCTGGCGCGCGGCATGCTGCGCATGGCGCGCAAAAACGCCCTGGTGGCGCGGTTGTCGGCGGTGGAGACGCTGGGAGCGACGACGGTGATCCTGACCGACAAGACCGGCACGCTGACGGAAAACCGCATGCGCCTGGACCGGCTCCTTCTGGCCGGCGGCGAAGTCACCGTTGATCACACGGGCGATCACGGGGGCGGGCGGTTTTCGCGTGATGATGAACGCATCGACGCCGGTATCGACCCCGGTGCCGATCCGGCCTTGCGGCGGGCGTTGGAGATCGGCGTTCTGTGTACCAATGCGACTTTGGGCGGCGGTCCGGCTGAAACCGGCAAAGAAAGCGAAACCGGCGATCCGACCGAAATCGCGCTGTTGCGCGCCGGTCAATTGGCCGGCCTGACCCGCACCGGTCTGACGGCGCGCTACCCGGAACTGGCGGAGATCGCCTTCGACAGCGCCGCCAAGCGCATGGCGACGATCCACCAGGACGGCGGCGGCTTTTTGATCGTCGCCAAGGGCGCGCCGGAAACCATGCTGCCGGCCTGCGAAAGCGTGCTCACCGGCGAGGGGGTGGACCTTCTGGGCAAGGCCGAGCGCGAGGGCTGGCTCAACGCCGCCGAGACCCTGGCGGCGCGCGGCCTGCGCATGCTGGCGCTGGCCTTCAAGCAGGCGGACAATGCCGGCGCGCCGGTCTATCAGGATCTGACGCTGGCCGGACTTGCCGCCATCCACGATCCGCCGCGCTCCGATATCCGCGAGGTCATCCAGGCCTGCCGGGACGCCGGCATTACCGTCATCATGGTCACCGGCGATCATATCGGCACGGCGAAAAGCGTCTCCGAAGCGATCGGCCTGTCGGAACGTGGCGCCCGCGCCAAGGCCGGCCATGAACTGGCGCCAATGACGGGCGCTGGCGCCGAGATCGATGGCGAACTGAGGCGCACTATCATCTTCGCCCGGGTTACCCCGGAGCAGAAGCTCGACCTGATCCGCCTGCACCAGCAGGCTGGCGAGGTGGTCGCCATGACCGGCGACGGGGTCAATGACGCGCCGGCGCTCAGGCAGGCCGATATCGGCATCGCCATGGGCCTGCGCGGCACCCAGGTTGCGCGCGAAGCGGCCGATATCGTGCTGCGTGACGATGCGTTCGCCACCATCGTCACGGCGATCCGCGAAGGCCGTGTCATCTTCGCCAATATCCGCCGTTTCGTCACCTATCTCCTGTCGTGCAACCTGGCCGAGGTGCTGATTGTTGGCCTTGCCGTGGCGGCCGGCCTGCCGCTGCCGCTTCTGCCATTGCAGATTCTCTTTCTCAATCTGGTCACCGACGTTTTTCCGGCCTTCGCGCTGGGTCTGGGCGAAGGCGACGACAATGTCCTCAGGCGGCCGCCGCGCGATCCCGCCGAAGGCCTTTTGACGCGCCGGCAATGGCGGGTAATCGTGTTCTTCGGTGCGCTGATCACCGCCGCAACGCTCGGCGCCCTGCTGATCGCGCTGACGGTGCTCGGCCTTGAGGGGCGCGAGGCGGTGACAATCTCGTTCCTGACGCTGGCCTTCGCGCAACTCTGGCATGTCTTCAACATGCGCAGCACGACCGCCCCGCTGTGGCGCAACGATGTGGTGCGCAATCCTTATGTCTGGGGGGCGCTGGCCCTGTGTATCGGTCTTTTGGCGGCGGCGGTCTATTTCGCCCCGCTGGCGGCGGTTCTTGAGATCGTCGCGCCCGGCCCGGCGGCCTGGCTGCTGATCCTTGGCATGAGCGCCGCGCCGGTCCTGGTTAGCGAGATCGTCCGCGCCGCCGCGCCGGCAAAAGCGCGGCCGCAAGGCTGATAAGGCTCAAGCCTTGTCCGGCATGGCGGTTTTCGTGGCGTCGGCCACCGCCAGCATGGCAACAACCTCGTCATCGGGAACCTGCCGGAAATCGGCGTAATGGGCGCCGATGGCAAGAAACGGCTCCGGTGTCGCCAGGCAAATGATGTCGTCGGCCTCGTCTTGCAGCACCGCCAGGGTCTCGGCGGGGGCGACCGGAACGGCGAGGACGAGCCGCGCAGGCTCTTTGCGGCGCAAAGCGTGCAGCGCGGCGCGAATGCTGGCGCCGGTGGCAATGCCGTCATCGACGACGATCGCGGTGCGGCCCTTGATTGCGCCCTCGCCCGGTCCTTCAGATAGAGCTGCCGGCGTTTTTCGATTTCCGCCAGTTTCTTTTCAACCTGGGCATCGAGATAATCCTGGCTGACGCTAGCGGCCTTGACGACATCCTCGTTGATGACGATTTCCGGTTCATCGCCATCAACGACCGCCGCGACAGCGAGTTCGGGCTGGAAATCGACGCCGATCTTGCGCACCAGAACCAGATCGAGCGGCGCATCGATGGCCCGGGCCACCTCCAGCGCCACCGGTACGCCGCCGCGCGGCAGCGCCAGGACCACCGGATCGGCATAGGCCTTCGCCTTGACCGCGGCGGCAAGCCGGCGGCCGGCGTCGGCGCGATCGCTGAACAGGCCAAAGCCGTTCATCGCATTACCCCCACCTGCCCGGGTCCCCTTTTCATTCCGTCACCGTTACGGCCACCGCATAGGGTCCCTTTTCGCCATCCATCGGCGTGAAATGGACCTTTGATCCAACGTTGAGGTTCTGCCAGCCGTCGCCAGTGACGCTGGCGCGCTGGAAGAACAGTTCCTCGCCGGGTTCGGTTAGGATAAATCCATAGCCCTCGTCGGGGAAAATCCGGGCGACCGTGCCGTGTTCCTTGGCCGGGTGCTCCTTCACGCGGTATCCGCTGGCCTTTCGGACGTGATCCTCCAACTGTCTTTGCGCCGCGCTGAATGCATCGCGGATGGCGACATGGATGTCTTCATGGGCATGGTTCTGCCCCGGCTCGCGATTGACCACAACATTACCGCCCGGCACGTCGATATCGATCGCAATGCGATAGATCCGGCCCTTTTGGCCATGGCGATGGGGCGCCTGCACGACGACGCGGCATGACGTGATCCGGTCGTGAAAATTCTCCAGGCGGGCGATCCGCTCGCGAATGGCGTACTCGATGGCGGCCGAGGGCTGCATGTCGCGGAAGGTGATCTGCGGCTCAATTTGCATGTCCGGTTCCTCTTGCGATCATCCGCTTTATAATTTTGCCAAGATTACCGGTTCGCGCCAGTTGAATACATGACCTGAGTCAAAGCTTAGGCTTGTATTGCATTGGCAATCCGTACTGGCCCGGCTGACGGATTTGACCGGCATCAATGCAGTTGGCGGCGTGGCGTGGCAGGTTGAATCCCGATGATTTAGGCCGGCTTTCGACCTGCCGGCGCAACATTTAAGGAGCAAGACCATGCAATCCACCGGCCTTGCGACGATCGACCACGCCGTTCAGACGACAAATGAATGGCTGAACGAATTGATGGCAATCCTAAACTGGAGTGACAAGAACCGGGCGTTCCGCCTGTTGCGTGTCACCCTGCATACGATCCGGGGCTTTGACACGTTAACTCAGTTGGCGGAGTGGGGGTGCGGTTGCTATGCTGTGTTGATGAAGCCAATTTCCTTCAAACGACACCGCTTCCCGCCCGAAATCATCCGTCACGCGATCTGGCTGTACGCCAGGTTCACCCTGAGCTTTCGCGATGTCGAGGAGATGCTCGCCGAGCGCGGCCTGGACGTCTCCTACGAGACCGTGCGCCGCTGGTTCCTGAAGTTTGGAACTGTCATCGCCGCCAATCTACGCCGTACCCGCCCCAAGCCCAGCGATCATTGGCACCTCGACGAAATGGTAATCGTCATCCAGAGGAAGCGCTATTGGCTCTGGCGCGCCGTCGACAATGAAGGCGAGGTTCTCGACTTCCTCGTGCAGCGCAAGCGAGATGCCAAAGCCGCCAGAAAGCTGATGATAAAGCTGCTCAAGAAGCAGGGTTTCGCACCAGCCAGGATCGTGACGGATAAGCTTGGGTCTTACCCTTCCGCCTTCCGAGCCATCGGCATTGTGGCAGAACACGATCGCGGTCTGAGGGCCAACAACAGAGCTGAGAACTCGCATCAGCCGGTTCGGCGGCGGGAGCGCAAACAGCAGAGGTTCAAATCACCTGGATCGGCGCAACGCTTCCTCAACATCCACGCCGCGACCTACAACGCCTTCTACCACCAGCGCCATCTCCTCAAACGGCCCAATTACAAAGAGCTTCGAACCACATCGTTCGACGTTTGGCAAAGTGCGAGCGTGGCGGCCTGACCTTGGCGCCAAGCTGCACAAACTGCAATCCGCTGAAGTTTATGTGACAGTGCCATCCAGCGACAGTACTGCGCCGCCAGCAACAGGTCACTCTGTTAGTGTGACAGAGCCGGATATGATGCAATCTGATCGGAAAATGCTCTAGCGGGCGGTCCCCAGATTGATCAGATAATCGGCAATCTCCTGATCAATTTCGGCCGGGCAGGAACCATGATGGGATAGAAACGCCACCATATCGGATTTCGCCTGATCGCGGTCGCCGGTCTTTTGAGCGTTGGTGGCGAGCTTCTCAGCTAAATGGCAGCGGCCGCAATATTGCGCGTAATGCTCGGCAGCCAGCAGTGTCTTGGCGTCGGTCAAGCAATCCCCAAATTCCGGTCCGGGCGACACTGCACTTTCCTGTGCGACAGCAGATCGGCTGAGAACGACGACCGCTGCAATCAACACCAGCACGAATAATACCGCAACAGCGATTTTGTGGGATCGGCGGGTCATTGCATGTGTTCTGGTAAATTGAGACCTACATTCTAGCGCTCGCCCGGCATCGCACCTTTCGCCAGATCAAGCCGGCGCTTCCAATACATGCCACGGTTCATTCTATTATAAAAGACGAATACATAGAGCGGGCGCGTCCGGCAGAGCGTGGCAGCTGGCATTAATGGCGGGTTTAAGCCGCAGTCGCCACTACTGGTGCTTCGCCATCCATTCGCGGGCCATGCGCTGAGCCTTGGCGAGCTGGTCGGGGGTCATTCCACATTCAATCGTTAGCCTGAATTTCCGTGCCGTGTTCGGTCATTCAGATTTCAAGGTGAAGATATATGCAATTAAATCTGACGCTTCGTCTTCTGTGGTAATAAAATTCGGCATTGTCGGATGCGGTGTCCGAAACCAGACAGAGAGGGCCACAACCGTTATTCCGGGCTTGTTGGCCACATCGAAAAATGCCGGCGCGTCCATATTCGGCGAAATCAGGTCTTCGGATTCAATTCCGTGGCATTCGGCACAAACCTCCTGCGCCAATCTGTATCCTGCATCCACGCTTCCCGTCTCCTGCGCTAACACCGGCGCTTCAGACGCCAACAGGAAATACAAGGCGGGTATCAGCAATTTCGCCATCGTTATCTCCTCACACGAGGGATTTCGGTGGCATCACATCATTGCTGCAGACGAGGCCCGGTCAGCAGTCGCGTGATCCTCCGGCGGTTGCAGTTCGGCGATAATTGCTTCGGTCGCCACAAGAACACCAGCCACCGACGCGGCGTCCTGGAGCGCTGTCCGGACGACCTTGGTCGGGTCGATGATTCCGGCTTCGAACATGTCGCAGTATGTTTCTGTTTGTGCGTCGAAGCCGTAGGACGGATCGTTCCTCTCCGCCAGCTTTCCGGCAACAACCGCGCCATCGATACCGGCGTTCTCAACGATCTGCCGCAACGGAGCTGAAAGCGCTCGCCGGACGATCTCGACCCCCGTCCGCTGATCCTCATCGGCCAAATTCAGGCTGTCGAGTGCGCGCGCCGCATAGAGCAAGGCGACACCGCCGCCGGGCAGAATTCCCTCTTCGACCGCTGCCCGTGTGGCATGCATGGCGTCTTCCATGCGATCCTTGCGCTCCTTGACCTCCAGTTCGCTGGCGCCTCCGACACGGATTACGGCAACGCCTCCAGCCAGCTTGGCAAGGCGCTCCTGCAGCTTCTCGCGATCATAATCGGAAGTGGTGGCTTCAATCTGTTGGCGGATTTGACTGCAACGGGCTTCGATATCCTTCTTGTTGCCGGCGCCGGCAATGATTGTCGTATCATCCTTGGTAATAATGACCTTTTTTGCCTGGCCGAGCATGTCAATCTTAACGTTTTCGAGCTTGATGCCGAGGTCCTCTGAAACGACTTGGCCACCGGTCAGGATCGCAATGTCCTCCAGCATAGTCTTGCGCCGCTCACCAAATCCGGGAGCCTTGACGGCAGACACCTTCAATCCGCCACGCAGCCTGTTCACAACGAGGGCGGCGAGCGCCTCGCCCTCAACGTCTTCAGCAATGACCAACAGCGGCTTCGATGATTGCACGATGGATTCAAGCAAGGGCAACATCGTCTGAAGGTTAGACAGCTTTTTTTCGTGCAGGAGCACGTAGCAGTCCTCCAGCACGCAGGTCAGCTTGTCGACGTCGGTGATAAAATAGGGCGAGAGATAGCCGCGATCGAACTGCATACCCTCGACCATGTCGAGTTCGGTTTTGAGCGATTGTGCTTCCTCAATCGTGATCACTCCCTCCTTACCGACCGTGTCCATGGCATCAGCAAGGAGTGCGCCGATTTCGGCATCACCGTTGGACGAGATGGTGCCGACCTGAGCGATTTCATCGGAGCTCGTCAGCTTTCGTGAATTTTTCTCAAGATCCTGCACAACCGCCTGCGTGGCCTTTTCGATACCGCGCCGCAGATCCATCGGATTCATGCCGGCAGCTTCAGCCTTGAAGCCTTCCTGGACAATGATCTGAGCAAGCAAGGTTGCAGTGGTCGTGCCGTCGCCAACAAGGTCGCTGGTCTTCGATGCGACTTCCCGCATCATTTGCGCGCCAATATTCTCGAAGTGATCGGCAAGTTCTATTTGCTTGGCCACGGTGACCCCGTCCTTCGTCGTCCGTGGTGCACCGAAGGATTGTTCAAACACGACATTACGGCCTTTGGGTCCGAGCGTGACCTTCACGGCATCGGCGAGAATATTGAGGCCATGCAGCATCCGGGAACGAGCTTGGGAAGAAAACAGAACGTCTTTTGCCGTCATGTGCCCGACTCCCTATGCCGCCCGGGCCGATATATTCGGCTCATCGATCACGCCAAGAATGTCCTCTTCCTTCAGGATCAGTAATTCCTCGTCGTCGATTTTCACTTCCGTGCCAGACCACTTGCCCAACACCACGCGATCACCGACTTCTACGGACATCGGCAATTTCTTTCCCGCTTTGCCGAGCGCACCGGGGCCCACGGTGATAATGCGCGCCTCTGTCGGTTTTTCCTTGGCGATATCGGGAATAATGATACCTCCCGGGGTTTGCTCCTGTTCCTCAAGCCGTTTGACCAGCACACGGTCGTGAAGGGGTCGGAATCTCATCGCTGCCTCCTGTTCGGGTTCTTTTTCTGGCTGGTTGGCCGGATCGATTGGACAAACCTTAGATAGCCTCCTGGCAGCGTCGCCGCATTGACGCAGGTCAATGGGGTGAGGTCTCGACGGCGCGTGCCTGTTTACCGGTTCAGCCGGCCTTGCCGATTATGATGCTGCGGCCGGCTCCTTCGCCGGCATCGAATGGCCAGATTGCGGTGCGGTTTGACTAGAGCCGGTTTGACCCGTTGCAGTTACTGCCAGTCGGCCTGCTAACGCACCACCAACACCGGCACCTTGCTATAGGCCAGCACCTCCGTTGTCTGGCTGCCGAGCAGAATCCGGTTGAGACCGCGCCGACCATGGGAGGCCATGACGATGAGGTCGTATCCCTTTTCGTTAGCGGTTACGATAATTCCTTCGGCCGGGCCCCGGTCACGCACATGCAGCGTCTCACAGTCGATGCCGGCGTCCTGGGCGGTAGCCTTTGCAGCGGCGAGGACCTCCTGTGCCGACTTTGCAGCCATCTCCTCATACGCTTCCATAGGATTTGGAGTTCCGGCGCCAGCCACGGCGGCCATTTCTAATGCCGACCACATCTCCGTTACTGTGACGAGTGTAATCGAAGCGCCCAATTTCCTGGCGAGCTTCACGCCGTGTTTGACGGCTTTGCCGGCCAGATCTGACCCGTCGGTTGCAATCAGGATATTTCGATACATTTTCTTCTCCCGCGATTTATCGTTTCAGGCGCGGTGAAATCTGCCCGGCAGCCAACCGGAAATATGGGGTCTCTCAATCGTTATTGTGTCTTCGTATGACACCCTCGCAATGACGTAATTTTGGAACGGATGGCTGCCCCAATAGACCGCGCACCAAGGCTTCTTCAGTCAACTGATACCAGCCTCAATTACACCGGTTGGCATCAGTTGAACTTGACGACGATCAAATCTTTGTCTTCGCCATCACGCCGCCAGCCGGTTTCACACCAGCAACGTGTCGATATTTGACATCGGTCAATGAGTGCAGACCTGAAAGCGAGTAGAATTTCGTCAAAATAGAGCTAACGTAAAGGGACGGAGAATTCAGACGATTGGTGCCGAATAGCCGTCCCTCAACAAGGAGAGTGTCATGAAAGCGAGATCATTGTTACCATCGCTGTGGCACAAGGATGAGAGCGGGGATCCCCCGTTCCTTGCGCTGCATCACGAGATCAACCGCGTCTTCGACGACTTTCGCCGAGGCGCGCCATGGGCGGGATTCGGCATCCCCAATGGCGGTGCCCGTTTCGCGCCGCGTATGGACGTTGTCTGAAACCGACAAGGCGATCGAAATCGACGCCGAGCTGCGGGCATCACGGAAAAGGATATCGACGTTTCGGTGGTCGACAATGTCCTGACGGTGAAGGGCGAGAAGAAAGGGGAAAAGGAAGAGGCAGGACACCGATTATCATATGGTCGAGCGCTCCTATGGCGCCTTCACGCGTTCGCTGATGCTGCCATATGAGGTCGATGCCTCGAAGGTCGAGGCAAAGTTCGACAAGGGCGTCCTGAAAATCACCTTGCCGAAACCGGCGGAAGTCAAGGCGAAGACGAAAAAAATCAAGATCAAATCGGCCGCCTGACAGGCCGGACCGGACGCGGCGGCGCTGCTGTCCGGCCACGGCTAAGGGTGGCTACCGCGCATGGTTCATGAGGTTATGCAAGATGGTCACAATGCGGCAAATCCTTGAGGCAAAAGGCCACGATGTGGCGACGATCGGCCCGGACGACACCGTCTACGATGCCATCAAGAAAATGGCGAACAAGAATATCGGTTCGCTGGTGGTCGTGGATGGCGAGAAGATCGTTGGCATCATTACGGAGCGGCATTACGCGCGAAACGTTTTTCTGAAAGGCAAGGCGGCACCGAATACGCTGGTCAAGGACATCATGTCGAAACGCGTCATCTGTGCCTGGCCGGATCAATCGGTCGAGGAATGCATGGCGGTGATGACCGAAAAGGCCATACGTCATCTGCCGGTGCTTGAAAACAAGCGCCTGGTCGGCCTGGTTTCAATCGGCGATCTGGTCAAAAGCATCATCGGCGACCAGAAATTCATCATCGAGCAGCTCGAACGATATGTTGGCGGCTAGCCGATTCAGCCGGGCTTGCCGCTTCTGATGCTGTGGTCGGCTCCTCCACAAGATCATTCGTGTGTCCGAAGCCAGGATGCCTGAACGATCAGGATCGCCATCAGCGGCGCGATCATTGAGATTAGCGCTACCACGATCAGCAAAGTTCCCAGATTGCTGTAGTTGGCGGACACCACGACAGCGCCTATCTGCCGGTCCTGCACCTCGCGCGCGGCGACAAGATTTAATCCGCCGCGGTTTTGATGCACGTCAAGGCCGGGATTTGCGCGTTGTGAAAAGCTCATTTTCAGCGAGCAAGGAGGCAGCGCAGTAGGATGAAGTCCGAGGCCCTGCAAATCCCAAGTTATTCTCACGGGACGAGCGATACGCCTTTGCTCGGCGAGACAATCGGCGCGACATTTGACCGCGCCGTCCGCCGCTATCCAGAAAAGGACGCACTCATCGTCCGCCATCAGCAGATCCGCTGGAGCTACAGTGAATTGGCCGAGCGGGTCGAGGCTTTAGCGGCCGGCTTTATCGCGCTGGGATTGGAGCCGGGCGAGCGGGTTGGCATCTGGGCACCGAACAATGCGGAATGGGTCCTGACCCAGTTCGCCACGGCTAAAGCGGGTCTGATCCTGGTCAACATCAATCCCGCCTATCGCCCGCCGGAGTTGCAATATGTGCTGCGTACCGTGGGCTGCAAGGCGCTAGTTTCGGCCGCCGCGCTGAAGACCAGCGACTATATTGAAATGCTCAATAGCTTGCTGCCCGAGTTGGCAGATAGCGAGCCCGGCGCGCTTGCCTCAAAGGCGCTTCCGGAGCTGCGCTGGATTATCCGCCTTGGCGAGGAACCGAGCGCCGGCATGCTCAATTTTGCACAAATTCCCAATCGTGCCGACGCGGCATCGCATGGTCGCCTGGATGCCTTGCAAGCTCGCTTGCAGTTCGACGATCCAATCAATATCCAGTTCACCAGCGGTACGACAGGCACGCCCAAGGCTGCCACCCTGAGCCATCATAATATCGTCAACAATGCCTTCTTCGTTGGTCGACAGATGGCTTTCGGCCATGAAGACCGGCTCTGCATCCCCGTGCCGATGTATCACTGTTTCGGCATGGTGCTGGGCACGTTGTGCTGCGTAACCCATGGCGCAACAGCTATCTTTGCGGACGAAAGCTTCGATCCGCTCGCCGTTCTGGAAGCAATCCAGGCGGAGCATTGCACGGCGCTGCACGGTGTGCCGACCATGTTCATCGCCGCGCTCGACGTTCCGGGATTTGACGACTTTGATCTCAACAGCCTGCGAACCGGCATCATGGCTGGGGCGCCCTGTCCGGTGGAACTGATGAAGCGCGTCATTTCAAAGATGCATCTTGATCAGATCACTATCGCCTACGGCATGACCGAGACAGGGCCGGTCAGTACCCAGACCTCGGTCGACGATCCGATTGAACGGCGTGTCGAAACCGTCGGTCGGGCGCTCCCGCATATTGAGATCAAGATCGTCGACGAGGACAACCGCATCGTTCCGCGCGGCCAGTCGGGCGAGTTGAAAACCCGTGGCTATTGCGTGATGCCGAAATATTGGGGTGATCCGGAACGCACGGCGCAGGCAATCGACGAAGCCCGCTGGATCGCCAGCGGCGACATCGCGGTCATGGACGAGGAAGGCTATTGCCAGATCGTTGGGCGCATCAAGGACATGCTGATCCGTGGTGGCGAGAATATCTATCCGCGTGAGATCGAGGAGTTTCTCTACCAGCATCCCAAGATCGACGAGGCGGAGGTCATCGGCGTGCCGGATCCCAGGTTCGGCGAGGAAGTTTGCGCCTGGATCAAGCTGAAAGAGGGGGAAAAGGCGAGCGAAGAAGAGATCCGGTCGTTCTGCGAGGGCAAGCTCGCTCACTTCAAGATCCCTCGCTACATCCGCTTCGTCAAAGACTTCCCGATGACCGTCACCGGCAAGGTGCAAAAATACAAAATGCGGGAGATCATGGCCAAGGAGCTGCAGGTTGACACATAAGACCACGCCAGGGGCGAAGGTCGGCAAGACCCATGCGATCCTGCGGTTTCTGCGGCCGGACGGAACGTCAATTGGCGGACTTCCCGGTTTTGCCCACAATCGCAAGGAGATGGCCGAGCTTTACCGGCTGATGGTCTTGACGCGGACTTTCGACGAACAGGCGATTGCCTTGCAACGCACGGGGCGTCTTGGCACTTACGCCTCCTCCCTGGGCCAGGAGGCAATCGCGGTCGCCGCCGCGACGGCAATGCAACCGGACGACATCCTGTTGCCGACGTTTCGCGAGCACGGCGCGCAAATCGCCCGCGGTGTGACGTTGACAGAGCTGTTTCTGTTTTGGGGCGGCGATGAACGCGGCAGCGACTTTGGCGGACCGCGTGAAGATTTCCCGGTCAACATCCCGGTGGCCAGTCACCTGCCGCATGCGGTCGGCGCGGCATTGGCGTTCAAGATGCGCAAGGAGAAGCGAGCTGCGTTGTGCATCTTCGGAGACGGCGCGACGTCGAAGGGCGATTTTTACGAAGCCTTGAACGTCGCCGGTGTCTGGCAGGTGCCATGCGTCTTTCTGATCAGCAACAATCAATGGGCGATCTCTATTCCGCGCGCTGCGCAAACACGATCTGACACGCTCGCCATCAAGGGTGTGGCTGCCGGGATTCAGGGCGTTCAGGTCGACGGCAACGACGCCGTCGCAGTGCGCGAGGTTGTCGGGGAAGCGCTGGACAAGGCGCGCTGTAACCATGAGCCGAGCCTGATTGAGGCCGTCACCTACCGGCTTGGCGACCACACGACCGTTGACGACGCCAGCCGCTACCGGGACGACGCGGAGGTCGGCAAGCATTGGAAGGATGAGCCGCTCGTTCGCCTGCGCGCCTTTCTGGCAGCCGAACACGGCTGGTCGAAGGACGAAGAGGAAGAGTTGCTGACCGAAATAAGGGGGCAGGTCGATGCGGCGGTCGAGGTCTATCTTGCGACCGCAGCGGAAGAACCCGCTGCCATGTTCGACCATCTTTACGCGTCATTGCCCTCAGCGTTGGCTGGCCAGCGCGCGATGGTGGCCGGCCAGGATAGTGGCGATGGCTGAACTCTCGATGGTTGAAGCGCTCAATCTTGCGCTTGCCCGCGCAATGACGGATGACGAGACGGTTCTCGTTCTCGGCGAGGATATCGGCCGCGATGGTGGTGTATTTCGCGTCACTGACGGCCTGATCGACCGCTTCGGTCCGGAGCGCGTCCGCGACACGCCGCTCGCCGAAACGATGATCGCCGGCGTTTCGGTCGGTCTCGCCGCCCAGCACATGCGGCCGGTGGCGGAAATCCAGTTCATGGGCTTTCTCTATCCGGCCATCGACCAGTTGGTGAACCATGCGTCGCGACTTCGGACCCGCACTCGCGGACGGCTGACGTGCCCGATGGTTCTGCGGGCGCCCTTTGGCGGCGGCATCCACGCGCCCGAACATCACTCCGAAAGCATGGAAGCGATGCTCGCCCATATTCCAGGGCTGCGCGTTGTCATCCCGTCCTCGCCGGCGCGGGCCTATGGGCTGTTGCTTGCTGCGATACGAGATCCCGATCCGGTGGTGTTTCTGGAGCCGAAACGGCTCTATCGGTCACCGCGGGAAAAGGTTTTGGACAGCGGCGAAGCCTTGCCGCTCGACCAGCCGTTCGTTTTGCGTGAAGGCAGTGATGTCACGCTGGTCACCTGGGGGGCTATGCTCAAGGAAACGCTGGAAGCCGCCGAACGCCTCGCTGCAGTCGGCGCCGAATGCACGGTGATCGACGTTGCCACGCTGAAGCCGCTGGAGATGGCCCCGATATTGGCGTCCGTTGGCCGCACCGGCCGCTGCATCATCATTCACGAGGCGCCACTGACCGGGGGATTTGGTGGAGAGATTGCTGCGCGGCTTGCCGATCAAGGTCTGTTAGGTCTGCTGGCTCCGGTTGCGCGCGTTGCCGGCTACGATACCGTCATGCCGCTGCCGCGCCTGGAAGAGCACTACATGCCGTCGGTCGATCGCATTCAGACGGCGGTGGAGCGGGTAATGAGCTACAGATGATCATCTTCAAGCTTCCGGATCTGGGCGAGGGGCTGGCCGATGCCGAGATCGTCACCTGGCATGTCGGCGCCGGTGACCATGTGATCGCCAACCAGCCTCTCGTGGCGGTTGAAACGGACAAGGCGGTGGTTGAGATCCCGTCCCCGCAATCGGGCCGGATCAAGCGTCTGCACGGTGAAATCGGCGATATCGTCAAGGTCGGCACGCCGCTCGTCGAGTTCGAAACGCAAGCCGTTGCCGATAGCGGCGCCATTGTTGGCGAGTTGGAACGAACGGCGGCGAAGGCTCCCAAGCGACAGCCTCCGCCCGAACCGGCGCACGGCGTCAAGGCGGTGCCGGCGGTGCGGGCCCTGGCGAAAAAGCTGGATGTCGATCTGGCCACAGTGAGGCCGAGTGGTGACCGCGGCGAGATCACCAGGGCGGATGTCGAGATGGCCTCAGCCGGCGGTGCGGATGATTGGCAGCCCTTGCGACGGCTGCGCCGGACCATGGCCAGGAACATGGCGATTTCCGGCGCTAGCGTCGTGCCCGCGACGGTGATCGATGAAGTCGGTCTGGCAAAGTGGTCTGACGCCGCGCCGGTCATGGCGCACCTAGTCCGCGCCATCTGTGCCGGCTACCGGGCCGAGGGGGCGCTTAACGCCTGGTACGACGAGACGCGAAACAGACGTTTGCTGCACCAGGAGGTGAATCTCGGCATCGCGGTCGATACGCCAGACGGGCTGCTCGTGCCAGTCTTACGAAATGCCGGGCACCTTGACCTTGCGGGGATTGAAAAAGCTCTGGCAGCACTTGTGGGGTCGGCACAAAACCGGTCTGCGCCTCCGGAAACCTTTAAGGATGCGACCATCACGCTTTCCGATTTCGGGCCGGTTGGAGGGCGTTTCGCGGCGCTCGTCATCGTGCCGCCGCAGGTCGCGATCCTTGGTGCCGGAAGGATCACGCCAAAAACGCTGGTCGAAGGCGGCAACGCCATCGAGAAGCCGTTTCTGCCGCTTTCCCTGACCTTCGATCATCGCGTCGTGACGGGCGGCGAAGCGGCGCGGTTTCTCGCGGCCGTGATCGCAGACCTGGAAACGGCAGACTAAGGCAGCCGTCAAGCAGGAGACAGGTGATGGCCGATTCAGTCTTTCGATTTGCCGACGATCTCGGTCCACAAAAGATTGTCCATATCTACGAACCGAGCCTCGATCTTAAGGCAATCCTTGTCGTTGACAACGTCGCGGCGGGGCCATCGATCGGCGGCACGCGCATGGCGCCCGACGTCAGTCTTGAAGAATGCGTTCGCCTGGCACGCGCCATGACCTTGAAGAACGCCGCGGCGGGGTTGCCGCATGGCGGCGGCAAGTCGGTGATTTTTGCCGACCCCTCCATGTCGGCACCCGAGAAGGAGCAGATCATGCGCGCCTTCGCCGGCGCGATCGGCGACATTGCTGATTATATTCCTGGGCCCGACATGGGCACCGATGAACAATGTATGGGCTGGGTAAAGGACGAGATCGGCCGTGCGGCCGGTCTGCCGCGCGAGATCGGCGGTATTCCGCTCGACGAGATCGGCGCCACGGGCTTCGGACTTGCAGTGGCTGCCAACGTGGCCAAGGACTATTGCGGTCTCGACCTGAAAGGCGCTCGCGTCGCGATCCAGGGCTTTGGCGCGGTCGGCAGGCACGCGGCGCGCTTCCTTGCTGAGCAGGGGGCGGTTCTGGTTGCCGCTGCCGATTCCGCCGGCACGCTTTCCGACCCGAACGGCCTGGATATTGCGGCGCTTATCGATCTGAAAAGGGGCAGCAAACGGCTCACTGACGCGATTGATGGTGAAAAACGCGATCGCGAGGCGATTGTCGGCGTCGACTGTGACATCTGGATTCCGGCGGCCCGCCCTGATGTACTGCATGAGGGGAATGTCGAACAGGTCAAGGCCAGGATCATCCTTGAGGGCGCGAACATCCCTGCAACCGAGGCGGCAGAGCGCCGCTTGCATGAACGCGGTGTGCTGGTGATACCCGACTTCATCGCAAATGCCGGTGGCGTGATTTGCGCCGCAGTCGAATTCCACGGTGGCTCTGAGACCGCCGCCTTCGAGGCAATCGAGGAAAAAATTACACGCAACACAAGGGAGGTGTTGGAGGCGATGAAGGCGTCGGGCGCACAGCCGCGGGACGCGGCAGTAGCGCTCGCTGAGGCGCGCCTCCGCAAGGCCATGTCGACGCGCCGGTGGTTGTCTGGAGATCGGTCACGTTAGGGCCGTGCGGCAGCGGAAAATTCTGTCGGGCGCCGGCCCGTTATCCAGATCGACCGTTCACTGTGGAAAGTGCCGCTCGATACGATCGAAGGCTATGTTGATCACGTCTTCGGCGACGCAAAATGCCATTCTGACATGGTGCTCGCCGGCCGCGCCAAAAGCCGTGCCGGGCGGGACGCATACGCGCGCCTCTCCCAGTAGCTTGATCGAGAAGTTCTGCGACGTCTCGTGGGCCGTGACAATACGGGGAAAGACATAATACGCGCCTTCCGGCTTTACGTAGTCGAAGACATGGGGCACGCGGTCGAGGCGTTCGCAGATCAGATCCCGCCGCTGGCCAAGGATCTTTTCGAATGCGGCAACATGTGCCAAACTCTCACTCAGCGCAATCAATCCGGCGACCTGCGAAATGCGCGGGGCGCAGATCACGGTGGCGTCATGGACCTTCAGTACTTGCCTTTTCAGATCTTCCGACACGACCATGTAGCCCAACCGCCAGCCACTCATCGCGTGAGCCTTGGAAAAGGTGAAAAGATATGCGACGTGGCCGCCGAACTCCGGCAGCGAGGCCAGATTGAAATACCGCGACCGGTTCTCAAAGGTGAAATGGTGATATGGATCGTCAAGCAGAATGAGCAGGCCGCGGGACCGGGCAATGTCGCCGATCCGGCGCAGCCGGTCTTCTGCGAATATCTTGCCTGTCGGATTTGACGGCGTCACCAGGACGATCGCCCTGGTCCTTTCTGTTATGAGCCCGGGAAGCATTTCCAGGTCGAGTTCCCAGCCTGCGCTCTCATCCAGTGGCCATGACACGGGCACACCATTGCAGAGGCGGATCTGCTGAATGTGAGAGGAAAATCCCGGATCGGTAACGATGACCTCGTCTCCCGGATCGATAGTCGCGTGGAACAAGGCGTTCATGCCTTGCATGTTGCCGGCCGTGACGATGACGTTGCGATCGCCGTCAACAGTAACGCCCGTCGCCCGAAAATGTTCATCGGCGACGGCGGCGCGCAGTTCCGGCAATCCGTCGGGCAGCGCATATTTGCCGATGTCCGGATCGCTTTCGAGCCGCCGCTCGACACCTTGCCGGATATGGTCGGGTGTCCTGAACGACGGCAAACCCCAAGCGAGCGACGCGACGTCTTCGATTTTCGACGCGCGCATCGCCATTTCCTTGATACCGGAAATTGCAATGTTTCTCGCGCGCTGTGAAACCGCGGGAAGCTTGTCTTGAGTCTTTTCCTGCATATCCGTCAAATTTTCGCTGTCCCTATTGATCCTGTCAGTAGCGGTTCCGCCGCTGTCTGGTCGCGATCAATCCAAAGAAAACTGTAGTGGTTCAGGCGAACGGCCGCTTTGACCGGAGTCAATTTGCACCTCGCCGTCTTTTGACATGGTCTACAATGTCATGATGATGTCTTTCGCGTCCCTGTTCGGCGCGAAAGGGCGGAAAAAAACAAGTGCAGTCGCATGAACCAGAAGCACCAGTTCAACATCGGCTACATCATCGCCGTGTTCCTGATTATCACGGTATTCCAAATCTGGCTCGGTGCGCGCGAGATCGTTCAGATTCCCTACAGCGAATTCCGCACTCTTCTTGAGCAGAACCGTATCGCGGAAGCGACCGTCACCGACACCCGGATCGAAGGCAAATTCACCACGCCGCGGGACGGCAAATCGTACTTCATCACCAATCGCGTAGAGCCCGGAATTGCCGAAGAGCTGGAAGATGCCGGCGTCGAATTCTCCGGCGCACCTGAGGCCAACTGGCTGACAACCCTTCTGTCCTGGATTCTGCCGATGCTTCTGTTCTTCGGCCTGTGGATGATGGTTTTTCGCCGGTTCGCCGAGAAGCAGGGCTTCGGCGGGTTGATGAATGTCGGCAAGTCCAGGGCAAAGGTCTATGTGGAAACTGAAACCGGCGTCACATTCGCCGATGTCGCCGGCGTCGATGAAGCGAAAATGGAGCTTCAGGAGGTCGTCGCATTCTTAAAAAACAAGGAAAAGTACGAGCGGCTTGGCGCCCATGTGCCCAAGGGCATCCTGCTTGTCGGTCCGCCCGGCACCGGCAAGACGCTTCTGGCCCGGGCGGTCGCCGGCGAGGCCGGTGTGCCGTTCTTTTCCATTTCCGGCTCCGAATTCGTCGAAATGTTTGTCGGTGTCGGCGCGGCGCGTGTGCGCGATCTTTTTGAACAGGCGCGCAAGGCCGCGCCCTGCATCATTTTCGTTGACGAACTCGATGCCCTTGGGCGCGCCCGCAGCGCCATGGGTGGTTTTGGCGGTCATGATGAAAAGGAGCAGACGCTCAACCAGCTTCTGGCCGAACTCGACGGCTTCGATCCCAAGGATCGGCATCGTGCTTCTGGCGGCAACGAACCGGCCGGAAATTCTTGATCCGGCGCTTCTGCGCGCCGGGCGTTTCGACCGCCGCGTCGTCGTCGACCGCCCGGACCGCACCGGGACGGGCCGCCATTCTTCGCGTCCATCTGGCGAAAGATCACCGTGGCGGATGAACTTGATCCCGATGAGATCGCCGGCATCACCACCGGGCTTTACCGGCGCCGATCTTGCCAATCTTGTCAATGAAGCGGCAATTGTCGCGACCCGGCGCGACGGCGACGCCGTCACGATGGTCGATTTCACGCAGGCCGTGGAGCGGATCGTCGCCGGCGCCGAACAGAAAAGCAAACTGCTCAACCCGGAAGGAACGCGAACGCGTCGCCTACCACGAAATGGGCCACGCTCTGGTGGCGGCGTCGCTGCCCGGGCACCGACCCGGTCCACAAGGTCTCCATCATTCCGCGCTCGATCGGCGCGCTCGGCTACACCATGCAGCGGCCGACGGAGGACCGTTTCCTGATTACCACCGGGGAACTGAAAGACCGGATGGTTGTTCTTCTTGCCGGCCGTGCGGCGGAAGACCTCATCTTTGGCGAATTTTCCACCGGGCGCGGCCGACGATCTCGCCAAGGTGACCGATGTCGCCCGGCAGATTGTAACCCGCTTCGGCATGTCGGAGGAACTCGGCCAGGCGGTGCTTGAGGAGCCGCGGTCGAGTTATCTCGGCGACAATGTGCTGAACGTGAAGGAAAAGGACTATTCGGAGGCGACCGCACGCGAGGTCGATCTCGTGGTGCGCCAGCTCATTGACACCGCCTATGAACAGGCAAAGACGATCCTGGAAAAGCGTTCAAAGGACCTGAAGAACGGTGCGGAGCTTCTCCTGAAAAACGAAACCATCACACCGGACGACTTTCCGCCGCTTCGCCCGGCCGATAATGCAAAAGAATCTGCCGAATAACTGCCGGCACGGGCACTGCGCCTCACGGTTCATCGGTGATAAAAATATGGCAACCGGTCTGCTCGGCGAACCCGGCGTAATCGGCGATGTCGTGCCGTCCGATCACCAGAAGGCCACAGGCGAATGCGTGAGGCAGCTTCGTGCCGTCCGCGGTGACCAGTTCGATGCGGAGGGGTGTTGTCAGGCCAACAGCTTGCTCGATCACTCTCGCCTGCTCAGCCTCAGACCGGGCAAGCACGACCAGCGGCTGGCTGAATTCCTCGGCCAAGCGATCAGCATAGGCCAGAGCGCGCTCGTCGGCAATTGTAACGACAGGCCCGTGGATCGGCTGGCCGGATCGAAGCAGCAGAACCGGTGATGTGGTCGGGACCGAGCCGGCAAGCTCTGCCAGTTGCCGCTCAAGCATTGGCGGGTGTCCGTCGCCGTCGAGCGTCGCCACCACCAATCCCCCCGCCTGGCACAATCCAGTCACGGCCTCCAGGACAGGCGCGGTGATCGTTTCGAAGGACCATTGCAGCCGCCTCGCCGCCGCGCGCGCCGCAAAAACCTTTTTGGCAGCAACGGCATGAACGGTGAGCGCGCGCTCCATCATGTCGATGTCGAGCGCTTCCAGCGCGCCGGTTTTCGTATCGATTCGTCGCGTGAAAGACAGCGCCGCCAGATTGATCAGATCCCGATCCCTGACGAAATGACCTCTCAGATCCGCTCCAAACATAGCCGCCAGGCGCGTTGCAATGTCGACCACTTCATCCGGCCGGTCCATCGGCCGCACAGCGACGAGGACACGTCTGATAAGGATCGCCGTCCGGTCGGTCATGGATTTTTATCGCCTTCATCGTCCGCCATGGCGCGAGCGAATGCCCGGCGTCGCTGGGCGAAATCGAACAGGCGCGCCTGAACGCGGCCATTGACCGTGCCTTCGGGGAAGAGACCGGTCTTATCGGGCTGGCCGGCGGGCTGGCCGGTCAGTATTTCGATGCCCTCGTCAATCGAATTCATGCCGTAGATATGGAATGTTCCCGCTTCCACCGCCGCCAGCACGCGATCGTCAAGCACGAGATGCTGAACATTACCGGCCGGAATCAGCACGCCCTGCTCACCGGTCAGTCCGCGGGCGGTGCACAGATCGAAAAAGCCCTCGATCTTTTCATTGACGCCGCCAATCACCTGGATATCGCCATGCTGGTTGACCGACCCGGTAACCGCCAGTGATTGCCGTATCGGCATATCGGCCAGCGCCGACAGTAACGTGAACAATTCGGCCGCCGATGCGCTGTCGCCCTCCACGCCACCATAGGACTGCTCGAAGACAAGACTGGCGGACAGCGACAACGGATGGTGCGGCGCATAGCGCGCCCGCAGATAACCGGAGAGGATCAGAACCCCCTTGGAGTGAATTGGTCCGCCCAATTCCACCTCGCGTTCAATATCGACGACATCGCCGCGGCCAAGGCTGACGCGCGCCGTGATCCGGCTCGGCTTGCCAAACGACATGTCGCCCAACTGGAGGACAGACAAACCATTGATCTGGCCGACCCGCTCGCCATCGGTGTCAATCAGGATCAGCCGACGCTCCATCGCTTCCTGAAGACGCTCCGATATCCGGCTTTTGCGTTTAATTTCCGCAGCGCGGGCTGCCTTGATATCAGCGGCGGTAACTGCGCTATGGTTGTTTTGCGAGGCGATGAAATCCGCCTCGCGCATCAGGTCGCAAAGCCGCTCGAAATCAGCCGACAGCTTGCGGCTGTCTTCGGCATGCCGTGCGGCATCATCGAGAAGCGCTGCCGCAGCGCTGCAATCGAAGGGCTTCAGCTTTTCGCGCCGTGCCAGGGCGGCGATCGACCGGACGAACAATCGGCTTTCGCCCTCGCTATGCTCGATAGCCTCTTCGAAGTCGGCGAGCACCTTGAAATGGTTTCGAAAATCCGGATCATAGGTGGAAAGCAGATAATAAAAATATCGCTCGCCGGTCAGGATGACCTTTACATCCAGCGGCACCGGTTCCGGTTCTAGGGTCGTGGTGCTGGTAAATCCCAAGGCGCTCGCCAACGTCTCGATGCGGATTTCGCCCGCTTCCAGGACCCGTTTGAGCGCGTCCCAAGCGAGCGGTTGGCGTAACAGCCGCCGCACATCGATCAGGAGATAACCACCATTTGCCTTATGCAGGCTTCCGGGCCGGATCAGATTGAAATCGGTGACCAGAGTGCCACTCTCCGAGCGGTGCTCGATGCGACCGAGGAGACGCTCAAATGTCGGCTCGTCTTCGAAGACGACGGGGGCCTTGCCATTCTCGCTGTGATCGATCAGCAGGTTGACGCGGTACCGCCAAAACAGCGTCGGTCCCTCCGACCAGGTCGATGTGTCGCCAAGCGCCTTATCCGGCACTGCCAGAAACGTCTCGGCGTTACTGACGACGTCGCCTTCAACATTCTCAAGATAGGCGACAACCTGGGGCAGGTCGCCGAACATCGCCTTGATCGTGTCGATCAGATGTTCGACCGCAAACCGCGCGGTTTTTTCATTGAGCGCCTTGGTCTTTTCCCGCGCCTCACCGATGAGCACCGGCATTTTCTGCAGGGCGACATGCAGTTGTTGTTCCAATTCCTCCGTATCGTCCTTGATTTTCTGCTGATCATCCTCAGGCAGTTCCTGGAACTCCTGCGGCGAGATCGTTTTGCCGTCATGGGCCGCAGCCAGCCCGAAGCCAAGTGGCGTCCGCAAAAGCGCGATTCCCCGTTTCTCCGCCTCGTCCCTGACCTCCCCGATCGCTTCGCTTTGCCGATCCGCCACTTCGCGTTCAATCACTTGCGTGGCCGTGCGGTATTCCTCGCCCGTAATTGCGGCCGTCAGCGCCGCCTTCACGTCGATGACGAACCGCGCCATCGCATCCTTCAACGCCGAGCCGCGCCCGGCCGGCACTGGCAGAACAACCGGCTTGTGCGGCTCGTTGAAATTGTTGACGTAGCTATATTCCCTGGGAACCGGCCGGGTTTTGGCTTTCTCGTGCAAATAGCCTTCGATAATCCGCCGTTTTCCCAAGCCTTCGGAGCCGATCGCGAAGAGGTTGTAGCCTGGCCGTTCCATCGCCAGTGCGAATGCGATCGCGTCAACGGCCCGTTGCTGGCCGGGAACAGCATCAGGATCGGTCAGATCATCGGTGGTTTCAAAATCGAATTCGGTCGGATCAATGCGGTTCGAAATTTCTGACAGCGATAGCTTCAGACGGTCAGGATCAAACCGGCCGGATCCGGCGCTGTCTGCTTGCTTCGTCTTCATCGGATCGTTTCTGGACCGCGTCACCTCCGCCACCCTTTCTCTGCCGCCCCACAGCCAGCCGAATATGGAACGAGACGGCGGACCCAGGCAACAGCATCTTGGCAGGCTAGTGCCATCGGCTTGGAATACGCCATTGAAATGTTAGACTTTCGATATCAGAGATCGAAGAAAGCTGCCCGCAATTCCGGATCAAACATCTTGATGATCGAGCCAGGCGAACGCGACTGTCTTATCGTTGTCGATGTGCAGAACGATTTCTGTACGGGCGGGGCGCTTGCCGTGCCGGACGGCGACGCTGTCGTGCCGGTCATCAATGGGCTGATCGGCGGGTTCGCCCATTGCATCGTGACACAGGACTGGCATCCGCAAGGCCATCGATCCTTCGCCTCCGCGCATCCGGGCCGAGAACCGTTTCAGACGATTGAGGCACCGTATGGCGAACTGACCCTGTGGCCGGATCATTGCGTGCAGGGTTCGCGCGGCGCTGAGTTTCACACCGCTCTGCAAACCAACCGGGCCGAGATGATCCTGCGCAAAGGCTTCCGGCCGCTGATCGATTCCTATTCGGCCTTTTATGAAAACGACAGGCAGACGACGACCGGTCTTGCCGGCTATCTGCGCGAGCGCGGATTTTCACGACTATTCCTCGCCGGTTTGGCGACCGATTTCTGCGTCCGCTATTCGGCCGAGGATGCCCGGCGGGAGAGCTTTGAGACCCTGGTGATCGAGGACGCCTGCCGGGCGATCGACCTGGAAGGATCGCTCTCGGACGCTTGGGCGAGCCTCCAGGCCTGCGGTGCACAGCGAATCTTGTCCGATGCAATTGCGGTCTGATGCGCCGATGACGGGCGAGCGCAAACCAGAGATCGATTATGCCCGCAGTCTGCTGCTGACAGACCTTTACCAGCTCAATATGGTCGAGGCCTATCTGGCCGCCGGCATGGAGGATAAGGCAGTCTTTGAGTTTTTCGTCCGCAAGCTGCCGCCCGACCGCGGATTTCTCGTCGCCGCTGGGCTGGAACAAGCCGTCCGCTATCTGCTTGAGGCGCAATGCTCACCGGCCGAACTGGACTGGCTGCGGTCGTGTGGGCGGTTCACCGGGCGCCTGATCGACTTCCTTTCCGGCTTCCGCTTCAGCGGTGATGTCGATGCGCCACCGGAAGGCACGGTCGTGTTCGCCGATGAACCGCTGATCCGGGTGACGGCGCCGATCGCCGAGGCGCAGCTTGTGGAAACCCGGCTCATCAATTTTCTGCATTTCCAGACGCTTGTTTCGTCCAAGGCAGCGCGCATGGTGCTGGCGGCGCCTGGCAAAGGTCTCGTCGATTTCGGCCTGCGGCGGGCCCATAGCGGCGAGGCCGGCCTGCTTGCCGCCCGCGCCGCCTATCTTGCCGGCTTTGACGGAACGGCGAGCGTTCCGGCAGCGCAGCATTTCGGCATCCCGATCCTGGGCACCATGGCGCATTCGTTCATTCAGGCGCATGACAGCGAGGAAAAGGCTTTTCGCGATTTCGCCAATGCCCGGCCGGATCAGACGGTCTTCCTGCTCGATACCTACGACACGGAACGGGCTGCAAAGACGGTGGTGGCGCTGGCACCCGAACTCGCGAAAGACGGGATTTCCGTTCGCGGTATCCGCCTCGACAGCGGCGATCTTGCCGAGCACGCGCGCAAGGTGCGGACGATCCTGGATGCCGGCGACCTTGCAGAGACCAGGATCGTCGCCAGCGGCGGCATCGATGAGACTGTCCTGCAACAGCTGACGGCCGACGGCGCACCGATCGATTCCTATGGCATCGGTACAAGCCTTGTGACGTCGGAAGACCATCCGGCACTCGATTGCGCCTACAAGCTGAAAGCCTATGCCGGCAGGCCGCGGCGAAAACGCTCCGAAGGCAAGGCGTTCTGGCCGGGATCGACGCAAGTGTATCGCCGTTACGCCGACAATGGCCGCATGGACGGTGATACGATTGCCCGCGCCGACGAGCCGATGGACGGCAAGGCGCTGCTGCAACCGATCCTGCGCGGCGGCAAACTGGTCGCGCCCTTGCCGTCCTTGGATGTGGCCCGCGAGCATGCCCGGACAGAGCTTGACCGCCTGCCCGAACACCTCAAAAGGCTTGCGAGCGAACCGCCCTACGATGTGGCGGTCAGCGATGGTCTGCAAATCCTGGCGCGCCGCGTCGATGATGAGACAGATCGCGCTGAAGCCGGAGTTGAGCCGAGTAAAGCAAGCGCTCCTCCGGTCGGCGAGAGCTAACGCGGCTCGTCCCGCTCACGCTCCGACAATTCGTCGCGGGCGATGATTTCATAGACCTTTGCGGCCGCACCGGTCAGCGGCAAGCGCTCTTCGCCCATGACGTCGCTCTCGCCGGCGAGCCAGGCCGCCGCCTCTTCCAGCTCTTCAAGGGTTGCGCCGGTCTCTGGGGAGGGTAACGAGATCATCGAATGGCTGTCCGCCATTCATGCGCATCTTGGCTAGGCCGTGAATCACAAATAGTCATTTTGTTTCTGACTACCGCACGTCGGGCTCCCACGTCCGGTGTTGAGGGCACTCCTGCCGTGGCTGGATGGCGGGCAGCACGGCGAGTTGTAGCCATGAAGACACATAGCGGATGCTGCAGAATGCCAAATGCCATCCGTCAGACCGTCATTGGCGGCTTATCGCTAATTGGATAGTGGGGAACGCTGCGAACGCAATTTGCCCCGCGAGCCCCAGCATGGTCGATAGCTCGCGATAGTGCCCCAAGTGATCGGAGAGCGTCCGCGATGCCCCTCCCCCCCCTGTATTATCGCCGCGTGCTACGTCATGAACACAGTATGCCGGGTTTCGCGAACTCAGGCTTGATCGATCGGAAGGGGGTGGAGCCGAAGCAATCCTCATCCGGCATTCCCCATTTGACGTTCCTTCCATGAAGTTAAGGCCACGGAACGCAGTTCTCCAGGCATTATTTGTCCGCGGCTCGCGGAGAACGCCGCTCACCGGTGGCGTAGCGCGGCCACGCAGGCTGATCGGGCCGTCCGAGGCGTGATCTCGCCCTTGTCCGAACGCACCTGTCCCGTCGCCAGCGTTGGGTCTTGCTGATCTTGCTCGATGAGCGGTCATGCATACACTGCTATGAAAGGCGGTCCGCGCAGGCCGTTGATCAGCGCAAGGATGCCGGCGAACACCTGCCGCGGCAGCGCCGCCTCGGCCATCTGGAAAATGGCGTAGCGGCCATGGCGCACCAGCCGCGCGCCGGTCTTGATCAGGCGTTCGCGCAGCGAGATCAGCTCTCGTCGTCTGAGCGGCTGATGCGAGCTCTCCGCCCTGTGTTGAGCCGACGGTCGCCTCGAGAGACAATGTGTTTCAAGCTTCATATTGATGCGGAATACTCGGCTTGGGAAAATGAGAATATTGCTGGTTCTGACAGCGTCAATGGGTTGAACATCTAAAATGGACGTACACCTCATCCTGCTTACACTTGGCGGGCTGTTGCTTGTCGGGTTGGTGGCTGACGAGATTGGCCGGCGTACCCGCCTGCCTCGCGTTACCCTGCTGATTTTGTTTGGCGTCGCTGCTGGTCCTTCCGGCTTCGATCTGCTGCCAAGGGCATTTCAAGATTGGTACGAGTTTCTTGCCTCGGTCGCTTTAACGATGGTTGCGTTTCTTCTCGGCGGCAAGCTCTCGCTCGCCGCACTACGCGACCATGGCAAGGAGATACTGGCTATCTCCATCGCCGTAGTGACCGTTACGGCACTTTTTGTCGGTATCGGTCTGATTCTGATCGGTACTCCAGTCCTCATAGCGCTTTTGCTTGCCGGAATAGCGACTTCAACAGCTCCCGCTGCGACCCAGGATGTTGTGCGGCAAAACCGTGCGAAAGGACCCTTTACGGATACTCTGCTGGGTGTCGTGGCAGCGGACGACGCATGGGGACTTGTTGTCTTCAGCTTTCTGCTTGTTTTGGCAAAAGCCATCGCCGGCGATGGAGGCCTCGCAATTTTGGGGTTTGGTTTATGGGAACTTGGTGGCGCGCTGGCTGTCGGAGCCGCAGTGGGGTTGCCGGCGGCGTTTCTCACCGGCCGGCTCAAGCCGGGTGAACCGATGCAGGCCGAGGCGCTTGGCCTCGTATTTCTATGCGCCGGGTTGGCGATTTGGCTGGAGGTCTCGTTTCTCCTGGCGGGAATGGTTGCCGGAGCAATCGTCGTGAACCTGGCGAAACATCACAGCCGACCGTTTCACGAGATTGAGCGCATCGAATGGCCCTTCATTGTATTTTTCTTCGTGCTCGCGGGCGCTTCTCTGCGTCTGGACAGCCTCTACGATATTGGTCTGATCGGCCTTGCCTATCTTGTTCTGCGCACCCTCGCGCGCGTGCTTGGCGGCTGGATTGGGGGAATTGCGGTAGATGCCCCTATCCTGCACAGGCGGTGGATTGGTCTCGCTCTCATTCCTCAGGCTGGCGTGGCGCTGGGCATGGCTCTCGTAGCCGCCAATCATTTCCCCCAACTTGGGGAGACGCTGTTGGCAGTGACCGTCGGCACCACAATTGTCTTCGAAGTGGCTGGTCCGTATTTTACGCAAAGAGCGTTGCAAAAAATTGGAGAGGCCGATTGAGATAGCAGCTGAAACGGGATCGTTCGCATTGCAGACATCGGATTGGCTACACTTGCTACAATCGGACGCAAAAGCGACCCACCCGGGACTTCGGCCTTTAATCCCTAATCGAGTATCCGGTTTCCGATGTCATCGACATCTATGCGCAATGCGCCATGACATCGCCCTGTTTCGTCGGGAGGCAGGCTAGCGGGCGCTCGAGGAGCCGCGCAGCGCCCCCTATCACCCCTCACGATCCGCGCTCCACTGCTCAGCGATCGCCCTCAGCAGGTCGGCGCGACTGATCTGGCCGACGAGGCGCCCCTCGCGCATGACCGGAAAGCGGCGATAGTTGCTTTTTAAAAACCGCTCCGCCGCCTGCACGAGATCGAGATCGGTATCGAGCGTCTCGACGTCAGAGCTCATGTGGTCGGCCACCGAGCCGCCCCATTCCTGATAGTAGCTGGCGTTGAGGGCAGCGCGCAGACAATCCTTTTTTGAGAGCACTCCGACGAGCTTCATCGCGCCGTTGACAACCGGCGCGCCGGAGTACCCCTTCTCGAGCAAAATCGCCGTGGCGCGGTTGATCTCCATCTCCGGCGGCAACGTCACAAGGTCGGTCGCCATGTAATCAGCGATAGTCGGCCGCCGAGTCATGGCGTGTCCTCTGCGTGTCGGTGGGTCTCGCATGCCGCGCAGCCGCCGCCCTTGACGCAGGCGACCCCGCCGCACGAGCCGCGGAGCGGCGCGCGTCCCAACAGGACGCCGATCGCAAGCCCGGCGATCGATGCCAGTACAATGACAAAAGTGAGGATGAAGGTCGCCATGTCTGGGTTCTCCTAGGCGATGACTGCGCCGGCGAAGCCGCCGGTCATGATTTCGCGCAATGCGCCGCCCTCGCGGATGATGAAGAGGGCGGGTATTTCCTCAGATTCGGCGAACGCCGCGCCCGCCTCGGGACCCATCGCCATCAGCGCCGTGGCGAGCGCGTCCGCTGTTGCCGCCACCGACATGAACACCGACACCGAGGCGATGCCATTGTCGGCTGGCTCACCGCGGCGGGGATCGATGATGTGATTGTAGCGTCGGCCGGCGATTGTGTAGCCGTTCACGGCATCACCGGAGGTTGCGAGCGCTCGCCCGTCGAGCCGCACGATACGCTGGAGCGTCGTTGGCCCTGGCACAGGGCGCTCGATACCGACCTGCCACGCCCGGCCGTCCGGATGTGTGCCGCAGGCGAAAACCTCGCCGCCAAGCTCAATGAGAAAGTCAGTGACGCGGAAGCCATCGAGCGCCGCCACCATCCGCTCGAGGGCATGGCCCTTGGCGATGCCGCAGAGATCAAGGGTAAGGCTCGGTTCGGATTTCTTCACCGCGTCCGCGCGGGCGGCGATGTCGTGATAGGAACCGGTCGAAGATTCCCGGATCGGCCCGAAGCCATAGCGGCCGACGATCGGCCCGACCGTTGGGTCGAATGCGCCCCGGCTCCGCGCCGCGATGTCAAGGCTCTGCCTGACAACGGTGCAGGTTTCCGGCGATAGCGCCTGCCAGTCGCAAGTACCGGAGGCGTTGAACCGAGCGACCTCCGAATCGGCACGAAACGGCGACATCGCCGCATCGACCGACTCGATGATCGAGCGAATTGCCGCGGCGATAGCGCCTTCCTCCGTGCCGTAGGGCAAGGAGACCCGCCACGATGTACCGAACGCCGGACCGCCGATGACGCGCGCGCCAGATGCAAGCGCCGGCAGCACGCCGGCGAGGAACGCGCTTCCCGCTCCGGTCAGGACGCTGCGTCTGGTCAGCCGCATGGTCTAGCTCCCGAAGTCATCATTGAAAATGCTGTCGTCGTCGATGCCAGCCTCGTCGAGCATTGCGAGCACCGCCTTGATCATCAGCGGCGGCCCGCAGAGGTAATACTCGCAGTCCTCCGGCGCTGGATGATCCTTGAGGTAACGCTCGAACACCACGTCATGGATGAAGCCGATCACGCCGCCCCAGTCATCGCCGGACGCAGGATCGGACAGCGCGACTGTCCAGCGGAAATTCGGGTATTCAGCCTGCAGTCGGTCGAATTCTTCTACAAAGAAGAGGTCGCCGCCGCTGCGCGCGCCATACCAGAAGCTGATTCTGCGCCGGGTGCCGAGCCGTTTCAGCTGATCGAATATTATGGCGCGGAGCGGCGCCATGCCGACCCCGCCGCCGATGAACACCATCTCGCGCTCGCTCTGCCTGGCGCCGAACTCGCCGTAAGGCCCTGTAACGTTGATCGTGTCACCTGCCTTCGCGCTGAAGAGATATGACGAAACGATCCCTGGCGGCAGCGTGCTTTCGCTCGGCGGCGGCAGGGCGAGGCGGACGAGGAGAACGATGCAGCCTTTCTCAGACGGCTTGTTGGCGATCGAATAGGCGCGCGTGACCGGTTCGAGGCTCGCGGCTCGTATCTTGCGGAGATCGAACCGATCCCATGCGGACTTGTGTTCCTTGCCGATGTCAAAATCGGCGAAGGACAGCGCGTAAGCGGGCGCCGTCACCTGCACAAACGCCCCGGCGCGGAACTTGAACTCGGCGCCGGCGGGCAGGTCGAGCACAATCTCCTTGATCAGCGCCGACAGGGTGAGGGCCGAGCGCACGGTGCAGTCCCAGTTCGTGACGTCGAAGAGATCGTCCGGCACCCGCACGACGATATCGCTGCGCATGGTGACCTGACAGGCGAGCCGAACGCCCTCCCTGATCTCGCGACGGGTGAATCGTGCCGCTTCCGTCGGCAGCGCCTCACCGCCGCCGTCCGTCACCATCACCCGGCAGAGGCCACACGTCCCGACGCCGCCGCAGGCCGCCGGCACCGGGATGCCGCCGTCGAGGAGCGCGCCGAGGAGTTTCAGCCCGGCGCGCGCCGGCAGTTTGCGCACCCCGTTGACCGTCACCGTCACTGCACTCGACGGCAACAGGATCGCCCGTGCCGCCATCACCGCGAGGGAAAGCAGCATCACGATGACTGTGAAAACGGCGCTGCCGAGCAGGATTTCGGTCATGGCGGGCCAAACCCTGCAAAGGCGGAAAAGCCCAGTGACATGAGCCCGGTGACGATAAAGGCGATGCCGAGGCCTTCGAGCCCCCTCGGAATGTCGCTGTATCTCAGCCGCTCGCGGATCGCGGCGAATGTGATGATCGCCAGCGCCCAGCCGACGCCGGTACCGAATCCGTAAACCGCACTCTCGGCGAAATCAAACTGGCGCTCGACCATGAACAGGCTGCCTCCGAGGATGGCGCAGTTGACTGTGATCAGCGGCAGGAAGATTCCGAGCCTGCGGTGGAGGCCAGGCGTGTAGCGGTCGAGCGTCATTTCCAGCACCTGCACCACGGCGGCGATGACGCCGATGAAGCTGATCAACCTGAGGAAGCCGAGGTCGATGTCGGGCAGTCCGGCCCACGCCCAAGCGCCCTTGTCGAGGAGATAGGTCTGGATCAGGTAGTTGAGCGGCACGGTGATAGTTTGCACTGCGATCAGTGCAAGCCCCAACCCGAGTGCGGTCTCGACGCGTTGCGAAACGGCGAGAAACGTGCATATGCCGAGAAAAAAGGTAAGCGCCAGATTGTCGCTGAATATGGTCTTCAGGAACAGTTCGCTCATCGCCGCCCCCCTTCCGCTTCGAGGCGGACGCGGTATTGCGGCTGCTCGACCTGCTCGGTGCGCCAACTGCGGATGAACCAGATAAGAAAGCCGATGATAAAGAATGCACTCGGTGCGAGCAGCATCAGGTTGAGCGGCTGGTACCAGCCGCCATTTTCCACCGACGGCAGAATGACGAAACCGAGCAGGGTGCCGACCCCGAACAATTCGCGGACGGTACCGACGATGATAAGAATCAAGCTGTAGCCGAGGCCGTTGCCGAGGCCGTCGAGAAAACTCGGCCACACCGGATTGTGCATGGCGAAGCCTTCCGCCCGTCCGAGGACGAGGCAATTGGTGACGATCAGTCCGACGAAAATCGATAGCCGCTGGCTCATTTCGAAGGCGTAGGCCCTCAGGAACTGGTCGGCGACGATCACCAGCGACGCGATGATGGTGATCTGTACGATCAAGCGGATCGATGGCGGGATGTGGCGGCGGATCAAGCTGATCGATGTGTTCGCCAACGACAGGACGACCGTCAACGAGACGCACATCGTCAACGTGGTCGCAAGCGACGTGGTCACCGCTAGGGCCGAGCAGATACCTAGAATCTGCAACGTGATTGGATTTTCAGCGATGATCGGCCGCGATAGGCGCTTCGTGTACGGCGTCATGGCGAAATCTCCCCGGCTCTAAGCCTGGCGAGGAATGGGCCGAAACCGAAGTCGCCCAACCAGAAGTGCAGCATGTTGGTGATTCCCGTCGTGGTGCGCGTCGCCCCGGTGATGCCGTCTACTTCATACGGGCCGCTGGCCTGACCGCGGATGACCGAGATGCGGATCGCGCCGGTCTCGTCGGCAATCTCCTTGCCCGGCCATAGCGCCTGCCAGGCGGGATCCTCGACTCGTGAACCAAGTCCCGGCGTCTCACCCTGTTCGTAGACGGTAAGTGCCGCGACCTTATTGAGATCGCTTCCGAGTGCCAGATACGCATAAATGGTCGATTGATAGCCGCTGCCGTGCACCGGCAGAACGATCAGCGCGATCTCCTCGCCGCGCCGCAGGATGTGAACCAGCGCCAGGTTCGCCCGCCGGCCGATGCCGGCAACATCTGCCTCGCGGGGCAGCGCCATGCTGAGTGCCGGGTCGGAAGCGGCGGCGCGCTGGTCGTAGTTGGCAGGATCGGTGGCCGTTTCGAAGGAACCCGTGCTGAGATCGACGAGCCGCGTTTCGATGGAGCTGGCGCCGGCTTCGCGCAGGATGTTGGCCATGCCCGGTAGCGCCGCGATCATCGCCTCCATGCGCGCCTGGCGCTGGCGTTCGAGATTGGCGAGCTGTAACGGTTTCAGCGTGACTGCGGTCACCGACACCACCGTCGCCGACACCAGGGCGACAAGTAAGGCAACGCTAAGCGTCTTGACGCAGCTATCGTTAGGTAGCGCGAGGAGCCGACGCCACCAGGCGAGCGGGTTCAGATCAGCCACGGCGATGCCTCCTGCGATGTGCATGCAGCCAAACGACAGTGTGGTCGATCACCGGTGCGAAAATAGAACCGAGCAAGACGGCAAAGACCACCGCAGACGTCTCTACCGCGCCGCCGGCCGCGCCAAGAGCGACCGTGAACGCGCCGATAAATCCCCCGTAGATCAGGCGCCCGGGATTGGTGGCCGCCGCGCTGACCGGATCGCAGCCCAAGAATATCAGTCCGAAGGCGAAGCTGCCCGACATGAGGAGCGCGAGGGGATCGGTGACGCCGGCAAGAAGTCCGGCGACGGCGAAGCCTGTGAACGCGGCAACGATGACCCGCCACGAGATTAGCCCCAGGAGGACCAACAGGACGGCACCGGGAAGGGTCGCCAGTCCGATCAGACCGCTCGCCGCGCCGGGGGCGCCGGCCGGGAAGGAGAAGAAGAGAAAGGTCAGCCCAACCGTTGCGGGATTGAGGAAGGCGCGTCCCCGTCCGCCGAATATCTGCTCGCCGATTACGACGCCGAAGCTAAGCGCCATCGCAATCTGCCAAAGCGGCACTGCAGCAGGCAGCATGACAACGAATGCGATGGCGATGACGATGCCGTCCCATCCGATCATCGAATGCCGCGACCATGCGAACACGATCTGCCAGCCGAACGTCACAAGCAGGGCGACGGCGATCTCCAGCATGAGGACGGCCCCCTGCTCATAGAGCGCGCCCACAAGCGGCGGCAGCACCGCAACGATAAAAGCGACGGCAATGCGGTCGGCGGTCCACTCTCCACGCATGTGCAGAGACTCAGCCACCGCAGGGTGCGCTCCTTGAAATCGGGAACTTGCAGCGCGCGCGCGCCCAGGCGCCGTGATCATGAGTTCCGGTCGCCATCAATTGCCCTCTTCGAGATCGTCGAGAACCGAACGAAGCAGCGCGCCGTAGTCGGCCTTGCTGGCGCAGACATGGGAGAGGAGCGCCATGTCCTCCTCAATGAGCTCCAGACAGCCGAGCCGCTCCGCCGTTTCCGCATCCCCGACGCTGAGCGCGCGGAGCAACGGAACCGGAAGAATGTCGAGCGCCATCGCGCGCTCGAACGCCGCGAGTGGAATGAGCGGCGGCGGCACATCGCGCCCGTTGCCGAAGAGGCGCGACAGTATCGTTAACCGCATCGTCTCGCGAACCGCTGGCAGCACCGACACCTGGGTATGATGGCGGCCGAGAAATCCAGCCTCGCGGCCGCTGAGCGCCGAGCCCGACACGATGCGAAAATCGCCATCGCCGATTTCGCCCTCGGTCAGATCGTCGAGGTTTGCGCCGATCCTCGTCCGCACCAGCCGTGGGTCGCGCACCCCGGGACCGGTGAGCGCGACCACGCGCTCCGTCCACAGTCTGCCTGTCGCCAGCAGATGTCCGATGGCGATGACGTCCTGATAGCCGACATGCCATACCACGCGACCGCCGCCGACCGGTGCGAGGTGGTGGATGTGTGTGCCCGGCAGGCCGGCCGGATGCGGACCGCCGAAGCGGACGCAGCGGATGCGCTCCTTGCTTTCGTCGGCAAGCGCTGGCCCTGGAGACTGGCACACGAAAACCGGACCGGCGGTTAGCAGGAGCAACACATCGAGACCTGCGCGAAAGGGCTCCGCATGGGACTCAAGTACGACCGCTGCATCGGCGGCGAGCGGATTGGTGTCCATGGCGGTGATGAAAATCGAGTCGGGCACTGCTTCCGGGTCGGGGATGCGGCCGAACGGCCGGGTGCGAAAGGCGGGCCATAGCCCGGACTTCAACAGAAGTTCCTGGATTCCATCACGCGACAGAGCCTCCGGCGAAGCGGCAAAAAATTCCGCGCCATCTCCCGCGAGATCGATCACCAGAGAGTCCAGCGCGCGCCTGCGGCCCCGGCCGATTGCCGCGATTGCGCCGGCAGCGGGGGAGGTAAACGCGATCTCAGGCCGCCGCCGATCGACAAACAAGGTCTGGCCGGCTGTTACGCGATCTCCGACTTCGACGCTGAGAGCGGGGCGAACTTCGGGGAAATCGGCACCTAGCAGCGCGACCGAAGTGACTTCTGCGCCGTCCTCGATCACCTGCCGCGGCGCACCGGAAACAGCAATGTCGAAGCCGCGCCTGATCGGAATGCGCATGCCACTCCTTTACACTATAGCCTGCGGCCTTCCTGGCCAGAGGTGGACCCATTTTGTGAGACAGTTTGGCGGCTTTGCTAAGGTGGATCGTGTTGGTATTTGCCGCCAGCTTCTCCGTCATTTCCTGTGTAGCATTGACCTCATCGGGTGTCTTTCTAGCGAAGGATGCCTACTCATCTCAAAGCAGTTCAAGGAAGCTCTCCCAATGCCAAAACCGATTATCGACAAAGCCGAAGTGTCCATCGATCTTCCGAACAGGTTCTATCATGGGTCGTTTGGCCGCTCGAGCAACTACGACGTTAAAGTGGATGAGGTGGGGGTGCATATCGCTCTTGATCATCGGGGGGAGGAGCCGCGCCATGTTGCCTTTCACCTACACCACTATCTGTTCACTGGCATACTGGAAACCATCGCGAACGAAATCACCGAAAAGAACGAGCTTCCAGACATGGACAGCGACCGGCTGCGCGAAGCAGCGACAAAACTGGCGCAAGCTCTAAGTTGATACGTCCAAGTGGCCAAGGCACACATTCTCATCATCGGACCGGTTAAGGTGCTATCGCCCTATTTCGGCGTGGTCCTTCATGAATGATAAATGCATAATTCCTGATAGACTAGCTGCCATCATCACGGTTCCCGGACGCCAGTACGCCCATGCCTAACTGGCATTCGGGAAAAGCGCACCGTCATCAGTAACGGGCCTACTTAGTCGGGTACTAGTAGGGAGACAGGGACAGACCCGATCCGGCGATTATACACCGGAACTACACCGACGCTTGACTTGGGTCAAACGGCGCAGCGCCATTGTCCGATATATTCAAACAGTGGTCAGGACATACGACGCGTTCTCATCTGAGATCAGGCTTTGCGCGGTCGAAACATCTGGAAGGAACAGGCATGGGCAAGACATTTCTGGTCGCCGTTGATGGGTCACTGCAAGGTTTGAAAGCGATGGATTTGGCAATAACGCTCGCCAAAGCCTCGGATGCCGAACTTGTGTTGATCCATGTCGTTCCGCGTGAGCCCGTGCCCGAAGGAATTGAGAAGTGGGCTGAGGTGGAAGGCCTCTCCGCGGAAGAAGCGCGAGCCCGAGTACACATAGGCAGGACTCTGGGTGACAACATCACGCGTGAGGCTGAGACCCGAGCGAAAGATGCTGGTATTGGCCGCGTGTCGTCCCGGGTTACCGAAGGGAATGTTGCGAAAGAAATTGTCGACGTTGCCATGGATATCGAAGCGGACATGATTTTTCTAGGCAGCCGGGGTCTCAGCAATGTGCAAGGGTTGTTACTTGGCAGCGTTGCGCAAAAAGTTTCGCATTTGGCCCCGTGCACCTGTGTCTTGGTGAAGTAGCGGGGCAGGAACCGCACTCAACAATTTCCGAAGCATCACAGTCGTCCCTCTGACCTGTTCCTCCGGTCGTTCCGGGCCGTATCTGTGTAAGCCTTAAAAGCCGACCGGATGCTTGCAAATGATGTGGGTAAAGTGACCGTCTCGGCTTCCTAGCGGGAGCCCGGAAAATCAGGCTACAGCCAGTGGCAACGC
>PVMK01122994.1_pt1 | contig 38720 bp, 25 predicted proteins | sample 1853481 | NCBI WGS metagenome assembly PVMK01 (sample SAMN08533507, study PRJNA380276) | Marine sediment metagenome, whole genome shotgun sequencing project.
TCGTGTTGTCTCCGCTGCTAGTCGCAATTTGAGAGCTGTCTGGACTAAAAGCAACATTAAAAACTGCCCCGGTATGGGCTTCAAGAGTATGCGTAATCTCTCCAGTGGAGGCATCGTAGATTACGGCAATATTGTCTGCTCCGGCCGAAGCCAGCAATTCTCCATTGCCGCTGTAGGCGACGTCCCAAATTGGAGCAGAATGCGATTCCAGAACAGTTCGCAGTTGGCCAGTATCAACATCCCAGAGGTGAATACTCCTATCCCCTCCCCCCTGAGATCAGTTGCGATCCATCTGGACTAAAGGCGATGGCTTGCACCCAATTATCATGGCCAATGAACCGGCGGACGATTTCTCTTGATTCTAAATCCCACAAAATCATACTCAAGTCGTCGCTCGCTGTGGCTAGAAACTGGCCATCCGGGCTAAATGCTGCCCGGTTGACCAGCTGTGTCGGATCGTGACCGACGAGTTCGCCAATCAGCTCGCCGGTGGCAACATTCCAAAGAAAGACGAGTCCCTCGGATCCAGCGGTCGCCAGGATATCTCCTTCCGGGCTGAAGACCGCACTTTGGAGAAGGCTGGGATGCTCTCGAAGATAGGTGATCAGACCCGGACTCGCTTGAAGGCCAGACAAAACACCGCCGATAGTTTCAACCGACTCGTTTATGGCAAGAGCTTCCAGGCTAAGCAACACAGCTAGATCTAATTGCGGTCCGCGAAGAGTAGTAGATTGGGCGGCAAGCTGGCGTGACAATGCTAATTCAGCCTGTTGATCGGCCCTGTCTCGTTCAACTTCCGCATCATTTCGCGCCAATTCAGCGAAGGAGGCTTCCTGATTCGCTCGTAAACGTTCGGCTTCGGTGGTTGTCTGGGCTTCAATCGCTTCGGCAGCCCGGGTGCCGCAAGATTCGAATTCTCATGTGCTTGAAACTCCGCAGTCGTCCGGACGATAACCTCGGTTGCCCGCGCATTCGCCTCCTGTTCTGCGTCCTGTCTCTCACCAACGGCAACAAAGGCCGCGACTACCGCCATAACAAACACGACAGCCAGTATCGCGGTCAAATATCTGAAGCGACGAGTGGACCGTAATTGATCTTCCGCCCTCTGATGCTCAGACTCCGCCCTGAGACGCTGTTCCTCGGCGAGATTCTGCGCGGATTCGAGTTCTTTTTGCCGCCTTGCTTCTTGCTCCGCAGCCTGCCGCTCTCGCATGGCGACACCTGCGTCAATGTATTCACGCTCTGCCATTCCGAGATCGCGTTTCTGTTTTTGTAACCAGGCCTCAGCCTCACCAAGCGGGACTCCGCGGAGCAATGCACCATCATCCCTGTCGCTTTCATCCCACTGTCTTAGAGCGACCCTCAGCCTCTCCTGCCACGTTCGGAACGCTCTTTCCTGGTTCATCCATTCGCGCAGTCTACCCCAGCCTCGGATTAAAGCCTCATGTACCACCTCTACCGTCTCGACTCCATCTGGCGTCAGTCCAGTAACCACCAGGCGTGCATCGGCAAGTTGTTGAGCTAGCAGCCAGTTGTCCTCGCCAAGCTCTTTTCGGGTTGCCAGCCGGCGGGTATCCTCCGTGCCCTCACCAGGTCTTACCATTTGGGTAAAGGCGTGGCGTGTCCGGCTTTGATCAGTGGCGTTTAGCTGCTCATAAATCTCGTCGGCATAGCGGGCGAGCGACCCTTCGACCCTGCCAACAGCATCGTAAGCCGCATGGGTAAGACGACGACCTGTTCGGCGGTCCCAAAGTAATGTCAATGCAAACTCAAGCAGGGGAAGGTTTCCGGGCTCGTCGCCTACGTCATCCAGTATTCTATCGACCAGGCCCGCCTCAAATATGACGTTCTTTTTGCCCGCAGGGCTTTCTATAGCCCTGGCTAACTCCGCCCTTGTCATTGGACCGAGTTTTACGTCCGAATCTTGGAGAGCGTCGGCGAATGGCCGGTTGGCCAATGCTTGCCCCATGAAATCCGCTCTTAAGGTGAGTACGAGTGTGAAGTCTAGGTCCTGGCGATTCCGGCTTGCGGCAATGGCCTGAAACAGCACATTTGGATAGATACGTCTGATCTCTTCGTCGGTGCACAGGGTATAAAGCTCTTCAAATTGATCGATGACCAATAGCTGATTCGTGCCGGTTTCTTGTTGCTTCACCAACCGGTCGAGGACATCATCTAGCTCCAGATCGCCGGTTCTGAGGGCGTTACCCATCTTCTTGATCTCGAGCAAACGCTCGGTCTCACCACTATTGCCATCGAGCTCAGTGACCAATGCCTCAGCCAGAGAATGGAAAGGCCTGCTACCGGGTCGCACGGTAAAGATATTCCAAACACCGGCATCTCTAATTCGTGGAAGAAGTCCGGCAAAAACAACGGAAGACTTCCCGCTGCCCGATGGACCGATAACGGCGGCCATGTGGTGGTTTGTCACGGTATCTACTAATCTTTCTGTGAACAGCTCTCTACCGAAGAAATATGGGGCATCCTCCTCCCTAAACGCATATAGACCGCGATATGGGCTGGACAACAGCACCTGACTCATAGGCGTTATCCCAGCATAGGTAGAGACAGGTGACATCTCCTGGCTATCTGCTGAAGTAGCTATAGGCACAAACTGTGGTTCTTGTCGCTGCGGCCCGATTGAATCCCCAAGTGCCCGCATCAATGCCCCTGCAAATTCGCCGGCTGTCTGATATCTATCTTCTGGATCTTTGCGTAACCCTTTGAGTAATACGCTTTCTACTTCAGGCTCAATGGAATTGTTCAACTCGCTTGGCATGGGGACTGGGTCGGTAACATGCTTGGACATAATCGCGTACGAAGTATCTGCCTCAAAGGGTACACGCCCGGTCAGCATTTCATATGTTATTACCCCTAGGGAATAGGTGTCCGATCTGGCATCGACTCTTGTTCCTTGCACCTGCTCGGGCGACATGTAGGCAGGCGTGCCAGATAGAGCACCTGTCTTGGTGTGTCGAGTCGAATAGACCATCCTGGCCAGCCCAAAGTCAGTTAGCAGTACATCACCATCGGATGAAAACATGATGTTTCCCGGTTTTAGATCCCGGTGAATCATGCCCCTGGAGTGTGCATAGTCGATAGCATCGGCCAGGGTCCCGACTATCCTCGATACCTCGTCAAGACTAAACTGGCTCTCCCCATCTTCGTTCGATCGCTTTCGTCGTTCGGCAAGCTCAGCCTTAAGCGTAGGTCCTTCGATGAACTCCATGACGATAAAATAGAGATCATCTTGATCGTCGTAGTCGTAAACTTGAACGATATTGGGGTGCCGCAGCCGAGCCACGGCTGTGGCTTCCCGTTCAAATCGTTCTATGAAGTCACTTTCCTCAGCCAGATGACCATGCAGAACTTTTAACGCGACGTAGCGATCAAGGCTTGCTTGATATGCCTTGTAAACTCTGGCCATCCCCCCACGCCCGACACGAATCACTATTTGATACTTGCCAAGCGTTTTACCTATCAGTTCACTCATCAATAACTTCCTTGGAGGCATCTACGTATAGATGGATATGAGTCCAGTGACGCTGAACAATCAACTCGAAATCTTGCGCATCGAGCAGGTAAGATTGTACTGAACGCCAGATTGGTTGTAAATAGACGGCCGATCTCCAATTATCCATTAGACTCTACGGAAGATGAAGAATCTGGTTTCGTCGAAGGACTGATACCGGGGGCTCTATTGTTGTGCTGGTCAGTCGCCGCTTGTGACCTTGCCGCGTGTCTTTAGAAGATATATGCCCAGGGTTGAAGCTACCAGAAGAGCGGCAACAAGTGCATACAAACCGTAATAGGCTTCAGAGTCATTTTCGTCTGCTGTAGCCTCATTAATCAAACTCCGTCCCGCAAATGTTTGCTCTGAATTGCCCGGAGTGGCCGTCGATTTGGCTTCAATTTCGCCAGCTGATGATAACTCATTGGCTGTGTGAGTTGGGTCAAGGCGTGGTGTAGACAGGGAGGTAGCAGCAAGCCTCGGCGTACTGATGATTACGGGCGTCTCGGACGCTACGGGGGTTATTGTAGAAGTTGGCGTATCAGATGGCGTAGGGGAAAAGGTACTCGGTGGGGTAGCGGTCGCGAACAAAACCGCGGTCGGGCGGAATCCCGGTATGGCGACAGAGGTTTCTATCTGATCAATGTCCTCTACCCGATGTTGCTCCACGACAATAATGGGCGCTCCGCCAATTAAGCATTCCTCGTGACATACTGCCCCTTGTAGTAATAGTTGGTAGCCACCATCGCTGGCTTGAATAACGGCCGATTCGCCAAGATAATTCACGAGTCGAGCTTGATTATCTAGAGCCGGCATCGAGAGGACCACATCCTGGGGGGTTCGAGCCCAGGCTATCCTTGTTACGAACTCCGACCGGTAAATGTCGCAACATAATAATGAGGGTGTTGCTTCAGGCTCACATTATTAAACCTTCCAGGTATTCGATGGTCGTCGCGTAAGCTTGATATGCAGGCCGCTTGCTGAAATCCTGCCGGATCAGACCGAATGACTCTGCCCCAGTCGGAAGCAAAACATCCGCCAACTTATATACAGCGATTCTATCCGCCCCTGTAGCAAAGCCGAGCGCGTGGGCCTGAATGATAAACCAGGCTTGCTGTTCCAAATCTACCTTAAACGCAGGCCTGTCTACGGGCCACTGTGGATCCATGTTCGCGTTTGTCTCATTCACCCAAATACTTTTCTCTAATCCATATTCGTCCAGCAATTCACCAACTGACTCGATGATGGAAAGCACAGTATCCGGTCGAAAATAGATGTGCAGAGATATTACATCGAAGAACCAATCATTCGAATTGGCCTCAGGGTCGGCTTTGGCCACCTCTAAGAATCTGCGCAGGAATGTTTGATCATGCCACCAGGTGACTCCTGCAAGGTGGATAGTTGCCTCAGGATCTTCTTCCTTGATGACTAGGTAGGCCACTTTTAATAGCCTGTAATATTCCTCCACCGAACCCGCAAACTCGAAACCGTATACATCGGATGGAATCTCTGGTTCGTTCCAAATAATCCAGTGGTGAACGTCTCTTGGCCCGTAATAGCGGGCTATTCGACGGGCGTAATTTGCCCAATAGTTTCCGGGATCGTCGATTGGCAGTTCCAATCCAATGGGCACTCCAGCTTCTGTTCCATCTTCTGAAGCCCAGGGTGCTGTATTCTTTAGCAGACCAACAACCATTCGGCCATTTCGCTCCGCTTCAACTAACCACTCTTCACGCACATGTAGCGTGTTCCAATCCTCTGGTCCCAAAGGCTGAATTTCTCTCCAGTAAAAGAGGATGCGCTCCCAGCCTACGTTCAACATAGCCGCCTCTTCTGGGGACCAAAAAGCTTCGGCAACGCCAAATCTTGGATCTGGTTTGTCGTCAGAGGTTACTGCCTCCAGATTGGTCGCAAAGAGGGCAATTGAAATACAGGCAATGACAATGGCCACTAGATTTCGAGGCGATGGAACCATCGCCGTTCGGGAGAATATTTTATACAGACTCATGGATTTTTACCGAAATTTCTTGGTGAACATCGCCAATGATACCATCCGAAAACCTTGGCGACAGCCGTATTACATTTTTGGTATACTCAGCCTGATGCGTCTACGCGAAAGTCAGGCAGAAATTCTAAAGTATCAGCATGGCCGGTTGGCCGTCAGTGCCGTTCCGGGAAGTGGAAAGACGTTCATCCTATCGCTCTTGGCCACAGAACTGCTGGCAGATTCACGCTTAGATGTTGAAACGGGGCAGCAAGTATTAATAGTGACCTACTTGAATTCCAGCGTTGAAACATTTCAGGAGAGGATTCGAGCCAATCTTCAGGAGCGGAACTTGCCCCAGCTCGGATTTGACGTTCGAACCCTACATAGCCTGGCCCTCGAAATCGTCCGCGCCGGGCTCGGTAGTTCTTCTGTCGAGGTTGACAATCTTGTCATCGCCGATGAGTCTCAGACAACCTCATTTGTATCTCTGGCGGTAATAGGTTGGATAAATGCGAATCGGCCGGCTTGGGACGAGCTTCTTTCAGGTGAGAGTCCCCAGGATCGCGTTCGATGGCAGGCAATTATTGAGAAGATTGCCCGGACATATATTCGAGAGGCGAAAAATTCACGATACAGTCCGCGAGACGTTTTGGAACGGCTGAATCGCGACGAACCCCGTGTCGAGGATTATTTGCCAGCTCTTCCCCAGATTAGAGAGCGAGGTGAAGGCTATACAGTAACGGAGTTTCCACTGACAGGTATGCTGGCGGATATCTACTCGATATACCAGTCTGCATTGATGCAGCAATCGGCTCTGGATTTTGACGATTTGATATGGCGAGCGGCCGATTTAATGTCGTCTAATCCAGCGTTACAGCGAGAACTTCGGAAAAGGTGGCCGTTTGTACTTGAAGACGAAGCTCAGGATAGCGTGCCATTACAGGAGCTTCTACTGGATTATCTGACCGGCGAAAGTGGAAATTGGGTTCGGGTCGGCGATCCAAATCAGGCCATAACGAGCACATTTACCGCAGCCATCCTCGCTATTTCAATAACTTCCTCGATCGCAGCGACGTTAAAACCCTGCCACTTCCTCGATCGGGTCGTAACGCTCCTCGGATCCTGGGTGCCGCTAACACGTTAGTGCGATGGGTATCGGAAAACCACCCAGTTTCCGAGGTTCGCGATAACGCCTTTCGTCGACAGATAATTTTGCGGCGCCAGAGGATGATGCCCAGCCCAACCCGCCGGACGATGAATCAAATATTCAGATCAGAGTTTTCAGTCATCGGGAGGAGGAGGAACTGCCGGGAATTGCGCAGCTTGCTCAGCGGTATGTAGAAAAACACCCAAATCAGACACTGGCTATTCTAGTTCCAACAAACTACATTGGGCATAAAATGGCCCAATGCTTGGATACGCGAGATCTCGTCTACGATAATCTGCTTCGCAGCAACGTGAGGATCAAAGAGATAGCGGCTTCTTTTAACGCCTTGATCTCTATGCTTGTCGATCCGCTCAATACGAAAGCCTTGGCCGAGACGTACTCAACGCTAGAGGAACAGAAAATACCTTCCGCTGTCGATGAATCAATTGATGCAGATCGAATCAGGACTATCCTGATTAGTGTCCATCGGCCCGAGGCATTCCTATTTGCCGAAAACTCAGAGCAATTTAACCTCTCGCTACCAAAGAATATTGCGAATGAGGAGGAAATACGTTTCCTTAGTCAGTTTGCCAAATACCTTCGCGCAATCTTCCAATTGCGACCTTTAGCATTCGACGATCTAATTCTGTCCATAGCCGATGAATTATTTGCCTCATCGAATGGGCAAGAGACAACCAAGGGCAGCCTCGATTTAGCCCTCGCCTATCAACTTGCTGGAGCCGCCCGTACATGGCTCGATATCCATCCTGAGTGGCGGCTTCCGGAAATAAATGCCCAGCTTTCTAGTATCGCCCGGGGTAGTCGAACTATTTTTATATCTGCGGTTCAGGGTTATAAACCGGAACCAGGACGAATCACTCTGTCAACTCAGCATGGAGCCAAGGGCATGGAGTGGGATGCTGTCTTCTTGCTAGGCGTCGATAGTCAGTGGATACCAGGCAATCTGGATGCCCATTTTATCGGTATTTACGAGCCGGTTGGGGGCGATCCATCGGCAGAAGCAGTAGCACAGCTGCGACATCTAATGGACGGAGATGCAGGGCTATTTCCCGGTAGAACGGCTACTCAAACTGCGCATATTGAGGTTATCTGTGAGAGGCTCAGGCTTCTCTATGTAGGAATAACCAGAGCCCGCCGTTTTCTCCATATTAGCAGGAGCAGGAAAACACGATACTTCGAAAAGGAAATCGCCTCAGAGCCGGCGACCGTTATGGCAATCCTATACCAGTATATTAGCCAAGGAATTGCAGGATAAGGGTGGGTTGAAATGTTACTTCTGGATAAATCATTGAGGAGAGAGCTTCGCGATTTTCAGCGTCCGTAATAGAATATCTTTATGAGCATCTATAATCCGTTCTTTCACCGGGGTGCAATTCGGCGAGCCGAGGAATTTCACGGCCGTTTTGACCAGCTATCTCAGATTCTGGGCCTCTTTCGGAATGGCCAGAGTGTGTCGGTCGTAGGACCACGCCGGATCGGCAAGAGCTCGCTGTTATTACACCTCAGAAGGCCCACCACTCAGCAGGAATCAGAAATGGCTCCAACTAAAGCCGTGTACGCCTTGGTCGATTGCCAAGAGCTTGGTGACTCTCCACCTGAAGAGGTGTATGAGGCCCTGATGACATGCATAATGGATTCCGCCGGTATGCGAAGCAGTGCTTCATCGCAAATTGAGAGACCGGGAACATACCGCTCATTGGACGTGGTCCTTGGAGAACTGTTCCGAGAAGGCTCAAGCGTATTCGTACTTCTTGACGAATTCGAACTTCTGGCCGCAAACGAGCGGCTAACCCCATATTTTTTTGCTCGGCTTCGAGGTCTTACCACCAAATACGGGTTGGCTTATCTAACTGCCAGTCAGCGACCTTTGTTCGATATCACAGCCGATGAACAGATTCTCAGTTCTCCCTTTTTTAACATCTTCGTCACGCTATCACTCGGCTTATTTTCCAATCAGGAAGCAGAAGAACTTTTCCCAAGAAGGTTGGTCGACACGGGGGTTGAGTTTTCACAGGATCTGTGTAACTACCTGATATACCTTGTCGGTCCCCACCCCTTCTTTCTCCATATCGCTGGCTACCATGCATTTAATGCAGTTGCCGAAGGGAGCATTGGCGGAGCAACAGTGCCTTTTGATAAACTTGATGCGCAGATCGAGATCGAAGCTGACTCACATCTTGGATATCTCTGGCAGAATCTATCCCAGGAGGAGCAATACTGCCTGGCGACGCTAAATGGACCAGTCGACCCAATGCGCCAACTAGAGCAGCAGTGCCTTGTTGAAACTGGCGATTCTGGTTACACATACACAAGCGAGATTCTGAAGAGATATGTTCGTAGACAGATAGTACAGGGCATCATTCAGGCCGGCCCCTTTGTTATCGATCAGCAGCGACACCAGGTGCAGGCTGATGGTCGAGAGCTAAATCTGACTATTTCACAGTTCGACCTATTGTCTCGATTAGGCCAACAAACAGGACAGGTGGTTCCTGGGTCGCAGTTGGAGATAGCGGTTTGGGGGGATACATTGCTTGACGATCCGGACAGGCTCAAGACCTTAATCAAACGACTAAGAAGAGCCATTGATCCTTACGACAAATGGATCGTTAGCGAACGTGGTGTAGGATATGCTCTTCGAGAGCCATCGTCTTAAGAGGGTAAAGTCGGCCCTTCGTCAATCTAAGCGCCTGCTATTAGCTAGCGCACTATTTGTGCTGTCGGCCATCACTTTAATGACAGCCCCTAGCCATTCTCTCGCCCAATCCTCTACTCCCGTCTACTGGCGATACGACGCGCCGGATAAGCTCAGCCATATTGAGACCGCGGATGTAGATAACGACGGGGTTGAAGATATCGTTCTGGTTGCCGGTGATTCGGATGTGATTCTTATCGGCGCGGATGGCCTGGCCCGGTGGCCTGCTCCTTACCGGGTCTCCACACCAGTACTTGGTATTACGACCTCCAACTTGCATGGCAAAATGGAGCCTTTGCTCGAGATTCTGATAATGACTGAGGCAGGGTTAACAACCTTAGACAGTTCTGGCGAGCAATTATTCAGCGTTTCATTACCTGATCCGCCGGCCGCATTTTCCCCAATTTCGGCCGGTAGTGATGGGTCGAAAGATATACTCTTTGCCCAGAACAATGGAGAGATCAAGAAAATCGATCGCAATGGTCAACTGATTTGGGAGCATGCGTTTCCTGATGCGGATACACTGGAAGCTAATCCGAGATTAATCGTGGCTGACATCAACCGCGATGGTCAGGATGAGATAATCTACAGTTATTTTACTGGCGAAGGTTTTAGCAGACTGGCGCTGCTTGGGCAATCCGGCGACCTATTATGGGAGCGCTCTAACAGCGGAAATGTTACGGCATTGGCAACCGTGGAATTTGATCCTGATTCACCCCTAGAGATTGCTTTGGGAACAAGTTTAAATCGTGTGTACCTGTATACGGCCGATGGTGAGCGGCGCTGGCCATATCGATCCCCGAACAAGCCGATTACAACCCTGACCGAAGCCATTCTCAATGACACGCCTGCTCTTGTCGTTGGCACATCTGTGGGCAAGTTGATTGCTTACGATGAACAAGGACGTCGAATATGGGAGGGATCTTACAATCCTACACCCGAGCGACCAGTTCTTGCGGTCTCGTCCACGCCCGGAGCGCGTTCCCAGGGAAATCCTGTCGCTCTTGCTGTCCTTCTTGGCCAAACACCAGAAGATGCTGAGCCTCCCGAGGTAATCTTGCTCGATGGAGATGGACGTCGACTTGAAACGTCATTTCCGCAAACTGATAGCGCAGCTCTTTCAAGACTGGTCGATGTCAATCATGATGGAGTAAACGAATTGCTGTTGGCAGGATTCGCTACCGTCGAATTACTGGATCCCGGCATCGGTGCGCGTCAATATTCAGGTGCCTGGGATTACAGGCTTGGAGCCAGCCCACAGGCATTCCTGGTTGCGGATATCGACCAGGACAATAGGCAAGAGTTACTTCTCGGCACCGATGATGGAAGTCTACATGCCTTACGGAGCAATGGAACAATGATGTGGGCCATCGATCTTGGGGGTGTCGTGAACGATATCGGCGTCGCCGGAAGTAGTGGCGAGTCGGGATCGCAGATCATCGTGGTTCATAATAACAGCTCGATAACTGACGATGGACTGGGGACGCTTGAGGGATGGTTGGAGGTACTGGATTCAACCGGTCAAATCCAATGGTCTAAATCATTCCCATCAACCATCACCTCTATGCTTGTGGGAGACATTAACCGAAGTAATCCTGCTGAAATTGTCATAGGGACCTCTGACGGACAGATCATCGCTTATTCGCTTTCGGGAGATGAGTTCTGGCAGTCAACAGTGAACGCCAGCGTCGATCATCTAGTCCTTGTCAATGATGCCGGCGGAGTTGACATTCTTGCGGCAACCGGTGCAAACAAGATTGACCGATTTGACTACAAAGGCACCGGCTACATTCGTAAAGCCGAATACATGGAGGAGATAGTTGATGTCTTCGACCTAACTCGGGATCCTGAGTTGGTTCTGGTTCTGGTCGTGGCTATCGAGGATGGAACGCTGAGAGGGATCAGCTCGGGAGGGAATCAGCTGTGGCAAGTGGATTTGCCCGGATCACCGGTGCTCTCGATTCCGGCCGACAATTCGATCCTGGTCGCTACAGACGAGGACCAGCTGTTGCGGGTTAATATCGATGGTGAAATAGCCTGGCGGCAATTGGATCCTGGCCGGATTACCAGCCTTTACTGGGGAGATCTCGACGGTGATATCCAGGCCGATATCGCCATAGGTAATCGCGAGGGCGACGTAAAACTAGTTACCGGTGACGGTGAAACAACCTGGGATGAACTAAACCTTGACAGTGAAGTGACCGCCGTGTCGGCGGTCAGGAACTTGCCAAGTCTTCAAGCTGACCTGGTCGCCGTAACGGATAACGGAATCGTCCAGCTCTTTAAGTCGCAGGCAAATCGGCCACCGCTAATAATTAATCCCCGTACGGAGGTCGATGAGGGGAGCTACAGCATTAGTGTATCTGTGATTGATGTTGAGACTGACCCAGTGGCTGTAGAACTGGAGATGTACAACCCTGACATCGATCTGTGGGAAACTGTTGGTGAAAAAGTCGCTTCTGGGGGAAGAAGTACCCTTTTCTGGGCCGTCAATCCGCCTGAAGATGCTTCAGAAGTTCGTTACCGCTTTCGATACGACGACGGGTCGCATAGCGGTATTGTTGAGCCAGCTACTGGGCCGGCAACAATCCCGCCTGCTCCAATTCTTCGAGATGTCCTGCTTATGCTTTTCTTTGGCATTGTTGGCGTGGGTGGTGCAGCGCTTTATGTCCGGCAAGCCAGATCGCCAGCCGCCAGAGCTCGTCGTTTCTATGTCCGCCTAAGCCAGAAACCTGAGCAGACTCTTGATATGCTCGACGGAGAGTACAGCCGGACGAATGGCTCACCCTATTTCCTTCTAAATCTGGCGAATGCAGCCCGGCTTGATAACAATCGCACACTATCAAGCCTGGCTGACGGTATCTATTTGCTAGAAAGCCGTCCTGAGGCGGCTTTGAGGATTATTATCAGTGCTCTTGAAGATGCCGAGGCAATCGAACCGCAATGGTCAGGTCTGGAAGATTGGCAGCTTTTGTATAGAACCGGGTTGTCGCTAATCACCGCACCGACGACTACAGAGATAGGTTTGCTTCGAACCCAACTTGACCTGCTACTTCAGAATGACGGGCTGTTCGGACCGGATGTGCAGGAGATGCCAGGATTATTACCGGTCTTGACTACATTGCGCGACTCTGAGCGTGTAGACCTGGTAGAGGACAGGCTCGTTTATCTTAATGAATCAATTGGATTGCTGAGACAGCTCCAACATCATACAGCCGCTTACCCGGTTCAGATTGAAAAAGCGATTAACCAGGCTATTGTCAATCGATGGCTAGGTCTGATCAAGGCTGAAGTTGAAGAGTTGCACGGACGCGCCCAGTTAGTGATTCAACTACTTACCAGGCACTTGGCGCCGGAAAAAGAGCCATTGGTTGTCTTAGAGATCACGAACTCTGGGCGTGCATCAGCCGAACAGATTGTTGTGACCCTGCAGGCGAATCCGCAATATAGCAAGGCAACAAGATCACAACTCGTTCCAATCCTGTCACCGGGGCGAAAACGACAGGTTCAGTTCGCGGTAGATCCCGAGATTCGAGAACCGTTCCGGGTCGTCTTCTCAATCACATACGACGATCGTCACAGCAGTGGGCATATATTGGATTTCGCCGACCTGATACATCTTCTTCCACCGATTCGCGACTTCAAACCAATAATAAATCCCTACTCGCCAGGTATGCCGCTTCGTAGTAACAGCCAGGTATTTTATGGCCGGGAAGATCTTTTCGAATTCATCCGTGATAATGCAGGTCATGGTACCCAGCACAATGTGTTGATCTTGATCGGACAGAGACGGACTGGAAAAACTTCCGTTCTTCTTCAGCTCGATCAACACCTACCCGAAAACCTGTTCCCAGTATACGTCGACTGCCAGTCGTTGGGAGTAAGCCCGGGAATGCCGGCGTTTTTCCATGATTTGGCCTGGACTATCGCGGAAACTTTCGCATCAAAGGGGATAGACATACCTGTGCCAAGACCGGCCGAATGGCAAGTTGACCCTGCGGGTGAATTCCAACGCAGCTTCATTCCAAGTCTTCACAGCAAATTGCCCGATGGAACGACGATTTTCTTGGTGTTCGACGAATTCGAAGCATTCGAGAATCTTGTGCGAGATGGAATCCTACCCCCGACGCTTTTCACCTTTCTCAGGCACATGATGCAGCATAGCGTCGGTCTTAGTTTCGCCTTCGCGGGCACACATCGGCTCGAGGAAATGGGCAGTGATTACTGGTCTGTGCTCTTTAATATCGCCCTCTACCGGCACATTGGCTATCTTGGTGATGAGGCAGCCAAGCGACTCATCCGTGACCCGGTCTCGCCACACATCGTTTACGATGATCTTGCCATCGACAAGATTATGCGCGTGACCTCCGGACACCCGTACTTCTTACAGCTAGTCTGCTACGCGCTGGTAAATAGGGCGAACAGAGAACTTAAAGCGTATGTGACCATTTCCGATGTGAATGCGGCACTTGATGAAATGCTCCGCCTTGGCGAGGTACATTTCGCGTATCTATGGCAGCGATCATCTTTTACTGAGCGAGCGCTTCTGGCAGCGGCCGCACGGGGAGTAGAGTTGGATGCACCCTTTAAACCTGCGGAATTAGTGCAGTATCTCGTTCAGTACGGGATATATCTCGATCCGCCCGAGGTCATTGCCGGTCTAAATAGATTGGTAGAAAGGGAGATAATGCGTGAAGTCAACGACGAAGGCACGCCTTACTTTGAACTACGCATCGGGCTGGTTGGCTTGTGGGTGGCCCAAAACAAGAGCATCAGCCGGCTATACGAAAGTCAGAATGTGATGGACCTTATGCAGCCTGGTTCTCGCCAATAGCCGGGGAGCCTGCCCTGCAATCGATAGGATGAGCGATTGGCTTGATTTCGAACTACGTAAGGGCGTTTTCCGGAAATTATGTGTTTCGTTTGCATAGATTTGGAAATCAGAGAGTATCCAGTTCTTTTGGTCGCCATAGCTGAATCAATTGACCATCGATCTCATCGTTAAGATGACGCCAGCCTTCGACCGGTAAACGAATTTGGGCCATTGCTGCTGTTGTCATCCGCTCGTAAATCCCGGTCAATTCCTCTAAGAGCTCTTCCATTCCAGGGTTATGTCCAACGATCATAACTGTCTTAAGTTCGTCATTTAGACCACCCAGAAGGCTGATAAATGAGGTAGCATCGGCGTGATACAGGTCTCTAGTTATACGAATGTCCCCATCGTACCCAGAAGAATAGGCAAAAGCCTCCGCTGTATCGACGGCACGTCTTGCCGACGATGTGATGACCAGATCTGGTACTAATCCTTCCCGGTCCGCTAGGTATCCCATTCTGGGCGCGTCCCTTTTGCCCCTCTTATTTAACGGCCTGTCATGGTCCGCCAAATGTGGTTTGCCCCAGCTCGATTTTGCATGACGCAAGATCAATAAGGTCTTCATGCTATTTCACCTGATGCTTCCAACGGTAATCGACATTATTTAATCCGCTCCAGCTGGTTGGCGATATCATATTCCTATACGAAATAATGGTCGGGAATATGGAATTGCAAATCTGAGTGCTGGACGTTAATTTATTGATTGAGATCTTATCCCACCTCTTTTGACCTGATGCTGGAAAATGCCGCTTTACCCGGATACACTGCGGCATCACCGAGCTCATCCTCAATTCGGAGTAGCTGATTGTATTTTGAGACTCGGTCAGTCCTGGCAGGGGCTCCAGTCTTTATCTGCCCTGCGTTTAAGGCAACGACTAGATCGGCGATGAAAGTGTCTTCGGACTCGCCACTTCGGTGCGATACCACTGCCGTCCATCCGTGCCTTTGAACCAGTTCGACTGCTGCAATCGCCTCGGTCAGGGTACCAATTTGATTTACTTTGCACAGTAAACTGTTGGCGGCCTTCTTCTCTAAGGCCATTTCTATCCGTTCAATACTGGTCACGAGCAGGTCATCGCCAACTATCTGAATGCGATCACCTAGACGCTGCGTCATTAGCGACCAGCTTTCCCAGTCATCTTCGTGTAAACCATCCTCTATGGATATTATCGGAAATTCACTGACCCACTGGTCATAAAGATCCACCATTTGAGGACCCGTTAATACCTTTCCTTCCGTCTTAAGATGATAGGCGCCATCTTCAAATATCTCACTTGCAGCGGGATCCATGGCCAGCATAATTTGGCTAGCGGGTTCGTAACCAGCAGATTCAATTGCCTCTAGAATTAGCTCGAAGGCCTCCCGATTCGCTGACAAACGGGGAGCAAAACCACCCTCGTCGCCTACGTTAGTGCCATATCCCTTCTTTGATAACACTCTCTTTAGTGTATGGTAAACCTCAACCCCCCACCGAAGACCTTCGGAATAGCTTTCGGCGCCGACTGGAACAACCATGAACTCTTGAAGATCAGTCGAGCCAGCAGCATGCTTACCGCCATTCAAGATATTCATCATCGGGACCGGTAGTGTACGAGCAGATATGCCACCCAGGTAACGATATAGAGGCATATCCAAGCTGTTGCTGGCGGCTCTGGCAACTGCCATTGATACGGCCAACATTGCATTTGCACCCAGACGTCTCTTATTCTTAGTTCCGTCTAATTCGATCATCATTTGATCAATACCGACCTGATCAGAAGCGTCCCACCCTAATGCGGCCTCGAATAGTTCCCCATTTATTGCTTCTACAGCCTCTAATACTCCCTTGCCATTGTAACGACTAACATCGCCGTCTCTTTTTTCCCAGGCCTCGTGAACACCTGTAGAAGCGCCGGACGGAACAATTGCTCTTCCAGAAGCACCGTCAATAAGGGTTACTTCCGTTTCGACTGTTGGATTTCCCCTGGAATCTAGCACCTCCCGTGCATAGATCGATTCGACGTAAGTCATGCCATCTCCTTTAGAAAATTCGTCATATGGAACAATTGGCTCCCATAGGATTCATTCGAAATCTGTCACTCTCGCGACAGCTCCAATTACGCAGAGAACTCAAGATCCACTGTGTCACAAATACTAATCGGTATTCTATTACCCGGAATATATCAGATAGCTTTGTCTGAAGACAATAAGAGTATATTCCATTGACTTCTCGCCTGTTTTGGTCAAAAAGAACAGGACCTGGGAGTTCTTGCCAAGTCGGCGTGGCATGGTTATAACTTAACGTAATGAACAGTGTGAAAGAGTCAAGCGTTATATTTCACATCAGTCCATTGTGGTTACATCTCGGTGAACAGCTGGCTGATGTTCTCGATGCGCACGGTGTATGTGCAGCTGCCGCCCAATCGCTGTCGGAGTTCGTGGAGGCGAGGGTCATTGTTGCACTCAAGGACCCCTTGCTTCAACATCTTGACGTCTGGATTTGTGAACCATCCGCTGCCACCATCCAGACTCGTTGGCGTCGGGCGACTAAAGCAATTGATGAATTAATCGACTCGGGCATTCCTGCAACCCTCACCGATACAAATGATATATGGGAAATACTAGTCGATCAGGAAACCCTGTCCGATGATTTCACCTCGATCCTCGCTGCTCCAATTCCACTTCCAGCAAGAAACTTCGAACACTATGCTACCGGGGCTATCCTCGTAATTGATCCACCAGGAGATATTGACTTTGAGCTTGACCATCTTGGATATTTCGCTTCTCAAGTAACGATATATCTAGATCGAGCTTCGCTGCGTCAGAGGAGTGACAGGCAATCAGTAGAGTTTGGACTTGTATCAGACATCGGATACTCGATTACGTCGAAATTGGAACTCGACAAAATTGCTAATCTGGTCGCGGATGCAACCAGACAGGCGCTTGGAACAGAACACATTTCGATAGGGCTAATTGAATCATCTAGAGACGAGTTGGTTTTCATCCGGTCGATCATGGACCAACCTTTACGATCGCAGCCACGCGTCCGCCTCAAGATCGGTACTGGTATCGCCGGGTGGGTAGCAGAAAACGATACACCTGCATTAGTCAACGATGCTTATGCCGATGATCGATTTTATCCTAACATCGATGCGCAAACTGGATTGAGGACGAAATCGGTCCTCTGTGTGCCACTACATATCGAAGGATCGGTGATTGGAGTAGTCGAAGCGATCAACAAGTCTCGAGGTCTTTTTGACGAGGACGACCTCCGTCTTTTGCAGGCGATAACAGGTCCCCTCGCCGTAGCGATTCAGAATGCCGGTCTGCATAATAGCGTAGTCACCGAGAAGCGTCGCGTTGAGACAATCTTCGCGAGTATGTCTGAAGGGATGTTAACCGCAAATCGTGACGGTGTAGTTACAGCCGTAAATGATGCTTTGTATACAATGCTTGAATACAAAGCCGGGAACATGATCGGCTCCAGTTTGAATGACGTCATTAGCACGCGGCAGGCTGGATTTTCGGAATTTATTGATGTTGTTGAGATTGACGATAGTCCGTTTCAGCAGCTGATCTGCGACGTTCAAATGCAAGACGGGGGATACCTTCCGGTTATAATAAGCGGTTCGAGTATTCAGCAAGATAACGGTGAAGTTGAGGAATTTGTATTCGTTTTCAGTAATCTTACGGAAATCCGTGAAATCGAACGCATGCGCGATGATTTCTTTAACAACATTGTTCACGAGTTACGCACACCCCTGGCGACCATCTTGATGTACGCCCGGCTCCTCCGCAGTGGTGATATAGACAAGGATTCCGAGAAAAAAGCAAGATTCCTGGACACAATTGAACAGGAGAGCAACAGGCTCCAGATAATGGTTAGGCAGATGCTACATCTGGCAAAACTACAAGCTGCCCAGACGCAGCGAGGCGAAGAATCCACCCCCTTGAATCCCGTCTTTGATCAAATACTGCCTCCACTTGCCGAACGAGCTGCTGTGAAAGGGCTGGTATTTCGACAAGATATCGAGCAAAATCTTCTCGAGGTTCAATGTGATGAAGATACGCTATACTTGATCTTCAAGAATTTAATTGAAAATGCGATAAAATTCACTCCAGAAGGAGTAGTAAGCGTTGGCGCCCACCTCGATGGCGAATGGGTGCGAGTCGAAATTGTAGATGAGGGCATCGGAATTCCACCTGAAGGATTACCTAATCTGTTCTCCAGGTACTATCGAGCCCAAACAGCAGTAGAAAAGGGAATAGCAGGGACTGGTCTTGGACTACATTTGGTTAAGGAAGGGCTGGATCATTGTGGTGGAACGATAGAAGTTAGAAGTAAACCTGGCTTAGGAACTACTATCATCACCCAAATACCAAGGACGTTGAAATCATAATCTTGCAGCCTTCCTAGCCCTGCAACTTCTTTCACATACTCCTCCAATACAAACCTGCATACTGAGATTACTATGACATCTAATCATATCTATCTGGACCATGGTGCCTCAACACCGGTGAGGGCAGAAGTTCTTGATGCCATGAAACCATATTGGCTAGAATTCTATGGAAATCCTTCATCTGTTCACACCTTCGGCCGCGAGGCAAACCGCGGCTTGGAGCTTGCAAGGGACACATTCGCAGAGCATCTCAATACCAATCCTGATGAGATAGTATTCACTGGTTGTGGCTCCGAAAGCGATAACCTGGCCATACGGGGCGTGATGCAGGCGGCAAGGTCTTCAAATAAGGGTAACCACTTGATTACCTGTATTACTGAGCACAAGGCTGTCCTTGAAACAGCCAGGCAAATGAGGGATTCGTTCGGTTTTGATCTGACAATTCTCCCCGTTGATAAATTTGGTCGTATCAGTCTCGAAGAACTTAAAAAGACAATTCGAAACGACACGGTCCTGATAAGCGTCATGGCAGCTAATAACGAGGTCGGCACGCTTCAGCCGATCTTCGAGATCGGAGAAATAGCCCGAAGGGAGGGTGTTTTATTTCATACTGATGCGATCCAGGCTGCAGCGACGTATGAATGGAACATGCAAGAAATGCCTGTTGATCTTCTCTCACTGGCTGCTCATAAATTCTACGGTCCTAAGGGCATTGGCGTTCTATATGTGCGCCGGAATGTTGACCTTGAGTCTACCTTAACCGGAGGGGGCCAGGAAGACGGTCGTCGCTCCGGCACGGTCAATGTACCTTTCGCCGTCGGAGCAGCAGAAGCATTTCGACTTGCCGTGAATGGACGAAAGATTGATCTTGAGCACTACCGGGGATTGCGGAATCGATTAATAAAGGGGGTTCAGGAAGTTGTGCCCGAGGATTGTATGCTAACCGGCCATCCAGACGATAGATTAGATCACAATGCCAGCTTTGCGTTTCGAAATGTGAGCGGGAACGATTTACTGATGCATCTCGATATGAAGGGAATTAGCGCCAGCAGCGGTTCTGCCTGTCTAACCGGCGATCCACAGCCTTCGCAAGTGCTGCGGTCGCTGGGGCTCGATCATGAGTGGAGTGGCGGCGGTCTGCGCCTGACTGTCGGACATCAGAACTCAGACGAAGACGTAGAATATGTTCTCGAGGTCCTGCCGGAGATCGTAGAAAATCTAAGAGAACTAAACCAACTACAAATGAGGCATGCCTCATGACGCCTGGTTCGAGTTCGAATCTATCGGATGGAAAGCAACAAGTAGTGGTGGCCATGAGCGGGGGTGTTGACAGTTCGGTCGCCGCGGCCCTACTAATTGAGCGTGGCTATGATGTAATCGGCATCATGATGCGACTATGGAGTGAGTCTCCTTCAGGTAAGAGTCCAGCACCCAATCGCTGTTGTACACCTGATCAGATGGCGGATGCGCGACGCGTTGCGGACCATTTAGAGATTCCGTTTTACGTATTGGACGTTCAGGATTATTTCTTCGAAAATGTTGTCGATTATTTCATCCAAGCACACTGGAACGGCCTGACCCCAAATCCATGTATTCAGTGCAACCGCCATGTCAGATTCGAATTCCTGATGGCTCATGCCATGGCTCTAGGCGCTGACTACCTGGCGACCGGTCATTATGCATTAGTCGAAAAGAGCAGCAGCCGTTACCATCTTCTCAAGGCGCATGACCATGATAAAGATCAGTCATACGTTCTACATGTCCTAACTCAGGAGCAATTGGCTAAGGTCTTGTTCCCGATTGGTGAATTCACCAAACAGGAAGTGAGAGCTCTTGCCGATAGATTTGGCTTACCGGTAGCTAACAAAGACGAAAGCATGGACTTGTGTTTCATAGCCGATGGAGACACCAAGCGATTTCTTAAAGAGAGAGCGCCCTCCGAATTTCAGCCAGGTCCGATATTATCCCAAGATGGCGCAGTTCTGGGCCAGCACGATGGGCTGCCGTTCTATACCATCGGCCAGCGAAAAGGACTTGGCATTTCGGTTGGAAAACCCGTCTACATCAATAACAAGCTAATTGACCAAAATGCGCTCGTAGTTGGAACTCGAGAACAATTAGGAAGGGACCGCTTACATGCGAATTCGACAAATTGGGTGACAGGATCGCCACCGGCTCAAGGTGCCATCGTAGATGTGAAGATAAGGTATAGAGCGAGGACAACTCCCGCGGAAGTGGTTCGATGTACCGGCGACGAGATAATGGTTCACTTCAAGGAACCAGTTTTTGGTTTAACAGCTGGTCAAGGAGCCGTATTCTATCACGACCGCGAGTGCCTCGGTGGGGGCACCATCACGGACAAGGAAGAGCGGTGATCGGAACCGCTTCGGGCATCATTTTGGGTTTTCTTCTGGCCACGATATACGGTACACTGTTCCATGTCTTCGTCGGCGGGCCACCTCGTCGCATCGTTCTCTATGTGTTAGCAGCGTGGATTGGGTTTACAATTGGTCACTTCGTCGGCGACTTGTTAGGGATTGAATTGCTCAAGCTTGGGGCCGTCCACCTTTTTGCTGCGAGTCTTGGTGCCTGGATCGCGATAATATCTAGTTGGCTCCTCGAACAGAGCCGAACCTGATTGTTCCTACCAGGTGAAAATGCTATACTTGATATCAAGCGGCTGAGAACATTTATGGTTACTGAAACACCTCCAATTCAAGATCCCGAAACACAGGTCGTTCAATCCCGATTTATTATTGCTGGTGTCTTCATTTTACTGGTGGTTGGGATCGCCTCGATCATAATTATTGTTTGGCTCTCGGTCTCTTATCCGGAGCAAGTTGAGGCTTTGCGGGATGTATTCATTATTGCCTTGGCACTGGAATCATGTGTTTTCGGTATTATATTAATGCTCATGCTGATAATGCTCATTCGGCTCGTCAATACTGTTGAATTTGAGATCAGACCGTTATTGGAGCAAACTAACGAAACAATCGGGACAGTTCAAGGCACGACACGGTTCGTGAGTAAAAACGTGGTTGAACCCGTGGTAAAGACCACTTCTATTATAATGGGTGTACGTCAAGGCATACGAACACTTTTTGGCGACCCGAGGAAGAATTTGCCAGATTAGGCGACGGATTCCATTATTGAACCGGAGGTTAAAGGAGTAATAAATGAGTGAGAATGGGGGTGAAATTGGTGCATTTATGGCCGGCTTTGTTATAGGTGGTTTAGTTGGAGCGGCGACTGCCCTTATTATGGCACCGCAATCAGGCGCCGAAACAAGAGCGCAAATTGCGGCCAAAGGGGATGAATGGCGACGAACCGGGGAACAACAGTTTCAAGAATTCAGCACGTATGCCGGTTCGGCTATGACCGACGCCCGCGGAAGAGCGAGAGAAACTTCAGGCCAGGTTCAAGAAAAGGCCAGAATCGTTTTGGATGAGGGTAAGTCAAGAGTCACAGGAGATCGAGAAAAGGATCAAGAAAGCGAACAAGCCGAGGTTGATCAGACCGTTGACCAAGACATTACCTCTGAAGACGATGAAGGGGACGCTACCGATTAACTAGCTAATATCCGCAATCACCAAATTAACACCGTCAGGCGTCCCATTGAACAGATGGGTGCGCCTGTTTTTTTACTAGCAGTAACGCCGAGTCGAGAAAGGATCGCAGAACGAGACCTTTTTAATTGAGATGACAAAGATAGCACCTATTTCACTGTCCCAGCTTATCGAAACACTTCCAACCGCTTCGGTTGGAAATGGTGCCGCTGTATATACAAGGGCCTACGAATTTAGTTCGCTTGCCCACCAGGATGAGCGAAGAGAATCACGTGAATCTTACCTCGATCACGATCTATCGGTAGCCTACATCGTTAGCCAGCTTGGCTTGGATGTGGAATCTACCGCGGCTGCCCTTCTGCACGATGTTATGCTTCCGCACACCGGGAAAAGCGAAGCAGATGTAGTCAACGAATTTGGACCGGAAGTCGCCGCCTTGGTTACAGCTCTGGATAAACTCACTCCTTACACAAATTCCCATGACATGTCCCGAGACGAGAAAACACTGGAGGCGATCAGACGGGCGATCTTGACCATTATTGAGGGTGATACACGAGTTATCTTGATCCATTTAGCAGACCGTCTTCAAGATCTGAGAAAAGCGGGCGAACTACCACCTGAAAAGCGACAACAAATAGCCGGAGAAGCTCGCGATATCCACGTGCCCTTAGCCAACAGGCTCGGAATTTGGCAAATTAAGTGGGAGATCGAAGATTTGACTTTTCGTTATCTTGAGCCTCAACAATTTAGGAAAATCGCCGGTCTTATCGCGGAAAGAAGAGAGGAGCGGAGTGAACGGATTGAGGTCGCTGCTTCTCTTCTCGAGGAGAGGCTTCGCGAAGACAATATTGAAGCGACCGTTGTCGGGCGTCCAAAGCACATATATTCGATATATCGCAAGATGCGTGATAAAGGTCTTAACTTCGAGCAGATTTACGATGTTAGCGCCCTTAGAGTGATAATCGAGAGTGAGCAACCACACCTCTGTTATCAGGTCCTTGGAATTGTTCATAACTTGTGGAAGCCTATCCCAAATGAGTTTGATGACTATATCGCCCGTTCAAAAACAAATGGGTATCAATCGTTGCACACCGCTGTTATTAACGAGAATGGACAGACATTAGAGGTCCAGATTCGAACCCGAGCAATGCATGAGGAAGCAGAGCGAGGGATAGCGGCACACTGGGCCTACAAGGAGGGTGGTCGAGCGAGTCATTCGATTAATCAACATGTAAACTGGCTTCGGCAGATAATCGATGGTCTGAGAGAGACTAATGGATCGACAGATGAAGCAGATCTATTCAGGTCAGAAATCCTCGGTGAACGCATTTATGTATTTACGCCCAGAGGTGATGTAGTTGATCTGCCTGCAGGTTCGACGCCTATAGACTTCGCTTACTACATTCATACAGAGGTCGGACATCGATGTCGGGGAGCTCGGATCAATGGCAAGATGGTCAGCTTGGATTATAAGATTCAGTCTGGCGAACGTGTGGAGATAATTACCGCAAACAAGGGTGGTCCAAGCAGAGATTGGATGAACGAGAGTCTTGGCTACACTGGGAGCGCAAGAAGCAGAAGCAAGATTCGCAATTGGTTTAGAAAGCAGGAGCGCGAGGAGAATATTGCCTCCGGTCGTGATGTGGTTAATCGGGAACTGAAGCGACTCGGCGTTGCTGATATATTTACGCTGCAAGAGATCGCTGATGCATTAAAATACGAGGAGCTAGAGCAGTTTCTGGCCAAGGTAGGCTTTGGCGACATCCAGAGCACTCAGATAGGCGGGGCAATCGCGTCATTGCAACAGAAACTCCAGCCCGATGATGACCTTAGGCAACTAATTACTCGCCAAAAACCTCCATCAACCCAGCTTACCATCCGAGGAATTGGTGGACTTCACACGGTGATGGCTGGTTGTTGCAGTCCGATACCGCCCGAACCTATTATGGGATATATCACCCGCGGCAGAGGTGTCACGATCCATACGAAGGGTTGTAAGCAATTGTTAGCCACCGGTGAACCAGAACGCTGGATTGAGGTTGAATGGGGACTTGAAGAAGAGGCCTATCCCATTCCAATTGTCATCAAAGCATATCGACGTCCTGGCTTAATGGACGAGATCGCCAATATTCTTAACGGCGCGAGAATTAATTTGGCAAAGACCAAGACGGTTACTGCCGATAGTATTACGTCGATATATCTGGTGGCTGAGGTCGTAAGCCTTGACCAGCTCAACTGGATTCTAGACAAGTTTGAACGTTTGAACAACGTCATTGAAGCTCGTCGCCAGCGCTGGACCGACTAGTAGAGAAGCAAACAGTGTTTGACGGGTATCCCAATGGACAATTTGCTTCTCTTTAAATGTTTCGCCACGAATTCATTATCCATCAAAAGAAGTTTGGCGAAACACTAGTCCAGATTTCGGGATTGCCTTCCGTCGACTATGCTCCTTGTTTTGTCTAGCGTGCCACTGTGGCGTATGGAGTAAATTGCACCTGTTGGGAAAAGCCGGCTCTCGACGATGTGGACGGCGTCCACGATAAACCGACCTTGGGCAAGCGTTCTTCCCCAAGGCAGATTTGCGTCGGCTACAATTCCCGGGTCCTTCACCCTGCCCAAAGTTAGATGTGGATGGAATTTTCGTCTTTCCGGTTCCCAGCCAAGAGGATCAAGCATGTGTTCAATCGTTCGATGTAGCATACTCAGCTGATCTAGGTCGCCGGCTAATCCTATCCAGATGATCCTTGGGCGTTTGGTATTTGGAAAACAGCCTATGGAATCCAGACTGAGGGTGAGAGGAGCAGTACGAACCACCACCTCGTCAATACCTCGTTTAATGTGGTCTAACTTATCGGGTTGTACATCCCCTAAAAATCGCAGCGTTAGGTGGACATTCTGTGGTTTTACCCAGCGCACGCTTCTTGGAGTGAGGCCCCTTGTCAATTCGCGACTCACCCTACCCAGGACAGTTTGCAATTGCTCAGGAATTTCGATAGCGATAAAGGCCCGAATCACGCTCACTTCTCAGATAAGGATCTCTCCCAAACAGTTTCGATCGATGTTCGCAGAATCTCTAGAAGGAGATCGATCTCTCCATTGCTGATAACCAGCGGAGGTGCTAACAGAAGGCTCTCACCCTTAACCCGTGTGATCAATCCACGATTCTGGCACTCGCGTAAAATATCGACTGCGATATTCGCCGATTCCTTCGTCTCTTTGTCGGCAACAAACTCAATTGCACACATGAGACCTAATCCCCGGACATTTCCGACACAGTCGAGATCAGTCAGGTCAGTAAGACCCATGAGAAGCTTCTGACCCATCGTACCTGACCGGCTGGCCAAATTCTCTCTTTCAAGAATTTCAATATTCTTCAACGCCACCGCACAGCAGGTCGCATGACCAGAATATGTATAGGCGTGCATCCAACGTTGGTCTGGCGGTGCGGTATATATCACCTCCCGTATCTTGTCGGAAACTTGAATACCACCGAGCGGCTGGTAGCCACTTGTGATGCCCTTCGCAAAAGACATGATATCCGGCTCTATCCCCCAGTGATTAAGGGCAAACCACTTCCCAGTCCTTCCAAAGCCAGTAATCACTTCGTCGGCTATCAACAGGACATCATGTTTGTCGCAAACCTCGCGGACAAGTGGAAAATAATCGTCAGGAGGGACGATAACACCGCCTGCGCCTTGGACAGGTTCAGCAATGAAAGCTCCAACTGTATCCGGACCTTCGCGCAGGATAGCCTCTTCCAATGCTCTGCTGGCGGCTTCTCCGATAGATTCACCTTCTCGAATGTCGCCTTCAAATCGATAAGGATTAGGCGCGGGAATATGGAGGAAGTTTGGAACTCTGGGCTCAAACATAGGCCAGAACGGGGTTATTCCGGTGGCACTCATTGCGGCGAGGGTAACACCATGGTAACCATCCTGTCGAGCAATAACCTTTACCTTGTTCGGATGTCCCAGACGTTTCCAGTAATAGCGCGCAGTTTTAAAGGCTGTTTCATTAGCTTCCGCACCTCCCGATGCGAAGAATGTGGTATTTAGAGATGGATAGGCATAGCCAGCGAGTTTACTCGCGAGCTCGATGGCTGGAACGTTGGATACACCGACATAGTTGGAGAAGTAGGCCAGATCCACCATCTGAGCCCGGGCAGTATCTGCTAATTCAACATTACCATGCCCTATAAGGACATTCCACAAGCCGGACAATCCATCGATATATCTATCGCCATCGATCGTCTTGATCCAAACGCCCTCTCCAGATTCTATGATTAATGGCGCTTTATGGGCATCTGGGTGATGCAGCGGATGTAACAGATGATGCTGATCTTTCTCTATGAGGTTGGTTCGTCGACTCATTAATGGCACTCCACTAGACGTCTAAATTCCGGACTTCGTTGGCATGCGTTGTGATAAATCTTCTCCGCGGGCCAACCTCGCTTCCCATCAACATGTCGAAAGTTCGATCAGCCATAACGGCGTCCTCGATGGTGACCTGCAGCAATGTCCGATTACTTGGGTCCATTGTTGTATCCCAAAGTTGATCCGGATTCATCTCGCCGAGCCCTTTGTATCTCTGAAGCTCATACTTTTTGTTTGATTTCTGTATCTTTTTCAGCAACCGGGAATTTTCTAATTCTGTATATGTATAGTGGACGACCTTTCCCTCCTTTATTCGATACAAAGGGGGTTGGGCGATATATAGATGGCCATTCTCTATCAATGGTGACATATACCGGAAAAAAAATGTCAATAACAGTGTTCTGATGTGGCTGCCATCGACGTCGGCATCTGTCATGATAATCACGCGACCGTAGCGGAGGTTGCCCAAGTCAAAAGCATCGCCGATCCCGACGCCCAAGGCCGCTATCAAGGCCCTTACCTCCGTGTTGTTTAGAATCCTGTCGAGACGCGCTCTCTCTGTATTTAATATCTTCCCACGAAGGGGAAGTATCGCCTGAAAGTGACGGTCTCGGCCTTGTTTGGCCGATCCGCCAGCCGAATCTCCCTCAACAATATAGAGTTCACTCTTCGAGGGATCCCGTTCCGAACAGTCGGCCAACTTGCCGGGAAGCGTCAAACTCTCAAGAGCACTCTTTCTCATCACGAGCTCACGCGCCTTGCGAGCGGCGTGGCGGGCCCTCGAGGCTGTCAGGCAGCGCTCGATAATACGCCTAGCATCACGGGGATTTTCCCCAAGAAAATCGCTAAGTGCTTCAGAGGCAACAGAGGAGACAATTCCGCTTACCTCTGCGTTCATGAGCTTGACCTTTGTTTGGCTCTCAAATTGAGGATCAGGATGCTTAACGCTGACCACAGCCGTTATCCCTTCCCTGGTGTCATCGCTCGTGAAGTTACTGTCCTTATCCTTGAGGAAACCATTCTTGCGAGCATAGTGGTTGATAACTCGAGTAATCGCTGTCCTAAGACCGGTAAGATGGGAACCACCATCCGGTGTATGAATGGTATTTGCAAAAGCATACTCAGAGGTGGCAATACCTTCTGTGTACTGAATTGCTACCTCTACGTCCACTTTGTCAACTTCTTTTTGAGCGTAGATCGGTTCGTGTATAACCTTTCGGTTTCTATTTACATAGCGAACGAACGATCTCAAACCACCTTCGAAGTAAAAATTCATCTCTTTCGGCAGTTTCGGCCGCTCGTCTCGAACGGAGATAAATACACCCTTGGTAACAAACGCCATCTCCCGGAATCGATTGGTGAGAGAATCAAAACGGTAGTCCACGTCGTCCGTAAATATCGTTGAATCGAACTTGAAGTCCGTCGTTGTTCCGGTTTCTTTATCAGATTTCGGAACGCGGGCGATCTTCTTTACTTCAGTTACCGGGATCCCTTCCTCATACCGTTGGCGATAGACGCCACCGTCACGTTTTACGGTCACCTCCATCCATTCCGATAGAGCGTTAACAGCAGCTGCCCCTACTCCATGCAAGCCGCCAGAGACCTTGTAGGCCGACTCATCAAACTTGCCACCGGCATGCAACATGGTCATTACCACCTGCAGAGCCGAGACCTTTTCCGTCGGATGCTTGTCGACCGGAATTCCGACGCCATTATCCTTAACCTGTACGCTGGAATCTGCGTTTATTTTGACCTCTATACGGTCGCATCTTCCGGCCAATGCCTCATCAATTGAGTTATCCACGATCTCGTAGACCAGATGGTGCAGAGCCTTAGTATCGGTTCCTCCGACATACATACCAGGTCGACGTCTCACAGCTTCCAGGCCTTTTAGCACCTGGATGCTTCGAGCATCATAATCACTGTTTCTGACAGAACTTCGCTTTGTCATTAAGATTCCTTATGTGAATGCAGACGAGTAGTTGGTCGATCTTTGTAAAATTAAGGGTCGGAATTCCAACCATAGGCACTCTGAGGCAGGTATAATGTTGAATTCCGGGGCATTATCAGCACCCCATTCAGCAACTCCAATCAAGCCCGGCTCAATTGCGAGGATCCTTTGGTTTAACGCTCTAGCTGCCTACTTCCCGACTCGGGCCAAGCCAAAATACCGGTCGAACAATATTGGGACGGCGGTAAGCCAATGATGACCTGTAATGAACTCAAAACCGGCCGTTATTGTGGCAATATCTCCCGGCAACGGGGTTGAGTCTTTCTCGGATGCCTGCCACATAATTTTCCCCTAATTTTACCACATTTGTTCTACATAATCGACTTCGATACAGCAGTATTCCTGGGCAATAAGACCATTCTGCCGAAGTATGGTAAAACTGGTATACTTCTCGAAATTTCAGCCCAAGGAGCAGCTAATGACAGACGTTCAGGAAATCGCCAATCGGATAGTGGAAAACATTGAAAAAGTGATCATCGGAAAACGTTCCGCTGTCCAATTGACAGTCCTGGGTCTACTGTGCCAAGGTCACATATTAATCGAAGACGTGCCCGGAGTTGGCAAGACAGTCCTGGCAAAATCTGTATCGAGATCGGTCGGTTGTCGCTTTCAACGAATTCAATTTACGCCGGATATGCTTCCAAGCGATGTTACCGGTGTATCCGTCTACAATCAGAAGACACTTGAATTTGAATTCCGTCCTGGCCCGATTCATGCACAGATTGTCCTGGCGGATGAGATCAACCGGGCGACGCCAAAGACCCAATCCGCGCTTTTAGAAGCTATGGAGGAGCGGCAGGTAACGGTCGACGGGAAGACCTACCCGCTTACTCCACCATTTATGGTTCTGGCAACCCAAAATCCAATTGAATATGAAGGAACATTTCCATTGCCAGAAGCACAGCTGGACCGATTCATGCTTCGAATCGAGCTAGGCTACCCAGAAAAAGAAGATGAGATAGAGATTCTTGACCGGCAACAATTTTTCCATCCTATCGAGAACCTGGAGCAGGCCGTAACTGTGGAAGAATTATCTGCAGGTCAGCAAGCCATTAAGGAGATCTACCTCGACTCACTCGTGAAAGAGTACGTCGTGGACATTGTCCGCCAGACCCGCGTGCATCCAGACGTATACCTGGGAGCAAGCTCACGTGGTGCTCTGTCAATCTACCGACTATGCCAGGCCAGGGCGGCATTATATGGGAGGGATTTTGTACTACCAGATGATGTCAAGGCCTTAGCGGAGCCAGCACTCAGTCACCGGATTATTGTCGGTCCTGCCGCTCGAATAAAGGATGTAGAACCGTCGGCAATCGTCCAGGATATTCTCGATAATCTGCCGGTACCTGGTGCTCAAGTCAATGCGTAAGATTTTAGGGCGACGTCGAACTGGCGTCATCTTCCTGGTTATACTGTCACTTCTTGCTGGCCTGGCGACCGGACGTGACCTATTCTTCAACATCACCTATATGCTGGCTCTCCTCCTGATTGCTTCATTCTTTTGGGCATATAGTAATATGAACTGGCTATACATCTCACGTGTAACACGGACACGTCGAACCCAGGTAGGGCGGCCTCTCGAAGAGCGATTTACCGTCCGAAACTCCAGCATCCTTCCAAAACTCTGGTTGGAAGTGCGGGATTATTCGACCCTACATGGCCATTTTGCCAGCAAAGTAGTTAATTCCCTAGGATCGAGATCAGGTTTTACCTGGCGTGTAAATACTGTGTGTCGTATTCGCGGTCGCTACCGGCTAGGCCCGATAAAACTTAGAACAAGCGATCCGTTCGGGTTATTCCCCATGGAACGCGATATCGAGGCAACGACAAACGTGGTAGTTTATCCACTGACAGCGGATGTACACCAATTTGCCTTACCGGTTGGAATGTTGCCTGGCGGGGATGCACTTCGCCGCCGCACTCATTACGTGACTACCAATGCTGCTGGCGTTCGAGATTACGCGCCCGGTGATAGTTTCAGTCGAATTCATTGGCCGAGCACTGCGCGAAGAAATCGTCTGATCGTAAAAGAGTTCGAATTGGATCCCCTGGCCGATATCTGGCTGGTTCTCGACATGGCCATATTCTCCCATGTCTCGGCGATTCAGGATATTGATGATCCTACCTCCGTATTAGATTATCACAGCTGGCTTCTTTGGAAGGATAATGACTATCAACTGCCCGATGCCACTGAAGAGTACGCGGTTACCGTGGCTGCTTCGCTTGCGCAATACTTCCTCCGCAGAGATCGCGCCGTCGGGCTACTGGCCAACGGACAATCGCACGAGATCATCCAACCAGACAGGGGGGAGAGACAATTAAGCCGTCTGTTAGAAACGATGGCAGTACTGCGAGCGGAAGGACAGGTATCTGTTCAGGACATGCTCGACACCGAATCTCAGCTTCTACCCCGGGGTACAACTGTGATTGTCATCACGCCGACGACGCATGAGGCGTGGGCTACTAGCGCTCGCCAACTATCAAGACGTGGTCTTCGAGTAGTAACCATCCTCGTCGATCCAGAGACCTTCGGCGGTAGTCATTCAGCAGTACCACTGTCGGCGCTTTTACGGGCCAGCAACATCACTACCTACATGGTAAATTGCGGCGATGATATTACAGCTGCCCTAAGTAAAGGTGGGGTTCGCTCGAGATATCACACGGTGGCTTGAGGAAGGCAGAATTCCGCCAAAACCTCACTCCATTTTTTAGAACTTCTGGGAGCGACGTTTTAGAATCAACAACAGAGACAAAACGGCGATTCCTAGGGCCAGTGCGCCTCCGATTATCAGGGATCGATCTTCAGCAGAACTCGTCAGGCCAGGTATTGATCCGTCTTCTTGAACCGGAATCGTTGTAGATGTTGGCTTGCTTGTCGTTGATCTTTCATCGGTTGCCACAACTATCGGCTCCGGTGACACTTCTCCCCACTCCACAATGATCAATGGAATGTCATGGTCAGACGACCTAAGTGCCAGGAATTCTGGCGACACGTTCTGATCCAACTTGTAGGAGAAATCAGAGTTTAAATGGGCGATTCTCGCTTCGACGACTTTTTCCCTTAGAGACGCAGAAACCATGATCCAGTCGATAAGTTGGCGCTCACCATCAAAAATGAAGGTATAACGATTCGATCGTTCAATCATTTCCAGGGAATTGGTCATATTACCTTCATTGGTGAGTACTTCCATGGAAGTCGAAGATTCGTAATCGTTGAAATCACCTAAGATTATCGCTGGCACAGAGCTTTCTGACACAGCGCCGGCAACATATTCCGCCAGGTGACTCGCCTGGCTACGCCGGATTTCGTCTGTCTCGGCCGCCCCACCCCGCTTAGATTTGAAGTGCGTCACGATAACAAGCAGAGGTTCCCCCTCGTTTACCAGCCTTGTCACCAACGGTGGTCTAGAAAATAAAGGGAACTGACCTTCCGGGCAATGCACCGATTCGTCGGTCACTGCAGTCATTACCTGCGTGCATGCTTGTTCGAGTTCCGTTCCAATCACTGTAAACAGTCGAGGATCGCTTAGGAGCGCGACGTCGATACCTCGAGCGTCAGGGCTATCAAGATGGCTGACGTGATAAGTAAATCCACACACACCATCGAGTTCGGCTGCCAGGTCATGCAGCAGATCAGCGTTTTCCACCTCTTGTACGGCGAGAATCGACGGGCAGCTCAGGATCTGACCGATCACATATATATATTTGTCGCGCTTGATAGAGATTTGATCTTGCCTAAATGAGGCAGAACTCCCAATATCTGCCTGACCGTCTCCTCCAAAATAATCATTAAGATTGAACGAGGCTATGCTGTACTGACCTTCGACCAAAGAAGGTGGTTGCCAGATGATCCCCAAGTCTTTCGGAGATATCTCGAGATCCTCAGCTCGCTGATAGACAAGTTTATAGCGGTCGAAGTGATAGGTTAGCGGGCCGACAAGCCCATTTACCACGTCACCAACATTCAGCGATGGAATATCGGCGCAATTGACGTCGCTAGGATGGAGGACATTTACAACGAAGCCCAATCTCTGGCGATCGAGTTCATGATGGATGTGAACCAGGCCACTAACTGCAGGAACGACGGCAAAACCACAGCCTTCATGCGTCGGTCCGACCACTACTGTTGTGGCAGTTCGACCAGCATGCCTTCGAATTTTTCGAGATAAGAATCAGCATCGTCTCTGGCTGGAGGTGGATTAATCTCAACCGGCTCGGGCATTAAATCGCCCCGGCTTTCTACTTCAATTGACAGGTTGTGGTCATCAATCTCAGTCAATCCGTAGAATTCGGTTACCATTCCGGTGACCGTGACAATGTCCCCTAATTCAATATCTGGGCGAGTTGTTCCGGCAAATATAGCTATTCCATCGGACGTATGGGGATCGCCATCTTCATGACCTGGTAGATCTTGAACATAAATTGTATGGAAAATGGCTCCCCGCTCGTTTTGGTCTTCAAGAAAACCGGTGACAACGCCGCGAAATGATACCGTTTGGTTTACGTGGCTGGCAACATCCTGGCGACCCTGAATCGCGCCAATGGGCAATAGTTGTCCTGTCTGATCATCGGTATCCAGCAGGCAATAGCCGGAGAAGCTGATTTCCCAGGGGGCTGGCGTTCGGCTAGGCTGCCAGTCTGCGGAGGTGTTCGTATCGCAATTTACTGGCGCCCGTTCGATACTCTGTCCTCGGAACACACCTCCAACTGGCGTTCCTTCGTAGATTCCGTCTTGATTGACGTCTGAATCCCCGTAAGCGACTAGATCAACCTTTGCGTTGGCGCTGTCCAGGATCAATACCTCATCTCCATCGTTCGATAGTCGAATGTCACCTGAGGCCCAGAATCTGTATGGTTGCATGTCTGGCACGTCGGGATCGGTGTTCTGAAATTCGAAGTCCGGTTTGCGGCCGAAAATAGCGCTGAATCCCCGGGAAGTTTGGGCAATTATTACAGTATCACCGGCCTGCAGGGTGGCACCTTCGGGAAAACGCATCATGCCCTCACCACCTCCCCACAACTCCTCGTCGCCAATCTTGTACGAGGAGAGATTGATCTCAACTTCCCCAATGTTGACCAGCTCAATCCACTCCTCATCGGCGTCCACTCCCGGTGTGTCGTAATACACCTCTGAGATCAAAAGGTTAGAGATCGGCGCCGAATGCGCCGCATTCATTTGAGTCTCGCCCATCAGGATCGACATTACGAACGGGATCAGTATCCCGTAAGGAATCTTTACAAATCTCAACCTGACCAGATGAGGCATCCCGATTGGCCCACCTCTACTTCAAATTCTTTGACTCGCCGACAGAGCGAGGAGTGCAACTGCTATTAATTATGCTAAAGTAAGGGAAAGTAATCAAGTACGTGGAAGCCGTCCTTTTTCCATCTATCTTAGCCCTTGGAGGAATAATGAAAAATGACAGTAAGTTTATTAATCGTGAGACCATTGACGGTGAGTCGATCGTGGATGGTGAGCTAACGATTACACCAGTCTCAAGGGTCTTTGCTGTTCAATTGCCGTATATTAATTTCATCTGGAATCGGCCCCATATTGTCAGGGTGGAGAAGGGTGACGATGTTGAAGAAATCCCAGTTGTGAACGTTACCCGAATGGCTCAACTTGCAGTTTATGGTTTCGGAGTCTTTATCATGGCAATAGTTTTACTAATTGATCGAATAACTTCCCAAGATGTAGCAGCACAATAATGGAGTCAGAAATGAATAAACCAATAGAGATAGTTACTGAGTCAATACCGAATCATGACAAAGCCATTGAGTTTATGGAGAAACTTTACACAGTGGCAAGCCCGAAGGCCGTATTCTCCGATCCTGTTGAAGCGGGGGAGTATAAAGTCATCACAGCCTCCGAGCTGGCCATTGTAAAAGGATTTGGATATGGCGGCGGAGGGGGTACTGGGCCAAGTCAAGAGACCGAAGGTGAGGACAGCCAGGAACCTACGGTTGGCTATGGGGGCGGTGGTGGTGGTGGTGGCACAGCCATGGCCAGGCCGGTGGCAGCTATTGAAATCGGGCCCCATGGCGTACGCGTTGAGCCTATCGTCGATCCAACAAAGATTGCGATTGCCTTCTTTACCACTCTTATCAGCATGATGGCTATGATGGCAAAATTGAAACGAGCCAAGCAGAGGTAGCGAGGCCTTATCTTTCGTTTCTAACGCTGTTCCTATTGTATAGTTGACGACCGCCAATAGAATAAATCCAAACCCTGCAGCGGGACATTTTCTCGATCACAGTCCCGCCTAGGCTATCCTGCCTGCTGCAATCTGCACTTGGAGCTCAATCGCGGGGTTATGGAGAGCAACAAATATGGATGTTAATCACGATAATAGGACGCTACCAATCGTGCCCCTTCGTGGAGGGGTTGTGTTTCCCGGTGCAACTACGACCATTTCAATCGGCCGTCGTCGTTCGCTCGCTGCAGCCCAGGCAGCTGCCAAAGGTGACGGGCAGATTCTGATTCTCGTTCAGCGGGCAAGCGAGATAGAAGATCCAGAGGCTGACGATCTGTTCTCAATCGGGATTCTCTCTACTGTGAAGGACGTCCTTCGAACAACACATGTTGGCGTCCAGATGCTCGTGGAGTTGCACTACAGGGTTCGGCTCGATGAGATCGCAGACCGCGAACCCTATCTGATTGGAACTTACGAGGAAATTGAGGGAGAGACCGACGCAGAAGCCAATGAATTGATTGCCGAAGTGATTGCCTATCTCGAGCAATACGCAGAAACCCTCGGCGAATTGAATCGTCAGGTAATGAGCACGTTGAGAGGGATGGACACGGCTGGTGAACTTGCTGACTACCTTTCAGGATTGCTTTCGATGCCTTTTGACCTTGAAACGCAATTGCTAGAGTCCTTGCACGGTGTCGAACGGCTTACCTTGGTCCGAGATTACCTGGAGAAGGAGTTGATGATTGCCGAGGTTAAGACCAGGATTCAACAGGAGGCGCAAGAAGGCGCCGGCCAGGCCCAGCGCGAGTACTTGCTTCGCGAACAAATGAAAGCCATACAAAAAGAACTCGGCGAAGACGAGGCGACCGTATCTGAAGATCTACATGAGAAAATTCGGGCGGCTGGGATGCCTGATGAGGTAGAAACGCGCGCTTTGGATGAATTAAAGAGACTCGAAAGAGTCGGTGATCATTCGGCGGAAGCCAGTGTCATACGAACGTATTTGGAATGGATGGTCGAGTTGCCATGGTCTTCGACCTCTGAGGACAATCTCGATCTAAACCATGTGCGCCAGGTCCTTGATGAGGATCACTACGGCCTCGACGATGTTAAGGAACGGATCGTCGAATACGTTGCCGTTAGGAAACTGGCTGGCGACAAGATGCGTGGGGCAATAGTTAACCTGAACGGGCCTCCTGGCGTAGGGAAGACCTCAATCGCGACCTCCGTTGCCCGGGCAATGGGTCGAAAGATGGTTCGGATTAGCCTTGGCGGCGTGCGTGACGAAGCAGAAATCCGAGGTCACAGACGGACATATATTGGCGCCCTACCCGGCCGAATCATCCGGGCGCTGCGGGATGTCAAAACACGAAATCCCGTAATTGTTTTAGACGAGATAGATAAAGTCGGCAGTGACTGGCGTGGCGATCCAAGCTCGGCTTTGCTTGAAGTCCTGGATCCCGAGCAGAATCACAGTTTTACTGATCACTACTTGGAAGTGCCCTTTGATCTAAGCCAAGTCATATTTATCACAACCTCGAATCAGACGGCGACAATTCCGCCTGCGTTGCTCGACAGGATGGAAAGTATAAATATGCCTGGATACATCGAAGACGAGAAATTGGCTATCGCTCAGGGATATCTAATCAAGAAGCAATTGGACGGGCATGGGATTTCGAAAATCGATGTAGCTTTTCAAGAGGACGCGTTGCGTACCATGATACGGCACTATACTCGCGAAGCTGGCGTTCGGCAGTTGGAGCGAAGTATTGGCACGATCGTCCGTAAACTGGCCGTAAAGGTTGCCGGTGAAGAATCTGGGCCGTTTGAGGTGCTCGAGACCGATGTCTTAGATTACCTTGGTCCAGAGAAGTTTACTCACGGTCTTGCCGAAGAACGGGATGAGATCGGTGTCGCCACCGGATTAGCAGTGAGCAATTTTGGCGGGGACATTCTCTCCATCGAGGTTGGCCTTAGCGAAGGAACTGGAAAGGTCCAGCTCACAGGTTCGCTTGGTGATGTGATGCAAGAATCGGCCCAGGCCGCCTTGACCTATGCCAGAGCGAACGCCAGGAATCTGGGCTTAGATCCGGCGGTCTTTGATAAGACAGACATTCACATTCACGTGCCATCTGGCGCAATTCCTAAGGACGGTCCTAGTGCGGGATTGGCAATGGCCACGGCCGTTATATCGGCCTTTACAAGAAGAGCTGTTCGCCGTGATGTAGCTATTACGGGTGAAGTTACTTTGCGCGGAAAGGCCCTACAGATCGGCGGTCTAAAGGCTAAGACTATCGCCGCCCATCGTGCTGGTATAGGAACGGTAATGTTGCCGGACGCCAATGCGAAGGATATCCCTGAATTACCCGAGCGAATTCGCGAAGATCTGGACCTTATTTGTGTCAGTAATTTGGACCAGGTGCTCGAGGTAGTTTTGCTTGAGGCTCTCGAACCACCATTTAGCGTGTCGCAGAAACCAGAAGAGAACGATAAGCAGTTTAATTTACCACCGGCAACTAACGGGAATGGCTCTGCCGATCAATCAGGACATCTCAGTAGTTAGCTGGAACGCAAACTTCCCTGGCAATAAAAAACCCGGTCGCGAGTAGTCACGACCGGGTTTTTCTTTTGGCCTAAATGGTAAACGAGTTTTTCAAAGGTACAATGGACCGGATGAGACATGATCAAGAATCGACCTCGCGCAAAAAGCTACCCCGGCGGGTTCTGCTTCTAATAACATCAAGAACTTATCGAGCGCAACCATTCGTCGCCGCAGCGAAACGCTTGAAAATCGATGTTGTCAAAGCTGTAAACATGCAGGAGCAACTTGCCGACTACTGGAATTTTCCTTTAGGTTTAAATTACGATGACAGCGATAGCGCTATTGCATCGATTAGCGAGTATGCCGAAAATCAACCCATTGGAGCTATCCTTTCGGTCGACGATCGCGGGACTCTGTTAGCGGCGAAGGCAAGCGATGCACTGAGCTTGCCCCACAATCGCCCAGAAGCAGCTTTGGCGGCGCGTGACAAACATGTGATGCGTCGACTGCTTCAAGATTGTCAGATTCAAGCGCCAGTTTCGAAACGATTTCAATTCTTCAAAGACACCGATAGTCATACCTTATCAGATCTGGCAAAGTCGATCTCATTTCCTTGCGTTCTTAAACCATTGTCGCTTTCCGGCAGTCGTGGAGTCATCCGAGCAAACAATATAGAAGAGTTCATCGATGCAGGTAAACAACTTAAACTCATTCTATTCAGTCTCAACCGCAATGCAGAGTCAATACCCTTTCTGGTTGAAGATTACATCCCCGGTAAAGAAGTCGCGCTCGAGGGTATTATCGACGATGGCAGGCTCCATGTCCTGGCTCTATTTGACAAACCAGACCCGTTAGATGGGCCATATTTTGAAGAAACGATCTACGTGACGCCATCCAGGCTTCCGAAGTCCGTCATCGATGAAATAGAGCGGTCGGTTGCGCTCGCTGCCCAGGCCCTGGGACTTCAACAGGGTCCTGTCCACGCTGAATTACGAATCAACGAATATGGACCCTGGCTAATAGAGATGGCCGCCAGATCAATTGGCGGTCTCTGTTCGCATACCTTGCGTTTTGCCGCCGAAAGTTCGCTAGAGGAGTTGATACTGCGACAGGCATTTGGTATGGAATTTATCTCCTATAAACGTGAGAGCCTGGCCAGCGGTGTTATGATGCTGCCAATCCCAGAAGCAGGTCTGCTAAAAAGGGTTGACGGTTGTGAAGATGCCAGAGCGGTGCCTCTCGTTGAAAGTGTAGAGATAACGGCGCGTTTAAATTACTCCCTCAAGCCTCTTCCGGAAGGAGACAGCTATCTCGGTTTTATCTTCGCACGAGGTGACACGCCTGAGGGCGTTGAGAACGCTCTTCGAATGGCTCATAAGAGATTGAGTTTCACGATAGCTCCCGAGTTGCCGATGATCTCCATC
>PVMK01126309.1_pt1 | contig 38704 bp, 26 predicted proteins | sample 1853481 | NCBI WGS metagenome assembly PVMK01 (sample SAMN08533507, study PRJNA380276) | Marine sediment metagenome, whole genome shotgun sequencing project.
TGTTCTTATCCATAGGATAATATTCATCCAGGTTAAAAGTTATGACATTGGCAAAACTTAGGCCTTCTTCCTTATGCATTCTTACAAGTTCCTCATAGACTTTTATTGGGGAAGAGCCCGTAGCTAAACCGAGCACACAAGCCTTATTTAATTTGCCTTTTACCCGAATTAAACTGGCAATTTCCTGCGCAACTAATATTGATGCTGCGTATGAAGAATCGAATATAACGTTATGAATTTTCTCAAAACGCGTCTCTTCAAATTTCCCGGCTTCTTCATATGCGATGCTTCTAAAATTGGCAATATCCACTTTCATTGTATAAGTGTCTTTAAAGGGTAAATTTAGATAAAACAAGCGGAATTATTAACACTTCCACTTGTTTTTCAAACGAATCAAAATATTAAATATGAAAAATCTGATCAATCTCTCTTAGAATTTTGGTTTACTGTTGTTCTGCTTAAATATTGAATCTTCGTTATCTCAGCCCATAATTAATCATAATTACTATAACCCCATCCAGATTAGCCGATAAACAATTACTAATTTTATTGTTAATTAACTATCATATCGATAAAATTGTTATTTTTCAATGATTTTATTCCTTAAACCCTGAACATAATCCATTAATTAAGAACAACAACATAGAAACTAAAAATCATGGTAGAATTATCTAAAATAGATTATATCCTTATAATATCATTTTTTACATTAACACTTTTAATAGGAATATGGGTTTCTAAGCAATCAGGGAAAAGTGCTTCCGAATATTTTTTGTCGGGGCGCAATATGCCCTGGTGGTTACTTGGCGTATCAATGGTAGCTACAACATTTTCCACTGACACTCCAAATTTAGTTACAGACATTGTTAGAAATAATGGCGTTTCCGGTAACTGGGTATGGTGGGCTTTTTTAGTTACGGGGTTGCTTACTGTTTTTGTTTATGCCAAACTCTGGAGAAAGTCAAAAGTAAATACGGATATTGAATTTTATGAATTACGCTATGGTGGCGCTCCAGCAAGATTTTTACGTGGATTTAGAGCTGTGTATTTGGGAATTATTTTCAACATTTTAGCTATGGCAGGTGTAACACTTGCTGCTATTAAGATAGGCAGTATTCTGTTAGGATTACAGCCTTGGGAAACAGTTGTTTATGCCGGTGTGATTACGGTAATATTTAGTGCTTTGGGAGGATTTAAAGGAGTAGTTTATACTGATTTTATATTATTCTTTACTGCAATGGCCGGCGCTATAGGTGCTGCATACTATTTAGTTGGCTTACCAGAAATTGGTGGATTAGAAGCCTTACTTCAGCATGAAAATGTAGTCGATAAATTATCTATTCTGCCCGATTTTAATGATAAAGAGGCACTTATTACTTTACTTATAATTCCGTTAGCAGTACAATGGTGGAGTTCGTGGTATCCAGGCGCAGAACCCGGAGGAGGAGGTTATATTGCGCAACGTATGTTGGCTGCAAAAAATGAAAACCACGCAATAGGAGCGACGTTTTTTTTTAATATTATGCATTATGCGTTACGCCCATGGCCATGGATAATAGTTGCTTTAGCATCATTAGTTTTATTTCCTGATTTAGTAAGCATTCAAGAAGCATTTCCGAATATAGCTGAAGACAAATTAGGTCATGATTTAGCATATTCGGCAATGCTTACCAAATTGCCGAGTGGTCTGCTAGGTTTGGTATTAGCATCTTTAGTTGCAGCTTATATGTCAACCATTTCAACGCACTTAAATTGGGGCTCATCATATATTGTCAATGATTTTTATAAGCAGCAGATTAATAAAAATGCAACTGAAAGGGAATTAGTTTCAGTTGGAAGAATTTCAACTGTAGCATTAATGGTTTTTAGTGCCTTGCTGGCGTTAGTTCTTACAAATGCTTTGCAGTTATTTGATATTATTTTAATGTTTGGAGCCGGAACTGGCTTAATATTTATATTACGCTGGTTTTGGTGGCGTATCAATGCCTGGAGTGAAATATCTGCTATGTTCGTTTCTGGAATTGTTTCGGTGTTGTTAAATTTCACTTCATTAGGAGATTACTTTTTTGGTGAAGAAGGGTTAATGGCTTCATATGTTAAATTTCCGATGATAGTTTTAGTGACAACTATAGTTTGGGTTGCTGTGACATATCTTACACAAGCCGAGAGTAAAGAAGTATTACAAAATTTTTATAAAAAAATACAACCGGGAGGTCCAGGATGGAATAAGGTTGTAGGTGAAGCCAGAATGGAAAAAAAAGAGTTAATTGACACTAATGAAGGATGGAGCGTACCATCTGGAATCATTGCAATGTTAATTGGTTGTGTTCTAATTTATAGTACCATGTTCGCAACAGGTTATTGGATCTATGGGGATTATAAATATGCTTTAATATTAACCGGAGTTGCTATAATTGCTGCGTATGCTTTGTCAAAAGTGTGGAATAAAGTTAAGGCTTCAATATTGTAGATTTCAAAAAGTTAAATCATAAAAAAACACGAAGTATTCACTTCGTGTTTTTAATATAATATGAATATAAAATTAGTCGGCTAAAACGACGATTTTATTGTCTTTCAATTCTATGGTTCCGGAGTTAATGGCCAGCCACGTGCCTCTCTTTTCCCCTTTGGTAAACTTGTCTTCAACTTCTTCGTCCAATTGAATATCACCATAAATTTTTACATGGCCTTCTTTTAATAAAGACACAATGGGAGCATGATTTTTAAGCATTTCAAATTCACCGTTTATTCCTGGTACCGCAACCGATTCTACATCTCCGCTAAATAATGTTGCTTCTGGTGATACAATTTCTAAATACATAATTTCTAAAATTTCAATTCTAAAATCCCAAATTCCAAAAAGTGGTCATTGGTGTTTGAGTTTTAAAGTTTATCAAGCTTGGCTTGATTATGCTTCGGCAAGCATTTTCTCACCGGCTTCAATGGCCTCTTCAATAGTCCCCTTAAGGTTAAATGCGGCTTCCGGTAAGTGATCCAGCTCACCATCCATGATCATATTAAATCCCTTAATAGTCTCTTTAATATCTACTAAGGCACCCGGAATTCCGGTAAATTGCTCGGCTACATGGAATGGTTGTGATAAGAATCGTTGTACACGACGCGCCCTGTATACGGCAAGTTTATCTTCTTCCGACAATTCTTCCATACCCAGAATGGCGATGATATCCTGTAACTCTTTATAGTGTTGTAATAACTCTTTTACACGCTGAGCACAATCATAGTGCTCGTCTCCTAAAATATCAGCAGTTAAAATTCTGGATGTAGAATCCAATGGATCCACAGCCGGATAAATACCGAGTTCCGAAATTTTACGCGATAACACCGTAGTTGCATCTAAATGTGCAAATGTTGTGGCTGGAGCTGGATCCGTTAAATCATCTGCCGGGACATAAACTGCCTGGACAGATGTGATCGATCCTTTTTTAGTGGAAGTAATACGTTCTTGCATGGCACCCATTTCTGTGGCAAGTGTTGGCTGATATCCTACTGCCGAAGGCATACGCCCAAGAAGCGCGGAAACTTCAGATCCCGCTTGTGTAAAACGAAAAATATTATCTACAAAGAATAATACATCTTTTCCCTGTCCATCTCCGGCACCATCACGGAAATATTCAGCAATAGTCAATCCTGATAATGCAACACGTGCACGTGCTCCCGGAGGCTCATTCATTTGTCCAAATACAAAGGTTGCTTTCGACTCTTTCATGGCTTTCATATCGACCTTCTCAAGATCCCATCCTCCTTCTTCCATAGAACGCATAAAATCATCCCCATATTTAATAATACCGGATTCCAGCATTTCCCGAAGCAAGTCGTTCCCTTCACGGGTTCTTTCACCCACACCGGCAAATACAGAAAGACCACCATGGGCTTTAGCAATATTATTGATCAACTCCATAAGCAATACCGTTTTACCTACTCCGGCGCCACCAAATAACCCGATCTTACCTCCCTTTGCATAGGGCTCGATAAGATCAATAACCTTGATACCTGTAAATAAAACTTCGGTCGAAGTTGACAGATCTTCAAACTTTGGCGCTTCTCTATGTATAGGAAGTCCATTGTCTCCGGCTTTGGGTACGTTTCCTAATCCATCAATGGCATCGCCAATTACATTAAATAAACGCCCGTAAATATCTTCTCCAATCGGCATTTGGATTGGAGCGCCCGTAGCTATTACTTCGGTACCCCTGCTTAAACCATCGGATGAGTCCATCGCTATAGTACGTAGAGTATCCTCTCCAATATGGGATTGTACTTCCAGTACCAATATGGAACCATCGGGTCTGGTAATTTCTAATGAATCATAAATTTTTGGAAGATCTGACCCCGATTCGAATTCGACATCGATTACGGGACCTACAATTTGTGCAACTTTACCTGTAATTTTGGACATTACTTATGTATTTATAGTTATGCTATATAATTTGAAAACTCTTTTGGTTTTCGCGCTGCAAAGATATATTTTTTAATTTAAAATTAAAGTTGTTTTCAGGCTTTTTTGCATATAAAAAAACGCCTTCAACTTGAAGGCGTTTTTGAATGATATTTTAATCTTGTTAAGGTAATAAGGGTGAATAATTAGTTGGATAATTGCCAACGTCAAGAAGCTCACCGGCAGCTTCGAAATTTGAGCCATAAGTCGCATCTATAGCTTTCATAATTTCATTGGCAATTATAACGTTACCTCTTGCTGTTCCATGAAGGCCATCTAAAGAGAAAGCACCTCCTGTGACTAGATCATCTGTTAAAATAAAATCACCATTCGCATATCCAGTACCAGACATTTCTTGCAGAATAGCGTTAGCGTCAACAAACGCCAATCCAGCTCCATTGGCAGCTGTTTTAAGTGTACTGTTAAAGCTGTCGGTTGCCGAATATAATGCTATCTGCTCACTTTCAACAAGAACCCACTTATCTTGTAAAGGGTAGGTCAACCCGTTAACTGATAATTGGCCTGCCGTTTCAGCAGGAACACCAGCCATAACTAACTGTGTATAATAGTCCACATTAACCTCTCCTATTATACCTCCACTTGGCAATAATAAGAAATCGTCTTCGGTGGCTTGTCTTGATTGGCCGTATTGGTTTGCTAATAAACCAGCTGTTAGAGGGTCCAGGCCACCACCTTGTAAAACGGCAGCTAGTGTTGCGGCAATATTTGGTAAATCTTCATCATGGATAACAACACCACTTGATTCAACTTCAGAAAACACAATGGAACGTTCGGGAACACCCATAAATTCAAAGGCCTGATTTAAGGGCGCAAAACTTGCATTTAATAAAGATATTTGCGCTGCATAAGCCCCATTATTTATAGGGTCTAAAGCATTCCAACCAACCGCTGTATAATGCGCTTGATTACTAAAATAAGGAAGATTAACGACCACGCCTTGTGCGCCACCCGATGTTAAGGTTGAAATTAAAGTTCCAATAGCAAAATCGAATGTTGGTTGATCTGTAATTGGGTTAGAACCGTCGCCTCCGGTTCCTGCATAACCTTGCAAGTCGTTAGCGCCAATCCATAATGTAAAGAACGATGGGTTTTGAGCCATAGCATCGCCAAGCACACTTGCAGTTGGGCTGGATGCCATTCTTACATAAAACGGATTTGCAGTTGCAGGGCTTACAAATAAGCCACTTAAATTTCCATAACCCGGTGCTATAAGATGAACAGCTTTTGCAACCGGAACTCCCATATTATTGAAAGGACCCACAGGGTTATTTACCAACAAATCCGTAGTTGGTGTTACAGGGCCAATAACATCTTCAAGAGATAAAGGACTCCCGCCGATAGTAACTAATCTGTTGGGTGCAATTTGATTACCACCTAATAAAAGGCCACCAGTATTATCACTCATCCAAGGTTGAGTGAAATTACCACCACCTGCTAAAGCGAATTGTTGAGATAAGAGATTAGGAAAAGAATTTTGCTGACCCGCTATAAATAAAGCCCCATCTGTCATTCCAGACGTTGTCGAATTACCTAAAGCCACGTAATTTGAAAAATCTGCAGAACCAGAAGTTAGTGAAGGCAGATCTATATCTACGGCTATAGAATCATCATCATTATTACATGCTGTAAACCCTATTAGAATTAATAACAGCCATATATATTTTGTTTTCATAATATTCTTTTTCATTATTATAAGTTATTAATTATCCAGGACACGTAATACATTGAACCAACAAACCCTGTACCAGTTGCAGAAGTATATTCATCTCCTATTAGATTTGTTGCTCCAGCTTTAAACATCGATTTCATACTGGGAATCTTTAAGTTAATCTGCGCATCAATGGTGTGGTGAGCAGAAATTGGACCATCAGCAAAGGAGTTTTGCCATAAATAATCGTCATTCCAACGCCAAGCTACATTAAATCCAAAGTTTTCAAATAAATCGGTATTTCCAAAACTGGCCTTTACCTTATGCTCGGGAGTATTAAAATTGGTCCTAAAATCTGGAAAAGCAGCTTTATCAAAGTCTTCGGCTATATAGGTGTAATTTGCACTAAGATCAAAACCACCCAAAACTTTTGCACTCACACCTATTGACCCACCATATGAATTAACGTCCACATCCGAATTTGTATATGCTTGATACGCCATGAAATCATCATTTGCTATAGCCTCTATAGATAATGAATTGTCTCCAACTGTTCCATAGAATGGGACTATAACATTTTGATTTGCTATGAAGTCTCTATAAGAATTATAATATACACTTAAATCGACAATAACTTTATTTAATTTTCCACGATAGCCTACTTCAAATGAAGAAACCTTCTCGGGTTTTACAAAATCAGGATTCGCTATTTCTAATAACGAAGGAATGCCGGTTGCAGCATATGCCCCCACCGAAGTAGCTAAATATGAATTAGTATAAGTGCCCAGACCATCTATATCAATTGAATCGCTTCCCAGGATTTCCGCTCCTGCGGGGCTGAGCGTCCCAGCTGCTACACTAAAGTTTCGAACGTCCCTGGCCGGATTGTCTGGCGCGCCGCCAATTAATATTATTGGTCCGGCATTTAAGCCTATATATAAATCTTGTGTTGATGGGTTTCTAAATCCGGTTTGTACAGATGCTCTTATGTTATGTTTTTCGTTTATGGTGAATCCAGCCGCCAATCGAGGTGAGAAAAAGCCATCAAATAAATCTATAGCTTTATCATAACGTACAGCACCGGTTAATTTTAAATCAACATTTTCGCTTAATTCAAATTCTTTTTGTATTTGCGTATAAATCCCATATTCAGAATATTTTATGGGGCCGTCATTATCTGTATAAATGGTACCGGCAGAATTTAATTTATAGGTCCTGTATGACCCTCCAAATTGAATATCGGCAAAATCTGTTAAATGGCTAAAATTGTAGTTAGCATCGGCATGATGAACTTGAGAGTTGTCTTGAAATTTAGACCCGGTCAATATATTAGGATCGGTTATTACTTTATTAAAAGCAGCTTTAAATTCAGGAGTTCCCGGGATAAAACGTCCTGTATCTGCTTTAGTTCTGGCTGCTGCATGGGCTTGAGCGTCGGTTCCACCACCAAGTGTTACCGCCGCATATTCGCCAATATAATCTCCAAACCAATCTCCATCACTTTTCCATTCTCTGTTTACATTTACCGCGGTAAATACCATATCGTAAGAATCTCCAGCGCTATCTTCGGTAATATAACCCCGGACAAAGAAATTATCGTTTCGAACTTCTAATTTATGTTGAGTCATTGAGAAATCTTCAATAGCATATCTGTTTGAACCTTGATAAATGGTAGAACCACTACCATATTTTCCAACATATTGAATTTCAAAATCAGTTGCCCAGGGGCGATAATAAAATCCCCAATCGTTCTTTATGGATTCGGCATTATAATCGGTTAAATCTGATTCATCATATCCAGTTCTACTTACAACAACATCTGGAATAATGCCCAGACCCCCAGAAGCGGTTCTAATATTTGTTGCTACTAATTCGCCATAACTGTTAATGCCATCATAGCCTACACTATTCGCTCTTGTTCTACTTGGATCGTTTTTATCCGTAAAGTCATTGGCAACCCAATCGGTTCCTTTTAAGTAACTAAAATTTACTTTGAACGCAAACTTATCACTAAATTTATAGCCTATTCGAATGCCAAAATCTGTATAGGTATTGTCACCTGCAGCTTCTTGAGAAGTGAGCCCTTGTTTATAGTAACCACTTATTCCAACGTGATCAAAAGGGTTTTTACTGGTCATAAATAAAATACCATTAAAGGCATTTGCTCCATAAAGCGCAGAGGCAGCGCCTGGGAGTAATTCAACACTCTGTACATCGGTCTCTGTCATCCCAACTAAATTTCCTAATGGAAAGTTAAGCGCTGGTGCCGAATTATCCATTCCATCTACCAATTGCATAAATCGATTATTAGCAAAGGATGCAAATCCTCTTGTATTTATGGCCTTAAAAGTTAAACTATTGGTGTTTACATCGACGCCTTTTAAACTTTCCAATCCGTCATAAAAATCAGCTGAAGCTGTATTTCTAATTTCCTTGAGGCCAAAACGTTCAACTGTTACAGGCGATTCGAAAATTCGTTCTGGTGTTCTGGATGCAGAAATAATAACTTCATCCAGCGAGGTACCTTCATTTAGTGTAAAACTAATTATTTGATTATTTGAAATAATGTCTACTGTTGCTGTTTCAAAACCAACGCTACTCGCCTGGATTGTAAAAGGTGGGGCCTGGTCAACAGTAAGTGTAAAGTTTCCATCAAAATCTGTAATTGTTCCGGTAGTTGTTCCAACAACAATAACATTTGCTCCCGGCAAAGGTTGTCCGCTGTCATCTGATACAGATCCTGTGACTGTGGTTTGCGCATAACAAAACACACTAAAAAACAGTAAGAAAAAAGGAGTAATTGTTTTCATATTGGGAATAATTTTAATTATAAGACCAATATACGTTTTTTACCTAAACCATTAAAAAACTAATTGAATTTTATAAACCAGAAGGTGTTAATTACTCAACAGTAACCGACTTGGCCAAATTTCGAGGTTGATCAACATTTTTGCCCAACAATACTGCAATATGATAAGATAATAATTGCAAAGGAATTGTTGTTAAAAGGGGTATTAGGAATTCTTGTGTTTCAGGGACTTCAATAACATGATCGGCTAATTCTTTTACGCTGGTATCCCCTTCGGTTACAATACCTATTATTTTTCCTTTCCTGGACTTAATTTCCTGAATATTACTTACAATTTTATCATAATGCCCTTTTTTGGTTGCAATAACAACAATTGGCATATTTTCATCAATTAAAGCAATTGGGCCGTGTTTCATTTCGGCTGCAGGATAGCCTTCAGCATGAATATAGGAGATCTCTTTTAATTTCAAAGCGCCTTCCAGCGCTACGGGAAAGTTATAACCTCTGCCTAAATACAGGCAGTTACCGGCATTTTTATAGATTTCGGCGATCATTTTAATATGGCTGTTGGATTCCAGGGCAATTTCTACTTTACCCGGAATTAATTCGAGTTCGTTCAAATTGAGACGATAATCGGAATTTGAAATTGCCCCTTTTGCTTTGGCTAATTTTAGCGCGATAAGACTTAAAACGGTAATTTGAGTGGTAAATGCTTTAGTAGATGCCACACCTATTTCGGGGCCGGCATGTGTATAAGCACCAGCATTGGTTTCTCTTGCTATGGACGATCCAACCACATTACAAACACCAAAAACAAATGCCCCTTTAGTCTTGGCGAGTTTAATAGCCGCAAGAGTATCGGCAGTTTCCCCGGATTGGGATATGGCTATAACAATATCATTTTCGTTAATTATTGGATTTCTATACCTGAATTCGGAGGCATATTCCACTTCTACCGGAATCCTTGCCAGGTCCTCAAATATATATTCGGAAACCAATCCTGCATGCCAGGAAGTCCCACAAGCCACAATAATGATTCTGTTGGCATTAAGGAATTTATCTATGTTATCATCGACCCCCGCCATTTTAATAATGCTGGAATTGGACCGAAGCCTTCCCCTGTAGGTATCCTTGATGGCGTGTGGTTGTTCATAAATTTCTTTAAGCATAAAATGATCGTAACCGCCCTTTTCAATTTCTTCAAGATTCATTTGAAGCTCCTGAATATAAGGATTTACCAAAGAATCGTCTTTAATTTTTCTGATCTCTAGGTCTTTATGCCATCGTACGATTGCTATTTCTTCGTCTTCTAAATAAACAGCATTTTTAGTGTATTCTAAAAAAGGAGTGGCATCGCTTGCAATAAAAAATTCATCATCACCAATACCAATTGCTAATGGGCTCCCTAACCGTGCAACAACAATTTCATCCGGATTATTTTTATCAAATACAGCAATAGAATAGGCCCCAACGACCTGGTTTAATGCAATTTGAACTGCCTTGCCAAGTTTTACATTTTCTTTTTGCTTAACATCTTCAATTAGATTTATTAAAACTTCGGTATCTGTTTCAGATTTAAATGTAAATCCACGTTTAAGAAGCTCCTTACGAAGTGCATCATAGTTTTCAATTATACCGTTATGGATAATGACTAAATCACCGGAATTCGAGTAGTGCGGATGTGCATTAATATCATTAGGGACCCCGTGCGTCGCCCATCTTGTATGCCCGATACCAATAGTACCATTGGAGGTGATTTCATTTTTTAAACGAATTTCCAAATCGGAAACCTTTCCTTTGGTCTTTGAAACTTTAAGGTTATCTCCGTCATACAGTGCAATTCCGGCACTGTCATAACCGCGATATTCCAATCGTTTAAGCCCTTCCATGATTATTGGGAATGCTTCTCGATGTCCAATATAACCAACTATTCCACACATGATTTTTAGTTGTTAGGCTCGGTATAATACACTTTAAATTTTAACCTTTTATCGGTATCAGAAGAATTGTTGCCATGTAATACTGTTCCCCGGTGAGATATAACAGTACCTGATGGAACAGCACTCAAGATATCATCTTCACGTTGTAATTCAAAATTATTTATTGATATTATGTTAGATGTTACAACCAATCCCAATTTAACATTTGTAGAATCTTTAAGTATCAAATTATTTAAGTGTTCGGTAATTCTTATCTTATATTTTATGCCTTCCCCATCAGGTTCGTCACCAACACGCAACAGGGGTTCAGAATGTCTTAATTTGGAGGTTGACTCAGTAATGGATGGGTCCAAAACATAATCAATCAATTGTATATTATTATCTAGATCGTATAAATAAACACGGTCGGGCTCTTGACCCTGAACAATGTCCTGGTTGACAAAAAACTCCAGATACGCCTCATTAATTAATCTTTTTATTACATCACCCTCCTTAAAATCATTTTTAAAAGCATCAAATTCAGGGGAGTTGCCTTCTTCATCACCATTAAATAAATTTATAACTGCCATAGATCCTCCTCCGAATCCTTCACCTCCCAATCCTTCGCCTCCGCCTTTTAAGTAAAGATTTTCATCGCCATTAACCTCATCTGCATCAGGAAGTGGAATAAAATCATTGTCGAAAATAGCGACCTGGTTCCCAATAAAGTTGAGAACCAAAGTATTTTGTTGACTTTCGGGGTCAGTTTCCGGATTGGAATCAGCATCTATATCACTGGTATAATATAGAGTAATATTTGAATCGACGGCCAACATATTAAGCATCATCATTGTACCGTTAATATTGGTTGCTTCTGTTTTTATATATACTCCTCTAAAGTGATTCAAAAAATTATTTTGATTGCTTAATTCCAGATCCTCTTCTTTGTTAAAAATTAAATCCTGCCAGAAGGTATCGTTGGGATTATCCAGGAAAACCCTTATTCCGGGAGTCAATCTTAACGATTCGACCATTTCACCGGTTTCTTCGTCTAATTCCGTAAGAATAATCAGTTCCGAACTTGGTAAAAAGAAATCATCTTCATAAAGGGTTGTGCCTTCTAATACTAATGGATCAATAGTTTCGCTTTGAGAAGTAGACCCATTGGAAAAATATTTTTGGCTATCGTTAAATTCAGAACCGGGATCGAAATCTCTTAAAAAGTAGTTACTCTTGAAAACAGAAAGTTTTATTGGGGTATCACCAAAAACAGAGTCCAATTCGTAAACCGGAGTCCCATCTTCATCTGTTTCGGTAATTGTACTAAAGTAGGGAATAGTTAAGACTACCGAATCTAAAACAACATTTTCCCCAAAGGCAGGGGGGTATGAAGAAAGGCCCATCTGGGATACAAAATTAACTGTTGAGGATCCAAAAACAGGATCGTTATGATATCCAATCAAATAAGACGGCAATCCATTGGTCTGCACAGGGCCTATTTTCTTATTATATGTAATTACGTCGTAATCTTGAACATTGGTTAAAAAATTCAAAGCATTATCCGGGTTAATAACATCGGAATCCAAACCGGCAAAATCATTCTCACAGGAGATGAGCAGCGCTAACATAATTGTAATTGATGCAATATTTTTTAAGGTTAAATTTATCTTCTTCATGTATGTATTTACTAACTTAATACTTTTGTATTATAAAATTCGGTATAAGCTTCGGCAAAAGTTTCAAGACTGTGATAATTTAAGAAAGGTTTCTCACTGTCTTTTATATAGTCTTGCAATTCTTTAGGGATTTCTTCGGAACCAATAATTAAGGCATCAGAATAATCAATAGCCACCTTCATTATATTATTATAACTGGGCTCTTCTAAAATGTTGATGGATTCTTCATCAATATTATCAAATTTTATTTTGCTTATCATATCTTTATTTAACGTGCCGTCAAAGCTTTGATTGTATATTGAGGTTACAATCTTGCTGCCGGTAAATAAAGGCTCATCTTTGTAGTATTCTTTTAAATAAACAGGTAAAAGAGATGCCAACCATCCATGAACATGGATGATATCCGGCGACCAATTTAATTTTTTAACCGTTTCAATAACTCCTTTTGCAAAGAAAATAGAGCGTTCGTCGTTATCGGAAAATAATTTGCCATCCTCATCTGTCAGGGTTGCTTTACGTTTAAAATATTCTTCATTATCTATAAAATAAACCTGTATACGTTCTTTGGGTATGGAAGCCACTTTAATAATCAGTGGCATATCCAGGTCGTTGATCACTAAATTTATTCCAGATAAGCGAATTACTTCGTGCAGTTGGTGCCTTCTCTCATTTATGTTACCATAGCGAGGCATAAATATTCTTATTTGCCCGCCCTGTTTATTTACCATTCGGGGCGCTTCAAAAGACATCGATGAGATTTCAGTTTCAGGTAAATAGGGAACTACTTCGGACGACACATATAATATTCTCTTCTCTTTCATAACCAGGAGGTTCTAACATTAAAATAAAAAACACGCAAAATTACAAAAATTATGCAGATTAACAGTAATATATTAAGTTTGCGTGCTGTTAATTTTTTACTAAAGTGAAAATAATCAACTCTAAATATCAGATCAATACTATTTTACAGGCACTAAAGGACCAAAACCAAAGTATTGGATTGGTGCCTACAATGGGTGCTTTACATAAGGGTCATTTGGCTCTAGTAAACAGGGCATTGGAAGAAACTGACATAATTATAGTTAGCGTTTTTGTTAATCCAACGCAGTTTGATAATCCTGAAGATCTGGAAAAATACCCGAGAACTATAGAGCGAGATAAAGAATTACTTAAAACTCTTTCAAAAGACAGGATCATAATATTTGCACCTACGGTAAAGGATATTTACAATGATAATATTTCGCCAGAACATTTTGATTTTGATGGATTGGAGTACGAAATGGAAGGGAAATATAGACAGGGGCATTTTGATGGAGTTGGCACTATTGTTAAGCGATTGTTTGAAATTGTACGTCCGGATAATGCATATTTCGGAGAAAAGGACTTTCAGCAATTGCAAATTGTAAAAAAATTGACAAATAAATTTCATCTTCCCGTAAAGGTTATAGGGTGTGAAATTTATAGAGAAAAAAGTGGGTTAGCTATTAGCTCCCGAAATGAGCGATTAAAACCTCAATATATTAAGGAGGCTCCTGCTATCTATAAAATATTGAAGCAGGCCAAAGAAAAATTTGCTGCAAAAAGCGCCGGTAATATTTCTGAATGGGCGGTTAATGAATTTGCGAAGTATAAATTATTGGAATTGGAATATTTCATTATCGCCGACACTAAAACTTTAAAACCAATCAAGCGTAAATCGCGAAAAAAATCATACCGGGCGTTTATTGCAGTATTTGCCGGAGGGATAAGATTAATAGATAATATAGCGTTAAATTAGTTACATTTGAAGGATTATAAATAGTGTTACAAAACTTAAAAATCATCTTTAGTTTTAGTGTTGAGTCAATTTACTAATTTAGAAAATATTGAACCAGACGATCAAAAAATCCATTAAAATCGCAATTCCCTTATTGCTGGCCGTATTTTTTGGATGGTACACCTTTACCAAAATTTCTATAGAGGATATCCTGCCGTATTTTAAAAGCGCCAATTATTGGTGGATTATTTTAGGGATCTTTCTTGGATTGTTAAGTCATTTATCCAGGGCTTATCGATGGCAATTTATGCTCAATCCGCTGGGGTATTCTATAAAATTCCCTAACAGTGTCATGGCAGTTTTTATTGCCTATTTTGCCAATTACGGGATCCCGAGATCGGGCGAATTGCTTCGGGCGGCAGTAGCAACGAACTATGAGAAAGTACCTTTCGAAAAAAGTTTTGGTACTATCGTCGCCGAGCGTATTGCAGACCTGGTTGTTATGGCCATGATCATTGCAATTACACTATTTTTCCAATTTGATTTTATTTATAATCTTTTACTCGAAAAATTTAATCCATCAAAAATCGTTATTGGTATAATAGGACTTATTGTAGCAATAGTCTTATTTATTGTTTTTATTAGAAGGTCCAGGACCAATTTCGCAATGAAGATAAAGGCATTTATAAATGGTTTAATAGAGGGAGTTATGAGTATATTTAAGATGGAGCGGAAATGGGCGTTTATTTTTCATACCTTATTTATTTGGACGATGTATGTCTTAATGTTCTATATAACCTCCTTTTCGGTGGCACAGTTAAACAACATTCCATTTATAGCAATAATCATTGCCTTTATTTCGGCTAGTTTTACCATAGCCGCAACAAATGGAGGCATATTTTTTTATCCCTTAGCTGTATATGCGGCATTTTCACTTTTTGGCATTGATAAAGACCCCAGTATTGCTTTTGGATGGATTATTTGGACATCCCAAACTGTTATGATAATTGTGTTTGGAATCATTTCCTTTGTGCTTTTACCCGTCTATAACAGAATAAAATAATTTGTAACTTGCATTGATCAATGCTCAAATCAGTTTAAAATGAAGAATTTACTCCCCATTGTTTTTTTAATTTTTTGTGTGAACCTTACTACTGCGCAAGTTGCCTACGAAGAGTTTGAGTCCTATAAGCTTAATGAAAGAAGAGAAATTAAAATTCAATTACCACGAGATTACGATAATAAACCGGATCAATCATATCCTTTATTTATTGTGTTCGATGGGGATTACATGTTTGAGGCCGTTGCAGGGAATGTGGATTATTATTCCTATTGGGAAGATATGCCGGAAGCTATAGTGGTTGGTATTAATCAAGCCGATCACAGAGAAGACGATTGTTATTATTCTGAACAAAACGATTTACCCGTTGAAACCGGGGCCTCCTTTTTTGAATTTATTGGAATGGAGTTGATTCCGCATTTAAACAGTACTTATCGAACGGAAGATTTTAGAGTTGCTGTCGGACATGGAGAAACAGCAAATTTTATTAACTATTATTTACTTAAATCGAAACCTTTATTTCAGGCCTATATTTCAATTAGCCCAAGCCTGGCGCCAAGTATGACAGATTACCTTTCACAACGCCTAAAGGAATATGATTCCAAACTTTTTTATTATTTAGCAATGGGCAGTAATGATATTAAATCTATTAAAGCGGATACTGAAGCCCTGAATACGGCCATTACAGCCATAGATAATAAGAAGATATTATATAATTTCGACGAATTTGAGGGGGCTACACATTATTCCGCTCCCGCCCATGCCATCCCTAAAGCTTTGGAAAGTATTTTCTATGTGTTTCAGCCCATAAGTAAAAAGGAATATAAAGAAAGCGTTCTTACGCTTGAAACCTCTCCTGTGGAGTATCTTCAGGAAAAATATAAAACCATTTTAGATTTGTTCGGAATTGAAAAGCAAATCCTTATCAATGATTTTAAGGCCATTGCCTCAGCAATCGAAAAAAATAAGAAATTCAAATATTTCGAAGATCTGGGAAAGATCGCAAGAAAAGAATATCCCGAAACACTGCTTAGTTATTATTATTTCGCGCGGTATTACGAAGAAATGGGAGAACCCAAGAAAGCGATGAGAACCTATCAATCTGCATACGGTTTTGAAGAGATTGCGGGTATTACAATAGACCTTATGCTCGAAAAGGCAGATGAGATCAAAGCAGATTTTGGCTACTAACGAAATGACTAAAGTAAAAACCACCTTTTTTTGCCAAAATTGCGGCAGCCAATACGCCAAATGGCTTGGGCAGTGTACCTCCTGTAAAGAATGGAATACCATTGTTGAGGAAGTCATCCAAAAACCAGATAAAAGAGATTGGAAAACTCCATCTGCAACAAATGGGCAACGTATTACTAAGCCCTTAAAGATTACCGAAATTGATGCATCGGGAGAGTCGAGGTTAAACACCCTGGACAATGAATTTAATCGAGTGCTTGGTGGCGGGATAGTGCCCGGTTCATTAATACTGCTAGGGGGCGAACCTGGTATTGGTAAGAGTACATTATTACTTCAAATCTCATTAAAGCTGCCTTACAAGGTTCTTTACGTTTCGGGTGAAGAAAGTCAGAAGCAAATTAAAATGCGTGCCGAACGAATTAATCCAGACACCCATAATTGCTATGTCCTTACCGAGACAAAAACTCAAAATATCTTTAAACAGATCGAGGCCCTGGGACCGGATATTGTAGTGATCGATTCCATTCAAACCTTACACAGCGATTATATTGCATCCTCCTCCGGAAGTATTTCTCAAATAAAAGAATGCACTACAGAATTGATAAAGTTCGCCAAAGAAACGTCAACACCGGTAATTCTCATTGGGCATATTACCAAAGATGGTAGTATCGCCGGCCCGAAGATTTTGGAACATATGGTCGATACAGTGTTGCAATTTGAAGGTGACCGTAATCATGTTTTTAGAATTTTAAGAGCCAGCAAAAATCGATTTGGATCTACTAACGAACTTGGGATTTACGAAATGCAGGGATCAGGCTTACGGGAGGTGACCAATCCATCCGAGATTTTAATTTCTAAAAAGGACGAAGAACTAAGTGGTAATGCCATAGCAGCCACTATAGAAGGCTTGCGGCCTTTAATGATAGAAGTACAGGCCCTGGTAAGTACGGCGGTCTATGGCATGCCTCAACGCAGTGCAACAGGTTTCAATTACAAACGCTTAAACATGTTGCTGGCCGTATTGGAAAAAAGGGCAGGTTTCCGGTTAGGAGCCAAAGATGTATTTTTAAATATTACCGGCGGCATTACCGTTGAAGATCCCGCGATCGACCTGGCCGTGGTAGCTGCAATTTTATCTTCCAACGAAGACAATGCTTTACAAAAAGATTTTTGTTTTGCAGCCGAGGTTGGCCTCTCAGGTGAAATTCGACCCGTGCAGCGTGTTGAACAACGTATTTTGGAAGCCGAAAAATTAGGATTTTCTACGATCTTTGTGTCCAAATACAACAAAATTTCAATCAAGAATACAACGATAAAAATCCAAATGCTGTCCAAAATTGAGGATTTGGTTGGTTTTGTTGTGTAGATCATGTCCGTTGTACTTCCTTCCTATTGAGATAATAAATTATACGGGTCAACACCTTCTTTTTTCCCAAAAATCATTAATTTCGCACTCTTATAAGAATTGAGAGTTAAATGCGAACGAAATTTCCTGAATATAAAGGACTTAACTTGCCGAAAGTAGCAGAAGAAATTCTAAACTATTGGCAGGAAAATAACATCTTTGAAAAAAGTGTGACGACTCGCGAAGGCCATGAACCTTATGTGTTTTACGAAGGCCCCCCTTCGGCGAACGGACTTCCGGGGGTGCATCACGTTTTGTCCCGTGCCATTAAAGATATTTTCCCCAGGTATAAAACAATGAAAGGATTCCAGGTGAAGCGCAAAGCGGGTTGGGATACACATGGCTTGCCTATTGAACTTGGTGTGGAAAAGGAACTGGGTATTACAAAAGAGGATATTGGTAAAACCATTTCGGTAGAGGACTATAACGAAGCTTGTCGAAAGGCTGTTATGCGTTATACCGATGCATGGAATGATCTCACCCAAAAAATGGGCTTCTGGGTAAATATGGATGACGCCTATATTACCTACGAGCCAAAATACATGGAAAGCATTTGGTGGCTGCTAAAGCAGATCTATGATAAGGGCCTCATGTATAAAGGTTATACGATACAGCCCTATTCGCCAAAGGCCGGCACCGGATTAAGTTCGCACGAATTAAATATGCCCGGAACCTACCAGGATATTACCGATACCACAGTTGTTGCCCAATTTAGAGCTAAAACGGAATCTCTTCCGGACTTTTTACAAAATGAAGGAAACGTTTACTTTTTAGCCTGGACCACAACACCCTGGACGCTTCCCAGTAACACGGCATTGACTGTGGGTTTGAAAATCGATTATGTATTGATCGAGACCTATAATCAATATACTTTCGAGCCTACGAAGGTGATATTAGCTAAAACTTTGGTAGAGAGTCTGTTCTCAGGAAAGTTTGATCAGGTTGAAGAAGAATCGGATATATTGGCCTATTCTTCCGGGGATAAAAAAATCCCTTTTCGTATCCTAAAAGAATTTAAAGGTAAGGGTCTGGTTGGTATCCGCTATAAACAGCTCTTACCATATGCACTACCCCACGATAATCCGGAGAATGCTTTTAGAGTGATCGCCGGGGATTTTGTAACGACTGAGGACGGAACCGGAATCGTGCATACGGCACCGACATTTGGAGCCGATGATGCCATGGTCGCTAAACAAGCAGTTCCTGAAGTCCCGCCACTTTTGGTAAAAGATAAGGAGGATAATTTAGTACCCCTTGTTGATCTACAGGGGCGTTTTCGCCCGGAAATGAAGGAACTGGCCGGGAAATATGTCAGGAATGAATATTATACCGATGGCGAAGCGCCCGAACGATCGGTGGATGTTGAACTCGCTATTAAATTAAAGGAAGAGAATAAAGCCTTTAAGGTCGAAAAATACAAACACAGTTATCCCAATTGCTGGCGAACAGATAAACCCATATTGTATTATCCGTTGGATTCCTGGTTTATTAAAGTGACCGCGATAAGGGATCGTATGCATGAGTTGAATAAAACCATTAACTGGAAACCCAAATCTACGGGAGAAGGTCGATTTGGGAACTGGCTGGCAAATGCAAACGACTGGAATTTATCACGTTCCCGTTATTGGGGCACACCGCTGCCAATTTGGAGGACCGAAGATGGAAAAGAAGAAATTTGTATCGGATCGGTAGAGGAACTCAAAGCAGAAATGCAGAAAGCTATCGATGCAGGCGTTTTGGCCAAGGATATTTTTGCAGATTTTGAAGTTGGGAACAATTCTGAAGAAAATTATGCAAGGATCGATCTTCACAAAAATATAGTTGATGAGATCATATTGGTATCCTCTTCGGGACGACCTATGAAACGCGAAAGCGATCTCATTGATGTGTGGTTCGATTCGGGGTCAATGCCCTATGCACAGTGGCATTATCCATTTGAAAATAGCGATTTGATCGACAAAGGAACAGCCTTCCCGGCAAATTTTATTGCTGAAGGCGTGGATCAGACACGAGGCTGGTTTTATACCCTTCATGCCATTGCATCGATGGTATTCGATTCGGTAGCATATAAAAATGTCATATCCAATGGGCTGGTACTGGATAAGAAAGGACAAAAAATGTCCAAGCGACTGGGGAATGCCACCGATCCATTTGAGACCTTAGACACCTATGGGGCAGATGCCACACGATGGTATATGATATCCAATGCAAATCCCTGGGACAACTTAAAATTCGATCTGGAAGGCATAGAAGAGGTCAGGCGCAAGTTCTTCGGGACCCTGTATAATACCTATTCCTTTTTTGCATTATACACCAACCTTGACAGTTTCAATTATTCTGAAGCTGATGTTGCATTAGACCAAAGGCCCGAGATAGATCGATGGATCTTATCCGAATTGCATACACTTATTAAAAAAGTAGATGCTTTTTATGCGGAATACGAACCCACAAAAGCAGCGCGGGTAATTTCACAGTTTACCCAGGACTATTTAAGTAATTGGTTTGTAAGATTAAGCCGAAGGCGTTTCTGGAAAGGCGATTACCAGCAGGATAAAATTTCGGCATATCAAACCTTATACACGTGTATGGTTACCATCGCGAAGTTAGGTGCTCCGATAGCTCCTTTCTATATGGATAAGTTGTATTTGGATTTAAATTCGATCACCGGAAAGGAAACTTTTGAAAGTGTACATTTATCAGAATTTCCCGAATACGACGATAGCTTCGTAGATAAAGCTTTGGAACGAAAAATGGAGAGTGCCCAGACAATATCGTCACTGGTTTTATCGTTAAGAGCTAAAGAGAAAATTAAGGTCCGCCAGCCATTGCAAAAAATCATGATCCCTGTTGAGAATAAAACTCAAAAAGAAGAGATCTTAGCTGTTGCAGATTTAATAAAGCATGAAGTAAATATTAAAGATATTGAACTATTGGAGGATGCTTCAGATATTCTTGTAAAGAAAATAAAACCAAATTTTAAAGCTCTTGGCCCACGTTTTGGTAAAGATATGAAGCTGATTGCCAGCAAGGTAAGCGATTTTACAGCCGAGGATATTAAAAATATTGAACAAAGTGGTAATATGGAAGTTGACATTAATGGAAAAATGATTAATTTAGGCCTTGCAGATTTTGAAATCACATCTCAGGATATCGAGGGATGGCTGGTGGCAAATGAGGGTACTTTAACGGTAGCTTTGGATGTTACTATTACGGATGAATTACATAAAGAAGGGATTGCTCGTGAGCTCGTTAATCGCATTCAAAATTTACGTAAGGATTCCGGTTTCGAAGTGACCGATAGAATAGATGTGAAGCTTCAAAAGGACCAGCAAATAATAAAGGCGGTTGATAATAATTAGAATATATTAAAACCGAGACCTTAACCGAAGAATTAGAAATTATAGACGAAGTAAACAATGGTATAGAGATAACTTTTGATGATGTAAATACCAAATTGTTTATTCAAAAACATTAAGATTATGGCAACAGATACAAATAATAGATATTCTGACGCGGATTTAGCAAAATTTAAAGCTCTCATCCTTCATAAAATAGAAAAGGCGCAACACGATTTAGAACTTATACAAAGCGCATATATGAACGACCATAATAATGGTACCGATGATACTTCTCCCACCTTTAAGGCATTCGATGAAGGCAGTGCGGTTATGAGTAAAGAATCAAATTCGCAGTTGGCGATAAGGCAGGAAAAATTTATACGAGACCTTAAAAACGCCCTTATAAGAATTGAAAGTAAAACTTATGGTATATGCCGGGTTACGGGAAAGTTAATAAACAAGGAGCGTTTAAAATTAGTGCCTCATGCTACATTAAGTATTGAAGCTAAGAACATGCAGAAATAATTCCATTTTGAACAATAAATGACGCCTCTTAGTTTGAGGCGTTTTTATTTTGTGTCCGCCACATCATATTTTAAATTAAAGCTAAATCACTACATGTCATTAAAAAAGGCCTCAATTATAATAATTCTTATTTTACTTGTAGACCAGGTTAGTAAATTTTACATTAAGACTCATTTTGCCCTTCAGGAAGAAGTCGCTGTTTTTAGTTGGTTTCGCTTTTTATTCGTTGAAAATAATGGTATGGCATGGGGTGCAAAACTGGGAGATTTCCTGCCTATTGTTTCTGACAGGACCGGGAAATTAATATTAACCCTGTTTAGGCTTGTGGCCATTGTTGGTATAGGGTATTGGCTCATCAGTACCATAAGAAAGAAAGGTTCTAGAGTCCTTGTCATTGCCATTTCATTGATTTTTGCCGGGGCATTGGGAAATATTATCGATTCCGTATTTTATGGGGTATTATTTAATGGTAGTCAAAGCGAAGTAGCCACCTTTTTACCTCAAGGCGGCGGATACGATGCCTTGTTTCACGGAAGGGTTGTGGATATGTTACATTTCCCGATATGGAAAGGCTATTTGCCAGAGTGGCTACCCTTTTTAGGCGGGCGATATTTTACATTTTTCGAACCTGTATTTAATATTGCAGACATGGCCATTAGTATAGGTGTGGGAGTCCTTTTGGTATTCAATAAAAAGGCGTTTCCTAAACCCATTCCTTCAGAAAAGGATAACAAAATAAACTAAAAGCGATAAATTTTATCCGGAGTAATACAATAATCGAGCTTAACATCATCTATTGTAACATCATTAATTTTTTCTTCGCCTTCAAAAAAGGACAATCCTATTTTTACGGTTTCAGGGCGGCAGGACCTTAAGAATTTATCGTAGAATCCTTTGCCATAACCTACACGATGCCCATTATGGGTGAATGCCAATAAAGGCACAAACACTACATCAATTTTATTGTTTATAATTTCAATACCATCAACAGGTTCAGGGATGTTCCATTGGTTCTTTTTAATCTTCGTACTATCCGTCAATAAATAGTTTGTCATCAGCCCTGTATCAAAATCACTTTTAGAAATGACGGTATTTTTGTCTTTTCCTGCCAGAATATTCAGGATATATTCGGTATTGACCTCTTTGTGTTCTATAATACTTAGATACAAATGATAAAACTCATGGTTCCAAATGGGCAACTTGAGCAAACGATTGGCAATAGATAAACTTAAATCGTCAATCTGGTCTTGAGATAATTCCTTTCGAAGTAACTTATATTTTTTGCGTAGCTCCTCTTTAAGCATTAGGCAAGTTTTGTGGATATATGAAATAAGGCATCTCCCTGGTTAACTATTGGAGCTTCATTGACATTAAATATATATCCTGAATTTTGCGCTTTTATAAAATGATGAAATTTTCCGAAAGGCCCGGTAATATGGCCAATAACGTCACCTTTATGAACCTTTTTATTTATAGCGACCGAAGCTTTGAACATTCCGGAATATTTAGCTCTTATCCATTTACTATCGGCGATAATAATACATTTTTTTTTGGGTTTGGAAATTCTAAATTTAGAGGACAACATCCCCAAATGATCCAGGATGCGTTTGGCTCCATTGACCCCGGTATTGGTTATATTATTGTCAAAATAAAATGATTTCCCGCCTTCAAACAGCAACATTGGGACACCCAGTTTAGAACAGGTATTCCTAAAAGATTTATTCAGATTTTTTGTGTAAACTACAAATGGGGCGCCAAAAATTTTGGCTAATTTTTTTAGCTTTATATCGTCCTTTACAATCCTGATCTGAGCGGCGTTAAAGCGGTTGGCAGCGCCCGTATGGAAGTCGATTATCAAATCGACAATAGGAACAATTTCATGGATCAATTTATAGGCAACACGACTGGCTAAGGATCCGGATTTCGATCCCGGGAATACCCTATTGAGGTCTCTGCCATCGGGAAATGCCCTGTCCATATTGAGAAACCCGAAAATATTTATAATTGGAATACAAATTATAGTGCCGCATTTGGGAATGTTTATGCCTTTGGCTATGATCTGCCTCACAACTTCCACACCATTCACCTCGTCGCCGTGAATACCTGCCGTAAACAGCACTACCGGCCCCGGGTTTTTGGAACGCTCAACAATTACAGGAACCTCGAGAGTGGTCCTGGTATGTAATTTGGCTACGTTGAAATTAATTTCACGACGCTCACCCGGTGCAATAGTTTCTCCTAATAAATGCAATATGTTATTTTTGGGTATTGCCATTACCCTCTGTTTCGTTCTACGTATGTAATGATTGCCTTTGCAATATTTTTTTGGGTCGTGGTTTCAATACCCTGGAGCCCCGGAGTTGAGTTTATTTCCAAAATTAAGGGACCGCGCTTAGATTGTAACATGTCTACTCCACAAATCGGAAGCCTAAGGGCACGAGCCGCTTTAATGGCCAATTTTAATTCAGGTTCACTTAATTTAATATAGTCCGAAAAACCTCCGCGATGAAGATTGGATCTAAATTCCCCCTCTTTTCCCTGACGTTTCATGGCTCCAATAACCTGTCCGTCTACGATCAGGGCTCTTAGATCGGCTCCATTCGCCTCCTGTATGTATTCTTGTACAATGACCCTGGCCTGTAACCCATTAAAGGCCTCGAGAACAGATTCTGCTGCATTTTTCGATTCAGCCAACACGACTCCTATTCCTTGGGTGCCCTCCAGGAGCTTAATAACCACAGGTGTCCCTCCAACATGCTGTATAACCTCCTCGACATCTCTGGAGTAATTTGTAAAAACAGTTTTAGGCATTCCTATTCCCGCTTTTGAAAGCCGTTGAAAACTGCGCAACTTATCCCTTGATCGCAATATGGCTTCCGAAGTAACTGTTGTAAAAATATTCATCATCTCAAACTGCCGTACAACGGCGCAACCGTAAAAAGTAACCGATGCTCCTATTCTCGGGATGATGGCATCTACATAATCCAAATATCCGTCCTTATAATAAATTGTTGGCTTTTCTCTTTCAATTATTAAATCGCATTTTAAAGGATCGATAACCTCGATGGTATGCTGGCGCTTTTCTCCTTCCTCAATAAGCCTTGATGTTGAATAAAGATTGGCATTTCGCGATAAGATAACAATGTTCATTTGTCGTTAAATACTTAAAGTGTCTAAAGTTAAAAGTGTCTAAAGTTTGATATTTAATAGTCCTGCCAAATAATTTGTAACAACTGTCAATACTTCAGGCATTTTAGCGCACTTAAAACTTAAGGCACTTATTTGCCAAATGCAATATACTAAAAAAGGCAAGCTAATTTTTACAATGTTAGTATTTAATATACCTTTGAAATGCGTTAGTTAAATTATTCCGTTCGTTTATATTGATAATGAGTAAAACCCCTTTGGAAATACAATTAAAGACCCTGCCCAACAACCCCGGTGTGTATCAGTACTATGATGCCAATGGAGCGATCTTATATGTAGGTAAAGCCAAAAATCTCAAGAAGCGCGTGAGTTCCTATTTCACCAAGAATCATGAGAACGGTAAAACCAAAGTATTGGTAAAGAAAATTGACAGCATCAAACATATTGTCGTTACTACCGAAACCGATGCGCTCTTACTTGAAAATAATTTAATTAAAAAGTATAGACCAAGATATAATGTCATGCTTAAGGATGACAAGTCTTATCCCTGGATCTGTATTAAAAAAGAGCGTTTCCCAAGAGTATTTCAAACGCGGCGACTCATAAAGGACGGTTCGGAATATTTTGGGCCTTATACCAGTGTGAGAACGGTTCATACATTACTGGATTTGATTAGGGGACTGTATGCGTTACGGAATTGCAATTACGATTTATCCGAGGAAAAGATCAATGCAGGAAAATTCAAGGTATGCCTGGAGTATCATTTGGGAAATTGTAAAGGGGCTTGTGAAGGGTTGGAAACTGAAATAAGCTATGATAAGAATATAAAGGCAATACGGGATATTTTAAAAGGGAATTTTAAGGATTCCCTGCTACAGTTTAAGGATCAAATGAAGCAATTTGCCAGTGACATGAATTTTGAAGAAGCTCAAAAAGTTAAGGATAAAATAGAGATTTTGGAGAACTATCAGGCCAGGTCCACGATCGTAAATCCTAAAATCAGCAATGTCGACGTATTTTCCATTGTAAGCGACGAAAACTATGCTTATGTAAATTTCCTTCAACTGTCCTATGGCGCTATTATACGATCGCATACTATGGAATTAAAGAAAAAACTGGAAGAGGCAGATCCGGATTTATTGGCGCTTGCAATAACTGAAATCAGGCAACGCTTCAGTTCCTCTTCAAAAGAAATCTATGTGCCTTTTAAATTGGATTTGGGAGAAGAATTAAAAGTTACCGTACCAAAATTAGGGGATAAAAAACATATTTTAGACCTTTCTGTCAGGAATGCAAAATATTATAGATTAGAACAGTTTAAGCAAATTAAGATTACCGATCCCGATCGTCATGTTAACCGGATAATGGCTCAAATGAAAACGGATTTGCGATTAAACGAAGAACCAAGACATATAGAATGTTTCGATAATTCGAATATTCAGGGGACACACCCTGTTGCTGCCTGTGTAGTCTTTAAAAACGGGAAACCAAGTAAGAAGGATTATCGGCATTTTAACATTAAGACAGTGGAAGGCCCCGATGATTTTGCATCTATGGAAGAGGTCGTTTACAGGCGTTACAAAAGATTACTTGAAGAAGATCAACCTTTGCCCCAGCTTATAATAATTGATGGTGGTAAGGGACAGTTGTCGTCGGCATTAAAGAGCCTCGATGCGCTAAATATAAGAGGGAAAATTGCAATAGTTGGTATAGCAAAACGTTTGGAAGAATTGTTTTATCCAAACGATCCAATTCCTTTATATTTAGATAAGAAAAGTGAGACCTTAAAGATCATTCAGCAGTTGCGCAATGAAGCACATCGGTTTGGCATTGAACACCATCGAAATAAACGGAGCAAAAGCGCTTTAAATACGGAATTGGAATCCATTCCCGGGATTGGAGAAAAGACAGTTGTAGATCTATTGAAGCATTTTAAATCGGCCAAACGCGTTTCTTATGCTAAACAGGACGAATTGGAAGACGTAATTGGGGTTTCAAGAGCCCAAAAAATTTATAATTATTACAACAAATCGTAGCATGTTAAAAAAACTGTTCTTAATATTATCTATATTTTTTGTTTGCACGATCTATGCGCAACGGCCTGACCGGGATCTTAAAGTGGGATTGGTCTTAAGCGGAGGAGGAGCTAAAGGCCTGGCACATATAGGAGTGCTAAAAACCCTAGATAGTTTAGGGGTGAAAGTAGATTATATTACAGGGACAAGTATGGGTGCTATAATAGGTTCGTTATATGCATCGGGGTATTCCGGAAAGCAATTGGACTCTATATTTAACAGTTTAAATTTTGATGAGGTCATAAATGATAATTTGCCAAGAGCTTCCAAAACATTTTATGAACGCGATAATTCTGAAAAGTATGCCGTATCCCTTCCGTTCGATAATTTTAAGATTCACTTGCCGTCGGCAATATCCAAAGGGCAAAATGTATTCAATTTATTGTCAAAACTTACCCTGCATGTAAGTCATGTTCATGATTTTGAAAAACTTCCAATCCCCTTTTTCTGTATTGCCACCAATATAGAAACAGGAGAGCCTGTCATTTTGGATAAAGGTAGCCTTCCCCAAGCCATTGCTGCGAGTAGCGCATTTCCGTCCTTATTGCAGCCGGTTATTATAGTGGATAAAATACTTGTGGATGGAGGAGTGGTTAATAATTACCCAATTGATGAATTAAAGGCTAAAGGCATGGATATAATTATTGGTGTCGACGTTCAGGACGATCTGGTAGACAGGCAAGAGCTGAAAACTGCTCCGGAAATCCTTATTCAGATCAATAATTTCAGAACCATTAGGTCCATGAAGGAAAAATCTAAAAAGACCGATATCTATATCAAACCGGATATTCATGATTTTAACGTCATATCATTTAATGAAGGTAAGCGCATCATTAAGACAGGGTATATTGCTGCCAATCTTATGGCTCCCGAATTAGAGGACCTGTCTAAGCTTCAGGGAGATATGTTTAAGCCGGAGATAAAAGTCTCAAGATCCGACAGCATTAAGATAAAGGGAATAAGTATCGAGGGGAATAAAAGATACACCAGGGCCTATATATTAGGGAAGCTCAAAATAAAGCGAGATGAAAAAATAAGCTACGAAGACTTTAATAAAGGGGTTAATAATTTAGTGGCAACGAAGAACTTTGATAGCTTTATTTATGAATTCGAACCCGTAGACGACGGCTATAACCTTATTACGCATTTAAGAGAAAGTGAAGTCACCGAATTTTTAAAATTTGGGGTGCATTATGATGATTTATATAAAAGCGCCGCATTGGTGAATTTAACGAAGACACAGGCCCTGTTTAATAATGATGTGGCATCCTTAGATGTCGTTTTAGGGGATAACGTTCGATATAATTTCGATTATTTTATTGATAAAGGATACTACTGGAGTGTGGGCTTAAAATCAAGATATAACACGTTTCATAAAAGTATCGATGCGGCATTAATTCTTGAAGATGATGATATCATACTTCAAAGTATAAATAAAATAGATGTCAAATTAAGTGATTTCACGAATCAGTTTTTTGTGCAAACCTTATTCCGGAAGGATTTTTCTTTAAAACTCGGAGCCGAACATAAATGGCTTAAAATTACTTCCGAAACATTCATTGATATGGACAACAATGAAGAGAAAACCACATTTGAGAATAGTCATTTCTTCAGCCTTTTTGGTAAACTAAAATTCGATACGTATAATAACCGTTTTTTCCCAAAGGAAGGCTTTTTGTTTGATGGCGATTTTCATTTATTTCTGTCCTCTTCAGATTTTAATGATAATTTCTCGCAATTTTCGTTTGCCAAAGCAAAAATCGGGTACACATTGGGGTTTACTGACAAATTTGCTATAAACGCCGAATCGGAAGGCGGATTTAAAATTGGTGATGATTCCAATAACTCACTAAATTTTGCACTTGGAGGGTATGGCAATAATTTTATCAATAACTTCATTACCTTTTATGGGTATGATTATCTGTCCATTACGGGTAGCGGCTTTGTTAAAGGGACCGTAAATCTGGATTATGAAATATTTAAAAAGCAGCATATCATCTTCTCTGCTAATTTTGCCAATGTTGGGGACGAGATATTTAAAAGCGGCAATTGGATCTCTGTACCCGATTATACCGGCTATGCCGTCGGCTATTCTACCGAAACATTTTTAGGACCCATAGAGGTTAAATATACATGGTCTCCCGATATTAATAAGGCCAAATGGTTCTTTAATGTGGGATTTTGGTTTTAAGATGCATCTAATGGATCGTATGGAAATTATATAGTATTAATCCTTAAGGCATTCTATAATATTCAATAAAAATTCCCGATATTTGTAGCGCTATGCAATTATTTTGGGCAGAATTATTAGTATTACTCCACTATCTCATCAAGAGAAATCCTGAATGAGCTAACATTATTGTATCTTTATATAACGTTTTGAAGTTTAAAGGCTTACGACTTTTAACTATTAATATTTAACTTTTAAATTTAGAACAATGCCTTTTTATCATAAATTAGGAAATATTCCGCATAAACGTCATACTCAGTTTAGAAAACCCGATGGCAGCTTGTATTACGAGCAATTATTTGGCACCATTGGATTTGACGGTATGTCCACAAACAGTTACCATGAGCAACGGCCTACACAGGTTAAAACTATTAAGGATCAATATAGTGTCGCGCCAAAAATTGCTAAATCGAATAATATTAAATCCTATCGCTTCAGGGGATTTCAGGTTCAACCCGAACAGGATTATCTGGAAAGCCGTAAAGTGATATTGACCAATAGCGATTGTTCCATAATTCTTGCGGCACCCAAACGATCTACAGAGGACTACTTTTATAAGAACACCGATGCAGATGAGTTGTTATTCGTACATAAAGGCTCAGGTAAATTACGTACTATGTTGGGAAATCTGGACTTTAAATATGGAGACTACCTACTCATTCCCCGGGGAATTATCTATAAAATAGATTTTGATTCACAGGACAACCGATTATTTATTGTTGAATCTCACAGACCTATTTATACTCCAAAGCGCTATAGAAATTGGTTTGGCCAATTATTGGAACATTCACCGTTTTGCGAACGCGATATACGCCGGCCCGAAGAACTAGAAACCTATAATGAAAAAGGCGATTTTCTTATAAAGGTTAAGAAGCAGGGCGAAATTATTGAGATGATCTATGCCTCGCATCCATTTGATGTTGTAGGTTACGACGGGTATAACTACCCGTATGCCTTTTCAATTCACGATTTCGAGCCTATTACAGGACGTGTACATCAACCCCCTCCGGTACATCAAACTTTTGAGACCGACGCTTTTGTTGTTTGTAGTTTTGTACCACGCTTGTACGATTATCATCCGTTAAGTATTCCAGCACCTTACAATCATAGCAATATAGACAGCGATGAGGTGTTGTATTATGTAGATGGGGATTTTATGAGCAGGAACGATATCGAATCAGGACATATATCATTGCATCCGGCTGGAATACCACATGGACCACACCCAGGGGCGGCAGAACGCAGTATAGGAAAAACTGAAACCGACGAGCTTGCCGTTATGGTAGATACGTTCAAACCTTTAATGGTTACGGAAGAAGCTATGAAAATAGCAGATGACGATTATCACAAATCATGGTTAGAATAAATTCGTTAACAGACATATTAACGAATAAACAAATAAACAAAGTATTATGAGTAAAGAAGTTAAATCTGTAGAATACGGATTAGAAAAAATATTTAAAGGCGCACAGGATTTCCTTCCGCTTTTAGGTACAGACTATGTCGAATTTTATGTTGGGAATGCAAAACAATCGGCACACTTTTATAAAACGGCCTTTGGATTTCAATCCTATGCTTATAAAGGATTGGAAACCGGTTCCAGGGACTCTGTGAGCTACGTTTTAAAACAGGACAAGATCAAGCTGGTATTAACAACACCACTAAACAGTAAATCTCCAATTAATGATCATATCGTTAAACATGGTGATGGTGTTAAGGTTATAGCCCTTTGGGTTGACGATGCAAGAAAAGCTTATGAAGAAACCACCAAACGCAGTGCCAAACCTTATATGGAACCTACTGTTGAAACAGATGAGCATGGCGAAATAGTTAGAGCCGGTATATATACTTATGGCGAAACCGTCCATATCTTTGTGGAGCGTAAAAACTATAAAGGCGTATTTATGCCGGGCTTTCGTAAGTGGGAGTCGGACTATAATCCGGAGCCTGTCGGGTTTAAATACATAGACCATATGGTAGGTAATGTAGGTTGGGGACAGATGAATACATGGGTACAATGGTACGAAGATGTTATGGGTTTTGAGAACTTCCTGTCCTTTGACGATAAACAGATTCATACCGAATATTCGGCACTGATGAGTAAAGTCATGAGTAATGGCAATGGCCGGATCAAGTTCCCGATCAATGAACCGGCAAAAGCAGCAAAAAAATCTCAAATTGAAGAATATTTGGATTTTTACGAAGGATCCGGCGTACAACATCTTGCTGTTGCCACCGACGATATTATCGGGGCGGTAGCTCAATTGAAGGCAAGAGGCGTGGAATTTCTACCACCTCCACCTCAAGCCTATTATGATGATATTCCTCGTAGACTGGGCGAACATAAAGATATGATGAAAGAAGACATCAATGAACTTCAAAAATTATCCATTCTTGTTGATGCCGACGAAGAAGGGTATTTGCTACAAATATTTACAAAACCCATTGAAGACAGGCCTACATTGTTCTTTGAAATCATCCAACGTATGGGGGCCAAAGGATTTGGCGCAGGGAATTTTAAAGCGCTTTTCGAATCGATTGAAAGAGAACAGGCAAATAGAGGAACGCTTTAACAAAGATTTGTATTTATTTTATACCAAAAACTCTATCATTATTGTTGATGGAGTTTTTTGTTTTAATACTTTTGGAACGGTAATTGTAATTTAGTGTTAAAACAATAAAATTGAACTTATAAAGTTACTTAGAGTTACAAATAAATATGAAAAAAACACTAATTATAGCTTTAACGTTGATTTCATTGCAGATTTCCTATTCTCAGGAAGAATCTGCTTTCGATGTTGGAGAATGGTTCAAATTCAAAATGAGTTACAGTGGGTTTTTAAAAGCCGGCAATGCTACGCTCTCGGTAAGAAGTGCCAATCGCAATAGTGAGGAAACATTTCATGTTGTAGGTGAGGGTTGGACCACAGGACCCATCAAATGGTTTTTTAAGGTGAAAGACCGTTACGAAAGCTATTTTGACAAGGATTCCTTAATGCCCTATAAATTTGTGAGAAAAATAGATGAAGGCGGGCACACCAAAGACATAGAAATTGAGTTCGATCAGGTTAACAATAAGGCTTATATAAACAATAAAAAACACAAAAAGAAAACGGTAGTAGACACCAAGCCAAATGTACAGGATATGGTATCTACTTTTTATTATTTACGAAACAAACTGGACGTAAGTAAATTAGAAATCGGGGATGAGGTTGTGGTAGATATGTTCTTCGATAACGAGAACTATGGCTTTAAGTTAAAATTTTTAGGCGAGGAAATCATCAGGACAAAATTCGGTAAGATTGAAACTTTAAAATTCAGGCCGTATGTGATGGCCGGACGCGTTTTTAAAGAAGAAGAAAGTTTAACACTTTGGGTTACAAAAGACAAAAATAAAGTACCTTTGCGCATCAAAGCCGATTTAGCCATAGGCTCATTAAGAGCCGATCTCGAAGCTTTTAAGGGCTTAAAGCATCCATTCAATATTGTTGTAGATAATTAATGAATTTAGACGAGAACATTAAAAACCAACTCAAAGAGAAATACGGTAAAATCGGTCTGGATCTAAGCACCCATTTGGAGGGCCTGTTGTACAGTAAGCCCATGAATTACTGGGACTATATTCAAACCGATGCCCTATTAAATATTCAAACCCAACGTACAACTTTACCCGATGAAATGGTATTTATCATGTACCATCAAATTAACGAGCTTTTGTTTAAAATGATCCTTTGGGAAATCGATCAGGTCGCTACAAAAGACGATCTTCAGGCACAATTCTTTTCTTCGAAATTAATGCGTATTAGTCGCTATTTCGACATGCTCACATCGTCTTTCAATATTATGCGCGAAGGCATGGAGGTAGAACAGTACAATAAGTTTAGAATAACATTAGCTCCCGGAAGTGGTTTTCAAAGTGCCCAATACAGAAAGATTGAGTTTGCTTCTACCGAACTTATTAATTTAATAGACAATAGGTTTAGAGAGAGCATCGATAGAAACACCCCTTACGAACATGCTTTCGATCATTTATACTGGCAGGCCGCAGGGAAAGATTACAAAACAGGTAAAAAAAGTTACTTATTAACATCTTTTGAAGATAAATACAAAGAGGAATTCATTAGATTTACCAAGTTTTATAATACGCACAATTTGTGGTCAAAATTTAAAGAGTTGCCACAGGAGGTAAAAAATGATCAGGATTTAATACATGCGATGCGTCATTACGACCATACTGTAAATATTAAATGGGTCATGGCACATTATAATACAGCAAATCATTATTTAAATATTGGCGGTAAAACCGCCGAAGCAACCGGAGGAAGCGAATGGGTAAAATATATGCATCCAAAATATCAAAGACGAATATTTTTTCCAGATTTATGGACCGAACAGGAATTACAGAATTGGGGAAAAGATGTATAATACTTTGCATAGCGGTACTATGCATTATTGCTTGTAAAGAAGAACCACAAATAACGGTTAAAGAGGAAACAGTAAAAGCCGAACCAGTAGAGAGATACGAATTCGGATTCAATTTAAATGATTATGTGGTTAAACGGGATACCATTAAAAAGGGAGATAGCTTTGGAGTAATTTTAGAGCGAAACCAATTAGACTATCCTAAAATATACCATATTGCCGAAAAAGCCAAAGACACTTTCGATATAAGAAAACTTCAGGTAGGGAAACCTTATACCATACTTTTTTCTAAAGATTCGTTGCAAAAACCTATATGTTTCATTTATCAACCAAATAAAGAAAAATATGTGGTTATAGATTTTCAGGATTCAATCATTGAGGCATATATTAAAAGTAAACCGATTAAGTATGTTGAAAAAGAGGCCTCAGGGGTAATTACAAGTACCATTTCCGAAGCGCTCGATGAGCAGGGCATCAGTATGGTATTGGCCTATGATATGTCTGATGTTTATGCCTGGACCATTGATTTTTTCCGGCTTCAAAAAGGAGATCGCTTTAAGGTAATTTATACCGACAGGTACATTGACGACACCATTTATGATGGCATAGCAAATATTAAAGCCGCATATTTTGAACATAAAAAAGAACCTTTTTATGCTTTTGAGTTTGAAACGGATAGTGTAAAAAGCATCAGGGATTATTTTAATGAAGAAGCAAAAAATATGCGACGGGCATTTTTAAAGGCTCCTGTACAATTTAAACGCATTTCTTCAAGATATAATTTGCGTCGAAGAATAGCGTATTACGGCTATAGAGTAAGACCGCATAAAGGCACCGATTTTGCGGCGGATATCGGTACACCTATTATGGCAACGGCTAACGGTACCGTAGTTGAATCTACCCGCAAAAGGGGTAACGGTAAATATGTGAAAATTAAACATAATTCTACCTATTCCACGCAATACCTGCATATGAAGAAACGCAATGTTAAGGTGGGTGAATTTGTGAAGCAAGGCGATATTATAGGCTATGTGGGAATGACAGGAAATACGGGCGGTCCACATGTATGTTATCGATTTTGGAAAAATGGCAGGCAGGTCGATCCTTTTCGACAAAAACTGCCAGAAGCAGAGCCAATTTCCGAAGAACTCAAAGCAAAGTACCTCGAATTTATAAAACCCATTAAAGTACAATTGGACGATATTCAATTTCAAAATGATCGATTAAAAGAAGAATTAAATGATGATTTAATTTCGCAGGCCAATTAATAAAATGACATTACCAAAGATAAATCCAACTTCTACCAGATCGTGGAAAGCGCTTCATGAGCATTTTGAGGATATTAAAGATGTTCATATGAAAGATCTTTTTGCTCAGGATGCCCAAAGAGCAAATAAATTTACCATACAGTGGGAAGATTTTTATGTAGACTATTCAAAGAATAGAATTACAGAAGAAACATTAGGCCATCTTCTTCGGTTGGCCGATGAAATTGGGTTAAGGGAGGCTACTCAAAGTTATTTTTCGGGTGAAATAATAAATGAAACCGAAGGCAGAGCTGTTTTACATACTGCCTTAAGGCTACCTGAAACAGCAAGCGTGCTTGTGGATGGGGAAAATGTAATTCCGGAGATTTACAAAGTAAAACGTAAAATAGAAGCATTTACTAATGAGATCGTAAATGGGAACAGAAAGGGATTTACCGGAAAGCCCTTTACCGATATCGTAAATATTGGGATTGGCGGATCGGACCTTGGCCCTGCTATGGTGGTGGAGTCGCTCCAATTCTATAAAAATCACTTAAAGACCCATTTTGTAAGTAATGTAGATGGCGATCATGTTAATGAGATCATTAAAACCTTAAATCCGGAAACGACATTATTTGTTATCGTATCCAAAACATTTACAACCCAGGAAACACTTTCGAATGCAAACACAATTAAAGCATGGTTTTTAAAATATGCAAGTGAACAAGATATTGCCAAACATTTTGTAGCCGTATCTACGAATATAGAAAGCGTAAAGGGTTTCGGAATTGAAGAGGAGAATATTTTCCCGATGTGGGATTGGGTTGGCGGACGCTTTTCGCTATGGAGCGCAGTGGGATTGACAATTAGTTTAGCCGTTGGCTATAAAAATTTTGAAAGTTTGTTAGTGGGAGCACATAAAATGGACGAACATTTTAAAAATGAAGAGTACGATAACAATATCCCGGTAATATTGGCCCTTTTAAGTATTTGGTACAATAATTTTTTTAATGCCGAAAGTGAAGCCGTTATAGCATACTCGCAATACCTCAATCAATTTGCCACCTATTTGCAACAGGGTATTATGGAAAGCAATGGTAAAAGTGTGGATAGAGCAGGTCAAAGAGCAGATTACCAGACCGGAACTTTAATTTGGGGAGAACCCGGAACCAATTCGCAACACGCCTTTTTTCAGTTAATTCACCAGGGCACGAAATTAATTCCTGCCGATTTTATAGGGTTCACGCGGGCGCTGCACGGTAATAACGATCATCACAACAAGTTAATATCTAATTTCATAGCTCAAACCGAGGCATTATTAAATGGAAAATCAAAAACCGATGTTCTAAATGAATTCAAGGCACAAGATCGTTTGGAATCTGAGCAAACGGCCCTTTTACCATTTAAAATATTTGAAGGCAATAAACCCACCAACACCATATTTGTTAACAAACTTACTCCCGAAAGTCTTGGAAAACTTATTGCGATGTATGAGCATAAGATTTTCGTTCAAGGCGTTATATGGAATATATTTAGTTACGACCAGTTTGGCGTTGAGCTTGGGAAACAATTGGCTTCAGCGGTTCTAAACGAGCTCGAAGATTCTTCTAAAAAACCACATGATTCGTCAACCTCAAACCTTATTGCACATTATAAAATTGTCAAATAATCCGGTTTTTTTTAATGTTAATATATTTAACACATTTAATTTTTGAGATTTATATAATATTAGTATCTTCAACTTCGGCAAAATTTGTTAACGATAAGTTAATATTTTATCTTTGTTATGCGTAATTTTGTCATAAAACAAACCAATTTAATATTTAATATGAAAAAAGTTACTCAATCTTTATTATTGGCTGCAACTTTGGTTTTCACTACCACGGTTATGGCGCAAAGTACAGTTACAGGAACGACAGTAGATTCTGAACTCAACACTCCGCTTCCAGGAGTTAATATTATCGAGAAGGGAACCAGTAATGGTGTTTCTTCCGACTTTAATGGTAAATTTTCCTTAACAACAACTACAACAGATGCAATAATTGTTGTAAGCTATGTGGGATTCTTAACGCAAGAAATAGCGATTTCGGGAGATACGGATCTTGGTGATATCACTTTGGAACCAAGTCAATTTGGATTACAAGAGGTAAATATAATAGCCTCGATTGCCGTGGATAGAAAAACCCCGGTCGCGGTATCCACTATTAAGGCCGACCAAATCCTATTGAAGTTAGGGTCTCAGGAATTTCCTGAAATTTTAAAATCCACTCCTGGTATTTTTGCCACAAGAGCTGGAGGTGGTTTTGGAGACGGCAGAGTTAACGTTAGAGGATTTGGGTCTACAAATGTCGCGGTTTTAATCAATGGTATTCCAATAAACGATATGGAAAATGGTCGTGTATTCTGGTCCAACTGGGCCGGATTAGGTGGTGTAACAAGTACCATGCAGGTACAAAGAGGGCTTGGGGCTACAAAATTGGCAGTACCATCAATAGGCGGTACAATTAACATTATTACGAAATCTACAGACGCAGTGTCCGGTGGAAATGTTTTTGCAGAGGTAGGTAATGATCGTCGCAGAAAGTATGGATTAACATATTCTACAGGCTTAATGGATAATGGTTTCGCTGTAACTGTCGCCGTAGATAAGTCAGATGGTGATGGTTATGCAGATGGCACAGAATATACAGGGATCTCTTACTTTTTGAATGTATCCAACAGGATTAACGATGAACATAAACTGTCTTTTTCTATTTTTGGCGCCAAACAGCGTCATGGCCAAAGACAAAACAGAAGTTTAATTTCTGACTACAGAAATCATGAACGAGGAATTAAGTATAATCCGGATTGGGGTTATAAAAACGGTGAGGTTTTACATGTTGAAGATAATTTTTATCACAAGCCACAAATGTCTATGAACCATTACTGGAGGATTAGTGATAATTCAACCTTAGTTTCGTCAGCCTATGCGTCCTATGGATCCGGGGGCGGCGGAGGAACTTTAGGCAGTGATCTTGAAGCTCCCGGTTTTGAAGGAGATGCTAGATTTAAATTTACCAGTCCCGATTACAGGATTGGTGTTCAGGGCCCTATGAATTTAGATAGGATCGTACAGGAGAATATTGCCCATGGAGCCTTTGGTTCTTCGGCTGCTTTAAGAGCGTCTCGTAACGATCATAATTGGTATGGTTTGCTCTCTACTTTAAAAACAGATCTATCCGATAACTGGGAATTAGTGGCAGGAATAGATTGGAGATCCTATAAAGGCATCCATTTTCAAGAAGTAACCGATCTATTGGGAGGACAATTTATTATTGATGATGACAATGTAAACAATCCGTTAGCTCCGGCAGGGGTAGGAGATATGATAAGTTACCAGAATAATGGTTTAGTAGGTTGGTTTGGACTTTTTGGGCAATTGGAATATTCTAAAGATGCGGTAAACGCCTTCGTATCCATATCAGGTTCCAATACCTCCTATAAAAGAGAGGATTTTTTCACCCATACGCCGGAGAGTGGATTACAGGTAACAGATCGTGAAAACTTCACTGGATTTAGTATCAAAGGGGGAATCAACTATAATCTTGATGATAACCACAATGTCTTTGCCAATTTGGGTTACTTTGAAAAAGCGCCCATATTCGATGCCGTATTTTTAAATTTCCGTAATGACGAGATAAACAAAAATGCGGAAAATGAAAAAATCATTAGTTTCGAGTTGGGTTATGGGTATAGAAGCGAAACCTTTGCAGCAAACGTAAACATTTACAGAACAAAGT
>PVMK01114349.1_pt1 | contig 38698 bp, 40 predicted proteins | sample 1853481 | NCBI WGS metagenome assembly PVMK01 (sample SAMN08533507, study PRJNA380276) | Marine sediment metagenome, whole genome shotgun sequencing project.
GAAATGCTGAAAGCGAACCCTGCCGATGGTGTGAAGCTCCCGAAGCAGGCGACACGAGAGATGATGTTCCTCGACCCTCAACAGGTCGAAACCCTCGCAGCGGAATTGGATGAGGAACACTCCGCGCTCGTCTACGTCCTCGCCTACGGTGGTCTCCGCATCGGAGAAGCCAGGGCACTCCGAAGGTCGAGAGTCAACCTCATGCGAGGTCGCATCGACGTGAAAGAATCCGTCACGTACCGCGGGGGAGGGTTCGTGTTCGCCCCGCCGAAGAACGGCAAAGAGCGAGTCGTCACGATCCCCAAGTTTCTGACAGCTCTTCTGGAACAGCACATGGACATGTTCACAGGCAACGAGTCGGACGCCATTGTGCTCCCAGGAAGGGACGGTGGACCGATGAGGCTTGAGAATTTCAGGCGCAATAGATGGAAGCCTGCGCTACGCCGCGCTGGGCTCAACGACAGCCTGAGGATTCACGACATGCGACACACAACCGCGTCGCTGCTCATCAACCGGGGCCTCCATCCGAAAATCGTGCAAGAGCATCTAGGGCATCAATCAATCTCTATCACATTCGACAGATACGGTCACTTGTACGAGACGGACAATCAGCGTCTCGCGGACGCTCTCGACGCTGCGTATTCGACTGGTCTCGTAGCCCGCGATATACCGCAAACGATTCCTGAGGCGGACACCTCGCGGACAAACACATCAACCGGAGCCGTCGGCGAACAGTCGCAACCTGCTAGAAGTCGGTCAGTGCAAGGGGTATAGCCAATGCGGCATGCATGAACGACTGAATCTGTATCAGTCCCTGAAGTTGATGAACTGCAGGGGGAGACGGAAATCGACTTCACGCACTTCAGCAATGACTTCTTGGAGGTCGTCGCGCTTCTTTCCCGACACGCGGACCTGGTCACCCTGGATCTGAACCTGAACCTTCAGCTTCATGTCCTTGACGTCCTTCACGAGCTCCTTTGCAGCGTCCTGTGAGATTCCCTCATTCAGGGTGAATACAGCCTTGTAGCGGCCTCCACCGATCTCCTTTGGCTCTCCTCCAGAAATCGACTTGAGCGATACCTGTCGTTTGATGAGCTTGCCCTTGAGGACATCGACGGCTGCATCGAATCGGCCCTCAGAGGACGACTCGACGGTGATCCCTTCGTCCGAGAGCTGGACGGACGTATTCGTCCCCTTGAAATCATATCGATTGACGAGTTCACGCGACGCCTGGTCGACGGCGTTGCGAACCTCCTGCATATCAACCTGTGAAACGATGTCGAATGAGGGCATATCGATCCTTTCGGTGGGGCAATTCAGTCGGAGAAAGGTGGGCGGTTCGGCCCGACTCTAACCACAGCCGACCACACCGTCTCATAGTGGTCACGGTCGTACGGGTCGATATGGGGCAGCACGAACTCCTGCCACGCTGAACGCATCGGATCCTCAGTGTCCGCGTACATCCACAGACCAGCGGGATATCTGTCGAGGACGGTCCGAAGAGACATGGGAGTCTCAACTCGCGTTCGTGAATCGCCAGCGGTGAACGACATGTTGATCTCGGTGGCGAGTTTCGTGAGAAGATCACGAACTTGTGGGTCCATGGTTGGGTGGCGGCGCTCAAGCATCAGCGCCAGATCTTCCGCGTCTGGAAAGATCTTCTCCCAGATGATCCAACGATCCGAGAACGCTTTGTTGAGCGTCTGTGTACCTGCGTAGTCGCGAAGGTCGGTCGGGTTGAGAGTCCCGAAGATGCGCACGTCGTCACGTAACCGGACCATCTCTCCTGTGGGGAGTTCAAGTGCCCTGTGCCGGTCGAGTAGGCCGTGGAGCGCGAACAAGGTTTCAGCCCCTGCCGCGTTCAATTCCGAGAGGTTGACGAGTGCTGGCCCTCTCAGGGCCCGCGTGATGTCGCCGTCCTCCCATCGTGACTCGGTGCCTCCCATGCCGTCACCGTGGAGCTTTACCGACCCGATCAACGTGATGTCTCGCACCTCGCCCGTGAGGGGAATTCGGTAGTAGGGGGTCTTGAGCCGCGCAGCGAACTGTTCGAGATCGTGGTCTTTCCCTGTTCCCATGTGGCCACGAAGGGCAAGGTGGAGTGGACTCTCCGTGAAGTGATCCCTCCGGACCTGTTCGATCTGTGCAAGCTTGTACAGCATGCCGAGATCCACGTAATACGGATCCTCCGTCGGGATGTGGTTCAGACGATTCTCCCTGTCTGGAAGATCCTTCGGGACCACGGGGATAGGGAGTTCGATGTTCGGACCGTCTCCCGTCGGGTCGGTGAATACGACTGTTTCAGCCATTAGTGCTCCTAGTTCGTCAGATCTTGCAGTTCGCGTCCCCCGGCATGGACCCACCAAGCGTCCGAACCAGATGAAGCGATTGTCTTGTAGAGAGACGAGCGGACACCTTCGACCATCGCAGAGGCGAGGTCCAGCGGCTGCTGCACGACCTGAGCCCGCGAGTAGGCAGATCGAACGGTGTCATCTCCGATGCCGATTCCAAGGACCGTTGCTCCGGAGTGTTCGATGCTCTCGACTGTTTCAGCAAGCGTCTGTACCGATCCACGTGTCATTCCGTCGGCGAGGACGACGAGAATGCGATGGGTGGCGTGTTGTGAGGCGAGGCGTTCGGCTGCGTAGGCGAGATTGAACTCGTCGACGTTTGCAGCCTTCTCGAACATCGACACCGGAGGCGACTCCTTGGGAGATCGCCTCGCCTGTTTGGCTGCATCCTGGGGAGCTGCTGCTGCGTAGAAGAGGCCGGCGAGCACGTCCTCTGATCTGCGCCATCGCTGGCTGAAGCGTTTGACGAGGTAGTGGTTGACCGTGCGAGTAAGCCGCTCAGCATTGCCTCCCTGGGCCTGTCTGAGACCAGCGGTGGCCCTCGCTCGCGTGTCGCGGTACGAAGCCTCGGTGTCGTCGAAGTCCGCTGCGAATGAGCGATTGAATATTGCCAGCTCGAAGTCGATCTGAAGTTCGTCGGCGAGTTTGGCCAATGTCCACGCTCCGAGAAGTGCAGCGGCCATTGCCCATGGCGATTTCCTCGTCCCGGCTTCGCGGGGCTGGAGCATCGATGCCGAACCGTCGACGAGGAGGCTCAGTGCGTAGGAACGTCTCGACGGGAGGTCCCTGCGTTCGAACATCCGCTCATAGAGACCGGCCCCGAGAAGCAGCGGCGTATACGGGGAGAGGTCTCCTGCATCGAATCCCGAACGCAATCCGCGCCTCTGGTTCGCGAGGAAAAGGGGGTACAGCTCTCCAGAGACACGGTGCTGGGCAACGCCCCAATCACTTGATGCTTTGAGCAACATGTCATGTCCCTGGGGCGCCCAGGCGGCAAACTCGTCCGGCAGGTCAACCACCATCAACTTCCCTCCCTGTCCAGTGGGTAGGTACACGGTGGGGGCTGTCGACACTTTCATCAGTTGATCCGTTGCGGGATCGCCTGCCGTCTCAGCTTCGCCGAGTCTGCCCTGCTCGGCGGATACGGATTGAGCCGCGGTGCGCGTTTGGTCGTATGAATCCCTATTTGCCAGAGAAGGAGTGACGAGTCGCACCGCATCAACGGAGTCAGCAATCGCAGCCTCGTCTGCCTCCATCTCAGCCTTGCGGCCTCGTTCTGTTGTTGATGCAGCGCCCTCCTGTACGAGATTGTGCATCTTTGCCACTGAGAGCAACTGGAGGGCAACAGTGCCGACGGACCACGGATCATCCAGTTCGAGTACGGGGTCGAGAAATGCCATTGCATCGTCGATCGCAAGTGCGACGTGTGGCGAGAGTTTCCTTTGCAGGATGTTTCTCTCCTCGTGGCCGCCGATGATCATGAAACAGGCCAGGGCGAATTGCCCAAGAGGCCTGGCGTGCGCCATTGCATGTCCAACCGATGTCCGATACAGGTCCTTGAGCACTGATCCCGCGCCCGGGTAAGCATCGAAGTTGACCCTCTCCTGGCGAGCGTCCTCTATTGAGAGAAAGAGCGCTTCGGCTGCGGGACCACCAATGGCGTGGAGTGCCTCGAGAAGTGAGACGGCGCTCGGATCAGCCTCAGTCTCACCGTCGAATTCGATATCGTCCTCAGTGAGGTCTGGGCGGACGAGATCCTCCTCCATTTCGCCGAGTTGGAAGAGACCAACCGGAACCATGGCCTCCTCGAAATCCGCTTCATCTTCTTGTGACTCGGGCTTGAAGACTTGCCACTCCTTTGGAATCGGCCGCTCCTCATCGAGGTCGGTTGCGATCAGGTGGATCACTTCGTGGAGCGCAGACGTGAGGGCTACCTCTGATGGTGTCACTGGCGCTGACCGGGCGTAGGCCGTTTGGAAGACGCCAGGATCGATGATGATCGTGTCCTCGGTCGATGCCGCCTGGGTTCCGAGGCGAACCTGGAGCTCCTCGTTTCCTGAGAGCGATCTGGCGAAACGAGTCACGGCCGGCGCGACGCGCTGATAGCGAGCCACAACGGCTTCTATCGCTCGCTCCTCCGGAGGCAGGATCTCATTGAGCACTGATTGGTCGCGGTCACGCATAACTCCGAATTGTATGCAGCATGGCGGGCACGCAATCCGTGTCATGTACACTCCCGTGATGCGTATGCTGGCGACTCTCGCTGGTTGTACCCGACAGGCAGGAGGATCCAGGAAACACAATGAAACTCTTTGCATATCTTGACCCAGGATCGAGCACGCTGATCATCCAGGCAGTCCTCGGCGGAGCTGCCGGCGCGGCCGTGTTGTTCAAGACGATGGGACGCAAGTTCTCCCGAAACAACAAGTCGGAGGAAGTTGCTGAGCCCAGCGACACCGCTGAGACTACCGAACCGACAACACACACCCCAACGTCGGACTGACCAAGTCGGCGTGATGGAGAGTTCGAATCCCGATTCCCCCGCGTCGCGCATCGATCCCGGCTCATATCGTGATCCAGGAAGCAGAGTCTTCCACGACAACGGCACTGTTTATCGGTTTATCGACGAACGTTCGCTTAGGAACTGGGAGAGGCTCACTCAGACGAAGTTCTTCTCCGACGGCGTCGCGAGCGGCCAGATAGTTGGCACAGAACTCGAGTCAGGCTACGTGCTGACGGATGATGACGGGTGGGCGGCAGTATTGCGCCACGACCGCGTCCCTGTGATCTCGTATCCCTATGAGTGGACCTTCTCGATGCTGCGCGAGGCTGCGCTTCTCCAACTGGATCTTCTCCTGGTAGCACTTGCCGAAGGGATGATCCTCAAAGACTCAACCCCGTTCAACGTGCAATGGCGCGGGACATCGCCGGTATTCATCGACATCGGCTCGTTCGAGATACTCGAGGAGGGCGAGGTGTGGGTCGGATACAGACAATTCCTTGCCCAGTACCTCTATCCGCTGATGCTGACCGCGAACGTTGGTGTTCCGTTTCAACCGTGGTTGCGGGGCCAACCGGACGGCTTGACGGCCCAACAGATGAAGAGTGTCATGTCACGCAAGGATCTGATGCGCAAGAGTGGATTGCTTCACGTCGCGCTTCTGGCGAGGAGCGAACGCAGCCAGACCGGTGCTGGCCGGGATGTGAGATCCGAGTTCAAGGACGCAGGGTTCAGCAAAGAGATGATCGTGAACAACGTCAAGGGGCTGCGCAAGATTGTCTCCGGGTTGTCGTGGGATCCGGGAAGGACTCGTTGGAACGAGTACGCAACCGGTTGCGACCATGTCGCGCTCCAGCGAGATGCCAAGGCTGCCTTCGTGTCAGAGACACTCTCGGGCAGCACACAGTCAACGGTGTGGGATCTTGGGGCGAACGATGGGCACTTCTCCAGAATTGCTGCAGAGACGGCAGATCAGGTGCTTGCACTCGACTCCGATTACGCAGTCCTTGACGATCTCTTCGTTTCTCTTCAGGCAGATGGGCCCAGAAACATCCTCCCTCTGGTTCAGGATCTCGCGGACCCCTCGCCCGGTATCGGCTGGAGAGGCACAGAAAGACCGCCACTTGTTGAGCGCTCAACGCCAGACGTGGTCTTGTGTCTTGCCGTGATCCATCATCTTGTGATAGGGAGAAACATCCCATTGCGGGCAGTTATCGAATGGTTCGGGGACCTTGGTGCCGAGGTCATTCTCGAGTGGGTGGCACCGGACGATCCAATGGTGCTTGGTCTGACGGCCAATAGAAAGCCCCACGAAATCCACCGCGACTACACCGAGGAAGCTCTTCGGTCGTATCTGGGCGAGCGATTCATCATCGACCGGGAGGAAGAACTGCCGGGCGGCACCCGACGGTTGTTCGCGCTCAAACCCAGGGTCTGATACCTGCCCGTCAAATGGCCATGACGGTCTGCTACTTAGACCCAGAGGGATGCTCAACGAACCAGGTCTCCATCTCACCTTTACCTTTGACATCAATAGTGCCCCGACGTTCGCAGGTGAAGTCCTGGTTGATGAGTTCGTAGGTGGCCGTCGATATGTGAATTCGACCGGGGACTCCATGGGATTCCATCCGGGCGGCGGTGTTGACGGTGTCTCCCCAAATATCGTACTGGAACTTGTGGGTGCCGATCACACCTCCTACCACTGGGCCTGAGTTGATACCGATCCGAAAGTTGACACGGTGGCCGCTCACCGGAGGGAGGGCCGCGAAATGGGTCCTCATGTCCAGCGCGAGTCGGGTGAGGGCAGCAGCATGATCATCTCGCGGGAAGGGAACGCCCGCTGCCACCATGTACCCATCGCCGATTGTTCGGATCTTCTCAACGCCGTGATCCTGGACCAGCGAGTCGAACACCGAATACACCTCGTTGAGCCACTCCACCAGCTGCACTGCCGAGAGTGACTCCGAAAGTGGCGTGAATCCGACGATGTCTGAGAACAGCACGCTGACGGAGTCGAAACGATCGGCGATAACTCCCGGTTCAGTCTTAAGTCGTTGTGCAATCGCTTCGGGCAGAATGTTGAGCAGCAGACGCTCAGACTCCGTCTTCTCCTCCTCCAGTTCAGCCATGAGCGCTCTCATGAGATTCGAATTCTGCTGCTGGAGGCGTTCCAGGGTCTCGAGTTTGCTTTGGACTCTTTCGAGCTTCTTCTCCAGAGCGAGATTCTGACGCTCGAGCATCGCGGGGTCTGACATTTCCACTTCTTTCACGTCCCCAAGAGAACGGTCACACAGGTCTCGTTGTGGAAGCGGGGAGTCGAATCGAGACCAAGTGGTGCGATTTCGCCGAAGGCGTAGAAGCCAGAGACCGGCAGATCGGGGCTCAAGGCCGCCCTGATTCGTTCGATCTCACCGCTCGTGCGCGTTCCGAGAAGCATGCTCCGCACCGCGCACGATGCTATCAGGGCAGCTTCCGGCGTTGCCTGCTCGGGGAAGCCGGCCATCGCCTCGGCCACGGAATCTTCGGTGCCGCCGAGTATCTCTTCGGTGGTGGCCATCGTCAGACGCACCTTGGCCCCTTGGGGAACCGAGCCGAAGAAGGTCGCCGAGCCATCGCTCTCGTCGTACGCCAAGGGAGCGCGGAGATAGTATTGGCCGGTGACTTCATCGAGGATGGCGAGGGGGTTCGCGACCGCCGGTTCGGTGCCGATTCCCAGATAGCGGCTGTAGAAGTCCAGGATTGGCTCACCATCTATCTCGTGGACTGTGTTGTCGTCTGACCTTGTGACCACAGCGGCCCTGCCCACCGGGCTCCACCCGTGGGCAACGCCAATCGAGACGTTCAATGGCCCCGAGATGAGGAGAACAGGGAGTGAGTTCGTGAGAACCTGATTGCCGTAGAACTGAATACCACCGAGCCAGGGCATGATGATCGGAAAATCTGGTACCGCCCCACCACCGATCACCGGAACTGTTGGTCCGAGGACCTCGCCGATCTCGACGGTGATAGCAGTTGGATCGCATTGCTCAACAGTGGGCGTAACGATCAGGAGCGCTGGCTGCTTGCCCGTCCCGCGACTGGCATTCTCAACTGCTTGACGAGCTGCGGACCTGGCGTCGGCTACGACATCGGTTCCAAGTCCGACGGTGAAATCAAGAACATCCGACGCGAACATCGTGAGGGTCGTCGATCCTTCGACGTAGTCCGCCGCAGATGACATCGGCGCGAGCGTGGTGCAGCCGACCAGGTGCATATCTGGATGGGCGGTCGTGACGACGGATAGGAAATCCTCGACATCCAATTCGTGGGAGGCGAGTAGCAGGGCCGCCTGTGGCTTCTCGCCGCCGAGCGCAGCGGTGCATTGCTTCAGGATCTCTTCAGCGGCGAACGCACCGTCGAGCTCGTCTGTTTGCCCGATGGCCATCTTCAACAAGGTGGGTGCTCCCGTCGTGTGATCTGGTAATCGTAATCCTTGCACATCTATCAAGCTGCTATTCCGCGCTCGGACCTATCGTCAAACGATGTCGGAGGAACCAACACGCACGGGGAGCGATGATATTCGCCCACTGGACGTGGTTGTGTCGGTGTGGGTCCTGTTCGTCCTTGCATTGGCACAGCCGTTGCTCGACCTTCTCGGCCGAAACGCAGAGTTCTTCCTCGCGCGTTCAGCGCCACCTCTCGACATCATCCTGCTCGCGGTCTCCCTGACGTTCATCCTCCCGCTGACTCTCGGGTTCCTCGTCGTGGGTGTTCGCCGTGTTCACGAGCCGACGCGGGAGAGTCCTCCACGGCTTGCTTCTCGCGTCTCTCGCGGCCTTGCCCGCGTTGCACATCATCGAATTTGACGGCACTCTCGAATGCATCACCGTGGATCGAGCTTGTCCTGGCCGCCGGTGCAGGCGTGGTTCTCGCGGTTGCGTTCTTTCGGTTCCATTCGATGCGAAGCGCTGCCAGGTTCGCATCGATTGCACCGTTCGTCATTCTCGGGCTGTTCGTATTCGCCTCTTCGGCTTCCCAACTCGTCTTTGCGTCCTCAGCCATTGCCCAGCCAGCGCAGATCGTGGTCGATGATCCCGCTCCGGTTGTGATGGTGATTTTCGACGAGTTTCCCGTTGCTTCCCTTATGGATGAAAACGGTGAGATACAAGAGGATCTCTACCCCGGATTTGCCAAGCTGGCCAACGACGGGACGTGGTTCAGCAATGCGGTGACCACCCAGCAACAGACTGAGAATGCTTTGCCGGCGATCTTAAGTGGTAGGCACCCATCGGCGAACAAGATTCCGCCCGCGGGTGATCACCCCTTCACATTGTTCACGCTGCTCGCGGATTCGTATGAGCTCGAGGTCATAGAGACCGTCACGGATCTGTGTCCCGAATATGCATGTGAGAACACCACGCGGCCCGAGTTCTCCACCAGGGAGCGGTGGGCAACACTCGTTGCAGACCTACGCGTTGTGGCTGGCCACCTTTTCCTCCCCTCAGACTGGACGACGAACCTGCCTTCTATCGATGCGTCGTGGTCGAACTTCTCAGGTGGAGAGAATGGCGAATTCGACATCATCGATCGGTTCCAAGATGCCACATATGAGGACGGAAGGATCACCCCGATCGTGCAGTTCAACGAGTCGATTGCAGCGTCGGACAGCACCGCGACCTTGTACTACATGCACGCATTGCTGCCCCACGTGCCGTGGGAGTACCTTCCAACCGGTCAAAAGACGATCAGCTCCGTGGTCGCTCCCGGTTCCAAGAGTCCCGGCTGGGGGAGCGACGAGTGGCTTGTCGACCAGGGCTACCAACGTCATCTCCTCCAGGTCGGATACGCGGACAAGATCGTTGTGGACCTGATCGCTCGTCTCGAGAGCCAGGGGATGTACGACGATGCGCTGATTGTGATCATGGCCGACCATGGTGTTGCGGTACGACCGGACATCTTTCACAGACGGTGGGCCACCGAGGACACGATCGGAGATATCGCCGCGATACCGCTCTTCATCAAGCGTCCCCACCAGGATGCCGGTGGCACTGACGGCTATCGAGCGGAGATCATCGATGTGCTTCCGACGATCACCGATGTTTCTACAGATCAACGTCCCCTGGGCAATGGAGGGCCTGTCCCTGTTCTCTGAGGATCGCCCCGAGCGGATAGAGAGCCAGATCGACGGCGCAGAGGGTGTGATCACGTTCGGGGTCGACGGCTCCGAGGCGCTCGCTCTCGCCAGGCGCAAGATCGAGCATTTCGGGAGCGATGGACCCTTTGGACTCGCGCCGCCAGGGTACGGCGATCTTCTGGGCGTGAGCGTTGCATCTGTCACGCTTGAAGAGACGGATCTCTACTCGGCGTTCCTGTTCAACAGTACCAACTATCAAGACGTCGATCTCACCGCACCTGCGCTGCCGACATGGGTGCGAGGCACGATGAAGACGCCCGACGAGACCTACAACCACGAGATAGTTGCCGTCGCCGTCAACGGAGAGATCGCAGCCATCACCCGAACCTTCGAGACCGACAAGGGTGAAACCGCTTTCGGCATGATGATCCCACCCGACCCCCTCGTCGACGGCCCCAACGATATCGCCCTCCTCCCCATCCACACCGACGCTGGCACCCGCACCATCCACTCCCCTCACACTAGGAATGAACCCAGGGTTCTAGACCGCAGTGAGTGCGGTCTACAGCCCACGGAACGACACAGAAGATGACACGATTCAACATCCCGGCCTCGGAACTGCGGTGGAGGTTCGGGCCATCCGGCGGTCCCAGGTGGCCAGCATGCCAACAAGAGCTCGACGCGTGCGGAGCTCAGGTTCAATATCGAGAAGTCTCGAGCGTTCGATGACCCAATCCGCGAGCGTCTCGTTGAGCAGCTCGGTATCGAGGTACGCATCACAGAGGATGCCTCGCGATCCCAGGCAACCAACCGGAGGATCCGGTCGGATGACACGACGCGGTTGTGATGGATAAGAAGGAGAGCAAACAGGGATCGCTGTTTCCTTGGGCCGAGATCGATCGGCTCGCCGTCGACCGCAACCTCAACCGGTCCGAGGATCCGGAATTGCACGTTGCCTCCTCCCTGCGCCTGATAGTACGCCGTTGGTCCGCTGCTGGCCATGGGACTAGTACATCGTGCAGACCTTTCACGTGACTTAATCGCACTGTCGGCGGGTCTAAGGCAGCTCTAATCGGCCTGAAACGTCTGCGGCGGATGTTGGTGGCATGAAGCGCATAGTCACCATCCTCACCGCCCTGTTATTCGTCCAGTTCGTCGCCGGGATCGAGAGCGCCGCAAGTGAGCAAGTCCTGATCGAGCCCGTCTCAGTGATGTCGGGAGGCACCCGGCTGCAGGCCGAACGGGTCCAGGATGCACTAGATCGCTACGCAGTGGCAGGCATGGAACTTCCCCCTGTGGACGTCTATCTCCATGTCACCAAGGTCGGCTGTGGCGGCAATTCAGGTTTGTACACGCCCGGATCTGAAATCGACCGAATCGACCTATGCGTGGATACGCCGTTCATCATCCTCCACGAATTCGGCCACGCGTGGGAGAAAAGGCTCGGAACGGATGAAGCTCGCGAGCAGCTCCTCGATGGACTGGGACTCGAATTCTGGACCGGTGTGGACGTAAAGTATCGGCGTCGTGGCATCGAGGCTGCCGCGAACCTGATTGCGTGGGGACTCACCGTCCCGACTGTTGCCGAAAGAGGTCAAGCTCCAGATACAGACCGTCTCGACCTGTTCGCATCCTTCACCGGCGCAGTGCCCCTCCGTAGCGACGGATAGGAGCACCTCCCAGGGTTCTGGACCCGTGTGGTGCCGTCCACAGCCCGGAGAACGCGCAGGGCGGATTCGGAGGCTTCGATGGTTCCTATCATCGAGCGCCGATGGAACACACACTTATCACACTGCCAAACGGGATCAGGCTGATCACGTACCACATGCCCTCGACTCGGTCCGTTGCGATCGGATGCTGGATCGATACCGGAAGCAGGGACGAAACCGAAGAGGAGGCGGGTGCATCGCACTTCCTTGTCCACTCCCTCACATAGGAATGAACCCAGGGTTCTAGACCGCAGTGAGTGCGGTCTACAGCCCACGGAACGACAAGAAGATGACACGATTCAACATCCCGGCCTCGGAACTGCGGTGGAGGTTCGGGCCATCCGGCGGTCCAGGTGGCCAGCATGCCAACAAGAGCTCGACGCGTGCGGAGCTCAGGTTCAATATCGAGAAGTCTCGAGCGTTCGATGACCCAATCCGCGAGCGTCTCGTTGAGCAGCTCGGTATCGAGGTACGCATCACAGAGGATGCCTCGCGATCCCAGGCAACCAACCGCAAGCGTGCGGTGCGCAGACTCAACGCCATCCTCGAAGACGCCGCCCGCCCCGATCCACCGAGCCGCCGTCCAACGAAGCCCTCAAGATCTGCACGAAAACGCAGGCTCGACGACAAGCGCGCACGCGGAGAGAAGAAGCAGACGCGCAAACCTCCAACTCTCGACGACTGACTCTCTCTCCTTTCCGAGGGTTCTGGACCCGTGTGGTGCCGTCCACAGCCCGGAGAACGCGCAGGGCGGATTCGGAGGCTTCGGTGGTTCCTATCATCGAGCGCCGATGGAACACACACTTATCACACTGCCAAACGGGATCAGGCTGATCACGTACCACATGCCCTCGACTCGGTCCGTTGCGATCGGATGCTGGATCGATACCGGAAGCAGGGACGAAACCGAAGAGGAGGCGGGTGCATCGCACTTCCTTGAGCATCTGCTCTTCAAGGGTTCGAACGAATGGTCGGCTCGCCGCATCTCGGAGACGCTTGACGGCATCGGGGCGCGTCACAATGCCTTTACGTCCAAGGAGTACACCTGCTTCTGGACTCGGATGCGCGACGAGGATCTCGAAACGGGAATCGAGATACTCGCTGAGATGCTTCAACGGCCGGCATTCCGCCAATCGGAGATCGACTCGGAGCGCAATGTCGTGCTCGAAGAGATCAACATGAACGACGATGACCCCACAGATGTCGCCCATGAAGATTTCATCACCGCCATCTGGGAAGGGCACCCACTTGCGCCGCCGGTGCTCGGCTCGCGCGAGTCGATCAACGCCATGACACGGGACATAGTCCACGGCTATTGGGCAAGGCGGTACACGCCCTATTCGGTGGTCATCGCGATTGCGGGAAATCTCCCTGAGAACCTCACCGAGCTCATCGGTGACCACTTTGGGTCATGGCAGGGTGAGCCCATCAGCCGACTACTTGTCGCGCCGCCGGACATGTCGCGATCACGAGTGACGCGGCGCGACACCGAGCAGGCACACCTCGTACTCGGTTCGCCATCGATCACAAGAAACGACGATCGTCGATTTGCACTCTCGCTGGTCGATCACATCGTGGGCGGTGGGATGTCCTCACGGCTGTTCTACGAGATCAGAGAGACCCGTGGCCTCGCGTATGCAGTACACACATTCCGGTTGCCATTCACGGACGCCGGCGCATCTGCCACGTACGTTGGCACCACACCCAATCAAGTGGACGAAGTTCTCAAGATCGTGAGAGACCAGCTGGGCCTCGTGACGGAGAGCGGTGTGACGTCGGAAGAACTGGAACGGGCCAAGGGTCATGTGAAGGGATCACTTGCCATCAGCCTCGAAGATGCGAACAGCAGGATGAACCTCCTAGGCCGCAACGAGATCACAGGACAGGAACATCTCTCGGTTGATCAGATCGTTGAGGCGATATCCGCTGTGACCCACGAGGACGTAATCGACGTCGCGAACGCTGCGTACGATGGGCCCTACGTGATCGGAGCCGTCGGACCATTCGATGGCGAGGACCTCGAGGAGTACATCGGATGAAGGTTGGCGTATCGGGCGCAGGAGGCAGGATGGGAAGTCTTTCTGCCGCCACCATCGATGCGGCGGACGGTCTTCACCTCATCGCCCTGTACGACCAGCACACCACGGGCAGCATTGCGGGCCTGACGATCAGCCAGGACCGCGAGATTCTCGATGGTTGCGACATCATCGTGGAGTTCTCCCGCCCGGACATCGTGATGGAGAACCTCGCCATATGGCGCTCCTATGGTGCAAACGTCGTCGTTGGAACATCGGGGTTCGATTCGCAGCGCCTCGACGAACTCGATGAACTCTGGTCGAGAGGGCCAGGCAATTGCCTTGTGGTCCCGAACTTTTCGATCGGTGCCGTTCTCATGATGAAGATGGCTGAGATAGCGGCCCCCCACTTTCCGGTCGCAGAGGTGGTCGAGATGCATCACGATGAGAAAGCGGACGCACCTTCAGGTACAGCCATCGCGACCGCACAGAAGATCGCGGCACGCTCCCCCCATCAGGAGCGCGCAATCGAATCTGAGGAGCTACACCAAGGCGCCCTTGGCGCCCTCATCGATAACGTACGCGTGCACGCCATCCGTCTGCCGGGCGCGGTTGCACATCAGACCGTGATGTTCGGTGGGGATGGAGAACGGCTGTCCATCACCCACGACACGTCCGACCGTTCGGCCTTCATGCCCGGAGTCCTGCTCTCGGTCCGCTCGATTCCGGCGCAGAAGAAGACGCTGGCCGTTGGCCTCGACACCTTGCTCGGGATCTAGACCTGTCAGCTGCCAGTGATCAATCTGACCGCTAGTTCAACGCTGTTGCGAGCTGTCTGCGGTATGTTGCCGTCAGAGGGTGTTCGTTGCCCAGGACCTCGAAGATGTCCACCATGGCATGGCGTGCCTCTTCTTTGGCATCACCTTTTCGTGCCACAACAGCGAGCAACTTGTCAAGCGCTGGTTCGAATTCCGATCGCGCGGCAAGCGCCTTGGCGAGATTCATCTGGGCTTCCATGTCATCGGAATCCTCTGATGCGGCCGCCTCGAGTTCGGATATGTCGTCTCCCGCTGACTGCCGAAGGCGCGCTGCGGCTTGGAGTCTTTCAACATCTGCGTCGGGCGCAAGCTTGCCCAATACGATGAGACCATCTTCGATGTCGCCGCGATCGATCAACAGTGCAGCAAGGCTTGTGCCCGCCTCCTGGTGATCGGATTGCATGTCGAGGACCTGACGAAGCATGTGTTCTGCACCTGCGGTGTCACCATCCACAAGTGCCGTCCTCGCTTCGTCGACCATACGGTCGAGTTCAGTCGGCAGGATGCCCTCGATGAATGTCCTGATCGATGCCTCAGGAAGGGCACCGGTGAACCTGTCCACCTCTCTGCCGTTCTTGATTGCCACGATCGTGGGGATCGATTGGATCATGAACTGGGTTGACAGCTCCTGATTCGCATCAACATCGACCTTTGCGAGTTCAAAGGCACCGTCCGCTTCGTCCGTCAGGCGTTCGAGGAGCGGGGACAGCGTCTTGCAGGGCCCGCACCACTCCGCCCAGAAGTCAACGAGAACCGGTATGTCCCTCGACCTCAGCAGGACCTCCTGCTGGAAATCGGAAGTCGTGACATCTTTGACGTGATGGCTTGCGTTGTTCATGGGTAAGAGGATACTTCTGGCTCCCGTGGTAACTTCCGGTGTATGGAAAATCGACCAGAAGCACCCTTTCGGTCGGGTCGCCACCGCCATGATCACGCCCTTCACCGCTGAAGGACCGATTGATTACGCGGCGTTCTGGCGTCTCGTTCGTTATCTAGCAGCCAACGCGACCGAGACAATCGTGGTATCCGGCACGACTGGGGAATCACCCACACTGTCGAAACCGGAGAAGATCGCGCTTTTCGCCGCCGCCGTCGACGCAGCCGCTGGGAAGGTCAAGGTGGTTGCCGGGGGCACGAACAATGACACCGCGGAATCGATCGAATTCGCGCTTGCGGCAGCTGATGCAGGAGTCGATGGCGTGATGGCTGTAACTCCCTACTACTCCAAGCCGCCGCAGCGTGGCATCGTTGCACACATGCACGCGATTGCAGATGCAACGGATCTGCCCGTGATGATCTACAACATTCCTGGTCGGACAGCGACCCTCATCGAGATCGATACGCTGGTTGAGGTGTGTCAACACCCCAATGTGGTCGCGGTGAAGGACGCCGTTGATGACCTGGATTGGTCTCGGAAATCCATCGAGGCGCTGCCGGAGGGAATCGCCGTGTATTCAGGTTCTGACGAGTTGACGAAGGACCTTGTCCAAGCTGGAGCCGTTGGCGTGGTGTCGGTGACATCGCATCTTGCGGGTCGAGAGATCGCGAGCATGGTGGACGCTGTCATCGAGGGTGACATGGCCAAGGCGGACCAGCTCCACGACCTATTGATGCCGCTCAATCACGCTCTCTTCTCTGAACCCAACCCGATGCCACTCAAGGGCGCTCTCACGGCCTACTGGGATTCGGTTGGTGTGCCTCGTCTTCCTCTGATGCCTGCGGAGACTGAGACGGTGGAATCCGTTGGAGCCGCGCTGACCGCAATCAACGAATACCGCGAACTATGAGTGTCAGGATCGGGTTCCTTGGTGGCCTTGGCGAGGTCGGCAGAAACTGTGCGTCGATCGAAATCGAAGGTGAAATCTCGCTGATTGACTGCGGGTTGATGTTCCCCGAGGAGGACATGCTCGGCGTCGATCTTGTCCTCCCAGATTTCTCATCGGTGTTCGACCGTGCGGACGATCTCACCTGCGTGATTCTCACTCACGGCCACGAGGATCATATTGGAGCACTCGTGTATCTGCTCAGGGAGGTCAACGTACCGATCTACGGCACGCGGCTCACCGTCGAGTTTGCAAGGGCGCGCGTCGAGGAGCACGGCATCACACCGGATCTGCGTACCGTTGAACTCTACGAATGGGTCGACCATGGTCCCTTCAGATTCACCTACATCCCTGTGTCCCATTCGATCCCGGACGCAGCGGGCATAGCGTTCGACACCCCCGAGGGCATCGTCCTTCACACAGGTGACTTCAAGCTCGATCCAACGCCCATTGACGGTGTTCCGACCGACCTTCGATCCTTTGCTTCAATCGGTGCTCGCGGTGTGCGGCTGCTCCTGGCGGATTCCACGAATGCTGAGAGGGAGGGGTACGTGCCTTCGGAGGTAACCGTTGGCGAGCGTTTGAATGAGATCGTTGCCCACGCGCACGGCCGTGTTCTCGTTGCTTGTTTTGCGAGTCACGTCCACCGTGTACAGCAGGCGATCGACGCCGTGGTGCGCGACCAGCGAAGATTCGCCTTCATCGGGAGATCGATGCTTCGTAACTCTGAGATCGCCATGAATCTCGGTGTGCTCGACATCCCTGAGGGCTCACTGGTTGACCTCAACGATCTCGTGGACATGCCCGATGCTGACACTGCAATCATCTCAACCGGCAGCCAGGGAGAACCGTTCGCTGCGCTATCTCTCATGGCGGCTGGCGAACACCGATCCGTTTCACTCAGCGAGGACGACACGGTCATCATCTCTGCGACACCGATCCCAGGCAACGAAACGAGGGTGTCTCGGGTCATCAACAATCTCTACCGCGCAGGCGTAACGGTCTTCCACGGTCGCAACACCCATGTCCATGTATCTGGTCACGCGGCAGCTGAGGAGCTCAAGACGTTCTACAACGCTGTGCGCCCGGAAGCCCTTGTGCCGGTTCACGGCGAGTACCGCCACCTCGTAGCCAATGCGGCCCTTGGCGCTGCCATGAACATCCCACAGATAGAGATCTGTGAGGATGGAGATGTCGTAGTTCTCGATGATGGCGAAATGTTCGTTGAACGTGGAGCGATTCCCGGAGGCTACGTCTATGTAGATGGTACAGAAGTTGGGGGAGCGGACAGCATCATCCGTGACCGAAGGCATCTTGCCGAGGATGGCGTGCTCATCGTGACGATCGGTGTGGATTTCTCAACGGGAGAGATCCTCATCGGGCCCGATGTCGACTCACACGGAGTGACCACAGATGACGAAGAACTTCATGCCGTTATCAGGGAACGTGTCGAACAGTCGGTTGCGTCCCTTGAGTATCCGATCGATCCGGATCTCCTGCGAACCCGTGTCCGGAACTCAGCAACCCGGGCGGTCAAGAAGACAGTGAAACGCCGCCCCGTCGTGCTTCCCGTCGTCATAGAGGTCTAGGACTCCGTCTGGTCAACAATGACGGCAGATAGGCGCAAGACCTTGTGCCAGGTCTGAGGAGAATTACATCGATGTAACTCTCCGCGCGACAATTCGCGCGGATGGTGGTTTGTTCTACGGCGGACATGGGGTACAGTTGACATCCCATGGCTACACGCACCACTGCGAGTAGGGCCAAGGGGCGGAGTACCGCAAAGACAAAACAGAAGAAAGCGCCGCTTCTCTCGAGGGCCGCCTCCGCGCTGGGGGCCGTTCCGAGGCGGATCGGCGAGCACATCGGAGACCACCGATCTGACGTCTGGGGAATAGCCCTCATCGCGATCGGCACCCTCGTCCTCCTCTCCTTCTTCGAACTCGCAGGCCCTTTCGGCACAGGAGCCTCCACGGTTGCCAAACTGCTCTTTGGGATGTGGGCGTTCGTTGTGCCACTTGCCCTCGTTGTTGCGGGCCTCACCCTGATCGGGGTCATCGGTGCGGGTGAGAATCCAAAGACGCTCATCGGGACCCTCGTGCTGTTCCTCGGGTCGCTGTCGCTCTTTCACCTCCTGACCGGGAACCTGCCCATAGCTGGCACCCAACAGTCGGTGGAGAACTCGGGTGGACTCGTCGGCTCGATGATGGCCTATCCACTCGAGAGGGTCGTCGGCTATTGGGGTGCCTTCGTTGTGCTTGTGGCGATCATCGGCGTGGGTGCTCTCCTTATCACGCACGCGTCTCTTGGTGATGTTCTTCGATCGATGGGCTCGTACTTGTCCGGTATGCGAAGCTGGTTCGGGGCGGCAGAGGGCCAGGTCGTGGCATCTGTCGCGGTTGTGACGGAGCCTGAAACGGCGCCGGCCGTTGAGGTCATACCAGCTCCGAAGAAGAAAAGGAAGAAGACCACAGAAAGTGTCGAACCGGTACCTGAGCCAGCGCGGCCCAAGATGCCTGAACCCGTGACAACGGAGGGCTACGAGCTTCCACCGCTCGACATTCTCGGTCTCTCGAATCAGCAGGACCATGATGCCCGAGGTCTCACTGCCACTGGTGAAGCCCTCGAAGAAGCTCTCAGACAGCACGGCGTCGACGCGAAACTCGTCCGAATCGTTCCTGGCCCAACTGTCACCCGGTACGAGATCGAACTCGCTCCTGGCGTCAAGGTGAACAAGGTCACCAACCTGACCCACGACATCGCCTATGCGCTTGCTGCGGCGGATGTGCGGATACTTGCGCCCATTCCAGGAAAGTCGGCGGTCGGTGTCGAGGTACCGAACCGCAAGCGGCACCTCGTCACCCTCGGCGATATTCTCTCGTCTGACCTGGCCAAGTCGGACCACGACCCAATGCTCGTATCCCTTGGTCTCGATGTCTCCGGCTCTCCTCAGATGCTTCGACTCACAGAACTCCCGCACGTCCTGATCGCTGGAGCTACAGGTGCAGGAAAATCCTCGTGCGTCAATTCCCTACTCACATCGATCCTGATGCGCGCAACACCTGACGAGGTGAGACTCATTCTCGTCGATCCAAAGCGTGTTGAACTTGGCCAGTACAACGATGCCCCGCACCTCCTCACCAGAGTCATTACGAATCCAAAGAAGGCGGCAGATGCCCTCCAGTGGGCCGTTGCGGAGATGGATCGTCGGTACGACCTCCTGGCAGATGCCGGTGTTCGCGATATCGACTCCTACAGGGAGACGTTCGATGCCGGTGGACTCGACGAGGAAATGTTCGAAAGGTTCCCCTACATCGTGATCGTCGTGGACGAGCTCAACGATCTCATGATGGTTGCCGGTCGAATCGTGGAGGACTCCATCGTACGGATCGCCCAAATGGCTCGAGCCGTTGGCATCCACCTCGTGCTTGCAACGCAACGCCCATCTGTCAACGTCATTACGGGTGTGATCAAGGCGAATATCCCGTCGAGGCTTGCGTTCTCCGTGGCATCCCAGACGGACAGCCGGGTGATCATCGACCAGGGCGGCGCAGACAAGCTGGTCGGGCTCGGTGACATGCTTGTGGTGACTGCCCGCGACCCGAAGCCCGAACGCATCCAGGGCTCCTTCGTGTCTGAGGCTGAGATCCACGCAACCGTGGACTGGGTACGCCAACAGCGCGACGCCCAGTACAAGGACAGGGAAGTGTTCAAGCAGGCCGAGAAGTCAGCTGCAGATGTTGAGGAGTTCGACGGTGAGGATCCTGAAATCATGCGCCAGGCGATCGAACTTATCGTCCGTTCACAGCTCGGATCGACCTCGATGCTCCAGCGAAAGCTCCGCATCGGATTTGCAAGAGCCGGTCGTGTCATGGACATACTCGAAGTGAAGGGCATTGTTGGACCATCGGAGGGCTCAAAGGCAAGGTCCGTTCTGGTCACCGAAGAGGAAATGGAGTCAGTTCTCGGGTAGGGATTGCCAATCCGTATCCACAGAGGAGCGCCGTATTCCGGCGCTCTTCGTCATTGGGCGGCTACCAGGTATCAGCTCTCAGGAAGAAGAAGATCCTTGTACTCGGCGCGGACGACCTTCTTGTCGAACTTCCCTGTACCTGTCTTTGGAATCTCTTCGATGAAGACGACCTCGTCAGGCATCCACCATGCGGCGATCCGAGGAGCAATGTAGTCCTTGATCGACTGCGAGGAGACGTCCGAACCCTCTCTCTTCACAACGAATGCAACCGGGCGTTCCTGCCACTTCGGGTGGGCCAGGCCCACGACCGTTGCCTCTGCGACGTCTGGGTGTGCCATGATCTGATTCTCGACGTCGAGAGACGAGATCCACTCTCCTCCTGACTTGATCACATCTTTGGCTCTATCGGTGATCCTGATGTAGCCCTCTGGCGTGATCTTACAGACGTCCCCCGTGCGCAGCCAACCGTCGACGAACGTCTCAGCAGATCGTTCATCGTTGTAGTACTCGGCTGCGATCCACGGCCCGCGGATGAGCAGCTCTCCAAAGGCCTCACCGTCGTGGGGGAGCTCCTCGAAGTTCTCATCGACGATCTTCACCTGAAGCCCTGGTATCGGGCGACCTGCTGTTTCGAGGACGTCGAGTTGGTCCTCCCACGGCCAGTCCTCCATCCACGGCTTCATCGTTGCAACCGATGCAATCGGGTTGGTCTCTGTCATACCCCACCCCTGAATGACTCGGAGATGCGCATTCTTCTCGAACCAGTCGATCATCGCGCGTGGCACGGCAGAACCGCCACAGAACAGTGACTTCATGTGGGAGAGGTCGGTTTCGGGGTTCGCGTCGAGATACTGTTGAATGCCCAGCCACACGGTCGGCACGCCAGCAGAGAGCGTCACTCTCTCGTTCACGAACAGATTCACGAGACCCTCGCCGGACAGGTCGGGACCCGGATACGTCAACTTGGCGCCCACAGTGACGGCACTGAAGGGGTAGCCCCATGCAGCGGCATGGAACATCGGCACAACAGGGAGGACATTGTCTTCTGTGCCGAGCGGATAGGCGACGAGATTGGAGATCGTGTGGAGGTACGTCGAGCGCTGCGTGTAGGCAACCCCCTTCGGGTGGCCCGTGGTGCCCGATGTGTAGCAGTACATCATTGGGCTGCGTTCGTCGAGGAGCGGCCACTCGGCCAACGGTTCGACATCTGCGATTAGATCCTCGTACGCGATTGCTCCCTCGATGCCAGAGCCTTCGGCAGTCGACCCCATGATGACGATGTGCTCGACTGTCTCGAAGTTCGGCACCAGCGGCGCGATCAATGGTGCCAGGTCGGGGTCGATGAAGATGACCTTGTCCCCGGCATGGTTGACGATGTATTCGAGTTGGCTTGGGAAAAGGCGGATGTTGAGCGTGTGACAGATCCGGCCCGTGTTGGCAGTAGCCCAATAAAGCTCGTGATGCCGGTGGTTGTTCCACGCAAAAGTACCGATCGCATCACCGACGCCGGTACCGAGCTTCTTATCGAGCGCGGTTGCGAGCTTCCTGACTCGGACATCCGTTTCGGCATACGTGGTCCTGTGGATCGACCTGTCGGCCTCCACCGAAACGATTTCCTGATTCGGATACTGCCAGACAGCGTTGTCATACAACGTGCTCATGAGCAGCGGGAAGTCATCCTGCATGTGCATATCGGGTCCTCTGTAGACGCTAGGCGGTCGAGAATAGACGGTCGGCGATCCCGGTGCACCCGAACCTTGGGCACATTGCGCGTATCGATGTTCGGTCCGGTGGTAGCGTTCTCGGAATGCCTGAATCGACGTCCACCGTTGCTGAGGTGACAGCACGACTCGCTGAAGTTCAACTGAGGCTTCTCGATCTTCCCGATGACGCTTTCGCCGAGAAATATCAATTGATCAAGGAGCAGGCGAGGCTCAGGGCCGAAGCTGCGAATTTCGCGGAGGCGATCGACTCCGAGCGCTCCGACGAGGAGCTTCTCAGAGAACTCGGAGCGCTCAGAAGCCGGATGCAATCGATCGAGAAACAACGGATCGACCTGGTCATGCAAGCCGGCGGAGGTTCCTTGACCGGCGAGATGGGCAACCTCGGTGGTGTTCAAATCAACAAGGGAATCGACGACGCATTCGGATTACCCAAAATCAAGGCGCGCATCGGGAGCATCAAGGGCACATTGAGCGATCGAGGCGTCAAGGTCCCTGAAGTCGACTGATGGATCGGTCCCACTCAGGTGGGGCTACCGTCAACACCAATGGGCGACTACCACGTGCATCTTCACAAACATGGGCCCTATGACGGTACCGGACCGCCTCCAGGTCAGTATCCAATCGACCATATCGAGGCCTACGTCGACGTGGCCCTCGCCAGAGGTGCGAACGAGATCGGGTTCACAGAGCATCTCTACCGATGCGTTGAGTCAAAGCCGATCCTTGGAAAATGGTGGAGCGCTGATCCTCGCAAGGATCTGAGGGAGTACACGAAATCGTATGTGCGATCTGAGCGGGTTCTCTCACTTGAGCGGTATGTCCAGGCTGTGGTAGCTGCCAAGGATCGGGGCCTCCCTGTACTGCTCGGCCTCGAGGTCGACTTCTTCCCCGATACCGCTGAAGCTGTTGCGGAGTACCTCGACCAGTTTCCATTCGACTTTCTCGTAGCCTCAACTCATTGGCTCGGAGCATGGGGAGTGGATCTCCCCAATCAGGCATTCGAATTCGACCGTCGCGGCCCACAACAGTCCTATGAGGAGTACTTCCGGATGGAGACAGAGGTTGCGGCGTCTGGTCTATTCGATGTGCTAGCACATGTTGATGTGATCAAGAAGCAGGGTCTTCGACTCAACGAAGCACCCCTGGATCTCTATGAGGAGCTCGCCGTTGCCGCGGCCAGGGGAGGAACCGCAGTGGAGGTGTCAACGGCCGGGATGTATCAACCAGCGCAGGAGATGTATCCCGCGGAGCCGCTGCTCAAGCGTTTCCACAACCACCGCGTGCCCATCACCCTCGCGTCCGATGCCCATGTCCCCGAGCACACTGCGCGAGATCGCGATCTGGCCGTTGAATTCGCAAGATCAGTCGGATACACGCAGCGGATCCAGTTCCGCAAACGCGTTGGAGAGATGGTCACAATCGACTGATCACGGCCGCCCTACAACGGTGCATCATGTTCGTCCCAGTCAGGCGCGGCCATCGTACACTCCATCCAATGTCCGCACCCACCATCTGGCTGACCACGCTCGGCTGCTCGAAGAACCAGGTCGATTCAGACAAGATCGCTGCCCTCCTCGACGACTCGGGTTACGTCGATGCTGCCGATCCAGAGACAGCCGATGTGGTCATGGTGAACACGTGCGCATTCATCGAGGATGCACGCAGAGAGTCGATCGACACGATCCTCAGCCTGGCGGAAGCCAAGCGGGATGATGCGAAACTCGTGGTCGTGGGATGCATGGCCCAACGCTATGAACAGGAACTGGTCAGCGCCCTTCCTGAGGCTGACGCGGTAATAGGGCTCGACCGCTATCCCGAGCTGCTCGACGAACTCGACGCCATCACGGGTTGGCAACCGGTCACGTTCACGGGCCTTCGTCGCTCGCATATGGACATTCTCGATGCAGTGAAACGCCCAACACCCACAACACCTTTTGCCTACGTGAAGGTTGCAGAGGGATGCAACAAGACCTGTGCCTTTTGCGCCATTCCTCTCATCCGTGGGAAACAACGGTCTCGGACAGGCGACGGCATCGTGGCCGAGATGCAGGGACTCGTTGAACAGGGTGTTCAGGAGATCGTGCTCGTTGCTCAGGATCTCGCCGCATACGGACGGGACAACGATGCAGGTAGTATCGAGCGCCTTGTCGAACGAGCGGCATCCGTTGACGGTCTTGGGCGCCTTCGTCTCTACTACCTGTTTCCAAAGGAGATTCGGCAGGGACTCATCGACCTGATGGCTGGCCATGCCACGATCGCTGACTATTTCGATCTCTCTCTCCAGCACTCGTCTCCCAGGCTTCTCCGATCGATGAGACGACCAGGAAGCGGAGATCGTCACCTTGAGATGATCGAACGAATCCGGAAGGCGGCTCCAGCTGCAGCAACTCGATCCAGCTTCATCATTGGGTACCCGGGTGAAACCGACGATGATGTGGAAGAGCTTGTCGAGTTCCTCCGCGAGGCACAACTCGATTGGGCAGGCTTCTTCCCCTACTCGGCCGAAGAAGGAACGGACGCGTCGACGATGCCGGATCAGGTAGCGTCCGCACTTATCTCCGAGCGCATGCGGTATGTACAGGAGGTTCAGGATGAGATCACAACAGCGAAGAACAGCAGCGTTGTTGGACGGACGCTGAGAATCCTTGTGGATCAGATCGAGGATGGACAATCCGTTGGTCGCTCCTATAGGGAGGCTCCCGAAATCGACGGCCTGATCCTCCTCGACGGTGGCGAGCCGGGGGAGTGGGTCACCGCGACGATCGTCGGCGCCTACGGAACTGACCTGTCGGCGATGGTGGTGTCGGAATGATCGTTGAAACGCTCGCTGTAGGCACTGAACTGCTGCTTGGTCAGATAACCAACACGAACGCGAAAGAGATAGCGACCCGCCTCGCTGAGAGTGGTTTCACCCATCTGAATCAGACGGTTGTGGGGGACAATGCCGGCCGCATGGAGTCAGCGATCGACAGGGCGACCGAGCGCTCGGACGCACTCATCATCACGGGCGGCATCGGACCCACGGCAGATGACATCACCCGTGACGCCGTGGCGGCTGTTGCTGGCGTACCTCTTGTGTACGACGAGACATACGAACATGTACTGAGGGAGCGGTGGAGCCAACTGAGACCGGACATAGCTTTCCCTGAGTCGAATCTTCGGCAGGCCTTCCGTCCAGAGGGCTCACATGTCGTCGTGAACCCAAAAGGATCTGCTCCTGGATTTCGCCTACGGATTGGGAGCTGCTGGGTGTTTGCACTCCCCGGCGTTCCTGCCGAGATGCTCGACATGGTCGACGAACTGGTGCTTCCGTTCCTCCGCGAACGGGCGGGCGAGGGGAGAGTCGTGGTGAGCCGGGTGCTGCGGAGTTGGGGAATGTCTGAGGCGAAGGTCGGAGAGGAACTCCAGGATCTTTTTGACAGCTCAACGAATCCGACCATCGCGTTCCTCGCATCGGCTGGCGAGATCAGTATCCGTATCACTGCTCTCGCCGGATCCGATGGGAGTGCCCGGTTACTGATTGCACCGGTCGAACGCGAGGTCAGGGAGCGGATCGGAGATCGGATTTTCGGCGTTGATGACGAGACGATCGAGAGAGTTATCAGGAGAGAGCTCGAATCGCGGGGATGGACCATTGGAACAGCCGAATCTGCGACCGGTGGTCTTGTGGGTCGTCGTCTGACCAGCCTCCCCGGCGCCAGCGCAACGTTCCGTGGATCGGTGGTTGCGTATGCCTCAGATCTCAAGACAAGCATCCTGGGCGTGCCTGAGTCAACGATCGACGAACACGGAGTCGTGTCCGAAGCGACCGCTGAGGCCATGGCACTTGGCGCTCGGGCCGTTCTTGGTGTCGACGTTGCAGTGGCGGTAACCGGCTCCGCCGGCCCCGAGCCGCTCGAGCAACCCGTCGGAACGATGATCGTTGCGGTGGCCACCCCAACGACATCGATGGTGAGGACACTCCATCTACCAGGCGACAGAGAGCGTGTGAGGGCTTACGCCGCGACCGGCGCGCTTCATCTTGTGCTGAGAGCCATCCTCGATTCGTGAGCAGCCACGCGTTCCTCGCGGTCGATCTGAGCAGCGAGGAACGGCACTCATTGTCACGTGCTCTCTCAGACGCAAATTCGGGCAGACCGATTCCTGGGCGAAGACCGCCAACCGAGAACTGGCACATCACGTTGCGATTCCTCGGTGAATGCGGTGAACCTCAGACAGATCTGGTGATGCACAGACTCTCGGAGTCCATCAGCGCATCACCGAGTCGCGTCTGGTGTGACGGTCTCGACTCGTTTCCCCGTCCGTCAAGAGCCGGCGTGATCTTCGTAGGAGTGGACGATCCGACGGGGATTCTTGATCACCTCGCGGCCGTTTGTGAGGAGGCTGCCATCGACGCTGGCTTCGAACCTGAGGACAGACCGTATGTTCCGCACCTGACGTTGTCCCGGCTGCGACCCTCTCTCGACGTCCGTGCGCTCTTCGGCGCATTCGGAGAGTTTCGTGTACCGATCACGGTGCAAGCCATCACCCTCCTACGTACCAATGGCCCTCGATATGACACCGTCGACACCCTCCCCCTTGTCTGAGAAGGTTCGGAGTTCATCGCAAATACACACTATCGAACACATGTTCGAGTACAGTTCTACTGTCGCATTGAATGTCATCCATGTGATTCGCGACGTAACCTGTCATAGGCACTCGGTACCTTGGCGGTAATCGATGAAAGGGAACGCAATGGCTCCAGACCAGACCGACCGTGAAAAGAATCTTGAAATCGCAATGGATCAGATCGAGCGTCAGTTCGGCAAGGGCGCGATCATGCGTCTTGGTACGGATGAGATCCGTAAGATCGCTGCGATTCCTACGGGCGCCCTGTCACTCGACCTCGCTCTGGGCATAGGCGGTGTACCTCGGGGGCGCGTCGTTGAGATCTTCGGACCTGAATCGTCTGGCAAGACAACCCTCGCCCTCCACATCATTGCCGAGGCCCAGAGAAACGGCGGAGGGGCAGCATTCATCGACGCAGAGCATGCACTCGACCCCATCTACGCGAAGGCGATCGGCGTCGACATCGACGAATTGCTGATCTCTCAGCCAGACACTGGGGAACAGGCCCTCGAGATTGCCGACATGCTCATCAGGTCAGGCGCACTCGATGTTGTCGTAATCGACTCGGTTGCAGCTCTCGTCCCTCGAGCCGAGCTCGAAGGTGACATGGGCGACACCCACATGGGGCTCCAGGCCCGTCTCATGTCCCAGGCCCTGCGCAAACTTGCCGGCACGATAAACCGGTCAAACACGACCGCGATCTTCATCAACCAGTTACGGGAGAAGATAGGAGTAATGTTCGGATCTCCTGAGGTAACCCCTGGGGGTAGGGCTCTCAAGTTCTATTCGAGCGTACGGATCGATATCCGTCGCATCGAGGCCATCAAGGTGGGCACGGAGAACATAGGGAACAGGGTGCGGACGAAGATCGTAAAGAACAAGGTTGCGCCGCCGTTCCGCCTTGCAGAGTTCGACATCATGTTTGGCGAGGGCATATCAAGAGAAGGAAGCTTGATCGATGTAGCCGTTGAACACAACATCGTGCGCAAGGCGGGTGCCTGGTACACGTACGATGGCGATCAACTCGGCCAGGGCCGTGAAAAGGCGAAGCAGTACCTACGTGAGAATCCCGATGTGGCCTTGCAGCTCCAGGATCAAGTTCTTCGAGCGGTCGGAGTGATATCGGATGACGCCGACGAAGGAGATGATCTCGAGGAGGTTGAGATCGCAGCTCCGGACGAGGAATCCTGAGGAATCTGATTTTCGCGTTCCTGAAACCGTCGCGATGGGGTAGCATCGGAAGCGGCACACAAAACTACTGAAATCTGAAACTTCGAGACATGATCGATTCAACACGAGATACACGGTGAGATAGGACGGAAGCGTCCTCTGCCCGGATATGTCGTGTGTGTGCCGAGCCTTCTATGGCTCGGCACGTCTCGTTTCGAATATCAGAGGAACGAGGACCGCAATGGAACAGATGCTGAGTCTGCTCATACCAGGGCTCGTCGTCACCGCGATCTTCCTCGGGGGACTTCTCATTGGTCGACGGCTTGTCAAGGTACAGCCAGCACCCGATGAGCTCATCGGGGACGCGCGGATCGACGCGCAGCGGATCCTTGCCCGCGCAGAGGAAGAGGCACGAGCCCTCGCGGAGACGTACAGGGATCGCGAGGATGCGACCCTTGAACATCGTCGGGTCGAGATAGATTCGAAGGACGCAACGCTCGAACAGAGAGAAGCGACACTCGAACAGCGGGCGGCCAATCTGGCACAACGCGAGGAACTGTTGATCGACTCGGAAAGGACAGCCAAGGAGGCATCCCTCGACGCGGCCCGATCCCAGGAGGATGCGCGTTTGGAACTCGAGGCGCTTGCAGGTTTCGACTCACGTGCCGCAAAGGAGGAGCTCCTCCAGAAGGTCGAGGACGAAGCGAGACGTGACGCCATGGTGCTCGTGCGCGATGTCGAAACCAGGGCAAGGGAGGAAGCGTCCCGAAGATCTCGAAGGATCCTTGCAACTGTGATCCAACGGGTCGCCTCAGAGGTTGTTTCTGAAACGACGACATCTGTCGTTCCTCTGCCATCTGACGACATGAAGGGACGAATCATCGGCCGAGACGGACGCAACATCCGAACCTTCGAGTCCGTTGCGGGTGTTGACCTCATCGTTGACGACACACCGGAGTCCGTATCGGTGTCGACGTTCGACCCTGTCCGTCGCGAGGTGGCACGATTGGCGCTGACCCGTCTTGTCGAAGACGGTCGAATTCATCCCACATCGATCGAGGAGGCCTACGAGAAGGCGAAGGACGAGGTCGAGCAATCGATCAAGGACTCAGGTGAGTGGGCCATGCTCGAGGTTGGCCTCACCCGCATACATCCGGAGCTCGTGACGTTGCTCGGTCGTCTCAAGTATCGGTCGAGCTACGGCCAGAACGTACTCAATCATCTTGTCGAATCCGCCCATATCGGTGGCATGCTGGCCGCGGAGCTTGGTATCGATGAAGTTGAAGTCAAACGCGCTGCGTTTCTCCATGACATAGGGAAGGCGGTCAGCCATGAGGTCGGTGGCTCACACGCCCTCATCGGAGCCGAGATCGCCCGTCGTTTCGGTGAGGACGCCGCGATCGTTCACGCCATCGAGGCGCATCACAACGAGGTCGAGCCCAGGACGTTGACCGCAGTGCTCGTACAAGCCGCTGACGCAGTATCTGCAGCCCGCCCAGGCGCACGACGTGAGGCCTTGGACTCCTACGTGAGACGCCTTGAGGGTCTCGAGACCATTGCAATGGACTTTGATGGCGTCGAGAGGGCATTCGCTCTCCAGGCGGGCCGTGAGGTTCGTGTCATAGTGGACCCGGGCACACTCGACGATATGGCGTCAAAGTCCCTGGCGAGGTCCATAGCGAGAAGACTTGAAGAGGACCTACAGTATCCGGGCCAGATCGAGGTCACGGTCATTCGTGAGTACCGAGCGAAGGACTATGCCCGCTAGGGCAGGAAACAATGGGGCAGCATGACCCAGGTCACGGCGCTCGGCATGCCGGGCATCAAAGAGGTGAGACCTCGCTCGCGTGAGGGCCAGCGCTTCTTCATCCGCACGTTCGGTTGTCAGATGAATGAGCACGACACGGAGCGCATCGCGGGACTCCTCGAGAGCGATGGCATGACTGCGATCGATTCGGCCGAAGGCGCTGATCTGATTGTGCTCAATACCTGCACCATCAGGGAGAACGCAGACACCAAGCTCTACGGCTACCTCGGCTCTCTCAAGCGATACAAGGTCGACAATCCAGGTCTCAGGATCGCGGTTGGAGGGTGTGCAGCGCAGAAGGACCGCGAGACACTTCAAGAACGGGCAGGATGGGTTGACGTCGTGTTCGGGACCCACAACGTGCATCGCGTGATCGACCTTCTCAATCACGCCGAGGAGTGGGGACCGGTCACGGAGGTATGGGATGAAACCAGGACAGTTACTGAGATCCCAAGCGGGCTGCCGGTCCTTCGTGAGTCGGATCATTCTGCATGGGTCACCATCACGATCGGATGCAACAATTCGTGCACATTCTGCATCGTGCCGATCGTGCGGGGCAGAGAGATTTCTCGAAGGCCGGGCGATGTCATCAGGGAGATCGAGGCGCTTGCGCACACCGGTGTGAAAGAGGTCACACTTCTCGGCCAAAACGTGAACTCGTACGGCAGAGACCTCGACCTCAACGGTCGCAAACCGTTGTTTGCCGACCTACTGAGACGTGTGGGGGAAGTAACAGGTATCGAGCGAATCCGATACACCAGCCCCCATCCGAAGGATTTCAGAGAGGACGTTGCACTGGCGATGGCGGAGACCGAGGCGGTCTGTGAACAGATCCACTTTCCCCTTCAATCAGGTTCCGATCGAATCCTGGCCGCAATGCACCGGGGCTACACGGCTGAACGGTTCCTCAGAAAGCTCAAGATGATGCGCTCCATAGTCAAGGACCTCGCTGCATCAACGGATGTCATCGTCGGGTTTCCTGGCGAGACGGAAGAAGACTTCGAAGCGACGCTGGGAGTGATCGAGACGGCGAGATTCGACAACGCATTCATGTTCCAGTTCTCTCCGAGGCCAGGTACCCCGGCTGCCGAAATGGAGCAACGGGTAGACAAAGACACGATGCAGCATCGTTTCGACCGTCTCGTCTCGCTTCAGAACCGTATCACGTTTGAGCGGAACGAGGAGCAGGTCGGCAGGACGTGCGAGGTGATGGTTGAGGGGCCCTCAAAGCGTGATGTCTCAGTCGCTGCGACAAGGACGCGTGGCAACCGCCTCGTCCATGTGGTCGGTACATGGGAACCAGGCACGACATTCGAGGTCGACATCACAAGAGCAGCGCCGCACTATCTCGACGGGAGCACTGTCCTCTGAACGTCGTAGCAATCCTTGGACCGACAGCGTCGGGGAAATCGACGATTGCCGAAGGAGCTGCTGAGCTGTTCGGTGCTTCGATATTGTCGGTCGACTCGATGCAGGTTTACCGGGGTATGGACGTCGGCACTGCCAAACCGTCGTCCGAGGTTCGGGAGCGGATCACCCATCACATGATCGATATCGCTGATCCACGCGACGATTTCTCCGTGAAGGAGTTCCAGCACAAAGGCCGCGAAGTTCTTGTGGCGGCACAGGCTCTCGGTGAGCGGATACTGATCGTCGGAGGTTCGGGTCTTCACTTTCGCTCTCTCGTGGATCCTATGACGTTCGAGCCGACCGATTCAGAGATTCGGAGAGAACTTGAACAGGTGTCTCTGGAGAAACTGCAATCGACATTGCTTGGGATCGATGCTGGAGCGTCTGAGGTGGTCGATGTCCAGAACGCTCGTCGTGTCGTGAGGGCTGTCGAGATCTGGCAGATCACGGGTCGTACGCCAACCGAACGAGCAAGATCGATCGAAGCGATCCAGGTTCGGTCGTACACACCGTTAATCGATCACGTGTCGATAGGCGTGGATTCTGGTGACCGTTCCGCGTTGCGCGTCGACGCGAGATTCAGCGAAATGCTTCGACACGGACTTCTTGACGAGGTGCGCGCATTGATGCCGCAGCTCGGAAGGACGGCGTCCCAGGCCCTGGGCTACAAGCAGCTCTCGGGCGTGGTGCGTGGCACCACGGAGATCGGCGATGCGACACGGGAGGCTGTCCGGGCGACGAACGCCCTCGTGAAACGGCAGCGCACGTTTTTCAGACGAGATCCAAGAATCGAGTGGTTACCGTGGCAGGATGACGAGGATGAGAGAATCGCAACAGCTGTACGACGAGTAGGAGAGGTAGCGGGATGGACTTCGTGAAGATGCAGGGAATAGGCAACGATTTCATTGTCGTCAAAGGTCCCTTTACGCCTCTGCCTGACGATGTTGTTCGGTGGTGCGAGCGTAGGACAGGCATTGGGGCGGACGGCCTGCTCGTCGCGACAGCGATCTCGCCGCAGCGTGTCTCCATGCGCTACTGGAATGCCGACGGGGGAGAGGCTGAAATGTGCGGGAATGGCCTGCGATGTGTAGCTCGACTCGCCGTCGATGAGGGTTGGGTCGAGGGCGACGAATTTGTTGTGGCTTCTCGCGTTGGCGATCACCCTGTAACAGTTGGAAAGGACTCGGTAACTGCCTTTGTTGGTGAACCCGCTCCGTTTCGAACGGGTACGTTGACGATCGAAGGGCACGAGGTGCATCCATTTGCGATAGGCAACCCCCATGCGGTGCTGTTCGTGGACGATGTCGAGTCGGCGCCCGTTACAGATGTGGGCACCATCATCGAGAACGATGCGCTGTTTCCGAACCGCACGAACGTCGAGTTCGTGGAGATAGTCGAAGAAGCAGGCATTCGGGTTCGGGTCTGGGAGCGTGGCGTTGGCGAGACACCTGCTTCAGGTACGGGAGCAACAGCGGCGGCCTATATCGCCCACACGATCCGCGGTGTACCAGTACCTGTCAGTGTGCAGTTGCCAGGCGGAGTGCTCAGCATCTGGTTCGATGACGAGGGAGCGTGGATGAAGGGGCCCGCGGAGTATTCGTTCAGCGGTTCTGTCGGTTGATCAGTCGATCCTACGCAGCACGGCCACGACAATGCCGAGGATCTCGATGCTGTCGGTGTAGACCACCGGCTCGAAGTTGTCGTTTGCTGGCACGAGAGTGATGCCGTTGGCGGATCGTTCGAAGGTCTTGACGGTTGCTTCCTCGCCGTCCACCAGCGCTGCGACGATCTGTCCATTGCTCGCGGTCTGCTGCTTCTGGACAACGACGTAGTCCCTGTCGAGAATGCCAGCATCGACCATCGAGTCGCCCCGGATCTTGAGCATGAACACAGGCTCCTGGCCAACCAGCTCCGTCGGCAGTGGATACACCTCTTCGATGTCCTCCTCGGCAAGGATCGGCGAACCTGCTGCGATGCTGCCAACAAGGGGAACATCTCGCACAGCCGCTCGGCTGATCGGGATCGCTCCATCGTCAGAAATCACTTCGATCGCTCGCGGTTTCGTGGGATCTCTGCGTATGAACCCCTCGGCTGCAAGTGTCGAAAGATGCGAATGCACGGTCGAAGGTGAACTGAGACCGACGGTGTCGCCTATCTCACGCACGGTCGGCGGGTACCCCCGCTCGGCAACCGTCGAGCTGATCAGATCCAGTATCTCTCTCTGTCGGTTCGTCAGGCTGGTGCGATCGGGCATACGTTCCTCCTACTCGTTACATGTCAGTGTACTAGAGATTCGCACTCAGACCAAACATATGTTCGATGGCCCAGTGTGAGCCGTCAGATGTCAGCCTTCAGTCGAGACGGATACGCGACCTCTCCGCCGTCGACAGCTGAATGGCTTGACATACGAACACATGTTCGATAGGTTACCTCCTATGACCGAACAGGTGTTCGGTCGGGTGGTGGATGTCTCCCCAAGAAATCCACGACGGGCCGGCGCAGCGTCTATTTGCATCGAAACGTGTCACACCCGACCGATACCGTCGGTCGAAGAAGCTCAGTCCGCACCGGGGATGCCCGGGAACGACGAGGCAGGACAACTGGGTAACAGAGGAACAGGGAGAGAAGATCTCATGACACTGATAACAAGCGCACGATTCCGGGCGCTCACCATCATCTCCATCACGGTCATTGTTGTACTTCTCTTTCTGTCCTCTGCCGTCCAGGCGACCGGTCAGGTCACCGAGACGACCGATTACAGAATCAAATCAGGCGACACGCTCTGGAGCATTGCACAGACCCATGGTCCAGACAACGCTGACACCCGGCGTATCGTGGCAGCCATCGAGAAGCTGAACCAGATCGATGGTGGCCGTATCCAGGCGGGACAAGTCATTGAGATCCCGGTAGCCACTCCCTGATACTTCGTTCATGAATCGATGAGCCGTGGCGCCAGCTACGCTGCTTCCATGCGGTGCCCTCTGTGTACAACCACGGATACTCGAGTGGTCGATTCGCGTCCTGCTGACGAGGGTCTTGCCATCAGAAGGAGGCGTGCGTGCCCTAGATGCGGTCATCGTTTCACAACCTTTGAGCGACCTGCAGCCGTAGTGGTGATCAAGCGCGATGGCAGACGCCAGCCCTTCGATGCTTCGAAGGTGAGAATGGGTGTCGAGATCACGATGGCTGATCGGCCGATAGCCCAGGATGCAATAGATGACCTTGTCGGGACGGTCGAGCGCGCAGCGTACACGTCAAACGGATCGATCCACGCGGATGACATTGGGAGGATCGTCCTCGATGGACTCAAGGACATCGACGAAGTTGCCTACCTGAGATTCGCGTCCGTGTACAAGGAGTTTCAGAAAGCGAGCGACTTCGAGAAGGAAGTCGCTGCAATGGACACGGAGACGATATCTACCGAGTGACGTCTTCCAGGAACGAATCGAGGGACGCTGCCAACTCGACTATCTGGAGATCTACTTCGATACGTGCAACGCCCAACGCGTCGTTGAGCATCGAATCAAGTTCGGTCATGATTTCGGCTAACTCGTCGATGAGCGCGCGCGTGGCGCTCTCGTCGCCGTCGGCCAGAGCGGTCAAGTATTCATCCTGCCACGAGGCGTAGCGTTCGATCGCAGCGTGGGCGGCATCGGTGAGATCCGATGCGAATTCAGGGGTGGGCAGGTCACCGAGCGCCGCGGAGTCCTCAACGAGGGATGACGCGAGCGAAACGCTCAGCGCGTTGATCGTCTGGACATCGGCACTTGTCGGAAGCTCACCCGTTTCAAGGAGCTGTGGAATCGTCGTCCGGTAGACATAGGTGTATCCAACCTGTCTCGCAACATCGGATCCCTGGGCAGCGTTTATCTGTGCGGAGTCCTGCAGGGACCCCAGCTCGACTATCTCGGGCACTGAGTAGAACGGCAGCTGGCGGGGGAGCGGCTCGGCTGCGACAACGGCCAACTGGTGTGCAGCGCTATCAAGCTGTGAGATGAAGGGAACGGATGCTGATAGCTCCTGTGGTGTCGATGAGGGATCCGTGATGGTGTCGAGGGCTGCCTGGCCTGGCGCGAGTTGTTGGCGAAGTGCGGTGGAGGCGTTTGCGTAGGATATCTTCACACCAGCAGCGTCCTGTTTGAGGGCAGCGGGCAACCAGAACACTGCGGCGGCTGCAAGAACAACGAGTAACACCACGAACGCGAGGACCGGCCACCGGAAGGGACGCCTCGTTCGCAGAACCGGACTGAGCTGTCTGTCGTCTGACGGATCGGTCGGCGCAGGGGCAATGGCTTCCATGCCACTCGTGTCAGCCATTTCGGCTGTCAACAGGGATGTGGGTGTTTCAAAGGCTGATGTTGATGTTGCGGTGCCTCCGTCGAAGGAGGAGGACGCTGTGTCGTCATCGACTGGGAGTGTTGCCGGAGTCAGATCTGACTCCGTGTTGTCATGTTCGAGCGCAGCAACGGTTTCGCTCGGTTTGAGAGGCGGAGGTATTGCTCCTACAGCCTCAAGAAACCAGCTACCGTCGTTCCCTGTTCCCTTGTTGTCGTTGTGCTTGGCCACCGGTCCCGCCTCCATAGGAGAGTCGCCATATGAAGATACCCGTTGTTCGTAGAGATCCAGCGTATCAATTACCCCGATTCGCGCATTCAGGTGATGCTGGCGCCGATCTTCATGCTGTAGAGGCGGTGACGATCGGCGCGGGAGAGTATGCCCTGGTCGCAACCGGGTTGTCGATGGCTATTCCAGAGGGTCACGCCGGGCTCGTGCTCCCACGAAGCGGTCTCGCGGTCCGAACAGGCATCACGGTCCTTAACTCGCCCGGATTGGTCGATTCTGGCTACCGCGGCGAACTCAAGGTAGCCCTGATCAACCACGGGAAGGAAGCGTTCGAAATCGCCGTTGGCGACAGGATTGCCCAACTGGTGATAGTGCCTGTCTCCTCTCCCGATTATGAGGTGGTGGACTCTCTTGAGGACACCGAGAGAGGAGCTGGAGGCTTCGGTTCCACGGGTCTGGGCGGTGACTGAAAGAATCGCCTCGTGGTACCATCCCGCGCTGTGCGGACGTAGCTCAGCTGGCAGAGCGCAACCTTGCCAAGGTTGAGGTCGCCGGTTCGAATCCGGTCGTCCGCTCGAGTGAGGACGGTCGTATATTGGCCGTCCTCATCTCTAGGCGACGTGGCCGAGTGGCTAGGCAAGGGTCTGCAAAACCCTCGACCCGGGTTCGATTCCCGGCGTCGCCTCGGCATTAACATGCATCAGCAAGGGCGATTAGCTCAGCGGCAGAGCACTGCCTCGACACGGCAGTATGGCACCTATCACCCCATTCGTTAGTGTGCGCCAGATTCCGGGTATTTCCCACGGTTAAGCGATTCTTTCGGCTGGAACGGTACGCAGGGTGTTCGACCTGATACTGCTGTGTAGGGGCTGATGGGGGATGAGTGGGGGATGAGAACCCTCAATCATCCTTCAATCTGTGAAGTTCTTTGTAGGCGAGACTGGCCTGGTGCAACGCTTCCTTCGCCCGCTTCTCAGCGTCCGTGATCTGCATCTGCTTAGTGGCTTGATGCTGGGCTAGGGAAACGACTTGACCCATCAGAGATACTCCTCGAAGTGGCTTGCGAGGCTGATTGTACCCCACACACATACGCACCCCACGGGGATGCATACCGCTACTGGAGGCACCAGCAGCATCGCTCAGGAGGTGCGTATGTGTTGGGCCGCAACCTTCTAAGTAGGTTGTATCCGGCGGCCTGATACACCGAACCTACCCACACCTGTCATACCTGTGTGAGAAGGTTTTCGCACCTTCTACAGGATCTGCTCCGAGTGACCGATACCCAATGGACACGAAGGGAGCACGAGAATGCTAGCGAACGTGGCAATGGGAGTAGTCGCCTACACCGTAGGTGCGTTGTTCTTGGCTCGCATGGCGAGCGACAAGTGGCATCCGGACGGCAGGCAGACTTGACATGTTGTATCTAATCTTCACCGTATTGACGTTCCTTGCCTTCTTCGCTCAATAAGAATCTGTAGCCCTTCGGCATGATGTCCTGTTGCTGTGTTGCGTCCCCATGCTTTCCAGCCTCCACCGTCAGGGATACGCCCAATCTTCTTGACATCAATATGGATCAGGTCACCAGGCCGATCCCGTTCATACCTGACCGCTGTCGCCTTTGAGGTGCGGATCACGTCACCAGTGAGCGGATCACACTCAAACAGATACGGAATCTCATAGCGTCGCAGTATCCGGCTGATCGTCCGAGCAGGAACCCCAAGGGTGTCAGACAACCGATCAGGGCCGACCCGCAACTCGAGGCGAGCCGCAACGACCTTCCGTTCAATATCGACGCTGGTACGCGTTGGGGTGTGATGAGGCCTCGACGACCGATCCTCCAACCCGGCATCCCCCTCCGCATCGAAGCGGGCTACCCACCGGTGGGCACACTGGCGAGATATCCCCATTGCCTTTGCAACATGGGCAACAGGCATCCCCTCCACACGAACCCGGCGAACAAGCAAACGACGACCATGAACCGTGAGACGAGCATTACGGTGACCCATGAAGACCTCCAGTGGGTGTTGACAGCAATCACCACTCCACTCGGAGGTCTTCACCTAGTCAAGGACTGTCACCAACGTGATGGCCAAGTACACCTAGGCGGTGGGAAAGTGGCATCTGACTCCTGGGGAAGAAACTGACCTCTCTAGTTGGAAGGAGCTCGCCAAGATCGCTGATGCGGTCAAGATACTTACGATCCAGGGCGCACCCGGCAAGATTGCCGTCGTCACATCAGGGCAGCCTCAGGGCATCAACGACGCGCGCGGCGAATAGGCTCAGGTGTCGGTACACCTCTATTCACTTAGAACGCAACGTCGTCGCTCTAAGCACAGATCCCGCGACCTCTCCGGTAGTGAGCCATTGATCAATTGACCACCATGCGAGCATCTGCGCCACTCTATGTGCGGGTGACTAGTCAACTATTTCTGCGTGTTTTATGTCTCTACGAATGTCGTGTGATGGTTGATGATGTGTTGAGCAAGGACAACGAATACTCGGCACCAGTGTTCGTTGAGGCATCCGTTTAGAGAAGCCGAGACCTTCTCCTACTGTGTGAAGCCCTCGCTGACAGGGCCTCTCGGGATCGGGTCTCAAAGCTGCGTCTGATTCCGGTTCCCCGATCAGGGATCGGACGCGCATACGGACCCCGTGGAAAGCGGACCCTCAGGGGGAAGGGAACGCTCATGGGACGGTATGCAGCCACCGAAAGACAGGATGCCTCCGTGGCCCGACTGTCATTGGCGGTCGAGGCACTACTCGACGACATTGACCGTCAACGGTTGCTTCGTGGATCAGAAGTTGGCCCAACCCACGGTGGCGGTGAGAACCAAAGCAATGACGATGGCGACCGCAACGAGGAGCCACATCGCCAAATTGCGTCCAGCCTGCCTCTGGCGAGTCTGGATGACCGCAGAACGCAACTGGTCGATCTGTGTCCACTCATCCGGGACACCTGATCCATGAGGGGACAAGAGATCCGTTTCGTCGTGTTCGTCGTCGGCGGCATATCCCGCGTAATACAACGCCTTCGCGTCAGGGGGACGGTTCGTCAAGGTCGCCGGGCTGGACACGTCGTCGGCCAGGGGATGGAGACGGAGGTAGGGGGTGCGC
>PVMK01128398.1_pt1 | contig 38687 bp, 38 predicted proteins | sample 1853481 | NCBI WGS metagenome assembly PVMK01 (sample SAMN08533507, study PRJNA380276) | Marine sediment metagenome, whole genome shotgun sequencing project.
ACACCGTCAACACCGATCTCATGCAGGCGCTGAGTATTGAGGCCGGAGCGTTCGATGGCCGGACCGCACTCATCACGGGGTCAGCCAGGGGCATTGGAGAGGCTACCGCCATCAACCTCGCCCATCTCGGTGCACGGGTGGTGATCATCGACATCCTCGATTCCGGTCGTGACGTAGCGGAGAGAATCGCAGCGGACGGGGGCGAGGCCACATTCGTGCAGTGTGATCTCAGCGACGTGGCCCAACTTGAGGATGCCATGCAACTGATTGAGTCTGAAATCGGTGACGTCGACATACTTGTCAACAATGCTCTCCATCTGAGCGCCGCACCGGTGGTCGCCCTCTCGCTGGACGACTGGGAGTTGACCTTCCAGACAAACGCTCGCGCACCGTTCCTGCTCATCAAGCACGTACTACCCGGCATGCTCGAGCGTGGCCGAGGCGCCATCATCAACATGATCGCTTATGAGGGATCACCTCTCGCGGGCGCATACGCCGGCACCAAGATGGCCATGAGGTCGCTCGCCTACACCGTTGCACGCGAGATCGGAAACGAATCCGGCGTTTCCGTGTTTTCGTTCGTACCGGGGATCGTCGATACGCCACTCATGCATGAAACCGTCATCCCCCAGGTCGCGGCAGCGCTCGGGATCTCCGAGGACCAAGCTTTCGAGATCGTTGCCCAGAACCCGGGATACGACGGATTCATGCCGGTGGAACATTGCGCGACAGCCCTCACCTATGCCATTGCCCACGCCGCCGAGTATCACGGCCAGGTGGCCGACCCGTTCGAACCACTCGAACGAGCGGGCGTCATCGAGATGCCCCGCATGGATTCTGGAGAGGAGATCGACGTATCTGGCCCGCTCAGTGGTATCTACATCAAGCAGTACCTCGGTGACGTCTCGTCGACGAACAAGGAACTCGAGCACCGCATCGAAATCCGCACCCGCGAACTCGCTGACGCTCGCGATCGATCTGATGAGCTGCTGCTCTCCATCCTGCCGCCACCAATCGCCCGCCGGTTGGAGATGGGAGAGGAGCTCATCGCAGACTATTTCGATGAGGCGACCGTCCTCTTCGCTGACATCGTTGATTTCACCACGCTCTCATCCACGATGACACCACCGCGTGTCGTCCAGGTCCTCGATGTGCTCTTCTCGAGATTCGATACGATCGCTGACCGCTACGGAGTTGAGAAGATAAAGACAAACGGAGACAGCTATATGGCAGTTGGCGGTGTTCCCGTTCCCCAGAGTGACCACTCCGAACGAGTAGCCCAGATGGCGCTGGAAATGATTCCGATTATCGAAGCGGTTGGGACGGCATTCGACATCCCTCTAGTCGCCCGAGTTGGAATCCACTCGGGCAACGTCGTTGCCGGTGTTATCGGTAGGCGGAAGTTCATCTACGACCTCTGGGGCGACACGGTAAACACAGCAAGCCGCATGGAATCCTATGGAGAACCAGGTCGGATTCAATGCACCGAAGAGGTCCAAACGAGGTTAGCCGGATCCTTCGATTTTGAGCCGCGAGGCCTCATCGATATCAAGGGCAAAGGCCCAATGTCAACGTACTTCCTCACGGGCACGCGCAGCTAGCTCGCGAAGGCAAGGATCGCGTTCTCCTCGCCTTCAGATCCCGGGGGCAGCACGCCAAGCGGATCAACATCGCGCGAACACCAGAGTTCCTCACATCAGACTCAGTTCGGCGGGATGTTGTAGTTACTCGCAAAGAGGTTCGAGCCATCCCACTGCTTCTTCAGCTCTACGAGCCGTGCGTAGTTGTTGCCATAGGCGGAAGGAATGCGGTCCAACTCATCGTCGGCTATGAGATTGACATACACGCTGCCCGTGGCGTCGGCTGCCATAGCATCGCTGAACTCGGTTGCCCACCCAATCACAGCTTCGTCCTCGGCTGGGTCCATAGGATCGGTGTGACACAACCGATATCCCGGATCTTCCGGCCAGGGCATTCAGGGATTCAAATGGGGTCGTCAACCTCACTTCGACACATACGATCAATCGCCGACTCGTTGGGCCGAACCTCGATGACGTGGTTCGGGAATGTGAGCCAGTATTCAGCTCCACCCACGATCCCGACCCAGCGCGATTCACCGATGCAGAATGGATCGCCTCTGTGTACACCGAGGATGGGGAGACGGTTCACGCTCTGGTGCACAACGAGTACCACGGATGGGAGCGAGGCGACTGTGTTGGGGACGATACGTCCAAGTGTTGGTACAACTCGGTCACTTCGCTGGTATCGACGGACGGTGGGAAGACCTTCCACTACCCGGTTGTGCCACCAACCCATCTGGTCGCAACGCTCCCGTACCAGTACTCACCCGACACCGCCGCCGTGGGCCTGTTCTCACCTTCAAACATCGTGCGTGGACCGGAGGATTTCTTCTATGCCCTGGCGAAAGTGGGCGCCAACGGAACTGGCCGACAGACGGTCTGCCTCATGCGGACAGCAGATCTCGACGATCCAAGTTCGTGGCGATTCTGGACTGGCGAGGAGTTCAACGGTGTCTTCACCAACCCGTATCCAACCGAACCGGACAATCCCACAGCACATGAGTGCCCGGCTCTTGCACTCAATGAGATCGGTGCCCAGATGATCGAAAGCCTCACGTGGAACACCCACCTCGGGCAGTGGATACTCGTTGGCATCAGCGCAGACTCCCCAGACGGTCGCGAGGTCTGGGGCTTCTACTACTCATTCTCGACCGACCTCATCCATTGGACGAAACGGCAACTCCTGATGGAGGTCGAGTTGCCATGGACAGTCGGATCCCCTGGCTCAGATGTGTCCTACCTGTATCCCTCTCTACTCGACCCCAATAGTGAGTCGATGAGCTTTGAAACCACAGGAGAGACCGCCTACCTCTACTTCACCCGCAACAACGCAGGCCATGCAAGCCTGGATCGGGACCTGCTCAGAGTCCCTGTGCGAATCGATTCCGAGCAGTAATCGCGAGACCGCCCGTGGTACGTCAGAGGGAGAGGCGTGTCAACTCGATGAGTCGATCGCCTCCCACACTCGGGCCGACGTCAAGGGCATATCGAGGTGGCGGATCCCAAAGGGGGCGAGGGCATCGATCACGGCGTTGACAACGGCGGGAGTAGATCCAATGGTCCCGGCCTCGCCAATGCCCTTCACCCCAAGAGGGTTCTCGGGAGTGGGCGTCTCTGTGTGATCCACATCAAGAGACGGAATCGACGATGCGGTGGGAATGAGGTAGCTGGTGAGGTTTCCGGTGATCGGATTGGCATCGTCGTACTGGACGTTCTCCAAGAGAGCTTGCCCGATTCCCTGAGCAACGCCACCGTGTACCTGCCCGTCGACAACCACGCGGTTGAGAATGGTTCCAGCATCGTCACAGGCAACGTGTTTGAGAATGCGAACAGCTCCTGTCTCGGTGTCGACTTCTACGATTGATAGGTGTGTGCCGAACGGGAATGTGGCCTCCGCCTGCTCCCACATCTGTTCTTCTCTCAATCCCGGCTCCATATCGTCGGGGAGGTTTGATGGCTCAGAGGCAACAGCGGCGATCTCCGCGAGTGTCAGGGAGGAGGCGGGATTGCCCACGACACCTATTCGTCCGTCATCGAATTGGACCACATCATCGATCGCAGCCTCGGCGTGGAAGGCGAAAACGGACCGAGCCTTGCTGAGAACCCTCTCTCCGGCGCCGTAGATCGCCGACCCCGCGATCTGCAGGGACCGCGATCCCATGGTCCCGCCACTGTGAGGGATGGCGTCGGTGTCGCCCTGGATGAAGATGATCTGCTCCATCGGAAGCTTCAGGATCTCCGAGACGATCTGAGGGAACGTGGTCTCATGGCTGTGGCCGTGCGATACCCCCGCCGAGTACACGGTTGCGGTTCCGTCGCTGTTGATCTCAACCGCACCCCAATCCTCGCGGCCAGCGCCAGCGGTGATCTCAACATAGGAGCTGACGCCGATTCCTAGCTGAAGCCGGTCACCGGCCTCCCGACGGAGTGCTTGTGCCTTGCGGGTGTCGTGGTATTCGCCCATTCCAAGGGCAAGGTCGAGAGCAGCCTCATAGTCGCCGGAGTCGTATCGTTCGCCGACCGCCGTTACATGCGGGAAAGCATCTTTAGGGATGAAGTTTCGGCGACGCAGCTCGGCGGGATCAAGGTCGAGTTCCAGGGCAAGTTGGTCGATGGCCCGCTCCAGAGCCATTGTTGCCTCCGGCCGACCAGCTCCCCGATACGCATGGACCGGAGTTGTATTCGTCACCACTGATCGCCATCGAAACTCGACTTTGGGGATCAGGTAGGGTCCAACCGCCATGCGCTGAGTGAAGATCGGCAGATAGGCGCCAAATTGTGGATACGCGCCCGCATCCTGGGTTACCCGCAGAGAGATCCCTGTGATCAATCCCTCTCGGGTAGCTCCCAGGCGAACTTCGGTCGTCTGAGCTCTGCCGTGGCACATGGCTTGCATGTTCTCGACCCGAGTCTCCTGCCACCTCACCGGGCGGCCGAGATCGAGGGCAATCGCCCCACAGAGAGCCTGTTCCGGATACAGCGGGATCTTCGCTCCGAATCCTCCCCCGACGTCCGGGACCTTGACATGGACCATGGACGGGTCGAGGCCAAGAACGATTGCCATGGCGCGCTGGTGAAAGTGAGCCGATTGTGCACCCACCCACAGGTCCAATCCGCCATCGTCACGTGGTAACGCAAGAGCTCCACTCGTCTCGAGGGGGATCGCAGCAATACGCTGATTTGTGAGGCTGAAGTCAACGACAACGTCCGCATCAGCGAGCGCATCCTCTTCGCTCTTTCCTCTGTCGTAGATCACGTTGGTGTCCAGCTCAGGGAATATGAGTGGCGCGCTCGCCTCGGCGCCAGCCTCAGGCGTTCCCACAGCTGGCAGAGGCTCGATATCGGCCCAAACGAGGTCCGCCGCTTCTCGGGCGGTCTGTTCGGTCTCCGCGACCACCACAGCCACGATATCGCCAACGAACCGCACACGCTCCGAAGCAATCGTGGGCCGTCGGGTGACCTCATCCAGTCCTGGGGCGCCAATCGGCATCGGCGCAATATCGAGATCATCGGCCAGATACACCCGCACGACGCCCGGCACAGCGAGCGCGGCGTCCGCTTCGATGTCCTGCACCTCACCATGAGGAATGATCGACCGCACAGGTGCCATCCACAGCGCTCCGTCAACCTCGATATCTCCGAGATACCTTCCGGTGCCCGTAATAAAGCGAAGGTCCTCGACACGCTTCATCGGTGTCTCAACAGCTGGATTTGCGATGGATCAAGCATACCGACCGCCGCTCCGGCCATCACAATTGCGACAGGGACGAATACTCGCTCCCGACTCGCCGGAGGATTTAGCCATCGAAGGCGCGACTGCGGAAAACGAAACCTTCAGCCAGGACCGGTGTCCTGACCTGGCGAACCGCCTGCGGCAACAGTCGCCAGTCTCGGGAGATAGTGAAGCCAGCCCATCTTCTGCATCGCCGATTCGTCATCGGGAATTGAGCGGTGCGTCAGAACAAGCAACGTGCCATCGGCATCCGCGGACAGCGTGATATCGACCGTTGTGGATCCGGGGGGAATGCCGGGCTGGTCGATCCAGCCCCAGGTGAACACGACACGCTCATCTTGCACGAGCTCGACGAACTGGCCCCGGGCATTCATGCCGTTACCCATCACCATCGAGAAGATACCGCCCGGTCTGGCATCCAGCTGTGCGTCACTGCCCTGCCACAACCGCCACTTGTCCGCTTCTGTGAGGTAGCGATACACAGTTGAAGGAGGAGCCGCGATCCGCTGCTCAAGCACGATGTCGGTCATTGGTCTCCACCCTCTTCGAGTTCGATCAGCTCCGCCAGACTACTGAGCGTCTCCGCCCACATCGTTTCCAGGACTCCCTTGAACGGTCCCAGAGCGACCTCGTCAGCGCGATAGAGACGCCGGTTGCCGTCCTTTCGCACCGTAACGAATTGTGCCTCTCTGAGCACGGCCAGATGCTGCGAGATGGCACCGAAGGTGACGTCGAACCGCGAAGCGATCTCGGCAGCGGGAAGCTCGCGACCCCAGATGAGCTCCAGTATCTGACGTCGTCTCGGTTCCGCGAGTACTTGAAATGGATCCATGAAATCTATTTTAGTGGAACTTGAAATACAGTGGAAATGTGTGTTATAGTCTCTACTTAATTAGAGCTCGAGGAGGGCAATAGTGAACAAGTACATCATGATCTACAAGGGTGAGGCGACCGATACGGCGGACATGACCGAGGAGCAAGCTGGAGAGGTCATGGCGAAGTGGGGAGAGTGGATGGGCACCGTCGGGGCTGCACTTGTCGATGTTGGATCTCCGTTCGGCGAGGGCATCTCGGTGATCGACGACGGATCTACCGCTTCGCCTGTATCACTCTCCGGCTACTCGGTCGTCGAAGCAGACAGTCTCAGCGCCGCGAGGGCTCTATCCAAAGGCCATCCGTACCTGAGCGGAGGAGCTGGCAAATTCGCCATCGAGATCTTCGAGTTGACACCAGCTCCGTTCGAGAACTAGACCGGACTCCCGGCGGATTTCGCAATGAGCTGAATACGAGAAGGGACCCATAGAGCCGCTCCAACGGGTCCCTTCTCCTCTTCGCAGCGCCGAACTCGTCGACGGTAAATCATTCGTTCACGATCCGCGTTCAGGACTGTCAAGCAAGTTACGCGATATTGGAGGGCTGAGGAACGCGGTTCCTCACCAAGCCATACCACTGGGGTCGCGAGATTCGATGCTTCTTCGCCGATCCAGATGGTCACCTCTGGGGATCAGCCAACTCACGGACTGAGCACGCCACATATGTTCGACTGCTCGTAACAGCAAAGTGTCAACTACCTGCCAGTTCTGGCTCGGTGCGGCTCCGTCTGTGGTTGAGCGAACGAACCAACAAGGTGATGCAGGTGACGACCGAACACAAAACGCAGCCAACCGGGCTCCGCGGAGAGCTACTCTCGCCGCCGCCCCATCGGCCAGATGACTTCGGGTTCCAGCGTCGGACACCTCAACCGAGACGACACCGGCGACTCTTCGGTGGCCTTGCGTTGATCCTCGCTGGCCTACTCGTGGGTTTCGGGCTGGCCTCGACCCGCACCGATGAAGCCTCGGCCGTGGCTGCCGGACCGGCCACAGCGTCCGCTTCTCCGGCCACCTCCGCGACACCGACGGGGGACCCCGGTGGAATTGCCGCCACCGCGGCTGCCGTTGCACCGTCCGTAGTACAGATCTCGTCCACTGCTGGTCTTGGCTCAGGCGTCATCTACACGCCCGACGGCCTCATCCTCACGGCAGCTCACGTGGTCAGTGATATTGACGTCGTCGACATTCGCCTCGCGGACGGACGGCTACTTGTTGGAACCGTCGTTGGTACCCATGTTCCCACTGATGTAGCGGTGATCTCGATCGATGCCGCAATCTCACAACGGCGGTCCTCGGCTACGGGACCTCCGCACAAGTCGGCGAAACAGCGATAGCCGTTGGAAGCCCATTCGGACTCGACCAGACGGTGACGGCGGGGATCGTTAGCGCCGTTGGACGCAACGTCAATGGTGTGCCAATGATCCAAACGGATGCTGCGATCAATCCGGGGAACTCGGGAGGACCCCTCGTGAACGCATCCGGACATGTGATAGGGATCAACGACGTGATCTTCACCGAAGGCGGGGGGAGCGACGGAATCGGCTTTGCCATCGCAATCGACGTTGCAATCGTCGTTGCCGACCAGCTCGTCGCAGGCGTCGACGTCGAGCTCGCTGCACTCGGGACCGCAACCATTCCCGATACAACGGGTCGCGGAGGTGCAATAGTTGGTGAGATCCTGCCGGGCTTCCCCGCGCAGGCTGCTGGCCTCATCGTCGGTGACCGAATCGTGTCCATTGACAACACCCCCATCGCCGATCCGGCAGACCTGTTCGCAGTCATCGTCATGCACAGACCAGGGAGCACCGTCACAATCGGCTTCGTGCGCGGCGGGCAAACGCTGAGCGTCGACGTGGTCCTTACGGGAGTCGAAAGATAGACGTAGCAACCACCCCGAACCCGAGTGAGTCAGTCCGTTCGCGTCGCGTCGCGTCGACTGTACACCGGCGTTTCGTCACTGCCTCTGCATCCACGGAACTCTTCCCGAATCGAAGCGGCTGAGTAGAGTTCGCCAAATGGACCATCAACTCGCCTATTTCGCACGTCCTGACGGCGTCACGCTCGCGTACGGGACCACTGGCAAGGGTCCCCCGCTCGTGCTCGTGATGGGCTGGACAACTCACCTGGAGTGGTTCTTTCGCCATCCCGCAACGTTGCTGTTTGAACCGCTCACGCACCATGTGCATTTGATCACTTTCGACAAGCACGGATCTGGGCTATCGGATCGGGATCGCACCGAGTTCACGCTCGACTCAGAGGTGTATGACATTGAAGCACTCGTGGATCACCTCGGACTCGACCAGTTCTTCCTGATGGGAATGTCCGAGGGTGGGCTGGCGGCCGCTGCGTATGCGGCCAAGCACCCGAAGCGCGTGGAGAAACTCGTTCTCTACTCGACTACGGCCAACGGACCGGCGCTGGGCCCGGATCAATTCAAGGAGAGCTTCGTAAACCTCATTCGGTCCGCGTGGGGAATGGGCTCGAAATCGATCACCGACATGGTCGCACCTGACGCCAGCAAGCAGGAACAGGCGGAGTTCGCCAGGGCCCAAAGGGAAGCCGCCTCAGCCGACATAGCCGCGGATCTGATGGACATGCTGTATCACACCGATACGAGGCCGCTATTGCCTCAGATACAAGCCCAGACGTTGGTCATCCACCGTCGGAGCAGCCGCGCGTTCCCACCGCGCAACGGGCGAGAACTGGCTGCGGGCATCCCGAACTCACGTGCCGTGATCATCAACGGGGTGGCGCACTATCCGCCGACACCGGGCGATCCCAACACGATCGACGTGGTCAACGAGATTCTCGACTTCCTTGTCCCGGGAGCCGAAGCCGTTGCGGTACGGCAGAAAGATACGTTCCGAACGGTGATGTTCACTGACATCGAAGCCTCAACGCAACTGGTGTCTCGACTGGGTGATGCTGCCGCCAGAGATATCGTGCGCCGCCATGAATCTGTGTGTCGGCGGGCGGTCGCCGAGCACGGTGGAGTCGAGATCAAGACAATGGGCGACGGATTCATGGTGTCATTCTCGTCGGCGTCTGCTGCGTTGGACGCTGCAATCGACATCCAGCGAGGGCTAACCGACGAATTCGCGGACGCACAAGAAGGGATCAAGCTACGGATCGGGATACATGCCGGTGAACCCCTCGCCGAAGACGACGACCTGCATGGCACTGCGGTGATCATGGCGTCTCGCATCATGACCACAGCTGGCGGCGATGAGATCATGGTGTCGTCCCTCGTGCGGGAGCTTGTTGCGGGCCGCGACTACCGGTTCATAGGACGTGGACAGCATTCACTGAAGGGCTTTGGCCAACCTGTCCCTCTCTTCGAACTGGACTGGCGTCATATCGGTGCCATATCAACCGCGACAGCCGCGGCGCTTGTCTTGGACGAACGGATCGGGAATACCCCCCAAAGTGGAGAGTGGCACCAACTGACATCAGAGCAAGTAGGAAAGTACGTCGCTGCGACCGCGGACCGCGACACGAACGACGGGGTGGTGCCACCCATGTTGCTTGTGTCATTGCTGACGCACCTTGTGTCGTCTGTTCCCGATACCGAACTTCCGGCCGATGGACTACTGATGGGCATCAACTACGGGTTCGAATCGATGCGATTCGGCGAACCGGTCCCGGTCGGATCCCGAGCGCGTGCCTTCTCGGCTATCAAGGCAGTTGAGCGCCGCGACACCGCCGTGCATGTCACTTGGGAGGTGTCGGTCGAGGTCGAAGGACGCGATGACACGGCGCTCACCGCCGAGTGGTTGATCCGGGCCCAATACACGACCTGACATTCAGATCTGGCGGTCAAGCCAGTCGACTACAGGGTCTGGAATGGCCCGTCGTGATCTCGGGCACGTTCAGAGATACGCCCGGGGCATCCGAGAGGTAGTTCTTTGCAAACCAGCAAGGAATCGTCCAGAATTCTGAGGCGGCCTCCGCAGCAGTCGCACACTTCGACGTGAGAAACCCAGACACTGCCGGGATCTCTGTCGCACGCCGGGAGGATCTCGAACTCCCATCCTTCTGATCCGTAGATCTGCAAGGGCAGTCCACAGGCGTGCGCAAACGTCCACACAGCCCGAAACGACAGGATCTCGATTCCACCGACATCCACAGCCGTCCCTTGCTGCCCACAGAGAATGGCTCCCACCTTGGCTCCCAAGTGGACCAAGGCGCTAGATGCTCGAGCAAAGCAACGAGAAACGTACCAGGCGGTCCGGTTCGAATTGGACGCACGGCGGAGCGCTGTGTCTCCGACTCTGCGCGGAGGCGCGGTTCTCTCTGTGCGCTAACGATGGCCGATAGTGGCAACCCCAGGAAGATCGGCGAAAGCCCCAAGGTCGGCACTGACTATCGTTCGATCGGTGGCTCGGGCGGTCGCGGCGACCAGGAGATCGTGAGCACCACGCGGGCGGCCCGCCTTGCGGACTGCGGCGAGCAGCTCGGAGTGCTCGACAGCGACGCCGACATCGTAGGCGATGATCGGCAACGAGCCGATGACATCGTCGACGTAGGCTTGGCGGGCAGCGCGTCGTTTTCCGGAAGCGAGCTTCACCCCAACCAGCAGCTCGGCGACCGTGACCGCTGCGATGGCGACATCGTCGTCGTCGATCGCGCCATCGAGGTCAAGACCGCGCCGCTCGGCTTCAATCAGGAACGTGGGTAGCGCATAACCGGCTAGGTCAGCCAGCTCACGCTCACTGCTTCACCGCTTCCACCCAGATGTGGCCATCTTCGTCGGTTGATATGCGGACAGCGTCACCTGCCAGAATGTTGCCCCCTGCGATTCCCACCCAGGTCTGTTCGCCATCCGTTGGCTGTTTCACCCGGATCAGTGTGCGCCCGCATTCAGAGTGGTACTCGTCGAAGGTGCCCACCCCATCCTCAGGTTCGAGGAAGTAGAACTCACGACTCACACGAACGCCTTGGTGATGAACACGAGAACCAACCTAGCGAACATGGCCTCACATGTCATCGACGATGGCGACTCGTTTCTGCTCGTACTCTTCGTCAGTGAGCAGCTCCTCGTCCTTTGGCGCCTGGAGTTCCCTGAGTCGGATGGTCGGTAGGTCCCCACGGTGTCGCACCAATCGGCATTGAAGTCGCTGGTTGGCGCGAGTTGAATGGAAACGCCTCTTCGAGCGTTGCGTCGTCCTGATCAAAGACAGCCTCAATCATTCCCAGGGCGATTGCGCTGGATCGGCCTCCACAAGAACCGTGGTGTTGCCGACCTTCACCGGGAGCTGGCAAGAGTGCTCAGGAAGTCGGCATAGAATGCGTCGGGGTCCTCGACGGTGATAGCGACAGTCACAGGGTTCCCTTCGCCGCTTGCGGTTTTGCCGTCGTCCGGCCCGCCTTCTACAACAACGATGGACATCTCTTTTGTCGTCGTATACGTCTCACCTGCAGCCACCGTGGCGGCTAGTTCGTCCCACATGAAGAAGAAGCCACTAGTTACTGCGGGAAACACGCCCACCATCCGGTTGAGGTAAACAATGGCGTCGCTCTGATTGGCTTCGCTCAGGGCGCGCTGATAGCTTCCTGGTATAGGGACGAAATTGGTTGCGTCGAGCGGGACAAGGGTCACCGGCACGCCAGAACCGATCACCGCAGCTGCTGCAGGAACGTCTACCCAAAGATTCCATTCGGCGTTCGCTCCCTCAACGTTGCCGGGCACATTCACCGCACCGCCCATGATCACGAGCCGCTCCACATCGTCGGCCAGATCGGGGTGGTCGTCGAAGGCTCGGGCAACGTTGGTCAGCGGGGCGACCGCATAGATCACTACCGGTCGACCTGCTTCCTTGGCTGTACGAGCGATCATGTCTGAGGCACGCTCCTCAGCCACCAGGACCGTCGAAACCGGTAGGCCAGAAGAAAGATTCTGATTGCCTTCCAAAAACTCGGGAGGCCAAGGACGAGCATGACCCGGGGTCTCCGGATCACAAGCCACTGGGATTCCCTCCTGGCCGAACATTGACAGGATTCCGAGAGTCACCTCAAGACCCAAATCGCAACCTGCCTCACCAGTCACTGGCAATGAAATCGCGATGACCTCGACATCAGGGTGGGCCAACAAGTACATCAGACCACCAACATCGGAAACAGTTGGACTGTAATCAACGATCACAAGTGTCGGCCCTGAGGAGTCAACTGCAGCCGCAGTAGATGTGGTGAGCGCCTCCACGTCCAATGTCGTCGTCGTATCTTCCGCCGAAGAATCGCACGCCGACCCAACAACAGACAGAGCAGACACAACGACCACGACACCTCGCAACCGTCGCCATCGCCTTAAGTGAATCCGGACACCTCCCAGCGGTCGCTCCAATCGTACGCAAATTCGTGCGTTCATGTCCGGTGCGAGTTCAGGGGGTCATATGTGCTATGAGTTCAGGTGGCTTGCGCCGCTGCTCACACTGCCCGAGCCACAACGTCCGTCTCATGGTGATGGAACTCGTGCCCAAGCCAGCGAAGTCCGTCAGCAACGTCTCCCCTTCCCCAATCACCGTGCTCAAAGGGTGTGTCGAAGGCCACAGTGGCGGTGGCCTCAACGAACGTCTCGACCGCCGACCTCAACGCCCAGAGTCCTGCGGAAGTGGGCAACGAGCGGTAGCCGCGGACATCGGCGAGCTCATCAGGGTCCCAGCCAACGAGTAGCGACCCGGGCGTCTCGCTGATCTGTATCCACCGCTCGGCCCAACTTCTGGCCAGGTCGGTGAGATGCCAGAGGTAGGCAGTGGCATTCCAGGAGCCATCCGCCTGACTCTTCATGCCATTCCGACCGGCCAGGGCAACCTCGAACCGGTCGGGGCTCGACACGATCACAGTCAGCGCATCCCCGGCATCGATTGACCAGTCGAATCCGCAGGCCCCACAGACCTTTGGCGGATCATTCTGGTAGACCCAGCGGAGCGCCCCGTCCAAGAATGGAGTCATGGCCTATGCCGCCTCTTCATCGTTCCTCCCTGGCCGAAGATTCGCTCGCATTATCGCAGACGACACGACACCATCAGAGAAACTTGCCCAAGTGTTGCAATGGCCCCCTGAAGTCGCACCGGTTATGCGCTGCCGATGGGCGTGTTGTCGATTGTGATAGGTTGTCCGCTCCCAACTGTGGAAGGTAGCGGAACACATGGAGAGCGAGAGCAACGGCAAAAGCCCGGTCGATGGGAAGAAACGTAGCAAAGAAATCACGTATGGTGCGGCGACAGCACTCGGAGTTGGTGTCGGCGTCGCCCTGTATTCAGCTACCTCACTTCCCGACTGGCTTGCCGTGGGTATCGGCGTGGCTATCTGGGTGGGTGTAGTGATGGAGGGTCGATCCAAGAGCTGACCCGCACATAGCGGCACATGTGCGCCCGCTACAAGGCGAAGAACTGCCGGTTATGCGCTAGCTGTGGTGGTCGGTCCACAGGGATGGATCGCAGCCTCTGATTAGACTGCGGTCGTAAGACGCACTACCAAGCGAGGGAGAGCGTCATGGACGAAAATGATATGAAGGCGATGGGATTGCCCATCGGGATCGGCATCATGATCGGCATTGTCGTCGGAGCCGTGATCGGGGGAAGCTTCGCAATTGGAATCGGAATTGTGATCGGCATGCTGGTCGGAGCGGCGGTCGGTGCGACGCTTCGAGCGTCGAGCAAGTCGCAGAGCTGACACGACCCCGCACATATGCGCACTTGACCAGCCGGATATGGGCGGGTACCCGACAGCCGTTTCCGCACACCGGCAGCAAGTGGATTGGTTCCGTCCGTCACGTCACACGGACTGAGCCGCAGCTTGACCTTTCCGGTACGCCATCACGAGAGGAATCAGCATCAAAGCAGTAGCGATGAGCGCAACTGCATTCCCCGTGGTTTCGGAATCCGACAGCATCACAACGACGCCACCGGCAAACAGGACTGCACCTGCGCCGATCACCCAGTTCGCCGCCGCTTCGTGGGCAGCGTCCCACGCCTCATCAGAGGCCATCGTCGCCTTGGTTCTCAGACCCAGGAACGACTGACGAGTGAGCTTCCCTGCCCGTGCGAACGCACCCAAAACAACGAGGACAGTTCCTCCCACCATCATTGCTATGCCTGCAATCACCATCCGATGACCCTATGCGTTGAGACGCCCATAACGGCACATATGGGCGCCCGAGTCGGACCGTCCGCAATGCCGGACATGGGGCCAACCTAGAGGCTTGTTTGGGTGGGCTTTTCTGGCATTGCTTGGACGGACCTATCCAACGCGAGGATCGCTGCAATGAGAAACACCGTTGATCCGACCATCTCAAGGGCTTCCTCAGTGATCATTGTCGGTACGTAGATAGCGGCCTGAACGGGTGACCCACCCCAATTCTGGACAAGTTCAAGCAGCATCACGGCGATCCAAACAGCCGCGCCGACCACGAACAGTGCCACGACGCGAGTCTGGCTCCGATACCGACGAATCACACCCCACCATGCCACCGCAGCAAGACCCATGACAGGGACATAGAGGAGTTGCCAATCAACCCCCGACAACCGTTCCAAGCGCTCGTGTATGGCAGTTCTCTCATCGAGTGCCAACCACGCCAGAACCGGCCACCACATCCAAACCGCCAGCGATCTGGGTCGGGCAGCCACCCCGACCAGAAGCCACCAGAAAGCTGCAGCCCCCAACAAAGCCGCCGAGTACCAAGTCGCAACCGAAACCTCGGAATCGAGGTTTGCCGCACTCCATTCCGGAAACGCGGTCCGCTGCAGGATGCCCATTAACACGAACACACTTATCGCGATGCCCGAAACGACGGCTACCACGGCACCCGGCAGCCTCGAAGCTAACACCACAAAGCGCCTCGATTTCGTCAACTCCACTGCCGAGGATTCGGAGTCGATCACCGACACAACGGCCTGCGCAGACTCGGAGTCGGCTCCGGTCTCATGATCAACACCGTCCGGACATTCTCGGCTTGCAACACTTCTTATGACCAGCAACAACGACGAACGACGCTAAGCCAGGTCGGTTCGACCATCTCATGAACGACAAACAAGCCTCCAAGCGCCTTCTCGCAGAATGTTCCCACACTTCTTGGTCCCATAAGCCACCACCGCCAACTGCCGCCCATATGTGCTTTGAGTTCAGGTGGTCGTTGCATCACTTTCGACGAGACTTGTCTCGATGGAGGTGCACGATGGTTCGAATGTCTGTTGTTGAGCGGAACGAGTTGTGGGATAGGTGGGAGGCTGGGGAGTCCCAGCGGTCGATAGCGAGGGCGTTGGATAGGGCACCGGCAACGGTCAGGACACGGTTGTTGTCCACTGGGTGGAAGCGTCCTGTCCCTCCCGCCGAGTGGTGCTCGCTACGGTTGTCTCTGGATGAGCGTGAGGAGATCTCACGCGGGATTGCTAGGGGTGAATCGCTTCGATCGGTGGCGGAGCGTCTTGGCCGGTCGTCCTCGACGGTGTCTCGGGAAGTCAGGATCAATGGTGGTTGTGACCGGTATCGGGCAGTGGTGGCGCATCGGGCGTCACGGGTCCGGGCGAAACGTCCCAAAGCAATGAAACTCGAGACGTGTCCCCGGTTGCGTGGCGAGGTGGAGGACAAACTCTCATTGTGGTGGTCACCAGCCCAGATCTCACTGTGGCTCGAAACCGAATATTGTGATGATGAGGAGATGCAGGTGTCACACGAAACGATCTACCAGTCACTCTATGTCCAGGGCAGGGGTGATCTGCGTACCGAGCTGTGGCAGGCGTTACGCACCGGGAGGGCACGACGCCGCCCACAAGGGACGTCTTGGGTCTACGAAGGGCCAGATTCGTGACATGGTCATGATCTCGCAACGCTCAGCTGAGGTTGAGGATCGGGCTGTGCCCGGTCATTGGGAGGGCGACCTGATCATGGGGAAACGTAAAACGTCGATCGGGACGTTGGTGGAACGACAGTCACGCTATGTGATGCTGTTCCACGTACCGGACAACACAGCTGAATCCGTCCGGGTCGCTCTCACCGACACGGTCAAGAGACTCCCCGAACATCTGTGGAAATCCCTCACATGGGATCAGGGCACCGAGATGGCCCAACACGCCACCTTCACCATCGATACCGGTATCCAGGTCTACTTCTGTGACCCGAAATCACCGTGGCAGAGAGGATCGAACGAGAACACCAACGGACTACTACGTCAGTACTTTCCGAAAGGCACCGACCTCTCCATCCACACCCAACAAGATCTTGATCAGGCTGCGTACAGCCTCAACACAAGACCTAGACAAACCCTCGGCGGGATGACACCATCAGACAAACTCGCCGAAGCAATGCAATGACCCCATGAAACCACCCCGGATACGCGTGCGTGAACCGACTGGGTCACCGTGAGGGCTTCGTAAATCCTCTGCTGAACCTCTGCTGAACCGACGATGAAGAACAGCGTGTCCGAAGGTTCGTCGCAGAAGGCAAGTACCTCCGATCTATTCAACCGCGATCGTGGCAAAGGGTGCGAGGACGTCGTCCCAGCCCGATTCGTAGTTGTCACGGATTCCTTGGGCGTCGTCACCTCGTGCTTCCCATCCTGTGTGAACCAGCGTGACGCGTGTCGCTGAATCTATAGCGTCGAACCGAACATCTACCTGTGTACTGGCATCTTCGGGTGTGCCAGGATGCCAGGTAAACTGTATGCGCTCGCCCGGGTCGTAGGCGGTGATGACGCCCCATTCGTGTTCGACTCCATCGCGAGTCACTTCGATGATTCGCCCACCGACGCGTCCATCGATGCGAACGTCCTGGGCCTCGTCGGTGGAGACCGAATGAGTGGTCAAAGGCCACCATTGGCCCATTCTGTTCACGAAGAGGTCGAAGGCCTGATCGGGGGTCACAGCGAGTTCCAGTATCTTCGCCACCGGATCGATCTTGAGGGATTGTTGCATTGTCCTTTTCTCCTTGTCCAACTCGGGAGTCACGAAATCTCCGAACGTTCCGAACGCTGCCGTCCACATCTCGTCAAGCCAAGTCCGCAGCATCGATGCCGCGTCCGGTGACGCCGAGTACAGATTGCGGGTTCCGACAGAGTTGACTCGTGTTAAGCCTGCTTCGACGAGAACGGCGAGATGCTGGGAAACCGCAGGCCGGCTGACCGGCACCACGTCCGCTAGCTCGGTAACGGAGCGCGGTCGCTCGCAGATCAGCTCGAACAGCTGGCGGCGTACCGGCACCGAGAGCGCCTTCATCGTCTTGTCAGGCTCCATTTGAGCAATGGTAACACAGTGCTTACGGTTAGTCCATACTTACGGTTCGCTACCCCTTACAGAGCCGCTCTAAGTCATGCCAAGAGCTTGTCGTCGGCCCGCTGATCGTCGTCGATGACCCATAGCTTCGCGATCTTGCGGCCATCTACCTGACACACGACCACCGGTTACGTGGACATCGTCCTGGCCATCGCTGGTCTTGTGCTCGGGTACATTGGGCTTTCGACGATTCTGGCCTTCTTCCCAATCATCGTCGTCGGATCTAGTCTCGAGGACCGATTCGACACGATCTCGTCCCTGCTCAGCATTTAGCTGGATGTAGGTGAACCGTCAGGCACAGTGCCGAACATAAAGGAGATGCTGCGACCATCATGGGCTAACTGTCGTTCGAGGATAAGTGATCGATTCAGTTGCAATCAGGTTTGCACCGAGCACGTGGGACGATCCCGCTCACCACGCGAAACGGGCGACAAGCCCATAAAGCACAAGGATCTCGTTGGCACGCCCGGAGGGACTCGAACCCCCAACCTTCTGATCCGTAGTCACACAGTCCTCGTACCAGCCGGTACCACCGAAAGTCATTCCATGTTGTCCTGTATGGCCTTCCGCCGGTCGCCGTGCTGTCACATGCCATCCCGCATCGGCCAGTACCACAGCGTTGGGTTGCAGTTCGGTTGCAGAAACCGAGGAGATATGACCCCCGAACTCGCAGCCGCTATGGGCGGGTCGCCGTGTTGGTCTACCTCATACCCATTTCGCGCATCTGGGCTTTGAAATCTTCGATCTCGGGGACTGGGATGATCGTGTCTTCAAGCCACTGAGGGAGTGTTCCGGGGTTCTGGCTCGGGTCCTGATTTGACCCGCCCATCGCTTCGATGTACTCAGGGTCTGACACGATGAACGCCCACGGATCGGTCTTGGCCATGCGTGTGACGATCTGCTCCGGTGTGATATTGACCACAGTGAAATCCTGAGCGATCACAACAGGCCCGTCGTATCCGTTCCGGATGCCGTCAATGATCGGCTGGGGAGTACCAGGAGCAATCGTCGCGTGGAAACTCATTGCAAGGCCCGGATTCGTACGGGCATACACCTTCGCAGCAGCCTCCGGTGACGTGTGCTTCGTCCACGCAACGAGTTTCGCCATCTGCTCGGTCCAACCCATCTTCTCCACGTACGTCTCGGGTGGATTGAACGTTTCATGGATGATGAGATCAACGTTCTGTGAGTTGTCGACCGTCAGCGTGGATGGTTCGCAGTCACCCGCATAGACCATGCTCATCCCCGCGTAGTCCAGCCGATACCCCACCGCCCCATACATGCCGTGCGGCACAGGAAACGACGTCACAACAACGTCGTTAGCGTCGTACACAACCTGGGCAGCATCAGGAACGAACTGGTGGGGGACCATATCGAATCCACGCGGATCGACAACCCCCTTCTTCGTCTTGTCGTGCCACGCAGCCACGCCATAGAGATGCTCAACAATCGCGTCGAGCCCGTACTTGGGCTGATCACCTGCAGGACCGTAGATGTTCATCGGTTCGAGCCTGCCATTGGACTGACCGAAGTCGTAGTAGGCAAGGAGGTCACCGATATGGTCGATGTGGAAATGGGAGATGAAGAACTTGTTCGCCCTGCCGTACGGCACCCCCATGACATTGAACGCCCCATTCGTCCCCGCACCCGCATCAAAGATGAACACCTCACCGTTGCCAAGCTCACACAGGAACCCTGCACACGCCTGGCCACGCCGCGACGGATAGCCCGAACCCAGCGCGGTAATCCGCATCTCCTCAACCCCAAGCGCCTCGCTCCCAACCGAGTACTGATACGGGTACTCCTTCAACACGGCCGTGCTGTCCTTGATAACCACTCGCTGATTCGTGAGCGGATCAGTTCCATAGGGTTCAGGAAGTAGGGTCGTCATCGCAAGTCCTCCGCATCGTGTGAGCTTCCCAACGTCCAGACTCTACCTTCGCCCAGCGAACGCTGGGACTGTGTACAGCCCATAGCCACGATCACCTGAAATCGTAGGCAATATGGGTGGGACACACTGGGGCCCATAGGCCGAGGAATCTGTACGGAGCAACGGTTTCTCCTGGCACGCCCGGAGGGACTCGAACCCCCAACCTTCTGATCCGTAGAATGCCGTAGCCCCCTGAACCCTTTGGGCATGGGCGTTCTCTGAAGCTTCAATCGGGCTAGATGTCCCACGTACCAAGGGTTCTGGGAAATCGACAACGGGATTCGCCTAGAAAACAGCGAACGCCGCAACGGTGGCCGCTGCGATGGCTACATCGGCGTCACCCACGGTCACATTCGCTAGGAGTAGATGGTCCTTAGCACTGCCATTGCCTCGGACACGATCTCGTCGTCGCTGTGGGCCTCGAGCCTATCTGCGACGGATGCGGCGTTGAAACACACCACAGTCGGCCTCCCAGTCACCCTTTCGAGGTCGTACCACTGCGCCCACTCACCACGATCGTCCGCGATGTAGCCAAACGAGTCGACATCCTGATCCCAGAATGCATGGGGGAACTTGAGGACCACCTTGTCGAGCAGACCCATTCCGAAACGATCAATCGCCCCTTGTTTGTCATCCGGAAGCGGAGGCTCAAACGTCACTCCCTGTGTCTTGAGCACACCGAGAGGCAGCGTGACGACAACATGATCGTGCAAGACATCCTGGCCCGCGATGCGAAGTGTGACCCCTTCGCTTCCCCGGGTGACCTTGTCGACGGGGCTCGAAAGGCGAATGTCGATGCCGTCCGTCAATGTCTCGAGCAATTCGAGGTAACCATTCGGCAGCTGGACGTCGCCACCGCCGGTGTAGTTGCCCTCGTGCGGGGCATTGGCCGAAAGGTCTTCCACATCCGCCGCATACTCGTGCTCAAACGTGGCAACCACTGCGAAGTTGAATCTGTCCGTGTACTTCTTCGAGCGATCAACGAGCGCATCATCGATCGCCTCCTGAATCGTCAACCCCTTGCGGGCGGCACTGTTCACCGTTCGAGTCGGCGCGGCCCAGAACGTGTCGGGGATGCGCTTGCCTTCCACGTCATATGTGACCGTTGAGTCGTAGTCAGTTGGCACCCTTGGCGCGTTGATCGAATCGGCGATCGCCATCATCGGGTTGCCGTCGACGCCGTCGATCCACGATCCCCCAAGATCCACCGGTACACCGAGAGATGTGTCGGTGTGCACACGACCACCGATCCGGTCCCTGGCCTCATAGACAACAACTGCGAAACCGGAGTCGACCAACTGCCGTGCAGCGGCTATCCCTGCCGCTCCGGCGCCGACAACGGCGATCGCAGCATCCGGATCAGCCACTTCTTGGAGTTCCGCCGCTGTGTCGCGTCCGGACATCAGCGCACCGTGAACCGTTGCGGGATTGGAGCTCGATGTGGCCTCGCCAGCGAAGAAGAGAGCTCTGCCAACCGGCTTGGCGAGAAGCTCCCGGTCGCCGGGGAGGTTGTCGAGCGACAGGTAGGAGTAGCTTCCCCTCGCAAACTCATCTGCTCGCCACCGCGTGATGAGTACACCTATCGGGTCGGGGATCCCGCCTGCGGACACCGGCTTGGGAACGGCTCTCACACATCCTGCAAGCAAGGCACCCGATCCAAGCGCGACCAGCTGGAGAAACTGCCGCCTGTCGAGAGTGACGCTCCTGGGAACCATGTTCGTGCGCCAGTATCGCCGAAAGAGCACAGGGGCGCTAGCTCAGGCCAGTGATCGGGACGACAGGCTCCAGTGAGGACGCCCACATCGGTCACTCCTCAACAGGCCCACCATGCGCTCGCCATGCGTCCATGCCACCACCGAGGTGAGCTACGTTCGTGAGACCCATGTCCTGAAGGGTCTTGGCTGCGAGCGCCGAACGCCAACCCAGGTTGCAGTACAGCACGAGCCGGTCAGCAGATGAGAGAGCCTCGTGGTGGTACTGGCTCTCGGGATCGACCCAGAACTCCAGCATCCCTCGAGGTGCGTGGAACGACTCCGGAATCCGTCCCTCCCGCTTGACCTCTCTAACGTCCCTCAGGTCCACGAAGAGCGCACCAGACGCCTGTGCCTCCATTGCTTCATCTACCGAAAGAGTCGTGACTTCCGCCTCAGCTGCGGCGACAAGACGCATCGACCCGGTTGTGAGATCACTCACTTCGGGTACCCCAACGCCGAGAGCGCATCGGTGATCTCATCGAAGATGACCGGATCGTCGACGGTCGCCGGCATCGTCCAAGGAGTGTCGTCGGCGATGTGGGCGATCGTCCCGCGGAGTATCTTGCCCGATCTGGTCTTGGGGAGGCGGTCGACGACCACGGCAGACTTGAATGCTGCCACCGGACCGATGGTCTCCCGGATCGAGGCGATGACCTCGCTCACAACCACTTCGTTCCCCGCTTCGGCACCCACCTTGAGGACGAGGAAGCCCACCGGAAGCTGACCTTTGAGGTCGTCGGCGACGCCAACAACAGCACATTCGGCGACATCAGGATGGGAGGTAAGGACCTCTTCGAGCGCACCCGTCGACAAACGATGGCCTGCCACGTTGATGATGTCGTCCGTTCGGGCCATCACATGCACGTACCCGTCCTCGTCGATGAATCCAGCATCTGCCGTTTCATAGAACCCGGGGAATCCCGACAGGTAGACCTCTACGAACCGGTCCTCCGCATTCCACAGCGACGGTGTTGCCGAAGGAGGCATCGGCAGTCTCACGCAGAGGGCACCGACCTCGCCCGGCTCCAGCTCGTTCCCGTCCGGATCAAGGGCAACCATATCCCACCCCGGAGCGGGTTTGCCAGGCGAGCCAGGGATCACTGTTGGTGTGTCAATGCCGAGGCAGCTGGATGCGATCGCCCAACCGGTCTCAGTCTGCCACCAGTGATCGATAACGGGCACTCCCAGCTTCTCCTGCGCCCATGCAAGTGTGTCCGGATCGCACCGCTCGCCAGCCAGGAACAGCGAACGAAATGCGCTCAGGTCGTAGCGGGCAATCAGGTCTCCTTCTGGATCCTGCTGTCTGATCGCTCGCAACGCGGTCGGTGCGGTGAACATAGACGAAACACCGTGATCGGCGATGACGCGCCAGAATGCTCCGGCGTCTGGTGTCCCAACCGGCTTCCCCTCATAGAGCACCGTCGTGCACCCGAACAACAACGGTCCATACACGATATACGAATGACCTACGACCCACCCGACGTCAGACGCGGCCCAATAGACGTCGCCCGGCTGAACGTCATAGATCGCGCCCATCGTCCAATTCAGAGCTACTGCGTGGCCGCCGTTGTCGCGAATGATTCCTTTTGGTTCTCCGGTGGTGCCTGACGTGTACAGGATGTACAACGGATCGGTCGCTTGGACCGGCACACAGGCGTGCGGCTGCGCTCTGGCCATCTCCTCGTCCCAATCACGATCCCTACCGGCCTGCATGGTGGCTTGGGCCATGGGACGTTGGTAGACGATGCAATGCTGTGGCTTGACGTCGGCCATCTCAATTGCGGCATCAAGCAGAGGCTTGTACTCGATGATGCGGTCGACCTCTATGCCGCACGAGGCTGACACCACAACCTTTGCGCCACAGTCATCGATGCGGTTCGCCAACTCCTTCGCCGCGAACCCACCGAATACCACCGAGTGGATAGCTCCGATGCGTGCGCACGCGAGCATGGCGATAACGGCCTGGGGAATCATTGGCATGTAGACGACAACGCGGTCGCCCTTCCCAACACCGGTTCTATTGAGGACTCCGGCGAATCGAGCCACCTCGTCAAGCAACTCCCGATAGGTGTACGTGACCACCTTGTCCGTCATAGCGCTGTCGTAGATCAGGGCTGCCTGGTCGCCGCGACCGTTCACCACATGCCGATCAAGCGTGTTGTAGCAGGTGTTGAGGATGCCTCCAGAAAACCACCGAGCCACCGGCTCGGCAGAGGCGTCGAGTACGGTGTCCCATTTTGTGTACCAGTCGATGCCTTCGGCGATCTCTCCCCACCACCTCGATGGATCATCGAGAGAGCGCTGGTACATATGTGCGTAGTCCGAGTCTGTCACAGGGTGAACCTAGTGGGTCACTCGCTCGGCTGCACGAAACTGCTGGATCGGCCAACGCAGTCATGTCCGCACTGGTATCCAGCGGGGACGCCTACGCGATACCAGAGACCCTTGCTGCAGCGGTGGAAGTGCTGTGCTACCCAAATCATCAGCGATTCACATCCACAACGATCCGACCCCTCGTGTCGCCGCTCAGCTGATCACGAGCTGTGGGGATTGCCTCCTCCAAAGAGATCTCCCGAGCCATCAATTCGATGTGACCGACATCGAAATCGGTAGCCAATCGCCTCCACGCTACGAGGCGGCGTGGTATCGGACAACGGACACTGTCGACACCAGCCAAAGTCACGCCGCGCAGGATGAACGGCGCCACCGACCCGGGAAAGTCCATGCCCTGCGCAAGACCGCATGCGGCGACGGTGCCTCCGTATGCCATCGAGGCGCAAACATTGGCGAGGGTGTGAGGTCATGCGACAAGCCCTCAACCGTCAGTCGTAGTTCGCCCTTGGTCACATACCAAGAATGGTTGGTCCTTTCGTGGAAGTGAGGAGGCGGACCATCGAAGTCGGGCGGCACGATGATCTCCTCGGCACTCGAGAGGTCCGCTGTGTCAGCGCCAACACTCAGCAAACGAACACAAGACCGGCCAATCGGGATGAAGAGACCCTCGCCAGGCTGGACCACTACCGCCCTCTGCTCATGTGACATGATGGAGCCTTTCTTTCCAAGAGCCAAAATTCAATCTTGGCATACAGAAAGAGAGGATGGGCGCTACCGAGCGCATATGTGCCGTTATGGGCGGGTGATTGCCCGGTCGTGGTTCCTGGGTCGATTCCCCATCGCACGGCTGTCGAATTGCTTTGGTCCGCATCCCATCTACGTGTTGCTTCAGAAATTTGAGCGCAATCCGAACACCACTGAGCCCAGACCGAGACTCAAAGCGGCACGCGCCCAATATGGGATTGCGATGGCCATTGCGAAGAGAGCAGCGAGTGCACCGGCGTCGGCGTGGTATGCACCCCATCCGATGAAGAAGACAGATATCCATGTGCCGACAACAACGCCGACATACATGCGCAGTAGAGCTTCCCAACCCTCAGTGGATCGTCCGGTCAACCCAAACCGCAGCCCAATCGCTGCGATAGCAAGACCCGACACGGCAAGCAGACCCAGCCATACGGCTTCGCCAACCGCTTCATGAGGCGACGAACGCAACAACCATCCTGGGCCCACGATCTGTGAGACGATGCCCGGCACGAGCGCAAACAGGAGCCCGGCAGAAAGGTTTCGAGAGATCGATCGCACACGCCACCCGAGCGGCAGAGCCGGCGGTTGAGAAATCGCGTGACATCCGGTGAATTTCCACTGTCAAATATCTGTCGCTGCACATCCCCGTTCCGGACGGGATCAAGGGACGGCATCCAGATGGGCGAGGATCCAATCCACCGCCTCGGTTGTCCACGAATTCGGCCACTCATGTCCGAAATCCGAGTCGTACAGGATCGTGAAGTCCTGATCGTGTTCTGCGACCACGCTCTCCAATTCGAGTTTGCTCTTCCGCGGGGGGATCCATCCGTCCAGATCTCCCCATATCCACAGCGCAGGAATTCCCATCGCCCGGATGTGTGACCTGGGGTCAAAGCCGGCGTCACCATCAAAGGTCGCCTGTCGTGCGGATAGCTCGTCGCGCTCAACCTCGGTCATGGGCGGCAGGCGCCGCACCTTGCCCGTGAACTGTTGGTAGAAGTGGACCTCTCCCACGGATACGGTTTGGCCGGCGACGACCACCGCAAATGAGGGCACATCGGATTGGTCGGCAACCCGCGGGATGATCGATCCGGCCTGGCTTGCTCCGATGAGTCCGATTTGGTCGGGCTGAATCTCTTGCAGATTCTGCAGGATCATCACCGCAGCCAGCGCGTCATCCGCCAATTGCGGCAGCCGCCACTCACTTAGCGACGGGTCACCGTTGATATCTGTGACCCCAACAAAGAGCCCCTCAGACTGCCCGACCCCGCGTTTGTCATAGCTGAAAACAGCCAAGCCGGCAGCTCGCAATGCGGGTATGACATGGTCACACTCACCGCGGTCAGCCGGGCCTGAACCGTGCACGCAGAGGATCGCCGGGAACGGGCCCTTGCCCTCAGGCATCACGAGCTTGCCAACGAGCGCTGTCCTGCCGCTATAGAACTCGATATCGTCGAGATTCTCGATAGCTTCGATGGTTCTCGGCGGCGGTGGCGCCTGAAATGCCAGATACTCCGCCAGCGGCAACTGGCTGAGCCCGTCGAGGGTGAGAAGCACATCTCGGGGTGGCGCAGCTATTAAACGCAATTCGCCGCTGAGAATGACAGCAATCGTTGCGTCACCTAGCTGCCGGGCCGCCACACCGACACCGCGGCCGGCGCCGGTCGTGTAGAGGAGAACCGTCCAGCGTTGCAGATCCAGAATCTCGGGTGGCGCCAACTCGGCTGGATCCAGTCCGATCTGTGTCAGTGCCGTTTCCGCAACCACATCACGATTTGCGGAGTCGACCATGACCACATACATTTCGAGATCAGGGTTGGTGAGTTTGAAATGGCCGTATGAAGCGTCGGACACGACACGTGTCCAGTCACCCACTAAGGGCAGGCTGAATCGGCCATCCGGGTCTCCATGAACCAGGACGCCGCTAGGCATAGACGCCGGCGTGGGTAAGGCGGCAGTGGTGACGGTGGTTGCCGGCATGGTGGTGGGCTCATCTGCCAAGTCATTTGTCCCGCCTCCACAGGCAGTCACCGTAAGCGCGACCACGACGGCCACACGCATCGGACGCATCATGAACCTCTCCATAGCACTGCACAATCCGCCGACGGATCACACCGCTGTGGCCGCCAACAGATACTCTCGTTAGTCGTAACCGTACGGATGGGACAACCCAGCGTCTAGGGCCAAAAGACCCTAAACAGCTATCAAAGGGATCGATCTTCAGGGACTGGAGGGCCACCCATATCCGGCAATATGCATGGACGAGCGGGCGAGCATATATGCCGTTATAGGGCGCCGCGACGGCTGTTAGCAGGCCTCTCACGGTGCAAGTCTTTCCGTCTAGCCGGTCTCGATTTCGCCACAGCCGAGCGCGGCTTGCACGACCAGGCCGAGACCCGAAATCCACGGCACATCAGTGAATTCATCGTCACTGGCGACGAGGCTATCGAGTTTCGCCTGCACGTCGAGACAGACCGCGGCGCCATCGGCATTGGCGGCGAGGTACTCAGCGAACTCTGGAGTTTGTTCCGCTTCTTCCAAGCCGCTGACACTGCCAGCAGATGCAGCCGAATCCTCGGCGGCAACAGTCAGCCGAACAAACGCATCACCGAGGAGCCGGTGCACTTCAGCAATCGGCTCAGGCGGGTCAAGCGCCTCAAACCCATCGAGAAACACGCGCCTGATGGCGATCTCCTGCTCAAGAAAAGCGACCACGTCCGCAAGCGTCGGATCCGCAGCCTGGTCGTAGGTGGCAGCGGCGGCCTCGAAATCAGAGCGCCCAGTCGCCACCAACGCGTTCAGGTCCTCGACATACTCATCTGCCGTCATCGACCCGCCGCAAGCAGCCATGACCATCGCCAAGGTGACACTCGCGAAGACCGTCCTTGTCACAACCCATCTCCTGCTCCGATACGCACGATCGATGCTACCAGCCATCAGCAGGCGCCCACGATTGGTCCAGTCCGGGTAGCGCATAACCGGTAATATGGGCGGCCTAGTCCGGCTTCTCACCCCATTCCGGATGACGATCCACGTGTCCCTGAACTCGCTGAAGCCGCCGCTAACTGCCAACACCGCACCGACCCGCTCGGCGACCGTCGATGGATCACGCGGCCTACACGTCTATATTTGTCAGATGACGAGTGCGCCGGACTTCACACTGCTCGATCAGGGCGGTGAACCATGGACCCTGTCGGATCAACGTGGCCACGCGGTGGTAATGCTGTTTCTACGAGGGGACTGGTGACCGTACTGCAACGGTCAGCTGGTCAGCGTGGCACTCCGACATCATGAACTCACAGAGGCTGGCGCCATTGTCGTCGCGATCGACGTCGATTCCCCCGGTCAGCACGCGGCCATGATCGAGAAACTGAATCTGCCATTCCCAATGTTGTCCGACCCTGATCGGAGCCTTTCGATTGGGCCGCTCGGACTGATGAACGAAGACGACCCTCGCGGCTTGGCAGTCACAGCGACCGTTCTGATCGGTTCGGACGGTGACGAGGCAATGCGACTGGTCAGTAGAGACTTTGCCGACCGTCCGTTCGAGGACGCGGTACTCCACGCGCTTCAGCGTCTCGATCTAGCTTCGGTGGAGCAACCTCCACCGAAGCTAGTGATACCCGAGCCTGGCCCACGTGCGATGCCGTTCGATGATCTCCGAACGTACTTTCGGGGAGCGAAGTTCGGGTCAAAGGCGATGGGGATGCGTACTGACGCCGTGGAAGAGGCCAACCTATTCGGGTCCCTCATGGACCACTACATGGAAGACACGGCAACCATGTACCGGATCATCCGAGATTCGGACTGAACCTCACGTCTCTACAGGAAACCCGATGTCGTTTCCCACCGGACGGCGACTTCCCCGTCAGAGAGCTTCTCGGTTCGACCAGGCCATTGCAGCGAATTCTTCGAACAGCTCTGTTGGCGCAGTGATGAACGCGAAGTAGTTCCTCTCGTCCCCTTCAATCAGATAGAGGTGCCCCAATCCGCGTGAGTCCGGACCCAGTCGAACACCCAGATACGACCAGTCCGGTAGCGGCTCTTCGTATAGGAGCGCATACCAATCATCGACTCCGATCTCGACTTGGACCGGAGCCGAATCGATCGTTGGCAGGTCAGCAACAAACTCCACGAATGGGCAATCTTGATGGATTGGGCCGACGTAGAGCGCCGCTCTTGTAGCGAAATCTGGGTGCCTGAAGGTTGCATAGTCGAGAAGCCCGTCGCATCCGTAGTCGATCGCGGTCCATCCTTCGTCGACGAATGTGACAGCGATCTGCGGTTCAAGTGGCCTGCTGACCCACCGCCGCGGTTGGAGGCTCCCCGACACGTCTCGGGTCGACGTGGACTCTGGAGGCTCGGACTCGACGGGGACATCGAGTTCTGAGGCTGACTGTTCGGTTATCGGAGCGACAGTGCTAGGTGCTGCGAAGATCGTCGTTGGTGTGAGAGCTTGGGTGACAGGCGCCTCGGATGCGGACACAATGTTCGGAACCACTCGGACCCGGTCGCCTGGATCCGAATTCCTCTGAGGGAGTTCGGTACCACTTCCACAAGACGTACTGACCAGACCTGCCACCAAGATGATCGTTGCAAACTTCATATCAGCATCCCTTCACCGGAGAGGGGCTCGACAGTGAGGTTTTATGCGACACAATCGTTGCAGATTTGACTGGGAATCCTCCGCAAGGAAGTGGGTAGGTCGTTGGGGGTTGCCTGAATCGAGCGCTTGGGTCCTCAGCATTGCCGCTGTCTCAGCGCCGTGGGATCCGACCGCTGAAGATCGATCAACCGGCATGGTTTCGGCGTGGGCTTGACCGGTAGCGGGCGGTCGCTCACATGCTGTAGCTTCAATCCAGTTGAGCGCGTCGATAGCTTCAGAGAATGTGAACACATCTTGAACCGACGAACTCGTGAGGTGCTGGCGCTGGTCCGGAAGGACCCAGAGTTCCGCCCCTTGAGTGAGTCCGCCCGAACCTGGCTGACTGCTGGTGCGCCCACTGTTCCTAGGGCTATGTACGGGGGACCGTGAGGAGTACAGTGGTAAGAGCGTGGGCTCGTCGGCGACGTGTCGTACAAACCGGACGCTGGTGACCCTTATGACTGGGAGGCCAATAATGGCTAGCCAGTATCAGACGTCAGAGTCGTTCACGAAGTTCATGGAACGGTCTGAGCCGCGGGTTCGCCGAGCCCTCGTCTCGAGTTTTGGTTCGCGGCTTGGTCGCGATGCGACTCTTGATGCCTTCGAGTACGCATGGGAACACTGGGACCGGGTGCGAACATCCGCGAACCCTGCTGGCTATGTCTACAAGACCGGTGCTCATTGCGCCGCTAGGGCGCGCCGGAAGGAACGTCGCAAAGCCGGATTCGATGTACCGCAGCCGAAGTCAGAACCGTGGATCGAGCCCAAGCTCGACGGTGCACTGGATCGACTCACCCGGCCTCAGCGAACGACTGTGGTGCTCATCTACGGCTTCGGATGGACGTATCAGGAAGTTTCAGAGTTGCTCGACATCCGGCGATCGACCGTGCAACGACACGTTACGCGAGCCATGAAGAAACTTCGGCAAGAACTGGGGGTGCGCAATGCTGCCGCCTGACATCAAAGACCAGATCCGTGAATACGCCGAGCGGCTTGACGCCGAGACCAGCCCTGTTCGCTTCGATGATCTACAGGGACCCGCAACGAAACCCTCCGCTGAGCCTCTGCTCCAACGCAAGCGGCTTCTCCGCGGAATGGTGGTGGCTGCAGGGTCCGCTTTCGCCGTCCTCGTTCTCGTGGGTGGAACCACAATCCTCTTCGGTGTGGTCTCAGACGAGCCGGGACAAGAACCAGACAGCGTCCCATCCACCATCACGACATCTCCGCCCACCACGACAGAGCGCAGCTCCACGACAGTAGCTTCTCCAATCGTGCCCCCAGCGTTATCTCCAACCTCCTGGACAACGGTCGATACCGAGATGGCGGCTGGTTCTGTGGCCGCAGGACCCAACGGGTTCGTCGCGATCGACACATCGAGTTCGTCGGATGCACGTTTGTGGTCATCTGGCGACGCGATGACCTGGAGCAGTCAAGTCATCCCAGACAACCCCGGTGTTGACGCCACTATTACATCGGTTGTCTATGGCGGCCCTGGCTATGTAGCTTTCGGAGGACATTGGGGTATCGATCTACGATTCTCTACCGACGGCATCGACTGGGTGCTCGCCGACCATATCGATGCGGGAACGTACGAACGGACACCTTCGGGTGACCCGGCACCTGGGACATATGGCAGCATCGAAGCAATCACATACGGCAACTCCCACTATGTGGCTGTCGGAGACGTCAGAGACCAAGGGGACGAGTCGTATACCAATCCCCGCGCCGCGGTCTGGACATCCTCGAACGGACTTACATGGACACGACTGCCCGAGAACGACGATGTCTTCAATGGTCCTTGGCACCAGGAAATGTCCGATATTGCATACGGTCCCGCAGGTTTTGTAGCTGTAGGTTCGACAGAAGGCGACGACGGTATGAGCAGCGTGGGTGCGATCTGGCAGTCACCCGATGGCTTCACATGGACCCGCATCGCGCACGACGACAACCTGTTCGGTGAACACACACCCGACGAATGGCTCGGTGTATCCGATGTGGTCCATGGAAACAATGGTTACGTCGCGATAGGGTCCGAAGGCATCCTCAGATCCGTGGACGGGCTGACATGGACCCGGACATCAGCCGAAGAACTCAATGGAAGCATGGGTTTCGACGACATTGCCTATGGGGATGGCACATATCTGCTCATCGGAACCGAATGGGCTCAGGACAGTGACGGCATCAAGGGTCAGCTCAATACCATCGCTATCTGGTACTCGAGTGACGCGATCTCCTGGGAGCGTGTGCCAAACGACGACGGTGCACTCGGTGAACCTGTCGATGGCACAATCGTTGTGCCCCAAGCCGCAGTCTTCAGCGACAGTCAATTCATCGTCGTGGGATACGACGAGCTGTGGCCCGATCCCGCTGGCCTGCCAATTCATGATGGTCACCTCTGGATCGGTGAAACGACCGGGTGACTTCCGACGCAATACGCTCTCCTCACCCGGTACCCATATGTGCCGTTGTGCGCAAGAGACACGAGATCTGGAAGCAGGAGTATCCAGATAGAACTTCAGCACGTGGGGTACCTTTCACTGGACTAGCGAATCCAAGACCAGAGACAGTTGCCCTCTCGAAGCCGCCCGCCGATCTCGAAGACCTTCCCTTCGACCCACTGCAATACCTCGACTACGAATTGCCGTGGGACGGGCTTGATTCCGACGGCTGACCTCTTCGAACTGACCGCCCATAACCTGCAATATGAGCGGGTCCCACTGGGGCCGACGGGCCGAGGAATCTATAGGGAGCAGCGGTTTCTCCTGGCACGCCCGGAGGGACTCGAACCCCCAACCTTCTGATCCGTAGTCAGACAGACTGGGTGCCAACCAGTACCACTGAATACCATCTGGTCATGTCCTGCACGGGTTTCGGGAGCAAGTCGTGCTGTCTGATACCAACCCGTGCCACCCCATACCACGCAGTTGGGTTGCATTCCGGTTGCAACACGAGAAGAGTTCAACCGACAAGAACCCGTCGAGCAATCAGCTGAGATCGTGGAATCTTGTGCGAGGACCGACATGAAGACCGCGGCGCAAGGCAAGCTTCGGAAGCTCTTGGCCGCCGCCAGATACACCTCGTGGTCGAGAACTCGCTGCCAAGCAATCCCTTCATGGACCGGCCTATATGTACTCCCTTTCCTTGAGCCAATTGGTAGCGAAGTAACCCTCAGCGGCGGGTAGATAGAACGTCGCAACACGAAAGACGACCGCCGCGGCAAACGCGGTGTCTGAATCGAGTCCAGCTAGTCCGAGGAATGCCGTCATTGCGGCTTCGGCGACCCCGATACCGCCTGGGATCGGTACGAGGCCGGCGAGAAGGTTGGTAGCAACCGTCACGATGAGGCAGGTGACGAGCGGCAGCGGCACGCCGATGGCCTGAAGGATGAACCAGAGTGCGATCGAAAGGATCACCCGCGAGACCAGATTGGCCCCCAACATCCCGAATAGACGCTTCGGGGTGGCAAGAACGTCGGAGAGTGAACCCCAGGCCTCCACAACTATCGGGACTACTGCGTCATGAAGACGTTGAATGAGGAGGATCGCTGCCACAGTTCCGGCGACCGCCAACAGGATGATGCCGAGTATGAGACCCCAGGCGACGTCGCTCGTGTCGAGGTCCAGCGAGATGTCGGCGGCGATGAATGCCACCAGCAGGATGCCCGCCTCGACAACGAAGCCGGCCAACCCGTCGATGGCACCCTGGGTGACGGCGATTGTCGGAGGAACTCCGTACTTCCGGAGAAAGAGAGTGTTCATCGTGACCCGCCCCGCCGCGCTCGGGACAGCCAACCCAATCCACTTGACAGCGAGTTGCAGCACGACGAGGGGCTTCATCGGCAAGTCATATCCGGTGGCGAACAGCATGCCAAATCCCTCGAAGAGAAAGGTGATCTGGCCGACGAAGAAGCCGATGATGATGAGGATCCAGGTAGCGTCGCGAACGATCTCCCACACAGCAGCGAAGTCGATATCGGCCAACATGCCGAGCAACGCGGAGATGGCAATCAGCGATAGCGCCGGCATTGCCAAGTCCTTCGGTCTGACCCTTCGCAGCTTGGCCGGTTCAGGCGGCTCGGCATCGACGGCCTTAGCAACGGCCTCGCGCAACTCGCCCATGACGCTCTTGGGCTTGTCGACGCGCTTGCGCTGGCCGGGCATCAGGGCGGGTACCTGCATATAGGCGACACTGTCGACCAGCCGGTCTCTGGGAACAGCCCTTGCTGCCGCGGCCACGGCAGTATCGGTGCCTGCAACGGCTGCGGATTCGTAGAGCAACGAGACGACATCCCTACTCTTGTGGACGTTGGTTGCGTTGAAGGGGGCATGACCGAAATTGCCGAGGACCGGGCACCCATCGTCGATTGTTATCGCATCGATCGTCAGCGCCCCATGGGCGAGACCTGCCTCGTGGAGCATCATCAGCTCCTGCCACACTGCTTCGAGTTGTTCCACCCCAGGATCAGAGAGCGCACTTCCGCGTGCGCTTCGCACCAGAACAGCCGTGTCATCACCGGCAATCCCTGTGGCAACCGGAACCTGCACGCTGACCCCGGCCCGTTCGGCTGTGAGCATTGCGAGGGCTTCGTGTTCGACAGCTTCGATCCTGCTGTAGCTCAGGGTGCCGGTGGAGTCGCGATACCACAGTGAGTGCCAGGCCTTGGCTGCAAGCCGTGTGTCGGCCGCATCCCGGCCGTAGGCGAGCACCTCGATCGGAGAGCCGTCTTCGAGGGTCCCCTTCAACGTTCGAACGCCCCACGACTGGTCGGCAACCAGAGCCAAGTCATTCACCGGAACACCGAGTTCCACCAATGCAGCCTTGACCGCGTCAAGGTCCGGATAACCTCGTGGCGAGCCGAAGGCAAACAGGACTGCGCCTCCCGCGATGAGGCCGAGACCGATGGCGCCCAGAGCGTCCGAGGGAAGCCCGTAGCCGAGACCGGCCCCGGAGACCGCAACAAGAGCAACGGTGAACCATCCAAACAGGCGCACCGGTCTGGTCAGGTGAGGGGCTGCGACCATGATCACCCCCGTGACGACGGCAACTCGAATGATGGGGAACGCCGCATCCACACCGTCCGGTCGGGTCAACTCGGGGATCGCAGTCGGGACAACGTCACTAACCAACCAGGCTGCGAGGAACCCGAGGGCAATGGTCGCAACAGTGACGATTGTCATGTCGCGCAGCAGGGCTCGACGCCGCTCGACGATCGCGGCAGCGAACACAGCGATCACGAGAAGAAGGCCGAAGAAGTAGCCGATCCGCCATACGTCTCCGAACCACGAAGGGAGGGGATCGAGCACATCGAGTATCCACTGATCCGTTGACGAGACGCTTCCGTAGGTCGCAGCCGTTCCCAGAAGGAAGAACAATCCCACGAAGATGGCGATGACATCAGCGGCGCGGCGTGCCCGTGGTTGCTCAGCCGTCCCGACAAAGTACCGCTTCATCATCGCACGCTCAACACGCCACACGACCCATCACCAGACAACTGCCTCCTCATCGCCCGGACAACCGTCGATCAGCCTACTTCGACGGTTCCGTCCATGTATATCGCAATCGGATCGTCCATCCGAACGGTCTCGAGGAACTCATCGCCGAGCATGTCGATCGTCACGATGCGTTGATCCTTCCAGATGTCCGCCATGAGCACACCGGCGGCAGCGAGCGTGTCGATCGGTTTCGAGAACAGCAGGGCTTTGGGACCGACGCCGATCGCCTTCATCCCCATCAGGGTCATGCCGCCCATGGTCGATCCGACCGTCGTCGGTGTACAGAGGATCATGCCAGAGAGATCCTTCTGGAACAGCTCGACGTTGCTGGCGTCGGTACAGGGCGCGCCTTCGGTCCTCCCAGCGAACATGTTCTCGAAGTAGGACCCCGACGTGTTGAATGGCTGTCTGGACACCGTCGCGGTGCCGGTCAGCTCACCCGCGAGGACCGTGCGGCCCCGGAACGTCTTCTTGCTCATAGCTGCTTCCTTTCCGACACAACGTTTGGCCGGTTTGATTCCTCATACTTCGAACCGCGCTCAATACGGCACCCTTCCTGTCAACGCTATCTGCACTAGATCGTCATCGTCGTAGAGCCGCAGTCGCGTGTAGAAGCGCGCCTTGTTGGAATTGGTCACACCCCGATCGATATCAGCCATGCCCTTCAGCCCTTGGAATGCGGGGGCGCAGATGTTTGTGAACTGAACACCGACACGAATCATGTCCCGATACAAGATGGGATGCTCATCCAGAAGGCGATCCCTCACCACGACGGCGCTGGCCATGACCACCGGGATCGCGAGCTTCTGCTGCCCCGAATCCTTGAGCGCGCGGTCGAGCTTCGTGCTCCAGTAGACCATCTCTGCGTAGGTGTTGTGCGGGCACCCGATGTAGACCGCAGTCGGGTCGCCATCTGGATCATTCCAACGATTACGAAAGCTGGCGCGCACACGGGTGAACTCGGCGTCGTCGATCACATAGGTCTGGCAATCATCAGTCAGGAGATCACGACCTTGCTCGATCGCTTCGGGCGTGACATTCTCCACGTGATACAGCCCAACGGCACCGCTCGATGCAGTTGCAGAGCCCATGGCCTTCAGTTTGCCGACCGCCACCGGGTCGGGCCTTCCATCCTCCATACCGATCCACTGGTCGATGCCGGTGATGTAGGGAACCTTCTCTACCACCCTCGTCCCGATCGCACCGCCCAGAGCACCCCAATGCGGCTCTTCCGAAAGCCGGACGTCGACGTGCCACTTGGCCCTGCGGCCTTCGTCGGTCAACGCTCCGAACACCGGCACCTTCCCGGCGATGGCACACAGGAGTTCCATGCCAGTTGCCATGCGATTGATGCGCAGCCCGAGCACCGAGTTGCCGTAGTTCACGGCTGAGGACTCGGCCCAGGTCACCACGGTGCCCGGCTCGGCGGTGTTGCCCACCTCCGGCAGATAGCAGGCGCAGCTCCAGTTGTTCAGCGGGACGGCGCCGAGGCGGGTATGCAGCTGGATCAAACGGCCCTGCAGCGGGAAAGTTTCGAGTTGCATGGCCCGCTTGATCGGATCCTGCCCGACGGTATACAGATCGAGGGCCATCGGATTCACGGTGTAAGGAGCAAACGCCTGAAGGCCGGCATCGGCAATCTCCTCAAACATGTCGAGGACCGGTGCGACCCAGGGTGCGCCGGTGTACAGCGACGTATGCGGCGCACCTCCGGCGTCGGCAAGCCGCTCTGCCCCGAAGAGTTCGCCGTGCATGACGATCGTCTTGAGCACTTTGGCCATCACCGGCCCCTGGTTGCCGTCCAGGATGTCCTGCTCCTCTTGGGTCAGGGTCATCTTGTGGGGCTGGTCGGGGTCGAACTTCTTCAAACCTGCATCGGAGCCCGTGCCGGTCAAGTCTTCCGCTATGGGCTTGCCCTCGTGGTCGATCCCGAACTGGTCACACGCGACGGTGTCATACGCACCAGGGTCGGTGAGCTTGCTGGGAAGGTTGATAGGAACGGTCTGGATTGTCATGAAGTTTCCCTAAGCCTTTCTCTCCTCAGAGCGCGCCAATTCGATCACATGAAGCTCCAGCCACCATCGATGGCGAAGAACTGTGATGTCTGGAAGGTTCCCTTGCCGTCGATCAACGTGGCAACAAAATGCGCGGCCTCCTCGGGCTCGCACAATCGCTGCATAGGGATGCCACTCTCAACATCCTCGAGACGATCGGGATCGGTGTCGGCCCCGACATCGTGGAGGAAACTCTCGTAATTCATCGCGTACGTCCCGGTAGCGTTCACTGTGACGCCGTGGGGGGCAACGGCTAGACCGGCGGCGTGCACCAGGGCATTTGCACCCGCGCGAGTGGCACAGTAGAGGGCAGCGAAACCCACGGGCCGCAAACCGGCCGCACTCGTATTGATGACGACCTGTCCCGACCCCTGATCGACCAGCGGCGGGAGCAGGGCCTTCAACGCATAGAACACCGACCGGAAGTTCCCTTCATACTGGATCTGGCAGTCCTCGGCCGTGGCCTCAAGGATGTTCCCTGTTCCATGCACGCCGGTGCGGATGCAGGCGGAATCGAATCCACCGAAAGCGTCCCTGGCACGATCGACCAGCTTCTGAATCGTGTCTTCTTTCGTCTGGTCCTCGGCTCCAGGTACCACCTCCACTCGTGCCCCAAGCGCTCTGAGCTCATCGGCCAGACCAATCATCGCATCGCCGATTACGAGATCGTGATTGCGACGCGCCATTTCACGCGCAAGCGCGGGCATCATGTGCGTGTTCGTATCCGCGAGTACCGTGACACGCTTCAGTCTGTCTGCCATCGTCCACCTCCTACGGTGCCGGATCGGGTTTGCGTGGCGACAATCTGTCCTTAGCTCGCCACTGCGAAGACCCTCGCGTTCTCCTCTTGCCATCATATCCACATTCCTTAGTGCCGACCACAGGAATTACAGATCGCCGGCCTCAGTACCGCCCATATCCGGCAATGTGGGATGAATCTGTTCGGTGTTGAACGCCACGGTCGGGCACCAGCGCCAACGATGAGCGGGAGTTCCCACGTGAGTGTGTGACAGACGGAACGGTCTTCATCTCTCGCTTTGTGCTGCTCTCACTTCAGCATCTGTCCCAGGCACATACAGAGCCGGATATGGGTGGGCTTTCGGGCAACTGTTGCCCGTCGTTAGTTGTCGAGGGATCATCCGACTGATGTCCCTCGACAACGCATGGCAGTTCGTGGCGGGCGCGACGGTCGGCTCCGCTGGCATAGCAGCACCGAAACCCTGCGTCGGCAACCCGCCGAAGGTGTGGGACAACGCCTCGCCGACACCGTATTCGGCCTGTTGCCGATCGCGAGGTACACCTGATCCTGTAGCGGGCACCCTGCGTCGGAGGGTGGTTCGCAGGAACTCAATGCCGTTGGCAGGCCGTGAGCTCCAAATAGTGTCCGATCTGCCGCGACAGGAGCGATGAACTCTTGCAGTCCAACGTCTTCAGCAGCACGCCCGGAGGGACTCGAACCCCCAACCTTCTGATCCGTAGTTGTAGGCGGGGTGTCCACTGCTGACCGTCGGTGCTCATTGAGTCAACGATTGGTGCAAGAACGATCCGCCCCCGTTCGCGTACATCCGCAGGCGTTTGCTGGCTCGGCTGTCAAACTGGCTGTCAGAAGAGGTGCGAGAGAGGCCGCCCATATGTGCCGTTATGTGTGGGCTATTGAGGAGGTGAGGCGATCAGGTCGCCTCGATTGCCTTTTTGAGGTTCTCAAGAAGAGGGCGCACCAGTCGCTTCATCTGCCATGCAAAGAACGACGCAAGAAACTGAGGCACCTTAGGAATCTCGACTTGAGCGGAGCCGTTCATCTGCGTACCGCCCTCAACCGTCTCAAAGTTGAATTGAGCGTGTTCAGTCATCCCGTTCTCGAACGTTACCTGATAGGAGAACCTTGACGGCCGCTCGAATCCAACTACCTCGGTCTTCGTGCTGATCGTCCGTCCCATGATCTTGGTCTCCTCATCGAACACCGTGCCAACAGCAGTCGGCTGATCCCCCTGCCTGACAGATGTGATAGTCCTGCCGTAGAACGGACTGTTCTCAAGGTTCGTGAAGAAGTCAAAGACCTCGTCGGCGGAGCGTTCAATGACAGGACCAACGACTTCCACACTCATGCGCATGCTGCTCCTCCTCCCCAAGGCTAGATGAGACGTTCTACGCCTGCATGTACCGAGCCGACCATATCCCGCAACATGGACCGCCTAGGTTCGGTTTCTCATCGGCACATATGTATGTGCCGTTATGGGCGGCCATCTGGGGTGGCGTCGCGCATCCTCGGTGCGGCCATGCCA
>PVMK01122082.1_pt1 | contig 38677 bp, 36 predicted proteins | sample 1853481 | NCBI WGS metagenome assembly PVMK01 (sample SAMN08533507, study PRJNA380276) | Marine sediment metagenome, whole genome shotgun sequencing project.
ATACGGAGGTTTTCCATATAGGTGGAATGGATGTGCCATTTGCCGTGCGGGGTCAGGTAGTTAAGTACCAGGGCCTCGCCATTTTTGAGGGTCTCCTTCAGATCGCCATACAGCTCCGGTTTAGGTGCCGGTTTATAGGTTGGAAGGTTTTCGCCGTAGGCGATGTACATTTCGTGATCAAGATAGAAATGCTGGCGACCGGTGAGCGTTCTCCAGGGCACCAGCATATCAAAATTGTAGGTGAAGGCTGCATACGCTCTGCCATCATGCATCAGGCCGGACCACAGTGGCGAACTGTTATACCGTCTCGGCTGTGCTTGCAGGTCTGCATAGCGAAGTTTGACGTCCTCGCTGCCTTTACCTAGTTGAACAAGGTCAAGACCGGTTTTCTTTTCCATGTTTTCATAGGCCCTGACGGTCAGTTTGCCATTGGTCAGGGTGGATAAATGCAGTACTGCATTGGCGGCATCAACATCTTCTTCAATTGACGGGTAGACCTTCCCATTCATTTTTCTAACCGGAAAATGATTGGAATCGATCATCTCGTCATAGACATCGTCACACATGAAGTGATTGCCGTGTGCACCCAGCCCCGTGGTTCGGATGTTGTCACCGAGGGTGATGTATTTTTCATATATTTGGGTGTAATCACGCTCCACCACCGCCAACTTGTGCATGGTTTTACCGGGTATGGCTTCGACTTCACCGCGGTACCAGTCCTTGACTTCAGGTTGGGTGATCTCGTCCGGAGTATCATGTGATAACGGTGCGCAGACGATATCTTTGCGGGGTTCCGGCAAGTATTTTTCTGCCATCTCACTGGTGGCCTTGGCCAGATCCCGGAAAATATCCCAGTCTGTTTTCGACTCCCAGACCGGCGCCACTGCCTGTGACAACGGGTGAATGAAGGAATGCAGATCGGTGCTGTTCAAATCTGCTTTTTCATACCACGAAGCCGCGGGCAGGACGATATCGGAATACAGCGCTGAGGAATCCATACGGAAATTAAGATCAACGACCAGGTCCATTTTCCCTCGGGGGCAACATCGCGCCAATTCACTTCTTCGGTGTGATCTTCTGCATCCTGGGCGATGCCATTTGAATGGGTACCCAGGTAGTGCTTCAACGCGTATTCGTGCCCCTTCATGCTGCCAACGATGGCGTTGCCACGCCATATATCCAGACCCTCGGGTGATTCTCTTCAGCTTCGGGATCACCTACAGAATATTCTATTTCCTTGTCTTTCAGTTTCTGCAACACAAATTCTTTAATACCCTCATCATTGCTCGCACCTTGCTCAACCGCCTGGTCACACAAATCAAGCGTATTTTGTTTGAACTGCGGGTAGTAGGGCATCCAGCCATTTCTGACCGATTGGAAAATGGTATCTGCCGTGTGCTGAGCGGTCATTTCATTACTTGGAACGGTGTTATATCGGGAGTACTGGCCGTCATAGCGATATTGGCAGGTATTGATGTAATGCCACAATGGTGCTTGCTGCAAACGGGTTGGATTTTGCCAGTCCTTGGCAAATGCAATCGCAGCCCAGGAATCAACCGGTGCGAGTTTTTCCTGACCCACGTAGTGATTCAACCCGCCACCATTCTTGCCTACACAACCGCTCAGCATCAGTGCCATGGCACCGGCCCGGTACATCAGATTGGAGTGGTACCAGTGGTTGATTCCGGCACCAATTATGATCATGCATTTGCCTTCAGTCACATTGGCTGTATTGGCACACTCACGGGAAAATTGCAGTACCGTTTTGGCATCCACACCGGTAAAAATTTCCTGCCAGGCTGGTGTATAAGCTGCATTCTTGTCGGTATAGTCAGCAGGGTAGTCACCATCCAATCCCCGACCGACGCCATATTGCGCCATGATCAGGTCGTATACCGTGGTCACCAGTTGGGTCGATCCATCGGTCGTTTCAATACGCCTGACTGGAACTCCGCGCAGGGATTTACTATCCAGACCCCATTCATCAAATTCGGTTTGCACGACCTGGTCGTGCTCATCGAGAAAGGTAATCATCGGGTCGTAGGAACTGTCATCCACGGCATCTTCCAACTTCATGTTCCAGTTGCCCTGGACTTTATCCCAGCGGTGCCCGGCAGAGCCCTTGGGAACCACAAAGCGACCACTGTGCTTATCGACGCTGACGAACTTCCAGTCGCCGTTGTCCATATCCGCATTTTCTGATAACTCGTTAGCGCGCAGCAAACGACCTGCACGGTAATGGCCATCAACCTGTTCCAGTTTCACCAGAAAGGGGCTGTCGGTGTATTGCTTGACGTAATCTATAAAATAAGGCGTTTGTTGCTGATGATGGTATTCACTCAAAATGACGTGAGAAACCGCCATCCAGAACGCACCGTCACTGCCGGCATGTAGCGGTACCCACTGATCCGCATACTTGCATACCTGGGAGAAATCGGGCGAAAAAACCACCGCCTTGGTGCCGTTGTGACGGGATTCTGCGAAGAAATGGCAATCCGGCGTGCGCGTCATGTTCAGGCAGGCACCCATATCAGCGATCATTTTTGAGTTGTACCAGTCTGCGCTTTCACACACATCTGTTTGCTCGCCCCAGATCTCCGGAAATGCGGTCGGCAAATCACAGTACCAATCATAGAAACTCAGGCAAACACCACCAAGCAATTGTAGAAAACGCGCTCCAGAGGCGTAGCTCAGCATCGACATGGCCGGGATTGGAGAAAAACCGATGACCCGATCAGGCCCATATTTTTTGGTGGTGTAAAGATTGGCTACTGCCATGATCTCCAATACTTCATCCCAACTAGCTCGGCGGAATCCACCTTTACCACGAGCGTTTTGATACGCCTTACGTTTTTTGGAGTTGGCTTGCAGGGCTGTCCATGCCTGCATTGGGTCGCCGGTTTTTTGCTTCTCTTCCCGATAAGCGTCAAGTAATGCGCCTCTGATTAAAGGGTATTTAATCCGCAAAGGGCTGTACAAATACCAGGAAAACGAAATGCCCCGTTGGCATCCACGGGGTTCGTATGGTGGCAGCTTGTCTTCCAGCAGTGGGTAATCCAATTGCTGTGTTTCCCAAACAACGATGCCATCCTTGACATGAATCTGCCATGAGCACCCACCCGTGCAGTTAACACCGTGTGTGCTTCTCACAATCCTGTCGTGCTGAAAACGATTTCTGTAAAACTCTTCCCAATTCCGGGTTTCTGGTGAAATGATGTCTTTGATCCAACTCATGCTTTCTACCTGTTTTTGTGTGTTGATTTACAGAATGTTAGTAATACTTACGGATTGCTCTTGTCCGTGGATGATTTGATTTGCCGGGCGTAGATTTCCTGGTACACAGTGCCGCGTTTGCGACCGCGCCAGATGAAGGCAAAAAGTAGGTACATAACGCCTGCGCCCACTGCGCCACTGGCGAATAAACCCATGCCGTAGTCCCTGGGCTGCTGTAACAGATGATGCTCATCAGCATCCTGCAGGAAGGCGATCAAATAGGTAATTTCATCATCCGTTAGCGAATTTTTCTTATAGGCGGCCTGCATCACGGGAAAGGGTGCCTGGCCGAGGATAGCGCCGACGCCACTGCCACCCATTTTTGAAAATACGGTGGTCAATTCTGCTGCCAGGATACCGCCACCAATGACGGCGTCATGTTTGACATCATGGCAGGCGTTGCAGCTTGGACCGCCGTTCGTAAAGCGGGTTGTACCCTGGAATAATTCCCGCCCTCTGAGCACGTGTTCCATAGACAGGGATTCAGTTGCTGCGGGTTCTTCGTCGTTACTTTCATCTGCAACCGCGTCGGCATTTGACACTGTGCCTCCGATAAAGACCAGCAACTGTGTGATCTGTGCTTCAGTCAAGGGGAAATCGGGCATGATTATGCCGCTGAATTGTTCAAATATTGCAACTGCGTCGGCGTCTCCACTCTTGACCAGCGACTGCGATGACGAAATAAACTCACTCAGCCAGGTTTGAGTGCGTCTTTCAGTCACCCCTGCCAGATCGGGACCAACAAGGCGGCCGCTACCGATCGTGTGGCAGGCTGCACATTTACTTTGGAAAATTTCCTGACCACTATCAGCAGCCTTTACTGGCCCGATCGGCCCGAGCCAGATAAGGATCATAAGAGCCCCCGAAACAAGGCCCGGCCATTTTTCAGAAACCGTGATAATCATATTTGCCAACCTTTCCTGTTAATCCTTGTTCTTCATGTCCGTGACTGTGCCTGGCCCCAATTTCGTAGCATCCCTGGGTGGATGTGCAGTCAATGCCGGCCCCGACACTCCGCTTACGCGGCCCAGGAAATTGCGCATTTCCGCCAAATTCTGGAAATACCCCTCTTCTTCACCCTGTACATGCCGGATATGTCCGCGCCATTTTGGACTCCCGTTACTGCCATATTCCAGCCAGATACGCGTTACGAATGACTCTCTTTTGATATGTTCTTCGACCATGACACCTGACTTAGATTTGCCCGCCTTCTAAAACTGAACCGATATATACCATGCATTGGTGACACTCCAGTGACATTGGCCTGGGGGGGTAACCTGGCGTGTACCAGAAAGCCTGGCGCAACTCATTAAATGGGAAGCTTGGGAGTAATGAACCAGGCGGGTATCTACAGTGGCGCAGGTTGTGTCCGGTTTGGCGGAGCGGCAACGCCTGGTTAGCGTTGTAGTGTGGCTAAGGTTTCTGTGCCATGCATCAGTTATGACCTTGTCTGCTGACCGGGATACAGTCACTTTCTTTAAGAATTTCCTGATACAGACGTTGAGTCTTGGGCAGGGGAACTGTATCAAATTCCCGCGCCAGAAATTGTTCACAGCTACGGTACTGGGCCAGTGCCAATTCGGGGTAACCGTTGATCGTAAGGTATTCCATCAGGGCATAATGGAAGTTCTCCCGGTAGGGATCGAAAACCAGGGCTTTGCGGCAAATGTGTATCGCCTCAGCATAATGATCTAACTCTGCATGGCATTCCGCCGTCCTGGCCAGCATCTCCAGATAAAGCTCATGAAGCCTCTCTCGCTCTTCGGCGCACCAGTCCGCGAAAGTCTCTTCCTCCAGGTAATCACCCCGGTACAGATGCCGCGCATTGTCGTAGTGATTTAAAGCATCGCTCCACTGCATCTGTTTCTGCAGCTTACGACCTTCGTTAAACAGCCGTTCAAAGGTATCGGCATCCACCCACACAGCATCGCGTCTGAGTTGGTAGGCGTTGCCAACCGTTTTCACTACATCATCGCTCATGCCATTGGCGCGTAGCTCGCGCCGCAGATAATACATGGTCACTTTAAGCCGGCCCCAACCCCGGCTTTCCTCAACACCCGGCCACAAGAGATCGAGCAGACGCCCGCGGTGCACCGGCCTGTCAAGTTGTGTGATCAGGTATTTAAACAGCGTCACGGCCTGTTTGCGCTTCCACTTGCCGATATCAACGCTGTGTCCGGCAACCACCATACCGAAACCACCGAGGGTAAAAACCTGTAGCGTATGGTGCTGCAGCATGGGGGTTTCGGTCGCCCCATCCCGCATGAAAATAACGGCCATGACTTTGTCGGTGTACAGATGGCGAGCCCGTTTGGATATGGCAACCGAGGCGATGCTTACCGCCACCCATTCACCATCCTGGTGCTGCAAACAACAGTTTGGTACACCGTAGGGTCGGCAATCCCGGAAACACCGCAAGATATCACAATCGTAGTGGCATAACGGTTCGCCGCAGGGCAAGGAAGCCTGCAATACGTCGCCACAGTACGAACCAATTACCTCGGATGAACTGTAGCCGAGCAACTGTTGCGCAGGATCGTTCCAGGCCACAATCCTGGCACCGACGTCGATAACAAAGGCGGCTTCGGATGCAAATTCAACCAATTCTGATGCGTGAATGGTCACAGGGATTAAAAAAAATTTGGGTGTACAAAAAGGATAAGGGCAAAATCCCCTTAAGTCTACCGGTATTAATTAGCCCATTATCGCTCCAGTTCCCGTAAGCTTGGCAGAAGTCATATTTCGCGATTGTCGATCAGCGGGGTTGGCTTGGCCAGGCGGTTCAAGGCCTTGAGATTCGTCAGGCATATTCTACTGCCATGAACTTCCACCCCATATTCCTTTAATGTTTTGAACGCACGGGAAAGGTACTCCGGTGTCATGCCCAAGAGTGCAGCTAGCGTGCGCTTGTCTTCGGTTAGCTTGATCTGGCCACGCCCGGGCATCTGTTTATTCGCGCGTATTAGGTAATTTGCCAATCGCTCTACACCGGTGCGGAGTTTCTGTTCTTTGAATGCCCTGATGACCGAGCGATAACCTTTTGCAAGTTCGGTCACCATTGCGCGTGAAAAGTCAGGGTCAATCCCCATTACTTTGCGCACATTTTCTGCTGGGATCATTAATACCCTGGAATTGTCCAGGGTACGCGCCGACATCAGGTAAACGGTATCATTCAAAACAGCAGCCAGGATAAATGTGGAAACGGGCCTTAGCACTAACATGGTAGTTTCCCGATCGTTTGAGCTGCCAAATAACTCAACAGTCCCTTCCACGACAACATGGAGGAAATCTGCAGGATCGCCTTCCTTTATGAGTTGGACATGTGGCGGAAAACGCTGCAAGTAGGCCGTTTGGAGTACTTTGTCAAGGTGTTCATCGCTCATACCGGAAAAGAACGAAAGCCCCCGGATGATAGAGACATGGTTAGCACGCATTACATACCCTCTTGGTTAGTTTTTAAATATGTTCAAACGCACCTGCGCGTTCCAAATCACCCAGGTTGTTGATATCCATCCAGTGACCGTTGACGTATTGCACCTGTGGCGCATGTCCATCTGTTACCAGTTGATTCAGTAAATCCGGTAGCCCAAGGGTATTGAAATCTTCACTCTGCTTCAGTGTTTCCATTGCAGAACGAAGGTATTTACCTCCCTGCCCTGCCACGCGCATCATGCCGATCCAGCGACCGTCCGGTTGCCGGCCCTGACTTTCAGGTTCGGGTGTGACACGATTTAGCATTACTTTTTGTTGATACATGGCGCGATTGTCCGGCGCGGAACAATAAGCCAGGTCATTGGCATTTCCGGTTGCCCCGGAAAGTGGTGATGAATCCACCGCCACCAGCAATTCTGCATCCCAATCGAGCAGGTTGTGCAGCATGTAGGAGCGGAACAACAGGTCACCATAAATAATCACGGTGTCATCGCTGAATGCATCCATTGCACAACTTAATGAAGCCAGTTCACCGGTCGATTCCCAGTTCTCATTGACCACGATGTCTGCACCCTGTACATCGATGGCATCGTGGCGATACCCGGCCACCACGGTAATGTCATTAATGCCCTGTTTTTTAAATTTGTCGACCTGCCGCCGTAACATCGGCACACCTGCAACAGGCAGCATCACCTTGGGTCTTTCACGGGTCAGTTCATCCATGCCATGACCCCTGGATGCCGCCAGCACAATTGCCGAAACCGGGTGGCTGCTGCCACGGGCATAGCGTTTTTCAGCCTCAAGCAACTCATCCGCACCCTGCAAGCGGAATATCTCTGAAACCGTGGCGATCCGTCCCTCACTTTCAACCAGTGAGCGGGTGTCATGGATATTGGCAGCGGTTGCCTGCATGGCGGAAATACAGGTGCGTATCATGTGATTGGCCCATATCACCAGGCTGATCCCGGCCTGCTCAAACACCTCTGTCGGGGTCGCATAATACTTGGTGGGTACAAGCACCAATGGGCTGCGATTGGCCCACTCTGCCGCAAACTCCAACACTTCATCAGGTTGGCTGTGTTTGCTGTGAATCAGAATCGCATCCGCGCCAGCCTCGTGGTATGCCTCTGCGCGTTTCAAGGCCTCATCCAGGCCCCAGCCCGCAATAAAAGCTTCGACCCGCGCGACGATGGAAAAATCGTCATCGGTTTGCGAGTCCTTGCCCGCCCGGATTTTGCCGCAGAAGGTCTGGATATCTTCCAACGGTTGCGCCTCACCCTGGATAAAACTGTTGGTCTTGGGGAACAGCTTGTCTTCTATACAGACACCGGCAACACCGATCTGCCCGAGCTTGCGCACCAGGCGCCGCATATTATTGAAATCACCATATCCGGTATCACCATCCAGAAGGATCGGTATGGAAGTGACATCGGTCATAAACTCCAGCTGCTCTACCACCTGGGTCCAGGAAAGCTCATTGTTATCACGCACTGCATGCTGTGCCGACAAGGCCAGCCCGGAACCCCAGATGCCATTAAACCCAGCCTCTTCAACGATCCGTGCCGACAAACCATTGTGAGCTTCAAGAATAAACTCCGTCTGGCCGGACTTCAGCATATTTCTTAGTTGTGTAGTTTTTTGCACAATACGTTTTCCAGGCATTAAAAATCAGGCAGATCTTTCCTGATTGCTGGCAAAATCTGTTTGATGGCACGTTCAACATCTTCCGGGAAATCTACTTCAAGCCAAGGCAAGTCACTAACATCCTCACAGGCGAAAGCTGATGGCTGTGCCAATAACACATCCCGCAAAACCTCCTCATGCGGTGCATCCAGCAGACCTTCCATCCTGTAACTGGCACATGTTTGAACAATTTTTGCAGCACAGTCACCGTCGAACTTAAAAAAACCCACTGACTCACCCAGGGTGTCAAATTCAAGATCAGCAGGCAGTGCTTTTCTAAACTCAACCATCTGACCTTTCTGAATGGCAATTTTGACCGATTCATCACCCGGGACAAAGTCATGATCGATCAGATAGCAATTTTGATGTGCAGATTCGATAAGTCTTTGCATGATTTGAGGGTGAAACAAAACATCCGCATCCAAAACGAGCACTGTCTCTCCGCTGGTCATTGCCTCTTGTGCGGCCAGCAAACTGAGCACGCTGCCCTTGATGAATGCCGGATTATAAACAAATGCTACCTCCGGACGTGAGGTCAACGTCCCTACATGGTCAATAATCAAATCAGCCTCGTATCCCACCACAAGGGTGACATGCCGGACACCAAGGCCGAACAATATGTCCAACTGGCGGGCCAACAGGCTTTGGCCACCGAACTCCAGCAGACACTTTGGCCGGCCATCAGGGTTAAATTCTGCCAGGCGGTTGCCACGCCCGGCAGCGAGAATTATTGCATGCATTTATCTCTTTCCTGTGTGATGAGCTATTGTAACCCGTGGCGGATGTAATGCACTTGCAGTCACTGTCCGAAGAATCCAATGAAGCACAAGGCTGGGGGATGTGTGCCAGAAAACCGGTCGAGTGACCGGTCAAAGCCCCCGGTAACGGGACAAGAGTCAATCTGATAACAGGCTACTGATCGAATCCGCACATGTTAAAGACTCGCACAATTCGCAGGGAGTTGGGTACTCCTCCTGAGACCGTGAGCCGACAGGGATGTCGGCGCCCGAGCGTGCCAGGGACAAGGTGAGACCGGGCATCGGTCGAGAGGGCGGCCTGGGCCGTGGCCTTGCAGCGAGTCTCAGGAGGAGTACCCGGCTTCCTGCGGATCCCTGAACGAATCCTTCAGCACCAGTGCTAGCCGAACGCCGGGCTACGGGTGCTTCCCCCTTGGGACACGCTTCAAGCCCGTCCATGGGTCACTCGGTCGCCGACATCCCTGTCGGCTCACGGTCCCAAGGGGGAAGCACCCATATCCCGGCTTGAGCTTCAGTGGATTCTAGTGGACGCTCCGATTTGATATATCGTGAATATTACGGATAAAAAAATACCCGGATTAGCCGGGTATTTTTCTAACTCTGATTTCAGTGAAGACAAATTAGTCGTCTTTACCAACCTCTTTCATAGACAGCCGCACACGGCCCTGCTTGTCTACTTCAAGAACCTTGACCTTGACCATTTCGCCTTCCTTGACCACGTCGGTCACATTCTCAACACGCTCGTCAGAAAGCTGTGAGATGTGCACCAGGCCATCACGGCCCGGGGTCAGTGAAACGAAAGCACCGAAGTTCATGATCTTGATGACCTTGCCTTCAAAGATCTGACCAGGCTCGATATCAGCAGTGATCTGCTCGATGCGTTTACGCGCAGCGTCACCGGCATCCTTGTTGACAGAACCAATCGTGATGGTGCCATCATCGGCAATATCGATGGTCGCACCTGTTTCTTCGGTGATGCCGCGGATGGTTACACCACCCTTACCAATCACGTCGCGGATTTTGTCAGGATGAATCTTGATGGTTACAAGACGCGGGGCAAACTCGGACATTTCAGCACGTGGTTCGCTGATCACCTTGTTCATTTCACCGAGGATAAAGTTACGGCCTTCGTGTGCCTGTTCCAGGGCGATCTTCATGATCTGCTCGTTGATACCCTCGATCTTGATATCCATCTGCAGGGCGGTAATGCCATCGGCGGTACCGGCTACCTTGAAATCCATGTCACCGAGGTGATCCTCATCACCCAGGATATCGCTCAGTACTGCGAAACGGTCGCCTTCCTTGATCAGACCCATGGCAATACCCGCTACCGGTGCCTTGATCGGCACGCCGGCATCCATCAGTGCCAGGGAGGTACCGCAAACAGAAGCCATTGAGCTGGATCCGTTTGATTCGGTGATCTCGGATACGATACGGATGACGTAAGGGAAGTCTTCAATTCCAGGCAGTACCGCGGTAACACCACGACGCGCCAGCCAGCCATGACCAATTTCACGACGTTTCGGGCCGCCTGCAAAGCCGGTTTCACCGACGCAAAACAGCGGGAAGTTGTAATGCAGCATGAACGGGTCTTTGTATTCGCCGTTAACGGCATCAATCAACTGCGCATCCCGGGTCGTACCCAGGGTGGTGGTTACGATGGCCTGTGTTTCACCACGTGTGAACAGGGCTGAACCATGTGTGCGTGGCAGCAGGCCCGTCTTGACGGTGATCGGACGTACAGTCGTGACATCACGGCCGTCTATACGCGGGTTACCGGAAAGAATGTGGTCACGGACCAGGAATTTCTCCAGTTTGCCAACTGCGCCGGCAACAGCACCTGCGGAAGGTGCGTTCTCGTCTTCTTCGTCACAAAGTGAATCGATAACAGATTTCTTGACTTCGCCGACCGCAGCCTGGCGATCCATTTTATCCGCAATGGAATAAGCAGCCATCAAGCCGTCTTTGGCTGCTGCTTCAACCTTTGCTTTCAGATCGGCATCTTCTGCCTCTACTTCCCATTCCCACTTCGTTACACCGGCCTCTGCAACCAGTTCATTAATGGCGGTTACGACGGCTTTCATGGCGTCGTGTCCAAAGGTTACCGCACCCAGCATCACCTCTTCAGAAAGAAGGTCTGCTTCGGACTCAACCATTAGTACAGCATTTTCAGTACCGGCAACGACCAGGGTCAGTTTGGATTCTTCCAATTGAGTGGCCGTCGGGTTCAGTACATATTCGCCATTGATGTAACCTACTTTGGATGCACCAATCGGGCCACTGAAAGGCATGCCGGACAGGGCCAGTGCGGCAGATGTTCCGATCAATGCCGGGATATCACCATCCACTTCCGGGTTGGAAGAGATCAGGTTGGCGGTCACCTGTACTTCGTTCAGGTACCCCTTGGGGAACAGCGGACGAATCGGACGATCGATCAGACGACAAGTCAGGGTTTCTTTCTCGGTCGGGCGTCCTTCACGTTTGAAGAAGCCACCCGGGATACGCCCTGCAGCGTAGAATTTTTCCTGGTAGTTAACCGTCAAAGGGAAGAAAGACTGGCCGGGCTTGGCCTCTTTACGTCCTACAACAGCGACCATGACCACGGTATCAGCCATGCTGACCATAACCGTGGCACTTGCCTGGCGGGCGATTTCACCCGTCTCGAGAGTTACGGTATGTTCACCGAATTGAAATGTCTTTGTGATTTTTTGCACGTTTTTTCCTACTTTATGTGAAGAGCCACCTGGCCCTTTTACGCCTGTTTTCAGGCAATTCTTTTAAGTACAGCCAATCGCTGCCGGAACTATTGTTACGACAGATTGTGACCAATACATACTCGACAAAAAGATTTAACGACGCAAACCAAGACGTTTAATCAGATCACGGTAGCGCTGGATTTCCTTTTTCTTCAGGTAGTCCAGCAGACTGCGACGCTGATTGACCAATCGCAACAAACCGCGACGGGAATGATGATCGTGCTTGTGGATCTTGAAATGACCGGTGAGGTGCTGAATCCGTGCGGTCAGCAACGCGACCTGGACTTCTGGCGATCCGGTGTCATTTTCAGAGCGCTTAAACTCACTTACAACTTTGCTTTTCGTTTCTGCATTAATAGTAGACATGGTTCCTTCTCCATGAATAGAGCCCCTGGTTCCTGGAAAATGCACATCACCTGATTGCGATGGATTTTCACAAAAACCGGAATAGCCCCGGGTTTTCGTTAGCCGCCCATTTTAACTGCCATAGAAGCGTCAAACAAGCTTTACTGAGAAGCAAATTAAGATAGCAGCATGTGGTTCAGCTGATCTTACCCGTAAGAATCCACAAGACTGAGCGGGGATACGTGTAGCTGCGGGTTAATTGGTGGCAGTCTTCAAGAATCAAGGTGTCTCTGCTAAATATTAAACACTCGCGCCGGTTGCAATATGCCCTCAGCGGACAGATCAGCCAGACCCAGCAATCTCCCTTCGGGGCCATAGACACGGACTTTTCCAGTCTGCAGCCCACCTGCTGAGAATACAAAATGATTACCATGCATGAATTTACCATGCTGGATTGAATCGAGATCAACACGTGGCCATTCAGGTAGTCCCGCATCAACCGGCAGCAGGAAATCCTGCAACCCACCATGATCCCGTGCTGCCTGTAACTGCTCCAGTGTCACCATCGGAAAAGCCCCGAAGGGTTCTACAACCGTGCGCCGCAATTCAATCAGGTGTGCACAACTACCCAGCGCCATGGCAATATCTTCCGCCAGTGTTCTTATGTAAGTGCCCTTGGAACAGCGCACATCAATAATGAGGTCAGGTGCTTGCCAATCGACCAGGTCCAGATGATGAATAGTGACAGTCCGTGCGGGCCGTTCGATCTCGATACCGGCACGTGCATATTCGTACAGAGGTTTGCCCTGGTGTTTCAAAGCGGAATACATCGGTGGCACTTGCTCGATCTCACCGACAAATTGGTTCAGGGTTTGATTGATTTTGTCTGAACCAAAATCAGGTACAGAACAAGTCCGGATGACTTCCCCTTCAACATCGCCGGTACTTGTAGCTTCACCGAGACGCGCGATGGCGCGGTATTGTTTAGCTGCCTCCAGCATGAAGGCCGCTGTTTTACTTGCCTCACCAAGGCAAACGGGCAACATACCGGTCGCGAATGGGTCCAGGCTTCCCGTGTGGCCCGCCTTGCGGGCCTGGAAAATCCCCCGGACTTTTTGCAGGGCGCGGTTGGAGGAAATCCCGACAGGTTTGTCCAGCAGAACCACACCGTGAATATCCAGTCCGCGTTTGCGGCGACTCACAGGGACACCCCTATTCCTTGTCGGACTCTTCGGCGTCGGCTAACGTAGTTCCGTCTTTGTCAGCATTCAGCGCCTTTGCAATCAGTTCATCAATATGCGTGCCCTGCTCAACCGAATCGTCATGCAGAAAATGTAATTCCGGAACATGGCGCAAGCGTAATTCCTTGCTTAGCCGCCGGCGCAGGAAAGCTGAAGCCCGGCGTAAAGCCTTCAAGCTGGCCTTCGCTTTCTCTGGATCAAATACGGTAATGAAGACCTTCGCATGTGACAGGTCGCGGGTGACCTCAACATCGGAAAGGCTGACAAAGCCGACCTCGGGGTCCTTGATTTCCTGCTGGATCAGCTTGGCGAGATCGCGTCGGATCTGACCAGCTACACGTTCGGATCTGTTAAATTCCCTGGGCGGCATATTGCATCAATCCAGTGTCCTGGCGACCTCGATACGTTCGAAACACTCGATCTGGTCACCCGATTTGATATCGTTGTACATCTTGACGCCGATACCGCATTCCGTACCGGACTGCACTTCCCTGACATCATCCTTGAAACGTCGCAATGATTCGAGTTCGCCCTCAAATATCACCACATTGTCACGCAACACCCTGATCGGGTTGGCGCGTTTGACATGGCCTTCGATAACCAGGCAACCCGCGATAGCACCAAGTTTGGATGAACGGAAAACATCTTTGACCTCGGCCAGACCGACAATATTTTCCTTGGTCTCAGTACCAAGCATGCCGGTAATTGCAGCTTTCACCTCATCAATGGCTTCGTAAATAATACTGTAGTAATGCAGGTCCAGTTCGTTTTCCTGGATGACCTTGCGGGCACTGGAATCCGCACGCACATTGAAGCCAATGATAATGGCACCTGAAGCATGGGCCAATGATGCATCAGAACCGGTAATTGCACCAACACCTGAGGCCACGATATTGACCTTGACGTCATCATTGCTGAGACTGACCAGTGAGTCCTTCAGGGCCTCAACGCTGCCCTGCACATCCGCACGGATTAACAGGTTTACAGACAGCTGTTCGCCCTTACCCATATTTTCGAACAGATTCTGCAAATTGGCAGCCTGTTGTTGCGCAAGACGGCTTTCACGCTGCCGGTCCTGCCGCTGGCCGGCGGCTTCACGGGCCTTTCTTTCATTGGCCACCACCAGCATTTCGTCGCCGGCAAACGGCACACCGGATAAACCGAGAATTTCAACTGGCATGGAGGGTCCGGCAGTTTCAATGGCCGTACCTGTTTCGTCAAACATCGCCCTGACTCGACCAAATTCCTGACCGGCCAGGACCATTTCGCCACGTTTGAGCGTGCCGTCCTGAACCAGTACGGTTGCGACCGGCCCACGGCCTTTGTCCAACCTGGATTCAATCACCAGCCCACGTGCACGCCGTTCCGGATCCGCCTTGAGCTCAAGCAACTCAGCCTGAAGCAAGATACCTTCAAGCAAATCTTCGATGCCTTCACCGGTCTTGGCAGAGACAGAAACAAACAGTTCCTCACCGCCCCACTCCTCAGAAATGACCTCTTCCTTGGAGAGTTCGGATTTGACCCGTTCAATATCCGAGTCAGGGATGTCAATCTTGTTGATCGCCACGATCAGAGGCACACCCGCCGCCCGGGCATGATGAATGGCTTCTTTGGTTTGCGGCATGACACCGTCATCGGCCGCAACTACCAGCACGACGATATCCGTTGCTTTCGCACCACGTGCACGCATGGCCGTGAAGGCGGCATGGCCTGGGGTATCCAGGAAGGTGATAATGCCTTGATCAGTCTTAACATGATAAGCACCGATATGCTGGGTGATACCACCCGCTTCGGAATCTGCAACCTTGGATGCCTTGATATAGTCGAGCAACGAGGTTTTGCCATGATCGACATGACCCATCACGGTGACAACCGGAGGTCTGGTTAGACCCTCTCCTTCCATCGTATCTTCTGCGGCAATCAGCTGTTGCTCAATACCCTTGTCTTCTGCCGGTTTTGCACTATGTCCCAACTCTTCAACAACGAGGATAGCAGTGTCCTGATCCAGTGCCTGGTTGATGGTCACCATCATGCCCATATTCATCAGGACCTTGATGATCTCCCCGGCTTTGATGGCCAGCAACTTGGCAAGCTCGGCAACGATAATGGTCTCGGGTATGGCAACATCGCGGATCACAGGAGCCGTTGGTTTTGAAAACCCGTGCTCGGTCGGCCGTGATGACGCACTGACCCTTCTTGCCGGTTTACGCCGCCGTGCTACAGCACCGCCTGCCACGTGTAATTCCTTGCGGCCATAACGGGTAGACGGCTTGGCGCGTTCTTTCTTGCGCTTGTGCTGTTCCTCTGCCAGTTTGCGAGCGCGTTCCTCTTCCTTTTTGCGTTCTTCTTCCTCGGCCCTGAGTTTGGCCGCATCTTCTTCTGCCCGCTGTTCCGCTTCGCGTTGCGATTGTTCTTCCTGGGCCTTTTGTGCCTGTTCCTCGGCAGCTTTTTGCGCTGTTTCTTCCGCTTCCAGACGTTTCTCCTCATCAAGCTCCTCGCGTGCTTTTCCTTCCGCTTCACGCCGTTCCTGGGCCTCCTTCGAGGCCTGCTGAACTTTTTCCCGTTCCGGGTCATTCTGGTCCGCTTCCTGCAAAGCCGCCCGCTTGACATAGGTGCGGCTCTTTCTGAATTCGACATTAACGGTCTTGGTTGACGCACGTGGACCGCTGCCCTGTATGCGCAGTTCAGACATCGTCTTGCGTTTGAGCGTTACTTTACGCGGCGCTGTTGCATCACTTTCCGACTTGCCATGGGCCGAGCGCAGGTGAGCGAGCAGCTTTTTCTTGTCGTCATTGGATACTGCAGCATCACCGGAGGTGAGGTTGATGTTGGCCTTGCTCATCTGGGCAATCAGCTTGTCAACGCTGATACCCAGGACTTCTGCCAATTGTGAAACGGTAACTTGGGACATTATTCTGCTCCTTGAAGAACCTGCCGGGTTTTTTTATCAGGCTTCCTGATTTTCTTCTTCAAACCATGGGGGCGCGTGCTGCCATAATCAACGCGGCCGCCTCTTCTTCCGGCATATCATCCACTTCCAGTAATTCATCAACTGAAAGCTCTGCCAGGTCTTCCTGGGTACGGGCACCTTTCTCTGCCAAACGATAGGCCAGGCGTTCCGTCATGCCTTCGAGGCTGAGGAGGTCTTCGGCCGGGCTGTTATCATCGAGCGCTTCTTCCTTTGCAATAAGTTGTGTCAGCAAAGCATCGCGGGCACGGCGACGTAACTCGGTCACCATGTCTTCATCAAATTCTTCAATTTCGAGTAGTTCGGAATCCGGAACATAGGCAACCTCTTCGATATTACTGAAGCCTTCCTGGACAAGAATGTTGGCGACGCCCTCGTCTACATCCAGACGCTTCATAAAATTGGCAAGCACTTTACCGGCCTCTTCCTCGCTCTTTTTGTCGGCGTCTTCCACGGTCAATACATTCAGCTCCCAACCACTAAGATCACTGGCAAGCCGCACATTCTGGCCGCCACGGCCAATGGCCTGTGACAGGTTGGCTTCATCAACCGCGATATCCATCATGCGGCGTTCCCTCGTCCACCACGATGGAAGCAACTTCGGCCGGCGCCATGGCATTGATGACAAACTGGGCCGGGTTGTCATCCCAGAGGATGATATCGATACGTTCACCCGCCAGTTCATTTGAAACAGCCTGAACACGGGACCCGCGCATACCTACGCAGGCACCGATGGGATCGGTACGGGGATCATTGGATTTAACCGCGATCTTGGCCCTGCGGCCCGGATCACGGGCACCACCCATGATGGAGATCAACTCCTGTCCGATTTCCGGAACTTCGAGCTCAAACAATGCGATCAGAAACTCCTTGATGGTACGGCTGGCGAACAATTGAGGTCCACGTACTTCCGGTTTTACCTCGTAAAGGAAGGCGCGCAAACGGTCACCCGGACGCACTGTTTCTCCCTGGATCATATGACGTTGGGCAACAAACGCTTCCGCGTTGCCACCCAGGTCCAGGTAGACGTTACCGCGCTCGATGCGCTTGACGATACCATTGATCAACTCACCTTCACGGTCTTTGTAGGCATCAACCACCTGCTCTCTTTCGGCCTCACGCACACGTTGCACGATGACCTGCTTGGCGGTCTGCGCAGCAATACGCCCGAACTCCACGTTTTCCATGGGTTCTTCAATAAATGCACCCACTTCAACATCCGGGTTAAGTGTGATGGCATCCTTGTGCAGGATCTGGCGATCCTCTGATTCCATCTCTTCTTCGTCATCCAGCACTTCCCAGCAACGGAAAGTCTCATACTCACCGGTTTCGCGATCAATGGCGACACGAGCCTGCATTTCATCGTCGTGGCGCTTGGCAGTTGCCGACGCGAGCGCTGCTTCCAATGCTTCAAAAATGATGTTTTTACTGACACCTTTTTCGTTGGATACTGCGTCCACGACCAGAAGGATTTCTTTACTCATCTGCTTAAAACTCCGTGTGGGGACATATCCCCTGTTCCGTCATTATTTCAATTTGTGACCGGCGAGAATTTTCTCGTAATCCGGGATCAGCTTCGCCTTGGCGATATTATCAAAATCAAGCGTCACTTCCGTGCCATCCTGTTCGATTTTGACGCTACCCTGGTCTGCACTCAGAATCGGGCCCGAGAACTTACGCCGGCCATCCTGCGGCGCAAACAGGTTTATCTGTGCTTCATGGCCGGTGAATTCACTGTAATGTGCCGGTGTGAACAGCGGTCGGTCCAGACCGGGCGATGAGACCTCCAGGTTGTAATGGCTGCGGATCGGATCCTTCACATCCAGCAATGCAGCGGTCTCCCTGCTGACTGTTTCACAGTCCTTTATATCCACACCATTTTCATGGTCGATATATATGCGCAGTAATGAATGTTTCGGGTTGGAATTGTATTCCAGCCCGACAAATTCATAGCCCAGGTCTTCCACCAGTGGCTGTAGTAATTCGTTCAGTTTCTGCACACTCATAACTGCACACTCAATTCATTATCTCCGGGCACAAAAAAAGGGCACACATGCCCCCGACGATCAGCCCCGGCATTACCGGAACCTACCCAATCACGCCCATCAGGGCGGATGCGACAGCATTATTTCATTACACCATCCAATCGTCGCAGAAGCTCACCGGCATCAACCAGTGACACAAAAAAGGGCCCTGCCGGACCCTCGATAAATATTGGTAGCGGGGGCAGGATTCGAACCTGCGACCTTCGGGTTATGAGCCCGACGAGCTGCCAGACTGCTCCACCCCGCATCAGCAAGGAGGGCATGATAATGATTCGATGCCCTAATTACAAGACCTGACCGCATCAATTTTGCAGACAGGTAAATCGAAAAGATCAGATACCGAAACTTGTCATGCATATCGCGATCAGGGAGCTCGAAAAAATACCCAGACCAAGAATCATCAGGCCATTCAATGTCAGTGCAGCACCAAAATCTACCGGTGCGCTTATCGTGGATTCGTTTTCCGGTTCATCAAAGTACATATACTTGATGATGCGCAGGTAATAAAACGCACCGATGACCGCAAACACAACAGCAATAATTGCCAGCCACATCATGCCGACTTCAATAATGGCCTTGAGAACCATCAACTTGGCAAAAAAGCCAACCATTGGCGGCACGCCGGCCATGGAGAACATGACCAGGCCCATGATCGCCGCATAAAACGGATTGCGCTGATTCAGACCTTTGAAATCTTCCAGGCGCTCGGCTTCAACGCCGCCGGTACTCAATAATATAATCATACCGAAAGCTGCGACCGACATGATGCCGTAAACGATGACATAGTACATCGAAGCGCCGAACCCGAATGCGGTACCGGGCAACAAGCCCAGCATCAGAAAGCCCATATGGGAAATGGTTGAATAGGCCAGCATACGCTTGATATTGGTTTGCATGATGGCCGCGAGGTTACCCAAAATGATTGATAACACGGCCAGGCTCGCCAGCATACCCTGCCAGTGAACGTGTAGGTCACCCAGACCGGTACTCAGGAACCGGTACGCCATTGCGAATGCAGCCAGTTTTGGCACCGAGGAAATAAACAGGGTTACCGCTGGAGGTGCACCTTCATACACATCGGGTATCCACATGTGAAATGGCACCACACCGAACTTGAATGCAATTCCGACCACCACGAAGACCAGGCCGAAAATCAACAAAATGTCATCTCCGCCCTGGGTGCGGATGGCTTCCGCAATTTCAGGCAGCAGCAGGCTGCCGGTGGCGCCATAGATCATGGACATACCGTAAAGCAGCATGCCGGATGCCATCGATCCCAACACAAAATACTTCATCGCAGATTCAGAGCCACGGCCTGAATCCCGGTCAAATGCAACCAGCGCGTAAACTGAAAGTGAAATCAGCTCCAGGCCGAGATAGATCATCAGCATGCTGTTGGCGGAGATTAACAACATGACGCCAAGCAGCGAAAACAGACTCAGGGTAAAGAAGTCCGCCCGGAACATATTGAAATTGCGCAGATAAAATTTCGAATAGATAAATATCAGGCCCATGATCACGAAACTGACGACTTTCAGCACGTCACCCATCGGGTCCCTGATGAAACTGCCCTTGAATATAATCACCGATTGCACGCCGTCAACCAGGTAGTCACCACGCAGTGTAATGATGGCTGCAAAGATAACCGTCAGTAAAGCCAGGCCCTGGATGATTCCGCGGCGTTCTTCACGCAAAAACACATCAACGACCATGATCACGCAAGCCATGATCAGGATCCAGTATTCAGGAGCAGCTAATAACATTGATGCGCCATTCATCTTATATGACCTTTGATTGAACGATGTGTTGTAACAGGTGATCAACGGATGCCTGCATCATGTCCACCAGCGGTTGCGGCCACAAGCCGAAAAACAATATGGCTACAGCAAGCGTCCCCAACACCAGTGCTTCGCGGGCGTTGATATCCTGCAGGTTTTCTACTTCACGATTGACCACTTCGCCGAAAATGACACGCTTGGCAAGCCAGAGGTTATAAGCCGCACCCAGTATCAGGGTCAGCGCTGCCAGGAATGCAAACCAGAAATTGGCCTGGAAGGCGGCCAGGATCACCATGAATTCACCGACAAAACCGCTGGTTCCCGGTAAACCTGAATTGGCCATCAGGAAAAACACCGCGAACAGGGCAAACCATGGCATGGTGTTTGCAACGCCACCGTAATCCTTGATCATGCGGCTGTGGACACGGTCATAGAGCACACCCACAGTCAGGAACAGTGCGCCGGAGATGAATCCATGCGAAATCATTTGCACCATCGCGCCTTCAACACCAAGCGCGGCACCTGATACACCGCCAGTATTACGATAAATCGCAAATGCGATGAACAGACCCAGGGTTACAAAGCCCATGTGTGATATGGAAGAGTAGGCAATCAACTTTTTCATATCCTGCTGTGCCAGGGCCACAAAACCGATGTAGACCACGGCAATCAATGACAGGCCGATAACCAGCCAGTCCAGGGCTGCGGATGCGTCCGGGGTAATCGGCAGGCTAAACCGGATAAACCCATAACCACCGATCTTCAGCATGATGGCTGCCAGGATAACCGAACCACCGGTCGGCGCCTCGACGTGTGCGTCAGGCAGCCATGTGTGTACCGGAAACATTGGAATCTTGACGGCAAAGGCCGCAAGAAAACCAAGGAACAGCCATTTTTGGGCGGTGAAACCCAGCGGCATTTCATGCCAGGCCAGGATATCCCAGGTGCCCGACTGGATATACAGGTATATCAGGCCGATGAGCATGAATACCGAACCGAGGAACGTATACAAGAAGAACTTGATGGTGGCATAAACGCGGCGCGAACCGCCCCATATACCGATCACCAGGAACATCGGGATCAACATGGCTTCAAAAAATATGTAGAACAGCAGGCCATCCAGTGCTGAGAACACACCGATCATCAAGCCTTCCATGACCAGGAAGGCTGCCATATATTGATTGACGTTCTTCTGGACGGAGCGCCAACCGGCGATCACCACCAGCACACCAAAAAACAGGGTTAACAGTATTAATGGTGCAGAAAACCCGTCGACACCCAGGTAATACTGGATATTGAAGGTCTCTACCCATGGCCGTAATTCGACAAACTGCATGGCTGCAGTCGAGGTATCAAACGAGAAGAACAGCGGTAGACCGAGCACGAAGGTCAGTGCTGAAATCAACAGGGCCAGTCCTTTTGCCATAACCGGTCGTTGTGCACCAGTCATCATGACGCCTACCGCACCCAGTATGGGCAGCCAGATCAAAATACTGAGAAGAAATCCGTTCATTGTCCCATTCATCATCGAGGTACCATTGCGACCCAGACTGCCAAAATTCCGATCAGTCCGATAATCATGGCAAAGGCATAGTCATACAGGAATCCTGTTTGCCAGCGGCGTACCCGCGCTGCAACCCACCCAACCACACGGGCCGAGCCGTTTACAAAGCCGTTATCAATAATGCCCTCATCGGCCTTGCGCCACAGTACCTGGCCCAGCTTTACGCTGCCGCCCGCAAAAACTTTTTGATAGAACTCATCAAAATAATATTTGTGGTCAAGCAGGCGGTATAACGCCGGGAACCGGTTGGCGATGTTGTCTGCTATCGATGGCCGGAATAAATAAATCAGCGTTGAGATTGCCAGACCGGTGATCATCAGCCAGAAAGGCAGCGTGTAAACAGCGTGCATGGCCATCGCGGTGGCGCCGTGGAAGTGTTCACCCAGTTCCGCCAGGACATTGTTCTTGTCGAGCACGAAGATGGAATCCTCCAGCCAACCGCCAAACAGCACAGGCTCGACGGTCATCCAGCCTATAAAAATGGAAGGTATGGCCAGCAGGATCAACGGGATGGTAACAACCAGCGGCGTTTCCTTGGGTGCATGTGCCAGTTGTCCGGATGGCAGATGGTCACCACTATCGTGGACCACTTCAAACCGTTCCTTGCCGTGGAAAGTGAGGTATAACAGCCTGAAGCTGTACAAGGCGGTAATCAGCACGCCCGCTACAACGGCAAAGTAAGCAACACCACTACCCCAGCGATGAGATTCTGCGACCGCCTCGATAATGACGTCCTTGGAATAAAAACCGGCGAAAAACGGGAAACCGACCAGCGCCAGCGTTCCAATCCAGGTAGTGATCCAGGTAACAGGCATGTATTTTCTCAGCCCGCCCATGTAGCGCATATCCTGCTCGTGATGCATGGCAATGATCACGGACCCCGCACCGAGGAACAGCAAGGCCTTGAAAAATGCATGTGTCATCAGGTGGAATATGGCCGCTGAATACGCTGAAGCACCCAGCGCCACCGTCATGTAACCCAGTTGCGACAGGGTCGAGTAGGCGATCACCCGCTTGACATCATTCTGCACAATACCGATCAAACCCATGGACAAGGCGGTCAATGCGCCGATCAGCATTACAAAACTCAGTGCTGCATCACTCAATTCAAACAGGGGCGACATCCTGGCGACCATGAATATGCCTGCCGTAACCATGGTGGCGGCATGGATCAAAGCCGAGATGGGTGTCGGGCCTTCCATTGAGTCCGGCAGCCACACGTGTAATGGAGCCTGCGCCGATTTACCCATTGCGCCAATAAACAGGCATACACAGATAAAGGTCAGCATGTTCCATTCCATGCCGCCGGGTACCGAAAGTGTCTGGTTAACTACACCGGGGGCCTGTGCGAATACTTCTGTGTAATCCAGCGTACCGAAGGTCATCAGCACTGCTGCAATACCCAGCAGGAATCCAAAATCACCCACCCGGTTCACCAGGAATGCCTTCAAATTGGCCTTGATTGCGGATTCCCTGTTAAACCAGAAGCCGATCAACAGGTAGGACACAAGACCCACCGCTTCCCAGCCAAAGAACAACTGCATGAAGTTGTTGGACATCACCAGCATCAACATTGAAAACGTGAACAAGGCGATATAACTGAAGAACCGCTGGTAGCCTGGATCATCACGCATATAACCGATCGTATAGACATGCACCATCAGTGAAACAAATGACACCACGCACATCATCAATGTGGTCAGGTGATCGATCAGGAAACCGACCTGGAAGCGAATACCATCCGCAACCATCCAGGTATACACAGTGATATTGACCGTATCCAGCGTACCGTTAATCTGCTGCATGAGTATCCATGCAGACAGGGCAAACGATATCGCCACTCCCAGGATCGTTACGCTATGGGAGCCCACACGGCCTATCTGGTTGCGGAAGAATCCGGCCAGAATCGCACCGCCCAGTGGCGCCAGCACTATCAGCAACAGGATGGTTTGCAACGACATGTTCATCCTTTCAGATCATCCAGTTCAGCAACGTTGATGGTCTGCCGGTTACGAAAAAGTACCACCAGGATGGCGAGACCGATACCCGCCTCCGCTGCCGCTACCGTCAGAATAAAGAATACAAATATTTGTCCGTCGAGATTGCCCAGGAAGCGGGAAAACGCAACAAAGTTCATGTTGACCGCCAGCAGCATCAGCTCAATACACATCAACAGGATGATGATGTTCTTCCGGTTAATGAATATTCCGGCAACACTGAGGCTGAACAGTATTGCACCCAGGGTCAGAAAATGAGCAAGTGTCAGCATGGCTATTCCTCAAACTCTCCGCGGCTTTTCTGATTTCATTTTTACCAGCCTGACGCTTTCGTCCCGACGGGTCCGGACCTGTGCTGATACATCCTGGGTTTTGATACCCGACCGTGTCCGTAGTGTCAGCGCAACCGCCGCGATGATCGCGACCAGCAAAATGATGCCGGCTACCTCAAACGGCAACAGATAATTGGTATACAACAGCTGACCCAGTTCGCGGGTGTTGCTGTAATCGGTCGTGTTGGGTGGAGGTACCGGAAACATCTCTACACCAAAACGGCCCCTGCTCCACAACACCATCAATAACTCGACCGCCATGGCTACTGCCACCAGCGCCGCCACGGGCAGGTAGCGGATAAACCCCTCTTTAAGTGGTACCAGGTTGATATCCAGCATCATGACGACGAACAGGAACAGCACCATGACCGCACCGACGTAAACCACGACCAATATGATGGAAAGGAATTCCGCCTCCAGCAGCATCCAGATCGCTGCGGCGCTGAAAAACGCCAGTACCAGGAACAACACGGCATAAACAGGGTTGCGCACCGTAACAACCGCTACGGCTGCAAATACCAGCACCAAAGAAAAAGCGTAAAAAATCAGTTCCTGGACAATCATCGGTAGGCCGCATCCTTGTTACGATTTTCAGCAATCTCTGATTCGAACCGGTCACCGATTGCCAGCAGTTTTTCCTTCGTCATGATGCTTTCTTCGCGGGTCTCAAAGTGATACTCGAGAAAGCCGGTTTCAACGATGGCATCAACCGGGCAGGATTCTTCACAAAACCCACAGAAAATACATTTGAACAGATCAATGTCGTAGCGTGTCGTACGGCGACTGCCGTCCTCACGCTGGGTAGACTCAATGGTGATCGCCACCGCGGGACACACAGCCTCGCACAACTTGCAGGCAATACAGCGTTCTTCACCGTTCGGGTAACGACGCAATGCGTGCAAACCGCGGAAACGGGGGGACTTGGGAGTCTTTTCTTCCGGGTACATGACGGTAATGTTCGGACGGAACATATGGCGCATGGTGAGGCTCAGTCCTGCCAGCAGTTCGAGCAACAGCAAGCTGCGGAAATATTCGATGATACGTTTCATCTTCAGCTACCCTTTACCACGACACCGAGAACCGTCATCAGCGATGCAACCATCACCCAGACCAGTGTTATCGGAATCAATACTTTCCAGCCCAGACGCATGATCTGGTCGTAACGGTAGCGGGGGAATGTTGCCCGGTACCACAAAAACATGAACATGAATACCACGGTCTTGGCCAGGAACCAGATGATACTGCCCTCACCCAGCCAGGTATCGCCCAGCAAGGGCACGCCCTCGAAGGGTGACAACCAGCCACCGGCAAACAAAATAGCCGACAGACCTGAAATCAGGATCATATTGGCGTATTCGGCGAGGAAGAAAACCGCAAATGCAGAGCCTGAATACTCAACGTGGAAACCGGCCACGATTTCTGATTCGCCCTCGGCAACGTCAAACGGTGCACGGTTGGTCTCGGCCAGTCCCGAGATCATGTAAATTACAAACAACGGCAGCAACGGGAACCAGTACCAGTCAAATATGCCACCCTGTTGAGCCAGCACGATCTCGCGAAGATTAAGTGATCCGGCGAGGATCAATACCCCTACCAGTGCAAAGCCCATGGCGATTTCATAAGAAACCGTTTGTGCCGCGGCCCGCATGGCGCCCAGGAATGCATACTTGGAGTTGGAAGCCCAGCCGGCGATGATAATGCCGTAGACACCCAGTGAAGTCAGCGCCAATACGTAAAGAAGACCTGCATCAACGTCGGCCAAAACCAGGAAATCGTTAAACGGTACAACCGCCCAGGCTGCGAAAGCAGGTGCCAGTGCGATGACCGGCGCCAATAAAAACAGGAATTTATTGGACTTGGTCGGCAGGATGATTTCTTTCAACAACAACTTGAAAACATCAGCAAACGGCTGGATCAAGCCCAATGGCCCGACCCGGTTCGGCCCGATGCGTATCTGCATCGCGCCGATCACCTTGCGCTCAAAATAGGTATAGAAGGCCACCACGGTGATCAACGGAATGGTGATCACCAGGATCTTGATCAGAGTCCAGATCAGGTACTGTGACTGTATCCACTCGATAACTGAATAAACCATATCCAACATCAGGCAGCCTCCACGCTAATGGGTCCGAAACTGTCACCCAATGCACGACCGGCATCGGTAGCGCTTTTTACCCAAACAGCACCTACCGGTAATTCCTTGCAGATGCGAACCGGAAGAATAATGCGCTCATTACCCTGGCTGACCTTGACTTCATGGCCTTCAACAAGACCTTTACTGCCAGCATCATCGGGGTTCATGCCGACAAAATCATTTTTGGCATGTACCGTCTGTTGCAGATATTCGGACCGTCGGCACAAGGCGTCAACGGCGTACATCGCAACTTCACCGACCCGGTAGAGGTCACTACCCGTTTGTGGTGCAGGTAATTCAAGCTCGGTTGCCGTGTAGCTTTCGGCATCGATTGCAGCAAGCATTTCATCCCGCAACGAAGTGACATCCACCTGGGACACACCATCCAGTTCAAGCTCGGCACCCAGGCGGCGCAGGATTTTCCAGCCGGACCTCGCATGCCCAGAAACACTGATTGCCGGCTCAACTGCGAATGACTGGCCGTCAAAGGTATAAAACAGACCTTCAGATTCCGCCAAAGGTGCCAGTGGCAAAATCACATCGGCACTGGCTTTCAGGCCATCGCTGGCAAAACTGGATACGGCCACCACGGTCTCCGCTGACGCCAGTGTCTGCATCGCCAAAGCCGGATTAGCCAGGTCAAATTCAGGTTCGATATCCCACAAAAGGTAGGCCTTTACGGGCGTGGACAGCATTTCCCTGGCATTTAGGCCCTGGTCTGCTTCGCTGCCGCCGGCGCCATGGCCCGGTAGCGCACCCGCCATCGCGGCACCCGTGCTATTGCCACCATGCGGAAGCATGTTCACAACTGCACCACTTGCGGTAGCTATCCACGCGGATAATTGCCGTAACCAGGCGGCCTGTTCGTGCGCCATGGCAGCCTGTCCCAGGATCAGCATTTTATAACCGTCGTTGTTCAGCATTTCAGCCATTGCGGTATGTGACTCACCCGGCTGGGCACCCGTCATTGCAGATTGCAGGGATGCGGGGATTTCTTTGCCGGTCGCAGTGGCAACGGCTTGCGCCAATGCCGCCAGTTCCGCAACCATGTGCTGTGGTGCAGATATGATCTTGTTTGACAGCGTAAAATGGAAATTCCAATCCACCGGGTTTAATGCCGCTACCTGTGCGCCATTTCGCCAGGCCTTGCGTACACGTTGACCCAGGATGGGCGCTTCATGACGGATGTTGCTGCCGATCAGCAGAATCGTGTCTGCAGTATCAATTTTAGCCATCGGAGACTGGAAAGCGGCAGCCTGAGCACGTGCCGCGTCGTCACTGAAATCCTGCTCTCGACCGCGGTGGTCTATATTCGGACAATCGAGGCCGTGCGCGAGGCGCTGCGCCAGGTAATACTCTTCCGTGGATACGCTTGCCGACATCAGTACAGCAAGGCTGGCGCCGCCATGGGCAGTAACGGTACTGCGTAGTGCTTCGGAAGCGAGACGTATACCTTCATCCCATGAAATTGTCTGCCATTGGTCATCAAGCTTGACCATCGGTTCCAGCACCCTGTCCCCGGAACCGAGGCCAAAATGGGAATAACGGTCACGATCTGACAGCCAGGTTTCATTGCTGGCTTCACAATCTCTCGGCACCGCGCGCATCACCTGTTGGCTGCGTGTGTGGTACCACAGGTTGGAGCCGACGCCATCGTGTGCTGCCAGCGACGGACGGGCCATCAATTCCCAGGCCCGTGCGGAAAAACGGAAAGGTTTGTTGGTCAGTGCGCCGACCGGGCAAAGATCAATTACATTACCGGATAATTCTGAATCGATGCCCTGCGCCAGGCTGGTGCCGATTTCTACACGGTCACCGCGTCCGAACATACCCAACTCATTGGTGCCGGCGATTTCATCCAGGAAACGGACGCAACGCGTGCATTGAATACAGCGGGTCAGATCAGTCTGTATCAGCGAGCCGATATCGTGGTCCTGGACCACCCGTTTCTGCTCGGAGAAACGGGAAACAGAACGGCCGTAACCCATGGCCAGATCCTGTAATTCACATTCACCACCCTGGTCGCAAATCGGACAATCCAGCGGGTGGTTGATCAACAGGAACTCCATCACACCATGTTGCGCATCAATCGCACGGCGTGACTGTGTATAGACCTTCATACCATCCATGACCGGTGTGGCGCAGGCCGGCATCGGTTTTGGTGCTTTTTCCACATCCACCAGGCACATACGGCAATTGGCTGCGATGCTCAGTTTACTGTGGTAGCAAAAGCGCGGAATGCTGATACCAGCCTTATCCGTGGCCTCGATAATCATCGAGTTTTTAGGTACTTCCATGGCCTGGCCATCAATTTCGATGTTGACCATTTCAACCGCTTTTCCCGGCTGCGTGCTCATGCAGCTTTCCCCTTTTGATCATCGACTATCGAGTGTCCGTGCTCGATATAATATTCAAATTCATTCCAGAATTGACGTAGAAATCCCTGCACCGGCCAGGCGGCGGCTTCACCAAAGGCACAAATGGTGTGGCCTTCGATTTGCCCGGCTGCCGAGCGCAACAATTCCAGATCCTCGATCTTGCCGTTGCCGTCAACGATGCGTTGCAGGACACGGTGCATCCAGCCGGTACCTTCACGGCAGGGTGTGCACTGGCCACAGGATTCCATGTGATAGAAGCGGGATATGCGGGTACAGGCCTTGACCATGCAGGTGGTTTCGTCCATGACGATCACCGCACCGGAACCAAGTCCTGAACCGGCTTTGGCCAGCGCATCGTAATCCATGGTGATATCCATCATCACGTCAGCGGGCAATACCGGCATGGAAGAACCACCCGGGATCACGCCTTTGAGCTTGTTGCCATTACGCATGCCGCCTGCCATTTCCAGCAGTTCACTAAATGGGGTGCCCATTGGAATTTCAAAATTACCGGGCTTATTCACATGCCCGGAAACCGAAAACACCTTCGGACCACCATTATTGGGCTTGCCGATGTTCAGGAACCAATCGCCACCGTTGCGCATGATATGCGGCACCGAGGCCAGTGTTTCAGTGTTATTGATGGTGCTGGGTTTGCCGTACAGGCCAAAATTGGCCGGAAAAGGCGGTTTGAAGCGCGGTTGTCCCTTCTTGCCTTCCAGCGATTCCATCAGGGCGGTTTCTTCACCGCAGATATAGGCACCGGCGCCCAGGACACAATAAATATCCATGTCAACGCCACTGTCCAGCAGGTTTTTGCCAAGCATGCCGGCAGCGTAGGCTTCTTTCAGGGCGGCTTCGAATCGTTCAAACGGTTCATGGTGAAATTCACCCCGCAGGTAGTTATAACCCACGGTGGCACCCATTGAGTATGCAGCGATGCACATACCTTCGATTACCGAGTGAGGGTTATACCTGAGGATGTCGCGGTCATGACAGGTGCCGGGCTCGGATTCATCCGAGTTGCACAAAATATACTTCTGCCCGGGTGCGGAGCGTGGCATGAAGCTCCATTTCAGCCCGGTCGGGAAACCCGCTCCACCACGTCCCCGCAATGCCGAGGATTTGACGTTTTCAATGATGTCCGCAGGATCGGTTTTTTCAGCCAGTATCTTTTTCCAGGCCTGGTAGCCATCGATGGCAAGGTAGGTCTCCAGCGACCATGGCTGTTCAGCATCAAGCGTAGCGAATACGACGTTGTGATCTGCCATCTCTAATCCAGCCCATCCAGAATTTTGTCGATTTTGTCTGTATCAAGATTTTCGTGATAATGGCCATCGACCACCATCATTGGCGCTCCGCAGCATGCGGCGAGGCATTCTTCCTCGACCACCAGCGTTATGCGGTTATCCGCCGTGGTCTCACCCAGCTTTACACCCAGTTTATTCTCAACGTGACTAAGCAGGTCTTCTGCACCATTGAGCCAGCAGGAAATATTGGTGCAGATATTGACCTTATGCTTGCCGACCGGTTTTTGGTCAATCATTGAATAAAAACTGGCAACCTCAAAGGCCCACACCGGGGGCAGTTCAAGGTAATCTGCAACGGCTTCGATCATATCCTTGCTGACCCAGCCACCGTTTTGATCCTGTGCGGCAAGTAAGGCCTGTATCAATGCCGAGCGCTTGTGTTCCGGTGGAAACTTGCTTACCCAGTGATCTATCGTTGCGCGGGTGCCATCGTCAAGAAGCGCCTTTTTACCGGCAATGAATTCAGCTTTATGGCTCATCAGCGGTCCACCTCACCAAATACGATATCCAGGGTACCCATCATCGCCACCACATCGCCCAGCATGTGGCCTTTGACCAGTTCATCCATGGCGGAAAGATGCGCAAAGCCAGGCGCCCGGAAATGCACACGGAACGGCTTGTTGGCGCCATCTGAAACCATGTAACAACCAAATTCACCCTTGGGTGCCTCGACCGCCGCATAGGTTTCACCTTTCGGTACGCAGTAGCCTTCAGTAAACAGTTTGAAATGATGAATCAGGGCTTCCATATCATCCTTCATTTCTTCGCGTGTCGGCGGTATGACCTTGAAATTCTTTAACATGACGTGTCCCGGGTTGGCCCGCAGCCAATCGACACATTGCAGGATGATTCTGGCGGACTGGCGCATTTCTTCGACCCGCACCAGGTAACGGTCGTAACAATCGCCATTGATGCCCACTGGAATATCGAAATCCATCTCGTGGTACATCGCATAAGGTTGTTTCTTGCGCAGGTCCCATTCAATACCTGAACCACGCAACATGGGGCCTGAACAGCCCAGTTGTTGTGCCCGCTCGGGTGACAGCACACCGATGCCAACGGTACGTTGCTTCCAGATACGGTTATCGGTCAGCAGGGTTTCATACTCATCCACCTTGGACGGGAAATCACGGGCGAATGCTTCGATGAAATCCAGCAGGGTGCCTTCACGCCATTCGTTCCTTTGTTTGAGTTTCTTGCCCTTGGTCCACGGTGTCTCCTTGTATAGAGGCATGGTGTCAGGTAAGTCGCGATATACACCACCAGGCCGGTAGTAATTCGCATGCATGCGGGCACCCGATACCGCCTCGTACATGTCGATGGTCATCTCGCGTTCGCGGAATGCATACAAAAAGATGGTCATCGCACCCAGGTCGATACCGCTGGAACCAATCCACAGCATGTGGTTGCCGATACGGGTAATCTCGTCAAACATGGTGCGTATGTACTGTGCGCGAACCGGGGGCTCGATACCCAGCAGCCGCTCAATTGCACGCACATAGGCGTGCTCGCTGCACATCATGGAAACATAATCCATGCGATCCACGTAACCAATGGACTGGTTGAATGGCTTGCTTTCTGCCAATTTTTCAGTGCCGCGGTGCAATAAACCGATATGCGGGTCTGCACGTACGACGGTTTCGCCGTCCAGTTCCAGCACCAGCCTGAGAACACCATGAGCCGCCGGATGCTGCGGCCCGAAATTCATCGTGTAGTTGCGAATTTCAGCCATCTTTATTCAGCCCCGGGTGCCAGAGAATCAGCCGCATCATCTGCTGCCTTGTCGATATCGTCTGCTTTGTAACGTGAATCGTTGCGTATGACCCGGGGTACCAGTACACGCGGTTCGATCTCTACCGGTTCATAGACCACGCGGCCTTTCTCCTCGTCATAACGAACGGTGACGTTGCCAATCAACGGGAAATCCTTGCGGAACGGGTGACCGGTAAAACCGTAATCTGTCAAAATGCGCCGCAAATCGGGATGGCCTTCGAAAATGATGCCAAACAAGTCGAAAGTCTCACGCTCATACCAGTTGACCGAGTTCCAGATCTCAATCAGTGACGGCACCACCGGGAAACCTTCATCAGCAGCGAAGGTTGTCATACGCAAGCGTGTGTTGTTGCTGGTTGAAAGAAGATGCACGACCACGCTGAATCGCTGTTCAATTTCGCTGGATTCGGGGCGGTTGTTCCAATCGAAACGGCCGGCACCCAGAGTCTCGACACCACGGCTGTATCCATCATGCATGGCGCCGGTCGTATCCCATTCGACCTGGCCAAAACCAAGGTAATCAACACCGCATAAATCGGTTAACTGGGCGAACGCAAAACGGGCATCATCGCGTAAGGTTTGTGCTACATCCAGCCAATCGTCGACCGGAACCTGGATGGTGACCATATCTGAACCTGGCTCGGAAATGCTGATCCGTTCACCGAAACAATCAGCGAGTTGGTCGGACAGGCTGTCGGACACATCAATCATCACTTCACCTGGCAATCGTATCAGTACGGCGAATTTTCTTCTGCAACTGCAAAATGCCGTAAATCAGGGCCTCCGCTGTCGGCGGACAACCGGGAACATACACATCCACCGGCACAATGCGGTCACAGCCACGTGTGACCGCGTAGGAATAATGGTAATAACCGCCACCATTGGCACAGGAGCCCATGGATATGACCCATCTTGGTTCGGTCATCTGGTCATACACCTTGCGCATTGCAGGTGCCATTTTGTTGACCAGTGTGCCGGCGACTATCATCACATCCGACTGACGCGGGCTGGGGCGGAATATGACGCCGAACCTGTCGAGGTCATAACGTGCAGCACCGGCCTGCATCATCTCGACTGCACAACACGCCAGGCCAAAAGAAACCGGCCACATCGAGCCGGTGCGCGCCCAGTTGATCAGGGCGTCCAGCGAGGTCGTAACTACGCCACGGGCCAGCAACGGATTGCTATCCGCATTGGGCCTCAGAATGTCGTCAATTTCCCCGAGCTCTGTACCCCTGCCCGGATACATGATGTCCATCATTCCCATTCCAGCGCACCTCTTTTCCAGATTACAAAGTAGCCGATGACCAGCTCCAAAACGAAAACAAACATGGCTGCAACACCGAACATGCCCAGCGTATCCAGGGCCAGCGCCCAGGGCAGGAAGAATGTGATTTCAAGATCAAAAATAATGAACAGGATCGCTACCAGGTAGTATCGAACGTCGAATTTTGTCCGGGTATCCTCGAAGGCTTCAAAACCGCACTCATAAGGAGATAATTTTTCACTGTCGGGCTTTGTAGGGCCCAGCAAACCGCCGATGATCAACAGCGCAATGCCAATAACTGTAGAAATACAGAGAAAAATCAGAATTGGCAGATATTGTGCAAGCATATCGCTGTCTCAATTCAATTCATGGGCGGTGGAATACCGCCCACATAAAAAATGGTGCCCAAGGCCGGACTCGAACCGGCACGACTTCCGTCACTACCCCCTCAAGATAGCGTGTCTACCAATTCCACCACTTGGGCTATTCTTTTCGCTACCTCAGGTCCCATCGGCACCGGAAGTTTCATCTTTCAAACTATCACCTGTAGTATCGCTGGCGGGTACCGTCTCTTCAATGACCGGCAAATCGCCGGCATTGTCTTGTGTAGCAGGTAACGCGGTCACACTTTCAATCGAGGGCATATCTGACGTTTCAGCAGCCTTGACCTCCATGGGCATATCCGGGACAAGCTGTTCCGTTGCCGGTGCCGTTGCGACCACACCGAGATCGGTCTCAGGTGTGAGGCTGGCACGTGAAGCCATCACGGCCATTGTCAGGCTGATCAGGCAAAACAACGTTGCCAGTACCCAGGTGGTGCGCGACAGAAAATTGCCCGCACCACGGGACCCGAAAACAGTACCCGAGGCACCGCTACCGAAGGCGGCACCGGCGGTAGCACCAGCACCCTTCTGAATCAATATAAATGCGATCATCGCAATGGTGATGAGCACGTGAAAAATGTTTAAAACCTGCATATTTATTCCGTATTTCAGAGCACCTATCAAGCAACGGCGCTATAGATTGCGAGGAAGTCTTCAGCTGTCAGTGAAGCCCCTCCGACAAGTCCGCCGTCGATATCACTCTGGGCAAACAATTCGGCGGCATTGGAACTATTCACACTGCCGCCGTATAGTATTCGTAATTGACCGGCTATTATAACATTGAGAGATGATAATTTGTCACGTATAAATGCATGTACGGACTGTGCTTGTTGTGGCGTTGCGGTTAAACCGGTTCCAATCGCCCAAACTGGCTCGTAAGCAATTGTGGCGCGACTGAACGCATCAATGCCAACGCTGTTGATGACCGCATCCAGTTGGCGTCCAACCACGGCCTCGGTTTGTTCTGCTTCACGCTCTTCAAGTGTTTCACCGACGCACAGCACCGGTTCCAGACCGGCATCCAATGCAGCTTTGAATCGTGCCGCAACATCTGTATCACTTTCGCCATAGATTGCACGGCGCTCCGAGTGGCCGACCAATACGTACTTGCAACCCATGTCCACCAGCATACTGCCGGAGGTTTCACCCGTATGCGCACCCTGTGCATTTGGATTCAGCGTCTGTCCACCCCACTGAATATGGCTGCCGGACAGGATAGACTCTGTCAGTGACAAGTAGGGAAAAGAGGGGAACACGGCCAGGTCAGCTTTGCCATCCACCGAGCTGCCTGCCAGCAATCCTTCAAGCAGGGAGCGGACCATGGTTTTAGACCCATGCATTTTCCAGTTTCCTGCAACCAGTATTTTTCTCATGATTATTATCCTGTTAAACGCAAGCTGCGTTACGGCGCGCAAGCATACCTACACGTTTGTTTTGTCGCAAGTCTAAAACCGATGAGCATGATGCTGTACATAAACGCAAAAATAAATGATGCAGGTCAACTACAAACACCACTCCCGCATCAGGTCAGCGGTGAACCGCCAAATAATAGATGGTGGGTGTACAGGAACCCCACGTAGGCCAGAACACTGAACATCACCATGGAAAGGTCTTTCCTGAACGGTACCTTGTCAGGTTTAACCCATTCACCATCCCGACGGTTGAGCAGAAATATCTCGATAATTGCCCACACGGCCAGGCCGCCAAAGAGCACGATAGCCCGCTCCGTGCCAACCGCCAGCAAATGGCCCACACTCCAACACACCATGCCCAGCAACTGGGGGTGACGCATCATACGCCTGAAATTATTGGGCGGATAGGGCGCCAGGAACAGGATAAAACCTATCAGCACCAGCAAACCTGCTGCGAGCCCACCCCATTCCGGTGGTGTGTAAACCATTTCGAGGATTGCCGGCGCGACCGGTGTCATGGATTGCCAGCCGGTGATGATCAAATAAATGGAGACGATCATCAACAGTGTGAATACACCTTTGTAAGGGTATTCACCAAAACGACTGACCATATTCTTTTTCAGGTCCGCCGCAATTCCGGGAATAAAATGAACGATACTCCAGAGCAATACACCCAATGCAAGCCGTGTCATAGTCCTAGCCTCCGTGTTTCACTTACTATCATCCGCACCACGCGGGCTATGTCAAATCACCCTTCTTAAAGTGTAGTAGCATGACCATATATTCATAATGATACAGGTCAACACAATGAGTCAGGAAAGTAATGCTATCGATGGTCAAAAACCACGGGCATTGGTCACCGGTGCATCTGCAGGGCTCGGTGCTGAATTCTGCCGCCAGCTTGCGGCAAAAGGATATCAACTGGTGCTGGTTGCACGGCGGGCAGATAAGCTACAGGCGGTGGCCGATGAAATACGAGCCCAACATGGCACCAGTAGCCTGATCATTACGGCCGACTTGACAAAGAACGATGCCTGCCAGGCTATTGTCGATCGTCTTGCAGAAGAAAAAATTGATATTGAATACCTGGTAAACAATGCGGGATATGGACTGCCGGGTAGCTTTCACGTGCCGGACTGGCAGGCACATGCGGATTTTATCCAAATCATGATGACCGCTGTATGTGAACTGACCTGGCGTCTGCTGCCCGGTATGCGCGAGCGTGGCAAAGGGTATATTGTCAACGTGGCCTCGGTCGCGGCGCTGGTCCCGCCGAGTGCCGGCCATACACTTTATGGTGCGAGCAAGTCATTCCTGATCAAGTTCAGTGAAGTACTGGCGCTGGAAAATGCAGACAGCGGTGTGAAAATCACCGCCGTGTGTCCAGGTTTCACCTACACCGAGTTTCATGATGTAAATAACACCCGTGCACTGGTCAACGAACTGCCATCCTATCTGTGGCTCGATGCCAGGGATGTGGTCAGCGACACGATCGAGACCATGTCAGCCGAACAGGTAAAATCCATCGTTGTTCCGGGCAGGCAATACAAATCCCTGGTATGGGTTAACCGCTATCTGCCGTGGCTGGGCAGATATTTGATCAAGCGAAACGCGAGCAATTACCGGGTTACGGATTAGTTGATACGCCCTGCCATCAGCCTTTCAGCCAGCCGATCTCAGCAGCCGTAGCGGATCCAATCACACATGATTTCAAACTGGCCGGCCGGCGCCAGCGGCTGGCTGAAGTTGCAATGCGTCCACCCATGATCTCGGCACGTTTTTGCGGGTATAAAGGAGATTGTGCAGGATTTGCCAGACCATCCGGTGCGAAGGGCTGACCGGTATAGAGGTCATACCTGTCGCTGGCGCCGAGGATGTGCATTAATTCATGGGTAATGACAATACGGTTACGCGCTGCCATCTGCCGCGATGCCACGGCATTAACCACACCGTAACTACCGTTTTTAATACCCACCGACCGTTCCAGCGGAACCCTGGATTTTCCCTTTTGATAAAGTACGTACATACGCACGTCATCGGGTGCGAGGCCATCCTGCCCGACGTTTCTCCAGGACCACCAACGCATTTTCAAGCTCCACAACGCCACGGTCAGACCTGAATTTTCAACCGGTAATACCGGTGGCGGGGTCGTTAGTGGCCTGGCTACCTGGATCATTACGGGTGTCTCGAGCTGGCGGCCATAACGTGCTGCCTGCAGCCTGAGAAATATTCCAATATCCTGAAATGAATTGGCCTTGAGGTTTTCTGCATAACGCCGGATATCTGCATCCGGATCAGACAGCACGGGATAAATCGTTATCCACAAAGGTTTGTCCCAACTGGCCAACCGACTATCGGTCAGAAACTGGTTGCCGGCCACCACGACCAGCACAGTCAACAGGATTGCAATTCTCAGGTAGCGAAACATTGTTGGTTGATATCCGTTCCTAGAAACCGGCCACCGTCATCTTGCCCATCAGGATGGAACCGGTCTGGATACCGGAGCGGTCGTCTATATCTGTCCCTACGGCCTCGATATCCATGAACATGTCTTTCAGGTTGCCGGCGATTGTCACTTCATCAACCGGAAATTGAATTTCACCGTTTTCGACCCAGAAACCACTCGCACCACGTGAATAATCGCCGGTCACGATACTGACACCCTGCCCCATGACCTCGGTAACCAGCAGCCCGGTACCCATCTGCTGCATCAAGTCCTGCGCTGAAAACTGACCGGGTTCTATGATCAGGTTGTGCACACCACCAGCATTACCGGTTGTTTCCAGCCCCAGCCTGCAGGCTGAATAACTCCCCAGCACATAACTGGTCAGGATACCGTTTTCAATGAGTTCGCGTTCACGGGTTGCCACACCCTCGGCATCAAATGCGGCACTGGCCGGACCGCGTGGAATAAAGGGACGTTCTGACATCTTCATCCACCCGGGAAACAATTTCTGGCCGGCAGTATCCTGCAAAAAAGACGCCTTGCGGTAAAGTGCACCACCCGATATCGCACCCAGAAAATGGCTGACCAGCCCACGCGCGATCTCCGGCGCAAACAGTATCGGCACTTCACAGGTCGGTATTTTACGCGCGCCAAGTCGCATGGCAGTCCGACGGGCTGCCTCACGACCGGTAGCATCAGCACCCTCAAGATCAGCGAATGCCCGCCGCGAGTCATACCAGTAATCACGTTGCATGGAATCGCCTTCGCCGGCGATCAAGACGCAACTTTGCCCATAACGGGTGCCGTCCCTGCGACCCACAAAGCCATTGGAATTGGCGTAGACGTTCAAACCGAAACTAGCGGAAGCCGAGGCTCCGTCCGAATTGGAAATTTTCGTATTTTCCAGACCTGCTGCTTCACAGGCCAGGGCCCGCTCAATCGTCAATTCCGCATCCAGGGGCCGTGGATGCCATAGGTCGAAATCCGGAAATTCACTTGCCAACCGGTCCGTCGGCGCCAGTCCATTGCACTTGTCCGCCTGCGTAAAGCGCGCGATATCAATGGCCTTCTCCACACAGCCTCGGATGGATTCCGGACGTAAATCCCCGGAGCTCGCATGTCCCTTGCTGTTGCCAATATATACACTGATACCGAGCCCGTGGTCGCGCGAATGTTCCAGCGTCTCGACCTCGCCCAGACGCACGTTTACATCCAGGCCATAGTGGCTGTTCGCCGATACCTCTGAACTTTCTGCACCCAGACTGCGTGCATGATCAATCGCCGCCTGTGCACTGTCGACCAGGCCGGACAATTCCTGATCGCGGTCAGGCACGCCCTGGGCTACCATACTCGAATCAATCATTTAGTGTAGTGTCCTTTGTTGGCAACTTCCGTGAGTGAA
>PVMK01126895.1_pt1 | contig 38676 bp, 49 predicted proteins | sample 1853481 | NCBI WGS metagenome assembly PVMK01 (sample SAMN08533507, study PRJNA380276) | Marine sediment metagenome, whole genome shotgun sequencing project.
CGAGGCTTCTTCGGCCAGCGAAATCCCACTCGACACGATTTTTGCCTCATTTACCGATGACGCACGCGTTCTAGCGCCCGATATCCCGATGGCAGAGGGCTGGGAGGAAAGCCGCGCAGTTTTCGCCAAGTTGGAAGCCCTGCCCGGATACTCGCTGAAAGTTTCCCCAGCAATAGCAGATGTCGGTGGCGCGGCCGATCTCGGGTACACGATCGGCACCTATCACATGAAGCTACCGGGTAGCGATGGGAGCATCGTCGAAATCGATGGAAAGTACCTATCCATTTGGAAGCGACAGCCTGATGGCAGTTGGAAGATCGCTGTCGACATGTTCAATGCCGACGGACCTCCCGTACCTGTGACCGAATAGATCAACTAGAACTGTAGGCGAATTTTGGTGAAGCGAACGCAGCGCGATGCCACCGCTTAGTATCAACTTTGAAGTGCAACACGACAGTGCTGACAAGAGCGCCCTCGGAGCCACCGGCCCACTCATTCAATCATGTTAGGCAACATAAGAGGCACTGCAGGTAACACCGAACAGGCTGTTTCAATCGATCCATGGTACAATCTGGCGGCGAGCGCTGCCGTCCCAGAGTTAACGGTTAGCCCTGTTTGGTGCAGCTGAGCGCCCATACAGTTGGGCGGCGAGGTTCGGCAGGAATTGCAGGTTCGACCCAAAGGCGTCAATAGCCTGATTCTGTCCGCAATCCCCTTTCCGCTACATCGACCCCGTACGATCACCTCCGGGAAGTGAGGCAGGAGTCGTCTTGAAACTTTCGGACAAGGATCTTGGGATGCAACGCAGAATCTCGCGCCGTGATGTCATTCGTGGCATTGGCGTCATGAGCGCCGGGATGGCCTTGCCGGGGTCATTGTTCGGCTGTGACAAGCCCGCTCCCGAAATAGACACCGATTATCCACCCGCTCTGACGGGTATGCGTGGCAATCACGATGGCGCTTTTGATGTTGCGCACGCGCTTGGACGTGAGGGCCGAACAGATTGGGGCCCCGTTCAGAAGCCCAATGAGTCGGTTTATGATCTGGTCGTTGTGGGCGGTGGTATCAGCGGTCTTTCGGCGGCGCATTTCTACCGAAAGGGAAATCCCGACGCACGCATTCTGATCATTGATAACCATGATGATTTTGGCGGCCATGCGAAACGCAATGAGTTTCGGGTGGGCAATCGCACATTGATTGGTTACGGGGGCAGTTCGTTCCTTTGGGAGCCGTCCGGGTACAGCAAGATCGTAAAAGGGCTCCTGCATGACTTGGGGGTTGATCCAAGTCGTTTCGAAACGGCCTTTGATCAAGGCTTTTACAGGCGCCATGGCCTTAGAGGTGGTTTGCATTTCAGCAGGGAGAATTGGGGCGTAGATCGAACGGTGCCATTCGCTGGAAAGTTCCTGGAATATCTTCCCTTGGCGGAGACTTCTCTCACGACCAAAGAATCCGTGGCGCAAATGCCGATCTCTGATGCTGCCAAGAAGGAGTTTCTACGCCTGCTCACGGTCGAAAAGGATCAGATACCCGACACCGTGGGCGATGCCCAGAGGTATCTTTCTAGCATCAGTTATCGCGACTTTCTGAGCAAGCATCTGGGCATCACGGAGCCCGAGGTTTTTGCCGTGCTCCAGGATCTGGCGATCGATCCCGGAATGGGTATCGAGACCGTCGACGCATATCTCGCTGTGAGTTATCTAGGGCTTCCCGGCTGGAAGGCGGCCGGTCTGCCGAACGACACGGAAGAATATGAAGCTCTCGTCCATCACTTTCCTGACGGGAATGCCTCGATCGCTCGTCTTCTAGTGCGCAAGCTGGTTCCAGATGTGGCACCCGGAAACACGATGGAAGATGTCGTTACAGACAGGTTTGATTATTCAAAGCTCGACGTCGATGGCTCGCTCGCGAGAGTCAGGCTCAACAGCACGGTCACGCGAGTAAAACATGATGGCAGTCTTCGAACGACCGAGCGCGTTCGAGTTTCCTATGTTCGTGGTGGCCAGGCGTACGAGATTCAAGCCCGGCGTTGTGTGCTTGCTTGTGACAACGCGATCATTCCCTATCTCTGTCCCGAGCTTCCGAAGCCACAAAAGGAGGCATTGGATCATCAGGTAAGGCAGCCAATCCTCATGACCAGCGTTGCGCTTCGCAACTGGGAGGCATGGAAGAGGATGGGGATTGGTGGCGTCCTCTCACCCGGCTCATATCACATTGGCGCGCAACTCGATTACCCAGTCAGTCTCGGAGACTATTCCTTTTCCGGTGGACCAGACGAGCCCGTAATCGTGAGCATGTATCGGTACCCACATTCGAACAACCAGGGCCTGTCGCCGCGCGAACAGTATCGCCGAGCGCGCCATGAACTTCTGTCTACGTCGTTCGAAACCATCGAACGAAATGTGCGCGCTCAGCTCGCCAGTATGCTGGGTGAGGGTGGATTTGATCCGGCGACGGACATAATGGCCATCACTGTGAATCGTTGGGCCCATGGGTATTCATACGATGCCTCATCTCATGCCTTGTTCGACAAGTTGTATGAAGATGACAAAGATGAGCGCTGGCCCCATATACGAGCGCGCAAGCCATTTGGTCGGGTTGCAATTGCCAATGCGGATGCAGCCGCCAGCGCAATGTTGGAGGCAGCCGTGGAACAGGCACACCGCGCTGTATCGGAACTGCCGAGATCCTGAATTGGTAGCTGAACGGACGCGTCGGCTTCTCGCCGGCAGCAGCCATCGATACGCATCGATCGAGCCTAGGTCACATCGCCCCCCCTTCGACTCCGATCTCCAGGCCAGCTGGATCCCGACGGGCGCTTGAATCGGCGTGGGTGTAGCCCGCGCCGTCCAACAAGGCGTGCAGCGGACCAGCAACAGTCCGATTCAATTGACCCTCGCTGCCACCTGGTGGCATATTCATAGGGTTGGATCGGATCCGGTCAGCGCTGTTGCTGGCCGCTGAACGCCGATCCGTTAGGCCTCGGGAGGTCTACAGAGCATGAGATTCTCGATCCGAAAGGCTGTTCGCGGCGACGCAGTACGGGTCGAAGCGCTCGAAAGGGAGTTCTCGCGTGACCTTCGATCTCTCGGATTACCGACTGAATCTTCGTTTAATGCCGAGGTCTACTTACGTGATGGCTTCGGCCCCAACCCAGCTTTTTCGGGTCTGGTCGCAGATTCGGGGACCGAGCTCCTCGGGTACCTCCTCTACCATCTGGGCTACGAAGTCGAAGATGCCGCCCGCATCCTATATGTGATCGATCTTTATGTCCGCCGCGATTCTCGCCGTCAAGGCCTCGGGCGAGCGCTAATGGAGGAAGCGGTCAATGTATGTAAGGAGCTGGGCGGTTCACAGGTTTGCTGGTCGGTCTATGAATCAAATGAACCCGCTTTTAGGTTCTACGAGGGCCTCGGCGCTAGCTATACCAAAGACGAAAGGTTTATGAACCTTGAGGTGTGAGCCCTCATTTTTCGTCGCAACAGGCCGCGGCCTAACAAGACACTTCAGCTTACACCAAACAGCGCGCCGAATCGATCCATGATACAATCTGGCGGCGAGCGATACCGCACCGGAGTCAAACGATTGACTCTGTTCGGTGCGGCTAAGCGCCTGACGCCAGGCAGCAAGACGGGAGTTGCCGTGGATACTCGTACCGAGCGCGTCGTCCTCATCATCGCCGACATCAGCGGCTACACGCGCTTTATGCTCGCCAATCAGACATCCCTTGTGCATGGGCAGATGGTGATCACAAAGCTGCTGGAAGAGATCATTCGCGAAGTCGATATCCCTCTCGAGGTGAAAGAAATCGAGGGAGATGCGGTCTTCATCTACGCGATCAAGCCGGACGACGATGCGGCATGGGAGGAAACACGCCGATTGATCGGGCGCAAGCTCGTCCGCTTCTTCGAAGCGTTCGCACGTGGGATCCTGGCGGGCTCGGAGTTTGCACTGTGTTCGTGCCCGTCCTGTCAGAACATCGATCAACTCAAGCTGAAGATCGTCGTCCACAGCGGCGAGGTTGTCTTCCACAAGGTGGGGACGCTTTTCGGACCTTTCCGGTGTGGACGTAATACTCGCGCACCGGCTGCTGAAGAACTCGATCCCCTCCGATGAGTATGTGCTGATGACCGAGTCCGCCTATCGCGAAATCGAATTCCCGACCGAGGTGGAAGTGACCCGCGGCGAGGAGCACTACGAGGGTTTTGGAGTGATCCCGACCTACACCTATCTGACCGACGGCGCGTCCGCACCGGAGCCCGCGGCAGTAGATCGCCTCTACGCAAACCGGGGCCGAGCCTTCGCTACGGGGTTGCGCATGCTCGCCAAGGGCTATCTAGGCGAAATCCGGACCCTGCTCAGGCTGCGGCCAGCGGGTAACTACAGTGATCTCGACATGCTGCCATTGCGCCCCCTGGCCCGCGCAGCCATGGCCCTGCGCGCCATCGTGCTGGCGCCGTTGCTGATCCCGCTCGGTGCAGCCGTGCAGGCCTACCGAGCGCTGACCCGAAGCACACTCTCCGCGAGACGCAGCCGAGCGCAGGCCCTTGCCGTTTTGAAGTGAACTTTTGATCTTGCGGCAATACGACACAACCGAGTCCGATCAGCCAATGGTAAACTTTGGCGGCGGGTGCTCTCGCCAACAGGCTGACGGTTGGCGTGCCCGGTACAGCTGATCGCTCTGATCTACTGATTTACAGGGAGAGACAGAAAATGGCATCGCCGCTAAACGACCCGAAGCTCGAGACCCTGCTCGATCGTCTGCATTCCAAGAGCGATGCTCAGGTCGAAGAGAACGACGCATATTACGATCACAGGGAGCGAGAGGGAACGCTCGATGAGAAGTGCACCTTTGACGATGAGATGCATCGTTTCTTCTCGGACAAGTTGGTCGCGCTTGATCGGGACAAGGGGGAGTTCTGCTATCAGCTCTGCCGCGCCCTCCGAGCGACGCGTGTGGTAGAGGCGGGCACTTCGTTCGGCGTCTCGACCCTCTATCTCGCGGCTGCAGTACGCGACAATCAGGTCGAGAACGGCGTCGTCATCGGGAACAGAGCATGAGCCGAAGAAAGCGGAAGTCGCGCGTGCGAACTTCAAGGAGGCTGGGCTGAGCGAGTTCATCGAGCTGCGCGAGGGCGACCTTCGAGAGACGCTCAAAGACGTCGGCGGACCGGTGGACTTCATGCTCATCGACATCTGGGACGTCGCGCTGCCCGCGCTCGAGCGCGTGTCACCGAGCCTGCGCCAGGGGGCGGTCGTGGTGTGCGATAACACCACGGTCGACATCGGCGAATACCGCGACTACTTCGAGTTCGTGAACGACCCGAGGAACCGGCTTCGGACGATGACGGTCCCCTTCGCCGGCGGTTTCGAGTTCACTGTACGCATCTGATTCACCGAACCGACGATCGTCACTCAGATCAGGCTCTATGGGCGGGTCCACCTAACGATCCGCGAAATCTGGCACGCGACAACCGAGCCCAATCGATCCATGGTACCATCTGGCAGCGAGCGCTCTTCGCCAAACCTACGGCTAGCGCTACCTGGTGCGGCCGAGCGCTCAGACGTTCGGTGCCTCATGAAAGAGCGAGTTACGCCGCAGTGGGATGACCCCCGATCAAACTACCGCTGGCCGGGTATCCCGATTGCCTCAGGTCCTTTCGTCATTCAGGAGGATTCTTACCATGCGCAATCGGTTCGCGAGTGTCTTTTTGGCCTTCGCATTTTGTACCTGGGCTTTTCCTGGTGCGTCTCTTGCTGACGATGACGCTCTTTCAATTGTCAAACTCGCATTCAGGGATCACATCGTCACGATCAGCTCCTCTCCAGAGGGCATCCGCTACTCCGTTCGTGACAGCTCGGGGGCGCTGCTGAGCGCAAACCTCACCGAGCAGGAGTTGTCGGCGGCACATCCGAAGCTTCACTCCCATATCCGCTCAGGGTATGCGGACGATGCGACTGGGAGCTTCGTCTGGGCAGGGCGGGATGAATCTTTGATCGAACAGCCTGGGGACTCGAGCATCGAGGACGAATGACGCTCCGCCACCTGATACCCGTCTGCAGCAGATTTCAAACGGACGAATCCAATAGCTTCATGGTACAATCTGGCGGCTGATCCTCCTGACCAGAACTAACAGTCCGACTGGCTGGTCGAGCTGAGCGTCCAAATGTGAAGTGGCGAGATCTTCTGGAAATGAAGCACTGCCCCAACCAGGACTGTGAGAATCTCGTTCGCCATGGTGCGATCGCGGAATTCTTCGACATCGTTGATGTCTGCGCGGATTGCGGCACAGCGCTGTCCCCGGGAGAAGCGCCGCGCCCGGAACCGCCGATATTCCAGGAACTCGAAACCATCTACCAAGCGGCAGAAGGCACCCAAGCTCACCTCGTCAGAGCTGCACTGGAAGAAGAGGGGATTCCCGTGAACATTTCAGGTGAGGCGTTGATGGGTGCTGTCGGCGAACTTCCCGCGACTCTTCTTCAGGTCGAAGTTCAGGTGCCGCCCGAGTTTGCGGTCAGAGCGCGCGAAATCGCGCTTCAATGTGAAACCGGTCGTCCGAGCGAAAAAACGCCTGATTGACCTGCCTCGCCACCGGGCAAGGTTCCGCCGCGGCACCAGGCATCCGAGTCCGATTGATCCATGGTACGATCGGGCGGCAAGCGCTCCTGCCCAGGGCTAACGGTCGGCGCTGGTCGATGCAGCTGAGCGCCCAGACACTAGAGAATCCCGGAGTCAACATGACTGATCAATCGGATGAGGCGAAGGCTGGCGGTTTTGAAGCGAGGCTTCGCGGAATCGGTCGATCCATCGTCAAAAATCCGCTGCGATCCGTGCAGGTCGCCTTCTTCACACTGGTCGCGATCATCATCCTTCAAAATCTCGAAACGACCTCGATCGATGTTCTGTTCTGGTCGATTGCCGCCCTGCCCAAACTGGTTCTGATCTTCTTGTCCATGATCGTAGGTGCCCTCGCCTGGGAGTTGGCACGCCGGCTAAAGGGCTAGATCGCGGCCGGTGCCGATCGCTGCCATTCGCGCTCTCAGCGTCATTTCTCTCGCCTTGCTCAGCGGGTGCGATTTTGGGCAGTTCATTTCAGGCCCTCCATCTTCGACTTGCACGGAATCTGGCGCCCGGTGCCAGCTTCCGAACGGCCCGCTGGGAGTTTGCGAACTCTCCTCTTGCGCTACCGGCGTAGATCCTCCGTGCTTTACCTGCACGCCTCAGCATTGAGGCGCCTTCCGCAGCCCTTCAACCGATTCGCCTAACAATTCACTTCGCCTGATACCCATCCGGCCAGCCCAATGGTTCATTGTTACAATCCGGCCTGGCACTGAAATGAATTCCAGCGGAGGTCGAAAATGTTTTCTCTCGCAGGTCTCAACGCGCTGATCACCGGTGGTACCGCGGGCATTGGGCTGGCGACCGAAAGACGTTTTTCGGCTGCAGGTGCCAAGGTCGCGATCGTCGGGCGGCGAGAAGCAACGGATCTCGCCAAAGAACTGAGGGGAGAATTCATTCGTGCAGACGTCGCTGACGAAGCACAGCTGCGCGCCTCTGCTTCGAGGAAGCAGAGGCGCGCCTTGGCAAGCTCGACATCGTCATGAACAATGCGGGAATTGACAACGTCGGCCCGACCATCGCGGAGCAAAGCGCCGACGAGTTCCAGCGTATTCCGGAGATCAACCTGAAAGCGGTCTACAACGGGTTGCGCTTTGCGCCGCTACACATGAACGATGGAGGATCGATCATCAATACGGGTTCGGACGCGGCCAAGCTCGCCTTTCCCGGCTACGGACAGTACTCGGCGACCAAAGCTGCCGTTTGCAGCCTGACGCAAGTGGCAGCGATGGAGCTCGTGTCGCGCGGAATTCGGGTCAACGCAATCTGTCCCGGTTCGGTGTGGTCCGAGATGCTGCACCCCGATCACCCCGAGGTTGCGATCACCGAGCGGCTGAGCCCAATGGGTAGGGTTGGTGAATCCGAGGAAATCGCGGCCTTGTGTCATTTCCTCGCTGCGCCCGATTGTCGCTACCTGACCGGCCAGTCGATCTACGTCGACGGCGGTAACACCGTGGGATATGCCGACCGTACCATCGAGGCGTTTACGCGGCAGCCATTGCAGAAGTCAGTGCCGGGCGGAGGCTCGCAACTCGAACCAGGAGGATCTTCATGACGACCAATCCCCTCGCTAACTGGCATCGACTCGTGGACGACAGGAGCCCCAAAGGCCTCGACTCGCTGCTGGCCGACACCGTCGTCTTCCACTCACCGATCGTTCACACACCGCAGGTTGGAAAAGATATCGCGACGCAATACCTCACCGCGGCGTTCCACGTACTCGTCAACGACTCCTTCCAGTATGTGCGCGAAGTCGCCGCTGGCCATGACGCGGTTCTGGAGTTCCAGGCCGAGATCGAAGGCATCACGGTGAACGGCGTGGACATGATCAAGTGGGACGACGAGGGGAAGATCGTGGAGTTCAAGGTCATGCTCCGGCCGATCAAGGCGATCAACCTGATCCACCAGAAGATGGCCGCGATGCTGCTGGCGAACCAGTAGTGGATGCGAGCGCCTGACGACAAGCAGGCGAATCGCGACGCGACTCGGTCGCAAGTTACCTGACCACCCGCAGCGCCTTACACCAAACGGAGCAATCCGATTGATTCGTGGTACCTTCTGACGAAGCGCGCCTCCACCTGGCGCCTCGAGATCGAATCCTGGAGAGGTTTCACGTGAAACACGTTAGAACCAATGTAGTCATCATCTGCGCCGTTGCGCTTTCCGCATTTTGTTGCACGTGGGTTTCCGTAACCGAAGAGGGACAAAACGTTCGCGTGCTTCAGGCGAATGAAGTCGCGGGATGCGAAAAGACTGGAAACGTGACTGCCAAGACAACTGATCACGTCACCATCTTCGCGAGATCCGAACGAAAAATCCGACAAGAACTGGAATCCCTCGCACGGAATGAGGCCACCGAGCTGGGCGGCAATGCGGTCGTTCCGATCGGCACCGAGAAGGAGGGCCGGCAGGCGTTTGACGTCTACCGATGTCAGCCTCGATGATCTTCCCGGCCTGCACTCCGCTTGACAGTGGACAACGGCCGGCCGAATGAAATGGATCGATATGCTGAGGCTGTCGACGCCTCGGCTTCAACAGGGGCGCGCGCAGCCAACGAGTGCCCGATCAACCGGGCGCCATGCGAAGTACAGCTGGCGACGCGCCTAATCTAGGGGGTCATTGAAAATGCCTGGATTCTGGGCACGGCTTCTGGTGATTGCAGTTGGTTTGCTGATCGCGTCCGGACTCGTTCCCGGAATCACGTTCGAAGGTTTTCTCGCTCTATTTTTTGCAGCTCTGGTGCTGGGCTGCGTGAACGCGGTCATCCGGCCCGTTGTAGTCCTCATGACCATTCCATTTACGATCGTCACGCTCGGCCTGTTCATTTTCGTCGTGAATGCGGCGATGCTCGGCCTGACGGCATTTCTGGTGCCGGGATTTTTCGTAGCGGGCTTCTGGTCCGCTCTGTTTGGCTCTGTCATCGTCAGCATCACCGGTATGTTCGCGTCCTGGTACATCGGACCCAAGGGAACGGTTGACGTTCTCGTCATCGGGCGAAACTAGGCGGCGCCGAAACCGAGTATTCACTGATTTCAACAAGACGGAGAGAAATCATGTCAGCATTCGAAAACGCGACGAAATTTTTTCACGCTTGCGAAACTCCATTGGGCTGGGAAGCTTGCAGCCCCTACGTTGCGGAAGGCGCGGCGTTCTTCGCTCAGGTCGATGTGTTGGCCGAGATCGACACCGTGAAGGCCTACACGGAATGGGTGGCTGAGTTTGTTCGCACCTCTACGCCAGGTGTGACCTACGACATTCACGCGTCGAGTTACGACGAGAAAACCCGCACGGCGATGTTTTTCGCCACCTACCACCTCAAACACACCTTGGATGGGGGCCCGGTGCCGCCAACCGGAAAGGAAGCACACGCGCATTATGTGTACTGCCTGACCATGAACGAAGACGATCGGGTCGAGAAGATGGTGAAAATCTGGAACGCACCCTGGACGCTGAAGGAATTGGGCTGGGCGTAGGTCGAGCCGGGAATCTCGATTTCAGCCAAATTGGGAGCAGCAACATCTCATGAGCGCAAGATTTGCACGTATGCTGGTACTCGGTCTCCTGGTGGTCGGTGGTTCCGCATTCGGCGACGAGCACCCGGAACTCCAGGCGTTTCCCCCCGCGCAGGAGGGCATGGAACGCTTCGTGATCGTTCTCCCCCACAAGGAACGAGGTGAAGAAGACGACTTCAAGGTCGAACTCGTCGTCGGCAAAGAGATGCTCACGGATGGTGTGAATCTGGTGCGCCTTGGCAATGCGATCGAACCGCGTACGCTCGACGGTTGGGGCTACACGTACTACGAAGTGAGCGGATCTTCGGCAACCCTCAGCACAATGATGGCCCCTCCTGAAGGTGCTCCGAAGGTAAAAACCTTCGTGAAGGCCGTTCCGCTGCAGATTCGTTACAACAGCCGGCTTCCGATCGTCGTCTATACGCCCGAGGGGGTACGAGGTCCGCTATCGGATCTGGAACGCCTCCCAGACGACCCACACGGCCGAAAGGGGCTAGGCGCGGGGACCGGGGCGCGGGGACGTTGTTGAATATTGAATTAGCGAGAGTGTTGGTAAATATTTTCAGACGTCCTTGCTAATTCAATATTCAACAACGTCCCCGCTACGTCTCCGCTATCCCGGAGGGGCATTGACGCTTCGATAAAGTCGAGTTAACTTGAGTATCTCTTCAGCCTCCCACGTGGAGATTCTCATGCAAGTCACCGTCGCCTGTACCCAGATGCACTGCAGCTGGGATATCGAAGCCAACATCGCGAGAGCGGAAGCGCTGGTACACCAGGCCGCAGACCAGGGCGCGCAGATCATCCTGCTACAGGAACTGTTCGAAACGCCGTACTTCTGCATCGACGAACAGAACAAACACTTCGATCTCGCGCGCCCGATCGACGAGCAGCCGACCATCCAACGCATGCAGAAGATCGCTCGAGAGCGGGAGCTGGTCCTGCCCGTGCCCTTCTTCGAGCGAGCGGGCCTCGCGTATTACAACTCCGTCGCCACCGTCGATGCCGACGGCAGCATCGTGGGCCATTACCGCAAGAGCCACATCCCCGACTTCCCGGCCTACGAAGAGAAGTTCTATTTCAGCCCGGGCGATACCGGGTTCCAGGCCATCGACACGCGCTATGGGCGCATCGGGATCGGGATCTGCTGGGACCAGTGGTTCCCGGAAGCGGCGCGCGCGATGGTGCTCAAGGGTGCGGAGATCCTGTTCTATCCGACGGCGATCGGCAGCGAAATCCAATCGCCGGACGTCGACAGCAAGGACCACTGGCAGACCGTCATGCGCGGCCACGCAGCTGCGAACGTCGTGCCTGTGATTGCCTCGAACCGGATCGGGAGCGAATCGAGCGACGCCGTCGAGATGGAGTTCTACGGCTCGTCGTTCATCACCGATCATACGGGCGCGATCACAAAGAGCGCGGACCGAACGACTGAATGCGTTCTCACCGCGACGATCGACCTCGAAGCGGCGCGCCTCTACCGGCAAACGTGGGGTGTGTTCCGAGACCGACGACCGGACCTCTACAGGTCGCTCCTGACGCTCGATGGAAAACAGACGATCCCCTCCCTCTGATCGGATGCAAAACTCGAAATGGCATCCGTTCTTCGTCTGTTCGGTGATCGGCACGGCCAGCTTCCTGCCGCTTCTGGTGCTGCCGGCAATGGTCAGTGTACTCATCGACGAGGCGGGGCTGTCGGAATCGTTCGCGGGATGGGCCGCTTCGGTGAACTTCTTAGGAGTTTCCGTCGTCGCGTTTCTGATGGCGTTTCAGATGCATCGGGTAGACCTGCGCCGGATGGCGATCGTCACATTGGCAATTGCACTCGTAGCAGACGTGATCTCTGCCTATCTCGCAGCGCCCACCGCAGTTTTTCTGCTGATTCGTTTCATTACCGGATCGGCAAATGGCGCTGCTCAAATCACGGCTCTTTCCGCGATCGCACGCCTCGATGACGCCGAACGCGGTTTTGGTCTGCTCATCACCCTGCAGTTCATCGTCGCTGGGCTCGGGTGTTACATCCTGCCCGTCTACTCGGCGGAACTCGGCGCCACGGGAATGTTCCTGCTGTTTGCGGCGTGCGATCTACTGGCGCTCGTGCTCGCGAAGCGCCTACCGGGAAGGGCGATCGACGAGCCGGCGGGTACGGAGCTCGCTTCCGAGCGAAGCATCCTGTTTTCTGCGGTCGTGCTGTTGGCACTGCTCGGATACGCCACGTTCGAAGCGGCCAACACCGCACAATACACCTACCTCGGAAGGCTCGGGGTCGCACTTGCGTTCTCGAACAACGCGATCGGCACGGTTCTCATGATCGCGTCGCTCGCGGGCATCCCGGGAGCGTTTACGATCATCGTCGTCGGAAAACGCTTCGGCACGATCGTCCCGCTCATATTCGGCATCGGCATCGCGATTCTCGGACTCGTCATACTGATCACCAGTGGGGCATTCGCCTGGTATCTGGCGGCGGGAATCTGCCTCGGGTTCTCGTGGGCATTTTGTCTGCCCTTCATCCAGTCGCTGCTGGCGTCGCTGGATCGCAATGGCAGCGCGCTCGCTGCAGGTGCGGCAGCGGCGGCGATCGGCGTGGCGGTAGGGCCTGGCCTCGCCGCGACCGTGGTGGAGGTCGGCCACTATCAACCCGTATTCCAGATCGCGATCGCACTCATGATCGTGGCGATCACCAGTTTCTTCATCTCGATTCGCAAGAGACATCCCACCCAAACAGAGGTGACACCGTGAAGAACACCGAATCCGACACCGACCCGCGCCAAGACGGCTTCTACATGCCCGGTGAGTGGGCCGAGCACAGCCGCTGCTGGATGGCGTGGCCCTGCAGAGAGGGCTTGTGGGCCAACACAGAAGGAACGCAACGGACCTATGCGGACGTCGCCAATGCAATCGCCCGCTTCGAGCCCGTGAAGATGCTCGCCCCGGCCCACAAGCTCGAGGCGGCACGCGCGCTGTTGAACGATGGTGTCGAAATCATCGAGCTATCGATCGACGACTCGTGGGCGCGCGACTCGGGGCCCAACTTCCTCGTCAACGCGGCGGGTGAGCTCGCGGGATCGACCTGGGAGTTCAACGCCTGGGGGGGAAAGTACGACCCCTACGACCAGGATGCGCTGATGGGATCGCGCATTCTCCAACTCGCGGGTGTCCGGGAATACCCGTCCAAGCTGATCGCCGAAGGCGGAGGCATCACGGTGGACGGTGAAGGAACCGTGATCACGACCGAGACCTGCTTTCTCAACAAGAACCGAAACCCGAATTGGACCCGGGCAGAAGTCGAAGCGGAGCTGTGTCGCACGCTGGGCGCAGAGAAGGTCATCTGGATTCCGGGCGACGTGACGGACACCGAGACCGACGGGTCACGTCGACGGAATCGCTGCGTTCATCGAACCCGGCCGGGTGCTCGTGGAAGTCAATTTCGACAAGACAGACCCACATTATGAAATCGGGCAGATCAATGCCGCGGCGCTGAAGAACCAGAAGGACGCCAAAGGCCGCGAGCTGCAGCTCGAATTCATCCAGGAGGGCATCTATCACCCCGGCGTGTGGAACGGCGGTTGCAGTTCCTACGTGAACTCCTACCTCGCGAACGGCGCGGTCATCATTTCGGGTTACGGCTACGACCGCGACGGTTCCGCCATCGAGACCTATCGCAGCTTGTATCCGGAACGCGAGGTCGTCCAGGTGCAGATCAACGACATCGCGGTCGGAGGTGGCGGCGTGCACTGCATCACGCAACAGCAGCCCGCACCCATCGCATAGCGCAGATGTCCAACCGACAGAAAATTGGCCTCCGCAAGGCACCGTCTGCGACGCGAAAGCGCGGCAGGGAGCGCCGCAAACTGTTGTTGAAGGCCACCTACGACCTGTTGTGCGCGCGGCCGATCGAGGACATCTCGTTTCGCGACATCGCAGAGCAGGCGGGGGTTCCCGAGGGATCGGCCTATCACTTCTTCGCGAACCGCTTCGATGTGTTTTCGGCGCTCGCAGAGGAACTCAGCGACCAGTTCGTCGAGGCTCATCGGCGCAAGGTGCCGCCGTCAAGACGCAAGAGCTGGCAGGCTCTCGCCGAGCACCTGGTCGACATCGGTGCAAAGGTCTATGCGGAAAACCCACCCGCGCGCCAACTGCTGATCGGCGGCAAGACGCCGCCCGAAGTCAAACAGGCCGACCGACTCAACGACCGAGCGGTCGGCAACGTGATGTACGAAGTGTTCTCCGAATACTTCGAGCTGCCCGAAACCGACGAGATGCGAAAGGCGTTCTTCTACTTCATCGAAATCACGGATTTGATCTTCACGCTGTCCGTGATCGAGCATGGCGAGATCACGGCCGAAATGCTCGCGGAAGCCAAGCGCGCCGGTACCGGCTATCTGGGCACCTACCTCGAGTAATCAGCCCGAGCCCGATCGCAGCCTGGGGCCGGCTGTTGCAAGAACCGCAACGGTACACCCCGAATGCGGTTTTCCCGTATGCTTGCGCGCGATGCACACGATCGCACTCGCGCTCGGCTGCGCGTTGCTCGCGGCCACAGCAAACGCCGATCCAATCGCCACGGACCGACCTGGCCAGTCGAACTCGCCGAGTGTCGTAGCGCCCGGCACCATCCAGTTCGAGGGAGCGTTTACATTCGAGCGCGAGACGGACGGTGGCGACCCGAACACGAATACCCTCACCGTACCCGGAGGCCTGCTCCGCGTAGGGGCTGCTGTCTTTTCTCGAAGCCCGCGTGTCCGCGGATGGCTTCGTATACGAGGAGCGCCGCGGTGACAACAACCGCTCCAGCGGGAGCGATCTCACACTGGGCGGTCGGGCGCGCCTGTTCGATCAGAAGGGCATTCTTACCCGCGACCGCGCTCGACTTCAACTTGAGCCTTCCAACCGGAAGTGACGCCGTGACGAGTGACGGCGTCGACCCGAGCGGAATCATCATCTTCGAGTGGGCGTTGGACGAGCGGTTTGTGATCCGCTCCAACATCGGTCTCACATCGATGAGTCTGGGCAAAGACGACTCGCGCCGCGCCTTCCAGGTTGCGCCGACCTTTGTACTGGCCGCATCCATCACAGAGCGCGCGGGGGTTTTCATCGAGTACTACGCGGCGTTCACCGACGAGGGCATAGACGACGAGCACGCAATGGACGGCGGATTCACCTGGCTCGTCAGCGACGACCTGCAACTCGACATTTCGGCAGGCGCGGGCCTCAACCACGCTGCACCCGACTTCTTCGTATCGGTAGGTGCGGCCTGGCGGTTCTTCCTACCCTGCGGCGAAGGGCCGGCGAAGCGGGGACGGAAGCGGGGACGTTGTTGAATATTGAATTAGCAAGGGCGTCTGAAAATTTTCACCAACACTCTCGCTAATTCAATATTCAACAACGTCCCCGCTTCCGTCCCGTCCCCGCTTCGCGCGTCCCCGCTTCGCGCGTCTCCGCTTCGCCTGCTTCGCCTGCTTCGAGGTCAACTCGCGCAGTCGATACAGGAGTTCGTATAGGGAAGAGCTTCCAGGCGTTTGGGGGCGATCGGTTCGCCGCATTTCGAGCAGTCGGCGTAGGTTCCCTCGCGAATGCGAACGAGGGCTGCCTTGATCTGCTCGATTTCGACCCGCTCGGAGGCGTTGAGCTTTTCGAGCACCTCTTCGTTCTCTTTCTCGCTGGCTCGATCGGTCCAATCTCTCGAACCCGGACTGCGCAGATCGGCCTCGATCTTGGAGACCCTCACGCCGAGATTGGAGAGTCGATCCTCGAGCGATTGCTTCGCTTCTTCCAGATCCATGGATTGTCTCCTATGCGATGGGCGACGGGGCCAGCGGCTGAATCGAGACGGCTCCCATCCAATGATACTAGGTCAATTCTCGCGCATGAATTCGCAGGCTTCAATCGGACATTTCGGGGCACTCGCCCTCCAAGGGAGCGAAAGAGCGTCTACGCAGCGCTCACCCCCCGAGCCAGATGGGTGCCCCTCGCGGCGAGCGCGCGATGCGATGCCGTATCTTTCCAGTCGGACGCCGCGCCGAGTGGCCAGCGAGTAGCCGATTCATGAGAGACGAAGTCACCATCGAACCCGCGATCGAAGACGGGCAGCTGTCCGAGATCCAGGAGCTCGCCCACGCGATCTGGCGCGAGCACTACCCGGGAATCATTTCGCCCGAACAGATCGAATACATGCTCCAGGCGGGGTACAACCTGGACGCACTGCGGCGAGATCTGGCGCAGGGACAGATCCGCTACGACCGCGCCTTGATCGATGGAACGCTGGTCGGCTTCTCGGCCTACGGACCGCATTCGGACGCTGGCGCGCTGATACTCCACAAGCTCTATGTCGATGCGGCGCGGCGTGGCTGCGGCTGTGCGCGCAAACTCGTGGAAGCCGCATCGGAGTACGCGCGAACCCATTCATTCGATTGCATCGTCTTGCGCGTGAACAAAGGCAACCACATCGCCATCGCAGCCTACGAGCGCATCGGATTCACCAAGCGGGGACCGATCGTCTCGGACATCGGAGGCGGCTTCTGCATGGACGACTACCTGATGCAACTCGACCTCTGATCAATCAACGAGCCCCGTGATATGACGATGCGCGTTCACAGCTTCGATCCCATTTCCGACGCGGCGAGTCGCGTGCTGATCCTCGGTTCGATGCCCGGCAAGGCGTCCCTGCGCGCAACGCAGTACTACGCGCATCCCCAGAACGCATTCTGGAAGATCCTCGGGGCGCTGTTCGACTTCGATCCCGGCGCCGCGTACGAGACCCGGACCGCACACCTGCGCGCGTGCGGGATCGCGCTCTGGGATGTCATGCAGTCCTGTGTTCGCGAGACGAGCCTCGACTCGGACATCGAGGAGGCTTCGATCATCGCAAACCCGTTTGGCGATTTCCTGAACGGCCACCCAGAGATTCACACCGTCTGCTTCAACGGAGCCAAGGCAGAGGCATCGTGGCGGAGGCATGTACTCCCCCAGTTACTCCAAGCGGGCGACATCACCTACCACCGCCTCCCCTCCACGAGCCCCGCCAACGCGTCGACCCGCTACGAGGACAAATTCGAGGCCTGGAGAGCTGCACTCGACGCGCGCTAAGCGAGCTCTGGTATCCTTGGGCGAAACCTGAACTTCGAGGAGGGAAGCGTAATGAGTTCGAGCCAGGCTGCTGAATTCGACCCGGCCCGATGTCCCATCTGCGGTGATTTGAACGAGTGCGCGACGGTCGCAGATCCGGATGCGACCGAATGCTGGTGTGAGGCAGTGAAATTCCCGCAAGATCTGCTCGCACGAGTGCCCGAAGGTGCAGTTGCCCGCGTGTGCGTCTGTCGACGCTGCATCGAAAAACACCACAAAGAGAACCCCAAGTAGTGTCAAGCCGAAAAGATGACCGGACCGAATTTCGGATCTTCGGCGTGGTCCAAGAAGCCGAGACGGGGCGGCCGCTCACGAACCTCGTGATCCGCGCGTTCGATCGAGACCTGATCTTCGACGACAAGCTCGGTTACACGAACACGGACGACGACGGGTGCTTCGAAATCCTGTTCGGGACGGAGCGTTTCAGGGATCTCTTCGAATCGAAACCGGACCTCTACCTGCGGATCTTCGACCGGGACGGCATCCGCTTGATCCACGAAACCACCGACGCGATCCGCTGGGACGCGTCGAAGAACGAGCAGTATCAGATCAAGATCCCCGCGAGCGCCCTGGCCTGAACGGCTACACGGGTAAGTGAGTGGGTGTCGTCAGGGGAGATGGATCAGCGCTTCGCCGCCTCTTCCCAGTTCTGGCCGTCGAACAGCTCCACCGGAATCGCGTCGATGTCCACGCCATCCAGGCATCGAATGTTGATGTCCACTTTCTCGGGCTCGGTCCGGGAGTGTCTGAACGCGGAGATCCCGCAGTTCTCGCAGAAGTAGTTCTTCGAAGTCATCGTTCCGAACTGGTAGTTGCGAATCACCGCCTCGGTGGTCAGCAGCCGGAACTGCGCGGGCTCGACGTGCCAATGCAGGTAGGCGGTCTTCGCACAGATCGAGCAGTTGCAGACCGCGACATCCTCGATCTCACTCTCGACCTCGAAGCGAACCGCTCCACAATGACAACCGCCTTCGTAGATAGCCATTTCAGCACCCCTTCTGTCGCGTTCAAGATATGGTGGCCCGCCTGACCCAACTGGACAAGGTCTCCACCACCTTCGATCCATCCAATCGAGCCTCGATTCGTGTTAGTCTCCCTGGCCGAATGGCGACATTCCACGCGAGGTGCCTAGGCGCACAAGGCGAGCGGGGCGCTGAACAAGGACGAGAGGATCTCGGAATGGCACACGAGAGCGAATACGACGACGCGTTGGTCACGCTGCTGGAGCTGATCTGGGGCGAGGGATACATGGCTCCGGGCGGCGAGGGCAACGTCGTGAAAATCGCCGAGGGCCTCGACATGCAGGATAAGCGCGTGCTCGAGATCGGCTGCGGAATCGGCGGCCCCGCATTCTTTCTCGCGCGCAATTACGGCGCGAACGTGGTCGGAACCGACCTCGAGCCGCGGCTCCTCGAACTCGCGAGGCAGAGAGCGAAGAAGTACGGCCTCGAAGCGAAGACCGACTTCCAGCTGGTCGAACCCGGACCTCTCGGGTTTCCCGGCGAATCATTCGACTTCGTGGTGAGTTCGGGCGCGTTTACCCAGATCGGATACAAGGTCGAGATGTTCAAGGATGTACTGCGCGTGCTCAAGCCGGGCGGGGTGTTCTCGTGTTACGAATGGATGAAGAGCGAGAGCGACTACAGCGAAGACATGCACTACTGGTTCAAGCTCGAGGGTCTGACCTACGCGCTGGAAACCCCGGAACGCTATGAAGAACTCCTCTCGGCGACGGGATTCGTCGACGTCTTGGTCGAGGAAAGGTCCGACTGGTACCGCAAGAAGGTGAGAGAGGAATACGCGCTGCTGCGCGACGAGCTTTATCCGCGCGCGGTCGAACTGATCGGCGAAGAGCATGCTGCCCACCGCTTGGAGAACTGGCGCTCGATGATGGTGGTTTGCGAGAAGGGCGAGTTGCGGCAGGGCTACGCCCGCGGGTGCAAGCCCTAAAAGGAGCGGGGCCGGCACCCGCGCGGACCCAATTCCGTCGCGAGCACCGACCCCAATGGGCCAACATCTGACTTACAAGGAGAGATTCACAGTGCTTCTGGGAACTGAGACTCCCCAGAGCGCCGAGCGGTTCCCCATTTTTTCGATTTTTTCGCGGCCGCGAAAACTACCGATAAAACGGCTAGATGGGGCTTGGTGATCGGGCCCTCGCGCGGAGCCCCTCAGACCTTCGGCGCGTACTCGGCGTCGAGAATCTCGAAGACGCCCTCTTCCATCTCGGGTCGGTCCGCGAGTTCGTGTTCGAGGCAGCGTGCGGCCGCGAGCACGTCCGAGAGCACGGGCGCGAGCAGCGCGAGGGTCTTCGGGCTCGCGGCGATCGTGAGCCGCAGCGCTTCGCGCCCCATCGAAACCTCGGCATCGGCCTTGCTCTTGTTGATCGCCGCCCAGCAGGCCACCGCGACGTCGAAGCTCTCGTCGCTCGACGGCGGCTCGATGCCCTGGAAATCCCCACTGTCGGGCCACGGCGCGCGGTGGATGCTCTGCTCACCCTTCTCTTCCGCGTACACCCACGACCAGACTTCCTCGCTGATGTAGGGCAGAAACGGCGCGAACTGCCGGAGCAGCACGTCGAGGCCGAGGCGCAACGCAGCGACCGCCGACCCCCGGCCCGCCGCCTCGTCGGCACCCTCGGCCCGCGCCCGATTCTTGACGAGCTCGAGATAGGTGTCGGTGAAGTGGGTCCAGAAGAAACTCTCGGTTTCCTTCAGCGCAACGGCCTGGTGGAAGTCTTCGAAACTCAACGTGTTTCGCTCGACGAGGTCTCGGAGCTTCGCGACGAACGAGCGGTCGAGTTCGTTCGTGATCGGATGCACGTCGGCGGTCTGCGAGAGCACGAACTTGCCCGCGTTGAAGAGTTTGGTCGACAGCCGTTTGCCGACCTTGAAGATCTTCGGGTCGGCGGTGGTGTCCGTGCCGAGCCGCGCGATCGACGCCCAGTAGCGCACACCGTCGGCGGTGAACTGCTCGAGCAGTGGTAGCGGCGTCTGAACATTGCCCGCACTCTTCGACATCTTCTTGCGATCGGGGTCGAGCACCCAGCCCGAGATCAACACGTTGTTCCACGGAACCTGATCTTCGTGGAGCATCGCCTTCGCGATCGTGTAGAACGCCCAGGTGCGGATGATCTCGTGGCTCTGCGGCCGGATGTCTGCGGGGAAGAGCTTCGCGTGGCGCGCGTCGTCGAGCCCCCAGTGGGATCCGATCTGCGGCGTCAGCGAACTCGTGAACCAGGTGTCGAAGATGTCCGACTCGCCCTTGAATCCGCCCGGCTGGTCGCGCTGCTCGGCCGCGTATCCACTGGGGATGTCGCTCATCGGGTCGACGGGAAACTGCTCGCGCTCACCGACGATCGGGTTCGCGAAATCGGCCTGCCCCTCGGCGTCGAGCGGATACCAGACCGGGATCGGCACACCGAAGTAACGCTGGCGGCTGATGCACCAATCCAGCTGCAGCCCCTCCGTCCAGTCGCGATAGCGCACCTTCATGAAATCGGGATGCCATTGGATCTGCTCGCCCTTTTCGAGCAGCGCCGCCTTCTTGTCGAGCAGGCGCACGAACCACTGGCGAGTCTGCACGTATTCGAGCGGGCGATCGCCCTTCTCGTAGAACTTGACCGCGTGCTCGACGGGCTTCGGCTCGCCGAGCAGCGGCGCGCCCTTTCCGGTCGCGCTGCCCGCGGGATCGCGCAGCAGCTCGACGATCGCCTTGCGGGCCTGGACGACGTTCTTGCCGACGATCTCCGCGTAGTAGCGATTGGCGGCTTCGGCGTCGCGGCTCGGGAAGTTCTCGGAGCCGAATTCCACCGCGATGAGTCGCCCGTTGTGGCCGATCAGCTGGCGCAGTGCGAGATCTTGTTGGCGCCACCAGTCGACGTCTGTCGCATCGCCGAACGTGCAGACCATCAAGATTCCCGTGCCCTTTTCCGGGTCGGCCACTTCACTTGGAAAGATCGGCACCGGGACATGGAAAAGCGGCGTGACCGCGTTCTTGCCGAAGAGATCCTGGTAGCGCTTGTCGTCGGGATGGGCGGTGATGCCGACGCAGGCGGGCAGCAACTCGGGCCGCGTCGTCGAGATCGCAAAGCCGCGGTCTTCTCCGTCGACGCCGAACTCGATGTCGTGAAACGCGCCGGTCTGCTGGCGATCCACGACGTCGGCCTGGGAGAGCGCCATCTGGAAATCGACATCCCACATGAACGGCGCGTCGACGTTGTAGACGTGCCCCTTCTCGTAGAGATCCCGGAAACTCAGCTGCGAAAGCTTCCGGCAGTGATCGTCGATCGTCGCGTAGGTCTGGGTCCAGTCGACGGAGAGGCCCGTGCGGTGCCAGACCTCCATGAAGACCTGCTCGTCTTCCTCGGTGACGCCGTGGCAGAGCTCGATGAAGTTCTGGCGCGAAATTTCCCGCGGCCGCTGTTTGCGCATCTTGGCGCTCGCGGGCTCGAGCGAGAGGCCGGGCTCGTAGGCGATCCGCGGATCGCAGCGCACGTGGAAGTAGTTCTGCACGCGCCGCTCGGTGGGGACGCCGTTGTCATCCCAGCCCATCGGGTAGAAGATGTTCCGCCCGCGCATGCGCTGGTAGCGCACCACGCTGTCGGTGTGGGTGTAGGAGAAGATGTGGCCAATGTGGAGCGAGCCCGAGACCGTCGGCGGTGGAGTATCGACCACAAACGTCTCTTCGCGAGGCGCCGACGGATCGTACCGGTAGGTGCCCCAGGCCTCCCAGCGCTCGTCCCAGCGATTTTCGGCCTCGATCGCCTCGAAGTGCTTCGGAAGGGTCTCGGGGTCGATCGATCGCACGCGCTGGCTGTCGGAACTCATTTTCAGGCTCGAAATTGGATCGGAAACGGGAATATCGCGACGAGCATGGTGGGGTAGCATAAGCCGGGCAGGCGAGGCGTTCGGCAGACTGAAAATCCGCCATCCCCCAGGGGAAATGCATGTTCGCGAGCCCAGAGGCTTGCGGCGGAGAGGCCTGACCGATAGTTTCTCGGATCCCCGTGACGGGGCAGGAGTGTCGATTTGGCCAAGCTATCCCAGGTGTTGCGCGATCAGCGCCGCAAAAAATTGATCGAGAAGTACGCTGAGAAGCGCGCCGAGCTGCGCAAGCGCCTGAACGATCCCAATGTTTCGATCGAAGAGAAGCTCGAAGTCCAGGAAGCCTTCGCGAAACTCCCGCGCAATTCGTGCCCCACGCGCCTGAAGCGCCGTTGTGCGGTCACGGGTCGACCGCGCGGTTATTACCGCAAGTTCGGTATCTCGCGAATCGCGTTCCGGGAGATGGCCCTCAAGGGCCAGCTGCCCGGCGTCCGCAAGTCGAGCTGGTAGGAGCGCACCGTGAAGCCCGGCATCCATCCCGAATACCGCAAGGTTATATTCATCGACAGCGCGACCGGCGACGAGTGGATGACGCGCTCGACACTGACCTCGAATGAGACGCGCGAAGTTGACGGCGAAGAGGTCCAGGTCGTCAAGCTCGAGATCTCGTCCTTCAGCCACCCGTTCTGGACGGGCAAGATGCGCGAGCTGGACGCCGACGGAAAGATCGACCGCTTCCGGCGCCGCTACGCGAGCAAGAAGTAGGAGAGGGAAATGGCGCGCCGCTGCGAACTCACGGGCAAAGAGAGCATGTACGGACACAACGTGTCCCATGCCAACAACCGAACCAATCGGCGCTTCGTCCCGAACCTGCAGAAGGTCACGCTCCAGAGCGAAGCCCTGCGCAAGGACGTCAAGCTGCGGGTCTGCACGCGCGCGCTGCGCTCGGTGCAGCACAATGGCGGCCTCGACGCCTACCTGCTCTCCCGGGAAGACGCGAAGCTCGCACCGGCCGGCCTCAAGCTGAAGCACCAGATCCAGAAGACATTGTCGGCGCCGAAGAAGGCGACGAAGGCGGCCTGAGTTACCATCCCCGTCGGAAATGACGGGGTTTCGGTTCCTACACCTCGCTGACCTCCACCTCGAGACGAGCTTCGGCGGTCGAGCAGCCACTCGCGAGCGCTTACGGCGCGCCGCACTCGAAGCTTTCGAGAACGCGGTCGACTACGCGATCGAGCACCAACTCCACGCCGTCCTCGCCGCAGGCGATCTCTACGACGACCGCCTGCTCTCGCTCCAGACGGAACTCGCGATTCAGCGCCAGGTACAAAAACTCGACGAGGCCGGCGTCTGGTTTCTCGCGGTCTGCGGAAACCACGATCCGGGTGGGCGGCAACATCATTCGATCCGACTGAGCCTTGAAACCGATTCGGCCGGCGCGCGGCGCAAGCGGGTGCACGTTTTTCGCGACCGGCAGCCGCAACCTGTGACCGTGACCGATCGCGATGGAACGGCTGTCGGTGTTGTAGTTGGGGCCGGGCATCCGAGCGCCGCCGAGAGTGAGAACCTCGCGGCGCAGTTCCCCGCGGCTGCGACGGACCTGCCGTGGATCGGCCTGCTCCACACGCACGTCGAGAGCACACCGACGGCGGGCCAGCACGACCGCTATGCACCATCCGGGCAGCGGGACTTCGAGCGCGCGGGGTACAGCTACTGGGCGCTCGGGCACATCCACATCCGCCAGTGTGCGGTGCAGGGCCAGCCCGTCCACTACGCGGGAAACCTCCAGGGTCGCAATCCGCGCGAGACCGGCCCCAAGGGTGGGCTCGTCGTGGAGGCGCAAGCGGGTGTCGCCGCCGAACCGGAGTTCGTGTGCTTTGCGCCGGTGCGCTGGGAGCGCGTGCGCGTCGATCAGATCGCGGATCGCGAATCGGTTCGGGCACTGGTCGCGCAGCTCACCGACACAGTCGCTGCGCTCGGCTCGGACGCGGGCGAACTCATCGTTCGCATCGACCTCGCGGGTGAAACCGCGCTGGCGCCGACACTACGAAGGCGCGAAGAGCGCGAAGCCATCGAGGCGGAACTTCAGGCGACGACCGGAGCGCTCGAGATCCAACTGCGCGACGCGGGCATCGTTCGCCCGATCGATCGGCGCGCGCTGCATGAATCTCCGAGTGCGATCGCGCAAGCGCTCGAACTGATCGAACGCGCTGCCAAAGACGACGCCCTGCTCGCCGAGCTCGCACCCGACAAGCTGGCGACGGACGTGGGCGCGGACGACCGCACCGCCTATCTGCGTGAGCTGCTCGACGAACTGCCGGAGGAGCTCATCGAGCGCAGCATCGTGGAGGGCGAGGCGTGAGATTCATCCGCCTCGACGCCATCGCATTCGGCCCGCTCGAGCAGTGCTCGTTTGCGGTCGACGCCGACATCGTACTCGTGTACGGACCGAACGAAGCCGGCAAATCGTCGTTTCGCGCGGCCATTGAAACCATCCTTTACGGATTCAAGCCCGCCGACCGAAACGAACACCCACTCGCAAATTGGGATCCCGAAAACCCACAGAAGCTCGAACTTCAATGCGAGCTCAAGCTCGACGGCACCGGCGACCTCCGCGGCGTCGAGCGCATCCTGCTGCAAACTGGCAAGTCGCGGATCGCCGTGGGAGGGACCGACTTTTCGGGCCCGCGGCGTGGAAACACTGCACTCCCCTGGGTGGATTGGCTCTCGCGCGACGTCTTCCGCGAAATCTATTCGCTGGAACTCGGGCAGCTGGCCGCGCTCCACTCGAAGGTGCAAAAAAACATCGACGACCTGCTGATGCCGGGCACGACCGCGCTTCCGCTGCACTCTGCCGCAGAAGTTCGAGCCGAGCTGCGGGAGGAGCACCGCCGACTGTGGCGAACCGACAATCGGGGCGAGCCCGTCGCCAAGAAATTGCGCGCCGAGTTGATCGAAGCTCACGCGCGCTTTCGCGAAGCCAGAGAAACTGACGGCGCGCGGCGCAGCGCGCGATCGGAGCGGGCCGAAGTCGCCGCAAAACTCGAAGAGCTCGAAGTGCGCAAGCGCAGCCTCGATCGCGAACACGCTGATGCGCCCTTTCTCGGCAATCTGTTCGAACTCAATCACCGCGTGCGCGTGCTCGGCCCACCGATCGACCTGAGTGAACTCGGGAGAACTTCCTCTCGTGAGCCCCACCCAGCTCGCATCGGAAATCGAGGAACGCGAAGCGAAGCTGAGCGTGCCGCGCATGCGGCTCGAGCAGAGTGCGTTGTCACTTGGCGAGACCGCATCGAAAATTCTCGCTCTCGAGCCGCAAATCGAATGCGCGTGCACGGATCTTTCGCAGTGGAACGCGGATCGCGAACGACGCAGCGAGCAGGAACAGGCCATCGCCAAAGCGCGAGAGCGCGCGCGCGACGAACTCCGCGGCGCACTCGGCTGCGAGCCGACAGACGCGCAGCTCGATGCCGCGGCCGCAATCCCCACCCAGGCCCTCGCGAGCGTGGCCGAGGCGTGGTCGGATGCGCGCGAGTTGCAATATCAGAGCGCTTCATCCGGACGCGACCATTCGAAAGTCTGGCAGACGATTGCAGGCTGCGTGGGACTCGGAGTGATCGCGCTGGGCGCTTATCTCCAGATCAATCTCCCGTTGATCCTCACGGGTGCGTTGCTCGTGATCACCGCGCTGCTCATCGGCACCTTCGCTCGACCCCGCGGTAATGCCAAGCCGCCTTCGGCGCCGCCCGAATTGGCCGCATTGGTCGGCGAGCTCCCGGTTCCGAAATCCCTGCTCGAGAGCCCGGCCGCGGTTCAGCGGCTCGTCGGCCTGCTGGGCGGCATCCAGCAATTGATCGACGACACGAGAGCCAGCGATCGCGTCGTGCAAAGGCTCGATGCCAGCATCGTGAAATGCGAGAGTGCGTGGAGCGCGCTTTGCCAACGCATCGACGCCGAAACTGATGGGGACGGCAGCTTGCTCGTGGCGCGGCTCCGCACGGCGCTCGAGTCCGCACGAGCCGAGCGCAAGAGCGTCGAGCGCGACCAGAGCGAGCGCGAAGAAGCCAAGCGGCTTTGCGAATTCGCGGCGCCGCCACTCGAACAAAAGCTCGCGCACCGAGACATCATTCACGCGATCCTGCGCGCCGCCGAACCCGATTGCAGCGATTTCGAAACGTCTTTCCAACGCGTTGAGGAGCGGCGAGGAGAAGAGGCGTTCTTGCGCCGGAGAACATCCGAACTGCGCGCAGACACGCGCTTTGCGGCCTGCGAGAGCGATCCGCGCGTCGTCGCAGAGCACCCGCCCGAAGACGCACCTTGGCTGCCTGAAAATGCCGCGGCGCGCGAAACCCAGATTGCCGAGCTCGAAGAGACGCTCGCCGCGAAACACCGTCGACTCGGGGAACTGAGTGAGATCCTGAGCGGGGATGAATTGGGCATGCTCTCCCGCGCATCCGACGAGGAGGACGACATCCAGAGGCAGATCACGGCGGCCGAACGCGAACGCGATCGACTCGCGCTGCTGGAATCGATTCTCGAGCGGGCCGAGCGCGAATACCGGGAACTCCACCAACCCGACGTGTTGCGCCGTGCCAGCAGCTACCTGCAGCGCGTTACCGACGGCCGCTACCAGCGCGTGGATCTGATGGAAGAAAGCGAAGCGGAGCTCTGCGTGACGCTGAGGGGCCGCAGCGAGCCGATCGTGGTTGGCGATCCGATCAGCCGGGGAACCCTGGACCAGATCTTTCTCTGCTTGCGGCTGGGTATGCTCGACCACCTCGATGAAGGCCGCGAGCGGCTCCCGCTGATTCTCGACGATGCGCTGCTCCGTATGGACGATGGGCGGCGGCGCGGGGTCTACACGCTGCTCGGCGAGATGGCGCCCATGCGGCAGGTGTGGATCCTGACCTGCAACCGCGCATTGGCCGACGAAATCGAGAGTGGCCTGGAGGTCTCGCGCATCGATCTTTGAGCGCGCAATCGCCGCGAAGCGTGCGATCATGGGCCGCGCGGTGCCCGGATCGTTCGAGCGGGGGAAGCTGGAGAGAAAGCGAATGGACGCCCACAATAAGGTCTGTTTCGCAGTCGGCGCCGCGAGTGGTCTCGGGCGCCTCGCCGCGCAGCGCTGGGCGCGCGCGGGCGGCATCGTGGCTGCGGTCGACGTCGATGAAGACGGGCTGCGCGAAACCGCAGCGGGCTTCGATTCCATCCGCACCTGGCACCTCGACGTCACCAACCGTCAAGAAGTGGATGCCGTCGTCAAGACTGTCGAGTCGGAGCTCGGCCCGATCGAGCGCGTCTACAGCTGCGCGGCGATCTTTCCCACCGCGCTGCTGCTCGAACAGGATCCCGATGAGATCCACCGCGTGATGAGCATCAACTACGGCGGTATCGTCAACGTGAGCCTTTCCACACTTCCGCGCTTGCTCGAGCGGGGCCGCGGCGCACTGATCAACTTTGCGTCGATCGCGGGCTGGGTTCCCACGATGCACTTCGGCGCCTACAGCGCCTCGAAGTTTGCAAGCATCGCGTTCACAGAAATCCTCTACCACGAAAACCGCGGCCGGGGCGTCCACATCTCTTGTGTCTGCCCGTCCCAGGTCGACACGCCATTTCTCGCGCAGGCCACCTCCAATCCCGAGATTCTCAAGACGGGGCCGGCGCCGATGAAGCCAGGGGTCGTCCTCGACGCGGTCGATCGGGCGGTCGAACGCGGGAAATTCTGGGTGTTCCCAGGCGCGCACACCCAGATCGGCTGGAGGTTGCGCCGGTTCTTCCCGTGGCTGATGTGGAAGATCGACCACGACGCCGAGGGATTTTGACCGCATCGTCGAGTGATCAACACGCGTTCGCACTCCGGCCGCATCGGACGCTGCTCGCGCTCTCGTTTCCGGTGCTGGTTTCGCTGATCGCAGAACCGCTCACGGGGCTCGCGGACGCAGCATTCATCGCGCGGCTCGGAACCGTCCCACTTGCGGGGACTCGGCATCGGCACCGCAGTGCTCTCGGGGCATCTTCTGGGCGTTCAACTTCCTCGGGATCGGCACCCAGACTGCGGTCGCTCACGCCGATGGAACCGGCACCCGATCACGCGGGCGCGACGCGGCAGGGCTTGCGATGGCATTGGGCGGGGTCATCGGCTGCGCACTCGCACTGATCGGATTCGCCACGCTCAACCTCGCGTTGGTCTTCATGAGCGACGACGCCGAGATCCAATCTGCAGCAGACATCTACCTGGCAATCCGGCTACTCGGCGGCCCGGCGATCTTGATCACCATGGCGGCTTTCGGCGCACTGCGCGGATTGCAAGACATGCGCACACCGCTCGCGATCGCGCTTGCGCAAAATGCGCTGAACATCGCGCTCGACGCCGTGCTGATCTTCGGCTTCGGACCGATCCCCGCGTTCGGAATTGCGGGTGCCGCGTGGGCGAGCGTCGTCAGCCAGTGGCTCGGTGCGCTTTGGGCCGTCGAAGCAGTTCGACGCGGCCTCGGCCTGCCGAGGCAGATTCACTGGCGCGGCGCGAAAAACCTGCTCCTCGTTGGACGCGATCTCTTCTTCCGGACGGGATCGCTGATTCTCTTCATCGTCTTGACAACGCGCGCGGCCACGCTGCTCGGTGCCGACGAAGGAGCGGCCCATCACGTCATCCGACAATTCTGGATCCTCAGCGCGCTGCTGCTCGACGCGTTCGGCGCCGCTGCGCAGAGCCTGATCGGTTTCTTTCTCGGCGCCGGTCAGATTGGTTACGCGCGGCGCGCCGCTTCGATCGCGTGCATCTGGGGGGCGGGGGCGGGAGTTGCGCTGACGATCGTCATGCTCGTCACATCGGGCGCGGTGGCGGCGGCGTTTTTGCCACCGGAGGTCTACAGCATGTTCAACGCGGCATGGATCGCCTTCGCACTCGCCCAACCCGCGAACGCGCTCGCATTCGTAACCGACGGGATCCACTGGGGGACGAGCGATTACCGCTTCCTGCGCAATGCGATGATCGCGAGCACCGGAGCCGGGTTGATCGCCTTGTACGGGATCGACCCGACCGGCCCGAATGCGCTGACCGTCATCTGGGTGATCACCGCGGGTTGGGTCGCGATCCGCACGGTGTTCGGAATAGCGCGCATCTGGCCGGGATTCGGCATAAGCCCGCTGAAGCTTCCACGCGGCGAGCGCTGAGCGTCTAGGCGAATGAATTCCAGAAGGATAGAATCGAGCGAACCCATGCGTTCGACGAGGGCAACTAACAAAATGATAAAGGAGCCGTTCGTGATACGAAAAACGATTCGTCTAGCACTAGCGGTCTGCGGTGCGGCTTTTGCATTGTTTACGATCGCCTGCTCGCTCCAGGTCGGAAGCGAGGCCTGGTGCGAGAAGTTGGCCGAAACGCCGAAGGGCGATTGGAGCGCCAACGAGGCCGCGGATTACGCCAAACACTGCCTGTTCGAATAGGGGCCCAAATTTCGCGTAGCTTTCGCCCGACGTCGGTGTGCGGGTTCGTTCCCCACGGCGGCGCCAGGAGGCCCCCTATAGCCGGAAAACGCCGGTTTCTCGGTGGCTCTTGACCCTGCGGCGCCCGCGTTATAGTTTTTGACCTACATACGCGCTCTGGTGCCCGCGTCGGACGACGCGGGAAAAAGGGAAGGCCGTTGAAGTCGGCCACGGACCCGCCACTGTGATTGGGAAGCGCCACCCGCAAAGAGCCACCGGACGGTATTCCGGGAAGGCGCGGGTGGGGCGAATGCGCTGGGGATGAACCTCCTGCGCAGGGACCCATCAGTCAGGAAACCTGCCGGAACGCGACCGCGCACGCTGTTCTTCGAGGAGAAGGAGCAGCGATGCGGCGTTCGGCCTCCCATTCAACTTCGCCTGGACGCTCCATCGCGCTCGTTCGCTAGAGCAGGTGGAGGTTCCGATGTTCCAATTCGTGTCGATGAAGTCCCTTGGTGTCACTTGTGCTCTCGCCTTTGCGCTGACTTTTGCGCAAATCGCCTCTGCAGATTCAACGAAGGTTGCGGGGCTGATCTCCACAGAGTCAACCGCAGTCGCCGCGGCAATCCTGTTCGACGACGCCATGCCCAATGGCCCGACCGTCTCCGACCGGCTCGCGGTCATTCGCCAGAAGATCCAGAGCGCACTCGAATACCCGCCGCTCGCGCAATTGCTCGAATCAGATGGCGACGCGCTGGTTCGCTTCGAAATCGATCCGTCGGGCATTGCACAGAACATTCGCGTGGTTCAATCGAGTGGGCACGATCGACTCGACACATCCGCGGTTCGCGCGGTCGAAACCGCAAGCCCGCTGCCGTGGGTGTACGGTCCGCTCGAAGTTCCGGTTCACTTCGAACTCACCGCGCCGCGCTAGCGCGTTAGCCCGTCAACTCACCGATGGCGCGGTAGGCCTGATCGATCGCCGCGTCCATGATGGGACGACCCGCTGCATCCGAGTTCGCGATCGCGATTCGGCCGAAGCGCTTGCGGCCGATCTCGAAAGGATACTGGCCGTCCTCGTATTTGGGATCGGTAAACGGATTGGGCCAGTACGAATAGCCGTGCGACCAGCGATTGACGGTGATTCCCAGCAATGTCTCGCGCCGGATCGAAACCCCCCGCCGCTGAGCGTGCCCGCAAGCTGGGATGCGAATCTCGCGCTCCATCACATCGAAGGGAGTGGCGAGAAGCTCGAGCCGTCCCGCGCGATACTGCTCGGCCGGCGTCGGGCCCGCGTCGGTCTTCGTCGCGAAGCGCTCCATGTGGACCACGATCGGATCCTCGGGGCTTTGCGCAAATTCGTATCCTCCGATACTCACGGGGAAAATCGAGGATCGAAATCGCGTGGTAACTGCCCGGTGCCGACACCGCGGCGAGCCCGAGTTTCTTCCAGGCCTTCCAGTCGCGCAGTAACACGTTCGTGTATAGGATCGGAACCTTCACGCCGAGAGAGAGCGCTTTGCGCTGCGGCTCGGGAAGTTCCGGACACAGCCACGGAATGATCATGTTGTAACAAGCGAGCACGCAGGAGCGCCCCAACACCCGATACGCCTTTCCGCCGCGCACGTAGGTGACGCCGACGCGCTTCGCGGTCTTCGGAGCGCCGTCATTTTCGGCTCGAATCACGGTGCTGCTCGAGCCGCATCCGCACCTTCGAATCCGGCGTGTCGAGACGGTCGTAGTCGAAGCGCGCAGTCACCACATCTTCCATCGTCGAGCCCGGTGCGACACCGGGAATCATGTCGCGTATCAGCAGGCGAGCGACCGAGGCATTCCCATCGGGGAAAGTGATTGACGTAGGGCTCCTCGAACATTACATCCGACGGGAAGTGCAGTTGCGTTCAGACCCGGAAGCCCGACGTAACCAATCTCACCCATCGCCGTCGCCACAGCAAAGTTCGTGCTTTGATCCGTCGCCATGCCCTGCAACATCGCGATGATCTCGGGGTGCGTGATGCCCATGTATTTCGCGAGAAAATCTAGATAGGTGACACCGTAGAGATATTCGGCTTGCCGCTCCGCGGGTACGTCGAGGATCCGATTCTCGTCGATCAAGAGCGCCCGCAAGAGCTCGCGCCTAGCGGGCGCGGAAAGTGGCATCTGCGCGACGGCTTCTTGCGGGGTGACCGCCGATGGCGCCAGCGGGAGGTAGTTGGAGAAGTCCAGCAGTTCGAACGGGATCACGCGATCGACGCCGTAGGTGGCGCGGTCGAAGTAGAGGCCACCGCGCAAACCGTGCCTTCGGTAGAAGTCCTGGTCGTAGGCCGCGCCGAGGCGCGGGATGTCGATGCCGATCTCTCGCAGCAGCCCCTGGGCGACTTTGCTGTAGCCGCCGGGCTCTTCGATCGTTTGTGTACCGCCGTAGCCGATGATCGTGCGGCCGTCGATCTCAAACTCGTTGCGCTTCGCGTGCCCGCCGAAGTCGTCGTGGTTGTCGAGGATCAGGATGCGCGCGTCGGGCTTCTGCTTGCGGTAGAAATACGCGGCTGCAAGCCCGCTGATCCCCGCTCCGACCACGATCAGGTCGTAGACTTCCGAATCGGGTTCACTAACGGGCCCCCCAATCTTTGAAGCCTTCGCGTGCAAGTAGGTGGGCGGTCTCGAAAGACCCGGGGTGGCTGCCGCGCATTCCCGTGAGCCGTGGCGGATACGCACCCGTTGCGCTCACGGGGCCTTCGGGTGGAGCCACGGCTTCCGCGAATGCCCGCCCGGGCACGAGCGTCCCCGCTGCAACGACACCCACACCGTTCAAGAAATCACGGCGCGAGATCGGCCGATCCATCCCAAGCTCGCGATCGCTGCGCTTCATCGTTCGACCCCTTCCGTCGTAGTGCTTCGAATCGAGCGCTCAGCCTAGCGACTCTGGCGCGCAATCCACCAGCCACAAGTGCGATATGATCTTGCGGCATCTCCCCAGCGGGATCCAATCATGCCGAACCAGCTTCAAAGACCCGACCCAGCCGGGTGCATCCGATGCATCCGTCGACTCGCTCGATTTCGAGCGCGCGGAAACACCCTCGAATACCGCGCCCGTCTGCGCGCAGTGCGCGACACCGATCACCGACCGTTATTACACGGTCGGTTCGCACGTGCTCTGCGAGCCGTGCCACTTCGCATTCCAGAACGCAAAGGCGCCGGGCAACGCCGCCACCCGGCTTTTTGGCGCCGCAGGCCTCGGGGGCACTCGCCGCTGCAATTGGCTGCGCGCTGTGGATGGCCGTCACGGAACTCACGGGTTACGAGATCGGATTGATCGCGATCGCGGTCGGCTATCTCGTCGGAATGGCCGTGCACATCGGATCCCGCCGGGTGGGGGGTCTCGCCTATCAACTGCTCGCGGTCTTTCTCGCCTACTCGGCAATCGTCATGACCTACGTCCCGATGATCGCGAACCAAATGATCGCCAGCGAGGAATTCCAGAGCGGGATGGAGGCTGGCGAATCCGAGATCTGGGCAGAAGCTGCAGACCCCGCTGCCGATCCGGTAGAGGGCGAAGAACCGAATGCCCCGGCGCTGAACCCCGAAGATGCCGCAGTGCTTGCGTGGATCTCCGCGATTCCGCTCGCCTACATGCTGCCGTTCTTGATGGGCTTCGAAAACGCGATCGGAATCCTGATCATCGGCTTCGCACTCTGGCAGGCCTACCGGATGAATGCCCGCGCGAAGATCGAATTGCAGGGCCCCTTCCGGCTCGAAGCGCGCGACACCGCAGTTGGTTGACGCAAACCCGATCTACGAATGCGCGTGCGGCACGCAGCTGCCCGCACAGCTGCTGAGCTGCCCGAGCTGTGGGCGTCTGCCCCACGCCGAGCGGCTCAAAGAGCTCGTCGCCAAAGCCGACCTCGCGCGAGAGCGTGGCGACCTGCGCAGCCAGGCCACGGCGCTTCGCAGCGCGCTCGAGTTGCTCCCCGCAGATTCTCGCCAACACGAGGTGATCCGCGCTCGCGTCGTGGAACTCAGCGAGATGATCGATGCCGGGCTCGCACCAAAATCCACAGAGCCGTGTGGATCACGCGTCGCCCGACGCCGAAAAGCCGCGCCACGCACTGCTGAAAGTCGGATCCGCGGCGGGCATCATCGCGATGCTGTTCTGGAAGTTCAAATTCATCCTGGTCTTCCTCGCCACGAAAGCCAAGCTGCTGCTACTGGGCCTGAGCAAGTCGACGACGCTTTTTACGATGCTGCTCTCGCTCGGCGTCTACTGGGCGGCCTGGGGTTGGAAGTTTGGCCTCGGCGTGGTGCTCTCGATCTACGTTCACGAGATGGGACACGTCGCAGAGCTGCGCAAGTTTGGGATTCGCGCGACCGCACCGATGTTTCTGCCGGGTCTCGGCGCGATGGTCCGGCTCCACCAATATCCACAGACCGCACGCGAAGACGCGCGCGTCGGACTCGCGGGCCCGATCTGGGGGACTCGGCGCGAGCATTGCGACGCTCGTGCTCTATTACGCGACGCAATTGCCCATCATCGCCGCAATCGCAACGGTGGGAGCCTGGATCAATCTCTTCAACCTGGTGCCCGTCTGGCAGCTCGACGGCGCGCGGGGCTTTCGCTCGCTGTCGCGCCCGCAGCGCTGGATTGCGCTCGCGGTCATCGCCGCGATCTGGCTACCCACCCAAGAGGGATTGCTCGTGCTGCTCGGAATCGGCGCCGCGATTCAGTGCTTTGCGAAAGATGCGCCCACCGATGGCGATACGCGAGGACTCATCAGCTACGCGGGGCTCGTGATTGCGCTTGCGCTGTTGTCTGGGATTCCGGTACCCGAGGTTGCGAGCCCGTAACGAACGACACCACTAAAAGCTTGAAGGCGAGGCCGATTCAGCCCGAAATCTGGGTCCATTCGACGTGCGAAACACCTTCCAACGCGCCGACCTGCGTGAGGAGTTTCGGCGCCTGGTGGAGATTCCGGCAGCGGATGTAGGCATTGATCTCGCAGCTTTGGGCGACCGGATCGATCCGGCCCGCAAGGTCCTGGATCCGAATCTTGTTTTGGGTCAGCACTTCGCGCAGTGAGGCGCTGATCGCGGTGAGATCGGATCCCGATCCGACCACCACCAGGCGGCGATAGACGAGCGGCCTCACCCAGCGAAAGATCCAGTCGACCCCGATCAGCACCGCGAGCATCCCAACCGCACCCACGATCGCGAGCGCGTAGCGCTGCTGGCCGATCACGATCCCGAGCACTGCGACGGCCCAGACACAAGATCCCGTCGTAATGCCGCGAACGATGTCGCCCGAGCGGATGACCGTGGCGGCGCCCAGGAAGCCGATGCCGGTGACGATGCCCGCAGCCAGTCGGTTGGGATCGAAAACGATATTGCCCACTGCGCTCTCGCCGAGTGCGGTGGGGACGCTCTGCGAAGCCTGGATCGCGATGGCCGCCGAGAGGCACACCATCATATGGGTCCGGACTCCCGCCGGCCGGCCGTGCAGCTCTCGCTCGAGCCCGACTGCCCCGCCGACCAGGATGGCCAGCACGAAGGGCGTCCAGTCCAGATGTTGGAATTGCTGCGCGATCAGGGCGAGATCCACGGTGGAGAAATCGGCACATGGGCGGTAAGGGTTGAGGTCAATCCCGAGCGGGCGTTCGAAGGGCAGACGCTCTGTGGCGATCTCCACCCGAAAACGCAGCCATTCGCGATCGGCTCACGAAAAACGGCCACCCGATCGCTCTAAACAAGACGGCCACCGGTCGGGATTCAACCGGTGGCCGTCAGTGCGGTCGATGGCGCGCCCAGCACGACTCGAACGTGCGACCTCCTGGACCGCAACCAGACGCTCTATCCATCTGAGCTATGGGCGCGTTGCAAAAGCGGAGCAGTAGCTTAACGAATTGCCGACGACTCCGAGTACCTGGCGGTGGAATCAGTCTGTAGCGAACTCGTCTCTCCAGTGAAATCCCTGATCGCCAAGGAAAATACAGGGAAATTATCGAGATCTGAATCACCCACGGGGGTCGGACGCACGTAAACGAGTCTCCGGCAATCCCGAGGCGGTCCAAGGAGCACGGGGTCGGTGAGCTTTGTCAGCAAGCACGTTACAGTAATCCGCTGCCCACCCACGGCGGGCCAAGTCCGCAATAGAGGTGACCCTTGTTCAGTCGTAAGGCGCTCAGGTTGGCGAGAGTGGTCGCCGTGGTGGCTTTCTCGAGTGGCTCGCTCGGTTGCTGGGAGCAGGTGTCCGACGAGTGGTTCCCGCAGATGAAGCGCCAGCGGGCAGTTCAGGCCTTCGAGAGCAACACGATGTATGGCGCAGGGCTGGAGCTTGCCCCGCCCGAGGGTGCGGTTCCAGTGGGCAATCCGTACCCGAACGTCGGCGGCATGGAGCTCATGGCTCAGGAGGCCTTGCCGAACCCCGTACGCGCATCGCTCGAGTCGCTCGAGAGCGGCCAGGCCCTCTTCCGTCGCTACTGCACGACTTGCCACGGCCCCGAGGGCCACGCCGATGGTCCGGTGGCCGGACCGCCGTTTGGCACGGGGCCGCTTTGGTGTCGTCATTCCGATTGGCGGCCGTTTCAGCCTCGCCAACGCATTCAGCGATGGACACATCTACACCACCATCACCTTGGGCCGCCGGCGAATGCCGAGCTACAAGCGCATTCCTGTCAAAGGGAGATGGGATCTAATCAACTATGTCCGTACCTTGAATGATCAGGGAGATCGCCAGTGAGTTCCGCAGCCAGCGCGATCGAGAAGGCCAGTCCAAGGCAACAGCACTGCGCGAAGGCAACAGCACCCCGCAAAGGCAATAGCGCCCCCACTCCCTTGATCTTCGCCACTGCTGCGCATCACGAGAGTTCGGCGGCTGCGCGGTGGCCCTGCCCGACCGCTGATTCAAGCATGGCGCTCGCGCCTGCATCGGAGTTCGCGATGGCGATGCGGCCGAAACGCTTGCGGGCCTTCACGTGGGGATATCGCTCGTCGTCGCGATCTTCGTAGTAGTAGGGATCGAAGAGCGGGTTGTACCAGCGCGCGTATCCGTGTGCCCAGCGATTCACCGTGATGCCCTCGATGTCCCGAGCCGGGTCGAATCCGCCCGCGGAGAGCATGCTGGCGAGTTGACCGCGAACGTTGCGCTCGAGGGTTTCGAAAGGAGTGGAGAGCAGTTCGTAGCGCCCAAGGCGATGCTGGTCGCGCGGGGTCAGCCCCATGTTGGATCGATGCGGGAATCGTTCCATGTGGACAACGATCGGGGCATCGGGTCCCTTGGAGAATCGATAGCCTTCGAGGCTGACGGGGAAATCGAGCATCGCGTTGATGTGGTAGCCCGTGGGTGCGACCGCACCGCCGATACCCAGCTTCTTCCACGCCTGCCAGTTGCGCAGTGCAACACTCGTGTAGAGGATCGGCGACTTGACCTGGAGCGCGAGCGCTTCGCGTTGAGGTGCGGGTAACTCGGGGCACAGGTGCGGGATCATCATGTTGTAGCAGGCGAGCACGCAAGAACGCGCCTGCACGCGATACGCGCGGCCACCGCGCACGTAGGAAATACGAACGCGCTTGGCCGTCTTGGGATCTCCGTCGTGCTCGGCGCGCACGACGGTGCTGTTCAGACGCAGCCGAACGGGCGATTTCGCTTCGTCGAGTTTCGAGTAATCGAAGCGAGCCGTCACCACGTCTTCCATCGTCTTTCCGGGCGCAACCGCCGGAATCATTCCGCGCACCAAGAGGCGAGCGATCGAGGCGTTTCCGTCGGGAAAGTGGTGGATGTAGGACTCGAATTCCTCGGGGGCCGGAAGGCCCGTGGCATTCCAGCCCGGCAGGCCCAAGTAGTCCATGGTGCCCAAGGCGGGGGTTGCCTCGATACCGAGACCGGAGTCAGACGGAAGATCCTGGAGGACGGCGAAGACCTCGGGCTCGTGAATGTCCAGGTGCTTGATCAGGAAATCGCGACAACCGCTGCCGTCGCGCTATCTCACTTTGGCTTCGAGCGGGATTTCGGGCGTTCGATCCTCATTGGTGACCAGCAGGCGCAAGAATTCGCGCTGCGCGGGCTCGGAGATCGGCATCTGCGCCACCGCTTGCTTCGGCGAGAGCGGGGACGGGGCGAGGGGGAGGAAATTCTCGAATGTCCCCAGGTTGTACGGAACCATCCGGTCGACTCCCCAATTTTCACGATTGAAATGGATGCCGGCTCTGAGTCCGTTTCGTTTGTAAAATCCCTGATCGTAGGCGGTGTCAAAGCGCTTCTTGTCGACGCCGAGGTCCCGCAGAAGGCCCTTTACCACGTCGGGGTATCCCGACGGCTCCTGGAGGGTCTGACTGCCACCGTAACCAATCAGTGTACGGCTGCCGAGCTGAAACTCGTTGCGCTTGGCGTGGCCCCCGAAGTCGTCGTGGTTGTCGAGAATGAGGATGCGCGCCTTCGGTTTTTGTTTTCGATAGAAGTGCGCGGCCGCCAGCCCGCTCAGGCCTCCCCCCACGACGACGAGGTCGTAGACCTCAGGGTCAGGCTCCTCTACAGCCCCCCAGTCACGACGACCTTTGAACGCAAGTTCGAGGGCGGTCTCGAAGGAACCGAGATGACTCCCGCGCAGTCGCGTGCGGCCGTGCGGATAGCCGGCCTCGTCCTCGCCCGGGCCGTGCGAGCCCGGGACCTCTTCGGTTAGCGTCCCGCCCAGGACGTAGCGTGCTGGGCGCCAAGGCCCCCATCCCGTGCAGAAGATCTCTGCGCGAGATGGGCGCGATCCATTCCGAGGTTGCGGTCAGCCGGCTTCACGGTCTTTCCCTCCCGGACGGCTCCCTTTGTCCGGTTTTGAAGTGATCCCGTAGGGCCGCTGTTGAGGTGATCACTGAGGGTCCTCGTGCACGAGTCCTATCTATTAGTCGGGATCCGGAGTGCCGGGATCCTTCTCGAGCGATGCCTCGAAGTCTTCTAGAACCTGATACAAGGGATAGTCTACCCAGGTGTCCGCGTTGTAGTTGCGCTGGGGATGCTCTTCTTTTGGGTCTACCAGCAGATTGTAGAATGTCGGGTAGGCGAACGTCTTGATCGCATAACTAGGTTCATCGATTGCCTTGAGAAGCATCTTCCAGTTGCGCCACTTTACACCGAAGAGTTCGTTGACGACGTAAATGACGATGGACTCTCGAGCGGATTTCTCTGATT